>Ga0307487_1000451_pt1 | contig 32654 bp, 29 predicted proteins | sample CBIW12metaG_FD_203665 | JGI IMG/M metagenome (GOLD analysis project Ga0307487, IMG submission 203665) | Sea-ice brine microbial communities from Beaufort Sea near Barrow, Alaska, United States - CBIW 1.2 | ecosystem: Environmental > Aquatic > Marine > Coastal | place: USA: Alaska | collected... | reverse complement strand
CGTACCCCGGATGATGTGGATGCGATACCCGATGACGAATTTCCGTCCTTGATGGAATCGCACCTCGACGGCTGGGAATTTGCAGTCGAGGCCTGGGTCCACAACGGCAAGATATGCTTCCTGAATATCTCCGAGTATGTGCGCCTGGGCTATTCGGTCCACGTCCCCGCCTCGCCTGAACTGGAGAAGTATCGGCCGCAGATCGTCGACCAAATCAAGAAGCTGATAAAGACGTTCGATATCGAGTTCGGCATGATCCACCCCGAGTACTTCGTTACCAGTGATGGTGAGATGTACTTCGGCGAGGTCGCCTATCGCCCACCGGGATTCAAGGTCTTTGAACTGCTGGAGCGCGTGTACAAGGGCTTCAATGCCTACCATGCATCTATGTTGGTGTTCGATCCAAAATCGACCGAAGCGGAAGTGCAAGCCTACTTTCCGAACGAGGTTGAAGATGCCAGCGGTTACGCCGGTTGCTTTGGTGTTTACCCCCGTCGCCGAGTCGTCAGCAAGCTGGAGATTCCGTCGGAGACTGAAGATCACCCCTACTTTGAGTCCCATGAATTGACCACCCCGGTCGAAGAGATGGTAACCAAGAGAACTGCGTTCGGTACTCACTGGGGACTGGTGTATTTCGTCGGCGAAAACTCCACTGAAATGCACAATTTGCTCAAGCGTCAGGAAGAACTGGATTTCTATATATAGCGCACAGCTCTTCGGGCCCCTATCATGGGCAGCAACCGAATCAATTGAGGAGAGTGTGCGTGGTTGAGCAGGATACGCAGAACAATCCGGAGAGCGACAAGCTTGTCTTGTTGCTCTCACGGTTTGACGAGGCACTGGAGCTACTGGAACGCGCACCGGATTTTGCCAAGTCAGGCAAGCTGGGGCGCGTCTTCGACACCGCACGTCGAGTGCTCATGGTGCCTGGCGGTTGTAGTCAACTGGAGGCACGGGCGGGGGCCCTGGAAACAGCCGGGGTCTTTATCGGCTCTGACTGGGCCAGCCCAGAGACGCTGGTGCCCGCCCTGACCACTCATACTCTGATGGGCGCAGATGCTCATACTCTGGTCATCGAAGCACTGAGCGAGCTCAGATTGCTTGCAGTCGCACTCGGACATTACGAGCATCCGACCGTGTCAGCTGAGTATTCACATCACTTTTTGACCCAGGTGCTCGCTAGCAATGTGAATTTGCTTTTTTCTTCGCCAAGCGAGGCCGAACGGGAGACCCAAGGGCAGCTAGCCGAGCTACCGCGCAACCTGCTACAGCATCTTGCCAACTCGATTGGTTATGAGCACATCATCGAGAAATTGATTGGCGAAATCTGGCGCATCCTGCGGCAGCGACCAATACAAGTTGATCCGGTCAAGCGCATGATCACGCAAATCGCCGTGTGTCAGGCCAACCCTGAAATAGATATGGGCACCAGTGGTCAAGGCGCAGATCGGCTGGTCAGCAGCTTGTTTGGGCCTACTGATGCCTGTCGTGAAGATCCCGGTATCGCAATATATCAGGAACGGCTCGACTACATGGATAACGCCGCACTGCAAAGCGAGGCGACAGGCTTCGCCAGGGCCATGCACGATACTGGCCTGGCGTCTGCCTATCACGCCGTCCTGATGCGTCACCTGCTCAAACAGGGAGAGCATCTGCTAGCCGAAGCAATGGGACTCTCTGCTACCGGTCGCGACTGCCTTCTATGCTATCGCGAGCTGGTACTGGCGCTTATCGATAAGGGTGTTACTGCCGGCACGCCGCAGGCAATCTACGGTCTGGCTCTAATGCTGGAGCGCGGCATTCTGTTCCAGCTTCCATTGGCGCCCGCCATGTGGCGGCAGCTGGGCTTGCCCCTGTCTGATTGGTCTCGAGAGCGGTTGACGATGGCGTTTGGTACTGCTGTACCCGCTGAGTCACTGCTGCTGGAAGGGGTGCTTTGCATGCTTGGCCTACCCCTTGGTGTAGGCCAAGGCAACAACCCAACCTGCCAGTCAGCACGGGCACTCTCGATGTGGGCTTACAATGATCCGGATTATCTGTTGCAAATGGTCACCTGGGCGGCACGTGATGACGAAATCATCATGCATTTCGAAGGCCAACCGATCTCTTCAATGGCTAGCCTGAACGGAGTAGCTAAAACGCTGCCGATCGATCTGGATTCCGTCTCGCTGTTGGTGGTGCCGCACCTGGACCGCATTTATGCAGAGATGGGGCGGCGCTGCATCGGTCGCGAAGGCGACCCCCACCGCTGGGTCAATCCGGAGTTCCATGGCTGGTGGTCCGGACGCGGATTCCGTCTCAACGTCGACGTCCCAACCGGTAATCTGGTGGATCTGGATGATTTTATACGCCATTTCTATGCTGCCTATCATCCCTACCACAATGGCAATCAACCCCTTATCCATCCCCAGCCAGCAGGTATCGCAGTCACCGACAGCGCCGCTCGCTTCATCGGCTGGCATGCGATCACCATCTTGCGGGTGACTCTGGACCAGACAGATCAGATGCGGTTGTATTTTTACAATCCGAACAACGACAGCGGCCAAAACTGGGGCGACGGCGTCACCGTCAGTACCGCAGGGCATGGCGAGCGATACGGCGAAGCCTCACTACCCTTCGCTCAGTTCCTGTCCAGGCTTTACATATTCCACTACGACACACTGGAACATGGTGAACCGGCTTCAGTCACTCGCGAGGAACTGGACGAAGTCATCGGTTATATACAGCGTAGCTGGGGGGCCGAACGCATGGCAGGATATGAGTTCGAACAGACCACGACGGCATACTAACAAAATCCCGTGTCGGACGCCGGAACTGTCTTCCGGCGTTTTTCTGCTCAGCAGCTAACTCGGTTATCGGTCCGAACGCAAAGGGCCATACTCCACAGGCACCCAGGCAAATGCAGCACCCTCGCGGCGGACATGACCCAGGCCGGGGAAGGGCAAATGCGCACCGGCAACCCAGAAGCGGTTCTTTGCCGCCTCGTTGAATAGCTGTTTACGCGTGTTCAATGCTGCATCGCTGTCCACGTCAAACTCGATGGTGACATCAGGACGGGCAAACTGCACCGTGTGGCTGTGCACAATATCACCCCAGACCATCAAATCCTGTCCCTCCGACTGAAACATATAAGCACTATGTCCAGGGGTATGTCCGTTGGCCGGTACCGTACGCACGCCCGGCAACAGCTCGGTGTCCCGACCGTACTGCTTTAACCGGTTACGCTCGACATAAGGCTCCACAGCAGCCTGCGCCATAGTGAAAAACGGCTGAACGGCCTCTGGCATCGTCGCGGCAAGCTCTTTGTCCAGCCAGTGGGCGGCCTCGGCCCGAGGCACATGGACAGTGGCATTGGGATAGGTAGCCGACCCATCGCTATTCCGCAATCCGCAGGCATGGTCGGGGTGCAGATGGGTCAACAGCACCACGCTGACCTGCTCTGGCTCATAGCCTGATGCTTTAAGATTGGTTGAGATGTTTCCCAGGGTCGGCCCAAAACATTGCGCCGCCCCCACATCGACCAATACCAACTCGTTACCCGTGTTGATCAGGTAGGCATTAACCGCAGTTTGAATACCTCCGTCACCCGAGATGAACATTTTGTTCAACAGCGATTGCATATTGTCCGCATCGATTCCCCGGAGCAACGCCTGGTCAAGATCGAGATACCCATCATAAAGAGCCGTTACTTCAAAATCGCCCAGATTCATCCGGTAGTATCCGGGCACCTGACTTTGCTGTTTTGCTGCCGGGGCGGCTTGTGTCAACAGCGACACCACAGCCAGCGCAGCAATCCCGCCCTGTTTCAAGCTCCGCGTGACACTGTTGTTCATTCTCATCTGCAATTCCTTGGCTATTATTTTTTATACGGCTCGAACAAGAATCAGATCTTTCGCGCGGCACTGCAAGGAGATCGACTCGTCACAAGGCATTAAATATGACTAAGCCGAAAGTGGCTCCAATCACAGTAAATGCGATCAAAGCCAGCAGGCCATCCTGAGCCACCAACGCCAGGCCTAGTGCCGCCAACGCCACTCCAATAGCTGAAGCGCTGAATGGCACCAGTTCAAACATGGGCATCACCAATGCGATACAAACACACAATGCAGCCGTCAGATAGGCGCCCATCCTGCTGACCAGCAGGGTCAGCCTTGGGCGCGTCAGACCATCGATAAAGCGAGCAGGCGGGTTTATCCAGCGCAGACCCTTTAGCACCTGAGCCTCGCTCAGGGAGCGTTCAAGCAGCCATCGTGGTAACCAGAAATAACGACGTCCAATCAACAACTGCACTGCAATCAGCAGGATGAATGCCGCACTGACCGACGCCATACCTGGAATCCCGCTCAGAGGCGAAGTCAGTGTCAAACCGATCACCAGCAACAGAGGCCCAAAGGACCGATGACCCACGGACTCGACCACGACGCCGAGAGACACCTGGCCCTGGTCGCCGGCCAAGGCAGCAATGTGATTGAACAACTGCTCCAGATTACGTAATTCCCGAACCATAACATCCTCCATTCAGCGCAAGGCGCAGCCAGCACATCGCCTGATCACTGCCTTGGATGCCTGTCGATCGTTAAGGTTCGATTGAATTCAAACGGCCGGGCACCTGGCCCGACCCTGCCTTGAATCAAAGCGGTTTGCCGCGATTTCCGTGAGCAGCAACGAACGATTGAATGCTGTGTAAGTCATTGGCCAATACAGTGAAACGTTCCTCACGCTCGAACAGGTCGAGAAGGTGCGGCGGCAGCGCTGGCTCCACATCCACATCAGCCTTGATCACGGCCTCTGGAAATTTCACCGGATGGGCCGTGCCCAACGTGATCATTGGCAACGACATGGAACGACGGCACTCTCGTGCAGCGCGGACACCTATCGCAGTATGCGGATCAAGCAGCTCACCTGTATTGCGGTAGACCTCGGTGATGGTCGCACACGTTGCTTCATCATCCACCGCAAGTGAATCAAATAGCCTGCGTGTTTCAGTCCAGCGCTCTTCCTCAACGCTGAGCGTGCCCGACTGTCTGAATTCGGCCATCAACTGCGCGACGGCCAGACCGTTACGACCATGCATATCAAACAACAGACGTTCGAAATTCGACGACACCATGATGTCCATCGACGGCGAAAGGGAGGCGTGCAGAGTATCCTTGGCGTACTGATTACCACTCATGAAACGATGCAGGATATCGTTGCGATTGGTCGCGACGATCAACTGGCTGATGGGCAACCCCATGTTCCGTGCCAGGTAGCCGGCAAAAATATCACCAAAGTTACCGGTAGGCACCGAAAAGGCCATCGACCGTGCCGGCCCGCCGAGCTGCAACGCCGCATGAAAGTAATAGACGATCTGAGCCATGATGCGCGCCCAATTGATCGAATTGACAGCCACTAGCCTCGTGCCCTTGAGGAACCCCTGATCGGCGAAGCTATTTTTGACCATTTCCTGACAGTCGTCAAAATTACCCTCAACGGCAATATTGTGAATATTGTCGCCCTTGATTGTCGTCATCTGCCGGCGCTGCACTTCCGATACACGGTTGTGTGGGTGCAGGATGAAGATATCCACATTCTCGCAATGCTTGCAGCCTTCGATCGCCGCCGAGCCGGTGTCACCCGAAGTCGCACCCATGATCACTACACGCTCGCCACGCTTGAGCAGAAAATGATCGAGTAGACGACCAAGAAGCTGCAGCGCAAAATCCTTGAAGGCCAGCGTCGGGCCGTGGAACAGCTCCAGCACCCATTCATTAGCACCCAGTTGCCGCAGGGGTGCAATAGACTGGTGCTCGAAAACCTCGTAGGTTTCCTTAAGAATCCGCTTGAAATCGGCATAGTTGATGCTGCCTGCCACAAAGGGACGCATCACGTTGAAAGCCAGCTCGTGGTAAGGCAAACCAGCCCAGGAGGCAATCTCCTCCTGAGTGAATCGGGGCAGATTCTCAGGCACGTATAACCCACCGTCGGTCGCCAGACCGGTCAACAGCACATCTTCGAAGTTCAGAGCCGGAGCCTGGCCCCGGGTGCTTATATAGCGCATCGTTCAAACCCTTGGATAGGGGCTGCAAGTGTCAGCAGCCCGTTCACGGCATCGGGATTTGTGCCCGAAGTCGGTCGGCCGGCATTGTCAATTGCCGCTAATCAGTTCAGTTGTTCAACCCGGATCCGCATCAGCGGCGAGGCCACTTCGTCCAGCGCCTCGAGAGCCTCGATGGCATCATTCATCTTCTGCTCGCGTACGCGGTGCGTCATGATAATGAGTGGCACCAGTCCAGCCTCCTCCTCGACTTCCTTCTGCAGGATCGATTCGATGTTGATGCCACGCTCGGACAAAATAGTCGCCACCTTGGCCAGTACGCCGGGGCGATCCTTGGCCTGGATGCGCAGGTAATAGGCGGTCTCGACAGCACCGACCGGCAATACCGCCAGATCCGACAGCGAGTCCGCGCGAAACGCCAGATGCGGAACCCGATTATTCGGATCAGTCGTCAGCGTGCGAACCACATCGATCACATCGGCAACAACCGAGGAAGCTGTCGGTTCGGCGCCGGCGCCAGCACCGTAATAGAGTGTGGAACCGACTGCGTCGCCGTTGACCATAATCGCGTTCATCACGCCGTTCACATTGGCGATCAGCCTGTCGGCCGGAATCAACGTGGGGTGCACGCGCAGCTCTACCCCGTCGGGGGTCCGCCGGGCGATACCCAAGTGCTTGATGCGATACCCGAACGCTTCAGCGTAGCGCACATCGGCGGTGGTCAGCTTGCTGATACCTTCTGTGTAAGCCTTGTCGAATTGCAACGGAATACCAAAAGCGATCGATGCCAGAATCGTCAGCTTGTGCGCAGCATCGATACCTTCTACATCGAAGGTCGGGTCCGACTCGGCATAGCCAAGCGCTTGCGCTTCGGCAAGCACGTCATCAAAGGTACGGCCCTTGTCGCGCATCTCGGTCAGAATAAAGTTGCCGGTACCATTGATAATGCCGGCAACCCAATCGATCTGGTTTGCCGCCAAACCTTCACGCAAGGCTTTGATAATCGGGATGCCGCCCGCGACCGAAGCCTCGAACGCCACCATAACGCCCTGCTTGCTCGCCGCCTCGAAGATCTCGTTACCATGCACCGCAATCAGCGCCTTGTTGGCGGTAACCACATGCTTGCCGTTGGCAATCGCCTGCATGACGACTTCAAAAGCGACAGTGCTACCACCAATCAGCTCGATAATCACATCAATATCGGGGTTATTGACCACCTCGAACACGTCGCCGGTAATGGGCGTATCCCCGGTTTTGCAGGCAGGATTCAGATGACGCGCGGCAATTTGAGCAACCTCAATGCCACGCCCGGCCCGCCGAGAGATCTCGACTGCATTACGCTGCAGAACGTTGAATGTGCCACCGCCAACGGTGCCCAAACCACATATACCTACTTTCACCGGTTTCAAACTGAGGTCCCCACTTGGTTTAATGATTAATTATCGAACTGGCACTGCGGTCCTTTCAATTACTGGTTCGCCAGAGCTTCTTCGGCAAGCACCTTGGCAGGCTTGTAGCCAGCTACCAGCGTGCCATTGGCCAGAAAAATCGCAGGCGTACCGTTGACGCCAAGCTGCACGCCCATCTGGTATTGCTGTGCCACAGGATTGTCGCAGCTGGCACTGGCAATGGTATTACCCAGTTTGGCTTCGGTCATCGTCTTCTGCGGATCTTCCGCGCACCAGATCGATTCCATGGTCCGTGCGCTTTCACCCGTCGGACCGCTGCGCGGAAAAGCCGCGTAGCGTACTTCAATGCCCAGGTCATTGAGCTCTTCTATTTCGCTGTGAAGCAACCGGCAGTAACCGCAATCCACATCAGTAAAAACCGTCACGTGTGTCTTGGGTGCTTTCGGCGCAAAGATCACTAACTCTTTACGCGGAATCTTGTTCAGAGAATCGCCAATCGCCTTGCTTTCTGCTGCGGCGGTGAGATTACTGAGCTTGCCATCGCTGACATCGAACAGCGCGCCCTGAACCAGAAACTGGCCGTCTTCGCTGGCATAAATGATGCGCCCGCTGTCCATCTGCACCTGAAAAAGCCCTTCAAGTGGTGATTCGCTAATGCTCTGCACCTGCATGGGCAAACTGAGCTTGGCCAGGCTGGCGCGAATAGCATCGGCCGGCGCTGCCATGACGATCTGCGCACTGAACATGAGCAGCAAAGTGGTAACTAATGTGGCTCGCATTATGGGTCCTCTTCATGACGCTCAAGCTTAACATGAAACATCGGCCTCACCCACGGGGATGATGGCTGGCATGCAGATCACGTAAACGCTGGCGCGCCACGTGCGTGTAGATCTGCGTTGTAGACAGATCGCTATGGCCCAGCAGCATCTGTACCACACGCAAATCAGCGCCATGGTTGAGCAGATGCGTTGCAAAGGCATGCCGCATGGTATGCGGTGACAGGGTGCCGCGGATACCCGCTTGACTCGCATGCAGCTTGATCCGATGCCAAAAAGTTTGACGGGTCATTTCCGTGCCCCGACGACTGGGAAATACAATATCTCCGGCCTGACCTCCGAGCAAGGCAGCGCGACCTTCGCGTAAATAGCGTTCAATCCAGCTCAGGGCCTCCTCGCCAAGCGGCACCAACCGCTCCTTGCTTCCCTTGCCAGTCACCCTCACCACCCCCTGACGCAGATTGAGCTGATCCAGCCGCAACCCTGTCAGCTCGCTTACGCGCAGACCGCACGCATACAGCACCTCAAGCATGCATCGATCGCGCAGGCCCAAAATGTCCTCGACATCGGGTGCAGCAAGCAGAGCTTCGACATCGGCCTCACTGAGCGCCTTGGGCAAAGGTCGACCCATCTTGGGCAAGGCGATATCCAGCGTGGGGTCTTGAGCAATCAGATTCTGGCGCAGGGCATGCCGATAGAACCCGCGCAGACAGGATAGCAACCTGGCGGTAGACCGTGCCTGGTAGCCCTTATTGATGCGCCAACCAAGATGCTCCAGGAGATCAGCCCGACTAGCCTCAAAGAGTCCCGCGTTGCGGATGGCAAGCCAGCCAGCCAGATGCTCCAGGTCAGTCCGGTAAGCGTCCAGTGTGGGTCGCGCCAGACCACGCTCCAGCCAGAGGTTATCAATATAACCGGCGATAATGCGCTGCTCCCTTTCGCTTACAACTGCCCGCGGCATCGGATGCTGCATGGGCGATAAGCCCTTAATAGCCATGGCACACCCCGTGAGAACCAACCGTTCTTGGCATCATACGCCAGACAATAAAAAAGCAGCCCGAGGGCTGCTTTTTTTCGTACCGAAAAGCAGACTGATCAGCCCAGCTTTTCCTTGATACGTGCAGCGCGACCCGACAGTGCACGCAGGTAGTAAAGCTTGGCTTTACGAACATCACCACGACGCTTGACGGTCAGGCTGTCGATCAACGGCGAATAACTCTGGAAGGTACGCTCGACGCCAACACCGCTGGAGATCTTGCGCACGGTGAACGCGGAGTTCAAACCCCGGTTACGCTTGCCGATAACCACGCCTTCAAAGGCCTGCAGACGCTCACGCTCGCCTTCCTTCACTTTAACCTGAACGATCACTGTGTCACCCGGAGCGAACTCGGGTAACTTCTTGCTCATCTGCTCAGCTTCGATCTGGGCAATAATGTTGGACATTTAAAACTCCTGCACAAGCCGTCGGACTTGAATCAATGGTTATCGGTTTCCCGTTCGCGGATAAATTCCGCCAACAGCTGTTGCTGTTCTTTGCTCAGCGTTAAATCCTCGAGCAACTCTGGCCGACGTTGCCAGGTTCTGCCCATGGACTGCTTGAGGCGCCAGCGCCGGATCAATTCATGGTTACCACTGAGCAGCACCTCCGGTACGCGCCGCCCTGCAATCTCTTCCGGCCGGGTGTAGTGTGGACAATCCAGCCACCCCTCCGAAAACGAATCCTCTACCGCTGAGTCCGCATGCCCAAGCACGCCAGGAATCAGTCTGGTAACCGAGTCAAGAAGCACCATGGCTCCCAACTCCCCCCCCGACAACACGTAGTCGCCAAGGGAAACCTCTTCATCAACGCACATCTCAATGATGCGTTCGTCGATTCCTTCGTAACGCCCGCAGAGCAGCACCAGACTATCCAGCGAAGCCAACTCCTGCGCCCGCTTCTGGGTCAGAGGCTGACCCTGGGGCGACAGATAAATCACCCTGGGCGGCGAAGGCGCCTGCGCCGTGATCGCTTCGATCGCCTCCAGCAATGGCTCGACCTTCATCAACATGCCGGGACCACCGCCGAAAGGCCGGTCATCTACCGTGCGATGCCGATCGTGGGCGTGCTCACGGGGATTACTGAATACGACCTCCAGCTGCCCACGCTTGACTGCGCGCCCAGTCACACCGTACTCGGTTAACGCAGCAAACATCTCCGGAAAAAGCGTTACTACACCGGCCCACACCGGTCAGAATTCCGGGTCCCAATCAATCTGCATCACTCCTGACTGCAAATCGATGGATTTAACATACAGGTCCGGCAAATAGGGCAGCAGGCGTTCACGCTGATCCAGACTACCTTCACACGGCCTGACCACCATGACATCGTTGGATCCGGTTTCGAGCAGATGATCAATTCGACCCAGCAATTCTCCCTGGACCGTTATCACCTGCAAGCCTTCCAGCTGATGCCAGTAGTACTCGCCAACATCGAGATCGGGCAGCGCATCTTGCACCACACAAATCTCGTAACCCACCATACCCAGCGCCTGATCACGATCGGTCACCCCCTCAAGGTTGACCACCAGTATCCGGCCCTGCACTCGCGCATCAAGAAACTTGATGGTTCGGGTTTGTTGACCTTTGCGGAGTATCCACTCGGGATAGTCCAGCACGTTATCCAGCGGGTCCGTGTCGGAATACACCTTGACCGAACCGCGAATACCATGCACCGAAACAATCTTGCCGAGAACCACCAAAGGTGATTCGAACGACTCCGGCAGGTTGTTCATATCAGGCAGAAGCCTGATTTTCCTTCAACAAACATGCTACGCGCTCGGAAGGCTGTGCGCCCTGGCTCAGCCAGTAAGTAACGCGTTCCTGGTCGACAGACAGGCGAGTCTCGGCACCGTTTGCTACCGGGTTGAAGAAGCCAACGCGCTCAACGAAACGGCCATCACGGGCGTTGCGGCTGTTAGCGACAGTCAGGTGATAGAAGGGGCGCTTCTTGGAGCCACCACGAGCAAGACGAATGGTTACCATGTGGACATCGTTTCCTGTATTTGAATAACACTCATTGAATCAATTACGGGCCACTACCTGGGATGCAGGTCTATTGTGCCCGAAAGGTCGCGTATTCTACGGAATATCACGGCTATTGAAAACTGTTTTCTGAACTGCAGTTAGGCTGTTGGCAAAACGCCTAGAACTTGGGCATGCCTCCACCGCCGGGGGGCATCATGCCACCGCCGCCGCCCATACCACCCATACCGCGCATCAGCTTGGCCATGCCACCCTTGCCGCTGACTTTCTTCATCATCTTCTGCATCTGCTTATGTTGCTTGATCACACGACCAATATCTTGGATCTGAGTACCCGAACCTGCCGAGATACGGCGCTTACGCGACCCACTGATGATGTCCGGGTTACGCCGCTCGGCCTGCGTCATTGAGTTGATGATCGCTTCCATACGAGTAAACTGCTTTTCCGCCTCGGTCTGTGCGGTTTCCATCTGGGACGGATTGATCTTGCCCATCATCGGCAGTTTATCCATCATCGAGCCGAGTCCGCCCATACCGCGCATTTGCTGCAGCTGGTCGCGGAAGTCCTCGAGATCGAACCCTTTACCTTTCTTTAGCTTCTTGGCGAGCTTTTCGGCCTTGTCCTTGTCGAGCTTCTGTTCGGCCTGCTCGATCAGGCTGAGCACATCGCCCATGCCGAGGATGCGTGAAGCGATCCGATCGGGATGGAAAGGCTCCAAGGCATCGGTCTTTTCACCCACACCCAAAAACTTGATTGGTTTACCCGTGATGTGCCGCACCGACAGCGCCGCACCACCCCGTGAGTCGCCATCAACCTTGGTCAGAATCACACCGGTCAGCGGCAGCGCCTCATTGAACGCCTGTGCGGTCAGGGCCGCATCCTGACCTGTCATGGCGTCGACCACGAACAGCGTCTCGGCCGGCTTGGCCGCCGCGTGAACAGCGCGAATCTCGTCCATCATGTCAGCATCGATCGCCAAACGACCGGCGGTGTCGATGATCAGCACATCCATGAAGCGGTTGCGCGCTTCCCGCAAGGCTGCCTGAACGATATCGACCGGTTTCTGACCTGCATCGGACGGGAAGAAGGTCACTCCGACTTCCGCCGCCAGGGTTTCAAGCTGCTTGATCGCCGCCGGACGGTAAACGTCGGCACTGACCACCATGACCTTTTTCTTCTGCCGCTCGCGCAAGGTCTTACCCAGCTTGGCGACAGAGGTGGTTTTACCCGCACCCTGCAGACCGGCCATTAGAATCACCGCCGGCGGCGTCACGGCCAGATTGAGACCTTCGGCCTCCCCCATGACAGCTTCAAGTTCGGCCTTGATGATCTTGACGAATACCTGACCTGGAGACAGGCTGCGAGACACTTCCTGACCCACTGCGCGTTCGCGTACCTGGTCAACGAACGCCTTGACCACCGGCAGGGCAACATCCGCTTCCAACAAGGCCATGCGTACTTCGCGCAGGGTATCCTTGATATTTTCTTCTGTTAGCTTAGCCCGACCTGTTACGCCCCGCAGACTATGGGACAGACGCTCGGTAAGATTGTCGAACATACTGAATCTCCTATGCTTCCCGTTACCCGGACAGACGGGTGAAGCGATCAAGCGCCGCAGTATACCCTGCAGCGATTGTGGATGACAGGGAGCGCTTTAACAGTGACGCGCCTTGTGCCACACTTCGATTTCGATGAGTCTCTTTGCAAGGAAGTATGACAACCCTCACCCCCAGCCTGCTTGCCGTGCTCCTGTACTTGAGCGGCAGTATTTATCAAATACACTGCCTGGCCAAACGTCGAGCGGTAAACGACAACCTGCTGCGCGTCATCGGCCTGGTAGCGTTGCTGGTGCACGCCGCCAGCCTATACTTGCAGCTAATTACTGATGCCGGACTGGCTCTTGGCTTCTTTAACGCAGCATCGCTGGTGGCGTGGCTGGTTATCGCGATTACTTTGTTGTCCAGCTTTCGCGCTCCGGTCCTCAGCCTGCTACTCGGCTTATACCCGCTGTCCGTGATTACCGTGCTTCTGGCCTGGCTGTTCCCTGGCCATGGCACAGTACTAGTATCCGGCGAAGGCATACTGATAACGCATATCCTGCTATCGATCCTGGCCTACGGCATTCTCACCATAGCTGCTTTCCAGGCCGGGCTCTTGGGCCTGCAGAATTATCAGCTCAAACATAAACACCCCACGCGCTTCATCCGCACCTTCCCACCCCTGCAGACCATGGAGCGACTACTTTTTCAGTTCCTCCTGTGCGGCGAGCTACTCCTGACCCTGGCCCTGATCACCGGTTTCGTCTTCCTCGACAACATGTTTTCCCAGGATGTTGCCCACAAGACCCTACTGTCCTGTCTGGCCTGGATTGTGTTCGGCATTCTTCTCTGGGGCCGGCATTTTCGTGGCTGGCGTGGCAATAACGCGATCCGCTGGACCCTAGCGGGCTTTTTACTGCTCGCCCTGGCCTATTTTGGCAGCAAGCTGGTCAGCGAGTTTTTTCTGGCCGTCTGACCATGCCCTTATTACATATTGTCCTTGAGGCCATCCCTTGAACGACTCGCACACCACTCTTCTGCTGATAATTCTCTGCGTGCTGATCGTCCTGTCGGCGTTCTTCTCGAGCTCAGAAACCAGCATGATGAGCCTCAACCGGTATCGCCTCAAACATCTCAGCAAGGAAGGACATAAAGGAGCGCGGCGAGCCTCGCGTCTCCTTGAGCGCCCGGATCGCTTACTGGGCACGATCCTGGTCGGTAATAATATCGTCAACATTCTTGCTGCTTCGATAGCGACAGTCGTAGCTGTGCAGATCTGGGGTGAAGCGGGGATTGCCATCGCCACCATCGGCCTGACTATTATCATTCTGATCTTCGGCGAAATCACACCCAAAACCCTGGCTGCCCTGCGCCCGGAGCTCATCGCCTTCCCCGTCAGCATCATATTGCAGATACTGCAGAAGGTGCTGTACCCCGTGGTCTGGGTCTGCGGCAGTATCAGCAATCAACTGTTGCGTCTGTTGGGCGTCAACGTATCCGCCGACGCAGGGGATCAGTTGAGTGTCGAGGAGCTGCGTACGGTGGTGCGCGAGGCCGGTCTGGGCATCACCCGCAGCCGTCAGAATATGTTGCTGGGCATCCTCGATCTGGAAAAAATGACCGTCAACGACATCATGATTCCGCGTAACGAAGCAATCGGCATTGACCTCGAAGACAGCCTTTCAAGCATCAATAGTCAGTTACGTACCTGCCATCACACCCGCCTTCCCGTCTTTCAGGGCGACATCAACAATGTGACCGGCATCGTCCATATGCGCTCCATCGCCCGACTGCTCAGCCGCGGCGATTTGACCAAGGAAAACCTGACCAGCGCCTGCAAGGAGCCCTACTTCGTCCCCGAAAGTACGCCGCTGCATACTCAGTTGTTCAACTTTCAGAAGCAGAAACGGCGCATTGCGATCGTAGTGGACGAATACGGCGACGTTATCGGACTGGTTACCCTGGAAGATATTCTCGAGGAAATCGTGGGTGAATTCACCAGCGACATGCTCCTGCCCAGTCAGGACATTCACCCCCAAAACGACGGTCGCTTCGTGATTGAAGGCGGCAGCGCCATCCGGGCGATCAACCGTCAGTTGAAGTGGAAGTTGCCCGCTGACGGCCCGAAGACATTGAACGGCCTGATCACCGAGCAACTTGAGAGCATTCCCGAAACCAGTGTGTGTCTGACGATAGGCTCTTATCGTATGGAAATACTGCAAACCAAGGACAACATGGTCAAGAGTGTGAAAGTCTGGGACCGAGCCCTCGACCTAGAGGGCCCGCTACCCGAGATTGAGTCCGAGGACGACGCCGCGCGCTGACGCAATGGAAAGCGCGCCACCGCCGGTTCACAGCTGGACGTCTATCGCCTCGATAACCGCCATGGCCTTTGCCCGCGCCAAGGTAACATCTTCGTCACGAGCCAGTGCGACACCCATTCGGCGCTGACCGCTCACATCCGGCTTACCGAACAGGCGTAATTGGGTATCAGGTTGCTTGAGCGCCTGATGCAAATTACAGAAGCTCACCGCAGTGGACTCACCCTCCACCATCAGCACCGCCGAAGCACAGGGTCCCATTTGCCGCACAGCCGGGATTGGTAGCCCAACGATAGCCCGAGCGTGCAAGGCAAACTGGGACAAATCCTGAGAAATCATCGTGACCATTCCAGTGTCGTGCGGTCTGGGTGAGACTTCATTGAACCAGACCTGATTCCCTTGCACGAACAACTCGACACCGAATACGCCGCGCCCGCCCAGGGCTTCAGTAATAGCTAATGCGATACGCTTGGACTCGGCCATTGCCTCGTCACTCATGGCCTGCGGCTGCCATGATTCCCGGTAGTCACCCCCGGCTTGACGATGACCGATGGGGTCACAGAACAGGGTGCCGTCGACGTGTCTCACCGTTAACAAAGTGATTTCGTAATCAAATTCGACCAGCCCCTCGACGATGACCCGGCCGCTACCTGCACGGCCGCCGGACTGGGCATGATCCCAGGCGGCCTGAACCTCTTCGTGGCCACGTACCAGCGTCTGCCCCTTACCTGAAGAACTCATCGCCGGCTTGACTACGCAGGGCAGACCGACTTCATTGATTGCCGCCCGATATTGCTCGGGCGTCTCGGCAAATCGATAATCGGAGGTAGGCAGACCCAGCTCCTCGGCAGCTAGCCGTCGTATGCCTACACGGTCCATGGTCAGCCACGCCGCACGTGCAGTCGGAATCACCGTATAGCCTTCCCCCTCCATGTCGAGCAGGGTCTGGGTGGCGATCGCTTCAATTTCCGGCACGATGTAATCCGGTTGTTCGATCTCGATCACCGCTCGCAAGGCCTCGCCATCAAGCATGCTGACGACGTGACTACGATGGGCGACCTGCATCGCAGGTGCATTTTCATAGCGGTCAACAGCGATCGTCTCACAGCCGAGTCGCTGCAACTCGATGACCAGTTCCTTGCCTAGCTCTCCCGCTCCCAAGAGCAATACGCGCATAGCGCTCTGCGTGCCTGGCGTTCCTATCTGGCTCATGTCTGTAACCCGTTATCCGGCGTAGTAGAAAACCAGAGACCCTGCGACTGAGCGCGTGCCTGACACAGGCCAAGCACCTCTCGGCGCCGGGACTCGCTCATGCGTGCCCATTGCGTGATTTCAATCCCGCTGCGCTGGCAACCGGTGCAAATGTCCTGCTCGTCCAGCGCACACACACCAACACAGGGAGAAGCAACTACTTCGCCCAACATCAGTCGTCCTGAGGCTTAAGATCGCGCTGATAGCGCTTGGCATTGTGCACATAATGCGCGGCACTCGCTTCGAGCATCTTCTTCTGCTGCTCGTTCAGCTCCCGCACTACTTTGCCGGGAGAACCCACCACCAGCGAACCGTCGGGAATCTCCTTGCCTTCGCCAATCAGCGTGTTGGCGCCAATGATGCAATGCTTGCCGATCTTCGCGCCGTTGAGCACCACGGCGCCGATACCCACCAGGCTGTAATCACCCACAGTGCAACCATGCAACATAGCGTTGTGACCCACGGTTACGCCCTTGCCCAGCGTCAACGGATAACCCATATCAGTGTGCATGACGGCACCATCCTGCACGTTGCTGTGCTCGCCAATCAGAATCAACTCATTGTCGCCGCGCAGCACCGCACCAAACCAGACGTTCGCGCCAGCTTCGAGCCGAACCTTGCCGACCACAGCGGCGGAATCAGCGATCCACGCATCGTCCGCCATTTCTACTCGGTCATTACCCAGGCTGTATTTCATTTTCTCTCCTGCTTGAGATCTTCGTCGTAAGGGGTGTGCAATTGTATTTCGGCATCGAACGCCAGATTGACGAACTCCACCAGCATCAAGGCCGTCAGCCCCCAAATCTTGTGGCCTTCGTAACGATAGCTGGGAACATACCAACTGCGCCCTTCGTAATCTATCCGATGGGTCATCTCGCGCCGATCCTCGAGAAAGAAACTCACCGGCACCCTAAATACGGTTTCAATTTCGCCGCTGTTGGGTACCAGGTCGAAGACATCCGGCACGATACCGACAAAAGGGGTAACTTTGATGCCATAGCGCGACACCAGAGATCCAAGCGGACCAAGCACGTCAACCAGTTCCGGCAACAGGCCTATCTCTTCATGGGTCTCACGCAAGGCAGTGTATTGCAGGTCAACGTCACCCGGATCCCGACGCCCGCCCGGAAATGCGACCTCACCGGAGTGAGTGGACAGGCGCTGGGAGCGGACGGTCAGGATGATCTCGGGTCGGTCTTGCACACAGGTCACCGGGATCAACACCCCCGCTTCAGGCAAGCCTGCCGCTTCGATCTCCCGCGGGCGATGTTCGCCTACCCGCAGGCGCATCTTGTCCAGCATTCAGTTCACCTCCATCGTTTTAGTAATGATGTCATGATCACTTACGTAGAACCAGTTGCCCAACAGGCAAATGCGCCGCAAGATAAGACAAAACGGATTGGACATAGAGATAGTAAACAATGAAATTCTGTAGCGATTGCGGTCAGCAGGTCAGCCAGCGCATCCCCGACGGTGACGACCGTTCAAGGTTCGTTTGCAATCACTGCGATACCATCCATTACCAAAATCCGCGTATTGTCGCCGGCTGTTTGGTGATTCACGAAGAGCAGATCCTCCTTTGCCGTCGCGCAATCGAGCCCCGCCTGGGATTCTGGACTCTGCCTGCTGGCTATATGGAAAACGGCGAAACCACAGAAGAAGCCGCGTTGCGCGAAACCTGGGAGGAAGCCCAGGCACGAGTCAGTGAACAGGAACTGTACATGCTGTTCAACCTTCCGCACATCAACCAGGTGTACATGTTTTTTCGTGGCAACCTGATCGATCGAGCCTTCGCAGCAGGCGAAGAAAGCCTGGAAGTCAGACTTTTTTCCGAAGGTGAAATCCCTTGGGATGAACTAGCTTTTCCAACCGTTGGCAAGACGCTCAAGCAATATTTCCACGACCGCCAGCACAGTCATTATCCATTTCGCACGCACGACATCCTCTATCAACCTGGACAGTCACGCAGGAACAGCTGATGCGCCTGCACGTATTCCTTCTGCTGGCCTTGCTAGGCGCGACATCCGTCTCTGGCGCAGCTCAAGCAGATGGGGCCAGAATCGACAAAGTGTTGATACTCAAACAGGAACGTCGGCTTGACGTCATCAGTGGCGGCGAGATTATCCGCACTTATCGCGTGGCCTTGGGCCGTCAACCGGTGGGACACAAGCAAGAGGTCGGTGACCAGCGCACGCCAGAGGGCATCTACACTATTGACTGGCGTCACAAGAGTGCCGATTTCAACCTCAGCATGCACTTGGATTATCCCAACCTAAAGGATAAGACCGCCGCCTATAAAAGAGGGGTCGATCCCGGTGGCATGATCATGATCCATGGCACGCCGATTGATGAGGAGTACCCCGAGTGGTACTTCGAAGGCCTGGACTGGACTAATGGCTGTATCGCACTGACCAATCAGGAAATGCGCGCACTGTGGGAGCTGGTGCCGGACGGCACTCTGGTGGAAATAAAACCCTGAACCGTATCAAGGTGGCTCTCTGGTCCGTAAAAACACAGCTTGTACATGTGCCCTCCAATATTCGAATCAGCATGAGCACACCACCAGCCTAGTCGTATCCGGCTAACAGCACGTCCAATAACTCCGGCTTGAAAATCCGTTCGACAGTAATGGCATAGAACCGCTCGTAAACGCCGGTCAATGCCTCGCGCTCCACTAGCCTGCCGGTCGCAAGCTCGTCCTTGGCCACAACGCGGGGCAGGACTGCAAAGGCCTGACTGTCCCTGGCCATCAGTCGCAGCATAGCCATGTCGTCTACTTCTGCCTTGAGTGTAGGGCTGAAGCCCCGTCGCAGACAAAAGGCATCAAACTCACCACGGATGGCGTGTTTACGCGACGGAAGTACCCAGGAATGCGCCTTAAGATCCGCCGTCGCCAATGCGGGCGGACAGACAATCGCCACCGGCTGCCTGGACAATAGCTGGATTTGCCACGCCTGATTATCACTGATCTCAACGTTGGCGTTGGTCAGAACTACATCAAGCTCATGTCGGGTCAAGTTATCCACTAACTTGTTCTGGTTATCTGACACCAGTGACACGCTGGCCTCGGCGTCCTGCATCGCCGGGCCGATGAATTCCTCGATAAAGTTTCGCGACATGTGGCTTGTGGTGCCTATACGCAAGCGTTTGTTGGCGGAGCTGACGCCAAGGCGAAGCAGGGACTCAAGCTCTGCACCCCGATGGAATATATCTTCAGCGAACTGCATCGCCCGCTGGCCAGCTTCAGTGAGCACAAGCTTGCGCCCTTCGCGATCAAAAAGCTGACACTCAAGGTTGTCCTCCAAGTTGCGGATCTGGGTGGACAACGCAGACTGAGAAATATGCAACTGTTCAGCGGTACGCGTGAGATTGCCGGTGACGGCGACCTGCCAGAAGTAATAAAGATGATGATAATTAAGTCGGCTCATGGCAATTCTGTTCTAAAAAAAAGAACGATAGCATCCTTATAATGAATTTCACAGAATGAATAGAGGCACCGATACTCTCTACAGACCACCGGGAGGATATCGTATGGAATCTGTAGCCGCTTTTGCTGTTTTTGCAGTGCCCCTTGCCTACGCAGCAGCCATGTTGCGAGGGAGTCGCAGTATGAGTGCTCTGATCGCTTTATTGCTCGCACTGATAGTTACCCTCGTTGGCGGGTTCGGGCTCGTCGATTTTGCTCTGGCCCCAGTGCAAATGATCATGTTGCTGCTCGTGGCGAGTATCGGCTGGATTGTCAGCCGATTCAGCGAGCAATACCTGGCAGGTGACCTAGGACAACCGCGCTTCTATCGCTGGCTCAACGCATTACTGGCCAGCGTAACCGTCGTTGTTCTGGCGGACAATCTGCTCTTGTTGTGGGTCGCCTGGGTAGCGATCAGCCTGACACTCCATCAATTACTGCTGTTTTATCCTGAACGACCCCGAGCAGCCCTGGCTGCCCACAAGAAATTTGTTTTTGCGCGCATAGCTGATGTCGCCCTGCTGAGCGCCATTGCAATAATCTACTGGCAGTACAAGACCCTCTCCATAAGTACTTTAGGCGATATCTGGCAAACCCAACAGGTGCTGCCGGTGTCGATGCAGTTCGCCGCCCTGTTGATTGTTCTGGTCGCCCTGCTCAAATGTGCCCAGATGCCGTTCCATGGCTGGCTGATTCAGGTAGTCGAAGCGCCAACTCCGGTGTCAGCGCTACTGCATGCCGGCGTGGTCAACCTGGGTGGTTTTCTGCTCCTGCGCCTGGCTGGCATGCTTGAACTGGCAGCAGCCGCGACCGGGCTGCTATTACTGGTCGCGGGTATCACCCTGGTGCTGGCTGGGCTGGTCGCGGTCACGCGCATAAGCGTGAAGATCCGTCTGGCGTGGTCAACAGTCGCCCAAATGGCCCTCATGCTGATGCAAATCGGCCTTGGCCTCTACGCTCTAGCGGTACTGCATCTGGTCGCGCACTCTTGCTACAAAGCCTATTCCTTCCTGAATTCCGGCAGCCGGGTTGAGGAGTTCGTAGTGTCTCGAATGGCGCCGGGTAAAGGTCTGAAACTGCGTCATGCTGCGCTGGGCAGTATTGCCGCACTGGCAGCCTATATTTATCTCGCGCAGATACTGACGCTGCAGGTCACGGCTGCGCAGTGGTTACTACTGGGCCTCTACAGCGTCGGCTTCGGCACTCTATGGCGCCGCCGCGGCTGGCTGATGTCACTTGGTATGATTGTCACTCTGGTCTCGCTGCACCTGGGTCTAAAAGCCCTGGTCGAGACTCAGATAATTCTGACTGATAGCCCCGCGGATACCTGGGCATTGGCATGGACCGCAGCTCTCATCCTGGCGCTTGGTGCCGGTGGCTGGCTGGTGATGTTCGGTCGCAACACCGCGCTGCATCAGGACCTCTATCGCACCCTGTATGCCGGGCTTTATCTGGATGAGTGGGCCACCCGGCTCACCCTGGCACTCTGGCCCGCGCGACTGCCCAAGCCCTTCCCACTGATCAACCCCGCACTGGCTCAGGAGACTCGCCCATGATCATGACCGCAGAAAAAATCGTCCCGTCGACGTCAGTTCTGGACGCTGCCAGTGAGGCCTGTGGCCGGATTGCGCCCAATTGGCCACTGGACCAACTGATCGCGGTCAATCCCTGGTGGGCCATGCGCCACCGACCGATGGCCGAGGTAGCGGGTGAATTATCCTGGCTGGGAGGCATAAGCTGCTTCCTGAATTCGGACGATTACCGCGCACAGGCTATTTCCGACGCCATCATTGCCGAGGTGCTGGCCGAACAGGGCGTGCACAACCCGATCGACCAGTTCGTTGCCGCTAACCCAGTGCGGCCTGCCGTTTGGCAGAACCTTGACCAGATGCTCGACGGTCATCGTGATCTGACACGTCAGATTAGCTGGCGCGATGAGGTCCAACATCAGCTCAGCCAGTTTGCCGGGCGTTATTTTGTTGATCAACAGAGTGATTTTTATCAAGCCTGGTTGAAGCAGGTACGCAAGGATCGGGGTCTTTCCATTCTAATGGCAGAACCTGGTCTCACTCGTCAATTCGATGCACTGCCCGACTCGGCCGACACGCTATTGATCATGGCGATGGAGGAACTATTGGTGCCACCACCGCAGCAAGCCGCTTATGCCCACGCCCTCTTACTGAGCCTGAACGGCTGGGCCAGCACCGCGGCCTACCGCTCATGGCAGGCCGGACTGAATGGGACCAGCGACAGCAGCAGCATGGAACTGCTTGCCGCGCGCCTTGCCTGGGAGCTGGTATTGTGGCGCCAACTTGGTCAGAAAAACACCAGCGTGGCAGCCGACTGGCAGCGTCAGATAGACAAGGCCAACCACCAGCGCGCGGCACACCTGGCGTATGCTGAGCACCTTCATTGCTGGCAGTTAGCAAGCGAGCGCTTTTTTCAGCAGGGACTGCAGAGCAAACTTATAGAGCCCTGGAATAAAGATTCAGAGCCAACAACTGACGCGTCTGCGCCCTCTTTGCAAGCAGTCTTCTGTATCGACACACGCTCTGAAGTCATGCGCCGGGCCCTTGAGATTCAGGATCCGACCATCCAGACATTCGGCTTCGCCGGCTTTTTTGGCTTGCCTATCGCTTACCATAGCGGCGCCTACCAACGCCCTCAGTTACCCGGGTTACTGGCTCCTCAGCTAGCGGTCACTGACGCTGACAAGCAGTATCAAGAGCCCACTGCTGCGAGCCTGACCAGCCGCTGGTTGGCTCTGGCCAAGTCGCCGAACGGCGGTTTCAGCCTGGTCGAATCATCGGGTCTTGCCTATGGGCTGGGCCTCTTGCGCAACACCTTCGGCTGGCGATCCTCGGCCAGCGCGGTTAAGCCCGGCAATCGGCTACATCTGCACAGGGATGGACAAATCCTGTCCACCGTCGAGCAGGCAGAGCTGGCATTAGGGGTGCTCAAGGCCATAGGTCTGGACAAGGTGCTGGCCAGCCAGGTGCTACTGGTGGGGCATGGCAGTGATTGCCAGAACAACCCTCATGCTGCTGGGCTTGATTGTGGCGCCTGCGGCGGGCAAACGGGCGAGGTCAATGTACGATTACTGGCGCAGATGTTGAACGACAACCACATTCGGCAGGCTATCTCCGACAAGGGGCTAACCATCCCCGAAACCTGCATTTTTATTCCTGCGCTACATAACACCACCACCGATGAGATTCGTATTCTGGCCGGCGAACTAAGCCCTCAGGCCCAACAGTGGATAGCCATGGCCAGCATAGGCTGTACCAAGGAAAGATCGTACAACCTGGGAATTAGTAAAGAGACCGCTGTCAGGGCAGTTGCCCGTCGTGCCAAAGACTGGTCACAGGTGCGGCCGGAATGGGGCCTGGCCAACAACGCGTGCTTTGTAGTGGCGGCTCGGGCAAGGACCCGACATCTGGATCTCGCCGGGCGGAGTTTCCTGCACGATTACCAATGGCAGGATGATCCCTCGTTCGCATTACTCACCCAGATACTTACAGCGCCCATGCTGGTGACCAACTGGATCAACATGCAATACAACGCATCAGTCACCGAGCCCCACCTCTACGGCTCGGGTAACAAGACGCTGCATAACGTCGTAGGGGGCAACCTCGGCGTGTTTGAAGGCAACGGTGGTGATCTGCGCATTGGTCTGCCATATCAATCGATTCACGATGGCCAGAAGTGGATGCATCAACCCTTGCGGCTGAGCGTCTACGTGGATGCGCCTAAACAGGCCATCGCAGAGATAGTTGCCGCCCACGATGACGTTCGCTGGCTGGTGGACAATCAGTGGTTGTATCTGTTGCAGCTGACTGACGCCGGTGGCTGCCGCTATTTTGAGGGGCAGTGGGCCAAGACGAATAACCTGGACTAGGTTTGCGACAAACAATCTGCCCGCCAAGGCGTCTGGCGGGCAGACTACAATGGCAGCGCTTCAAAACCTGCTGCTAAGTTGATCCTGATCAACTTTTATCCAACAGATTGGCGTACGCTGGAATGGATCGATAGTTTAATCATCCCGCCCGGAGACGCCACGTGGATAACAATAAGCAAGCTTCGTCCAAGCCTGAAGAAGACCTGGCGTCGCGGTTCCCGACAGCCTATACCATTCTGTTTCTGCTTATAGCTCTGGTTGCAGCACTGACCTGGATCATTCCGGCCGGGCAGTATGAGCGCGCCATGAACGAAGAGGTTGGGCGCGAGGTTGCAGTGCCCGGCACCTACGAGATCGTCGACCCTAATCCCCAGGGCTTCATTGATGTGATGCTGGCCCCAACGGCAGGCTTCTACGACCCCGACAGCTACGCCGCCAATGCAATCGATGTGGCTCTGTTCGTGCTCTTTCTTGGTGGCTTTCTGGGCGTAATGAACGCCACCGGCGCCATAGACACAGGCATTCGCAGCACCATGCACCGACTGGAAGGTCGTGAGATATGGATGATCCCCATACTCATGACACTCTTTGCGCTGGGGGGCACAACCTACGGCATGGCAGAAGAAACACTGGCGTTCTATGCCATTTTGATTCCTGTCATCATCTCCGCGGGCTACGACGCCGTTACCGGGGTTGCGGTCATTCTGATCGGTGCCGGTATCGGGGTGCTGGGATCCACCATTAACCCCTTTGCTACTGTTATTGCGGCCAACGCGGCCGGCATTCCCTTCACGGACGGCATCGTGCTGCGGTTTATATTGCTGTTAGGTGGCCTGATCATTTGTGCCGCATACGTCATGCGCTATGCGCAGCGGGTCAAATCAGACCCATCGCGCTCAGTGGTCGCCAAGCAAAGAGAGGCCCACCGCGCACTGTTCCTTCAAGGCCATGATGAGCTGGACAATTTTGAGCTCACAGGCACTCAGAAAATAACGCTGAGCATTTTCGCACTTACCTTTATCGTCATGATCTGGGGCGTTTCATCCCAGGGTTGGTGGATGGCTCAGATGGGCGCCCTTTTCCTCGGATCAGCCATCGTAATAGGTATCATCGCCCGGTTGGGTGAGAAAAAACTGACCGGCAGTTTTGTCGACGGTGCTCGCGATCTTCTCGGTGTTGCGCTGGTCGTCGGCCTCGCACGCGGCATCGTTGTGATCATGGAACAGGGCATGATTGCCGACACCATACTGCACAGCGCCGAAACCACCTTGGGCGGCCTACCGGAGCTGGCCTTCATCAACCTGATGTTCTGGATCGAAGTAGGTATGAGTTTCTTTGTACCCTCCTCGTCTGGTCTTGCCGTTCTGTCCATGCCGATTTTGGCGCCACTGGCCGACTTTGCCAACGTGGGGCGTGACCTGGTAGTCACCGCCTATCAGGCGGCCAACGGCCTGGTCAACCTGATCAATCCGACCTTCGCCGTGGTGGTAGGCGGCCTGGCCATAGGCCGCGTGTCTTATGACCGCTGGCTGGTCTTTATCTGGCCTCTGCTACTGATTCTGACTGTCTTCATCTCGCTAGTGATCAGTATCGGTGCATTTCTGTAACCCGCAGGCAAACAAGGATTCAACATGACCAAACACATTCTGGGCGTCCATTCCGAAACCGGCACCCTCAGGCAGGTAATCGTCTGTCGCCCGGGGCTGGCCCATCGGCGGCTGACCCCATCCAACTGCGACGCACTGCTGTTCGACGACGTGTTCTGGGTCAAGCAGGCGCAAAAAGACCACGATGTATTTGCCGAAGTGATGCGTTCGCGCGGCGTAGAAGTACTGGACGTTAACGACCTGCTAGCCGACACCCTGGATATTCCCCAGGCGCGCGCCTGGGTGCTGGACAACCGAATCACGTGGAACCATATCGGTGTGGGCATGGTATCCGACCTCAGGGCCTGGATGGACGAACTCCCTGGACGCACTCTGGCGGAATTCCTCATCGGTGGACTGGAAGTAGGCGACCTGCCATTCGATCCTGCAGGGCTATTTGGCAACCATCTGGGACCGCACGGGTTTGTTCTGCCGCCGCTACCCAATTTTCTGTTTACCCGGGACAACAGCGCCTGGATCTATGGCGGTGTCACTCTAAACCCCATGTACTGGGCCGCGCGCAAACCGGAAACCCTGTTGATGAGCGCGATCTATCAATACCATCCGAAGTTCGCTGGCAAGGTCAACGTACATTGGGGCGATCCCCTTCAGGACCACGCCCTGGCAACGCTGGAAGGCGGAGACATCATGCCGGTTGGTAATGGCGCCGTTCTGGTCGGCATGGGCGAACGTTCCTCACCTCAGGCCATCGGCCAATTAGCCAAAGCGCTGTTCGCCAGCGGCACGGTAGACCGACTGATTGCCTGTCAGATTCCCAAGACGCGCTCGGCCATGCACCTGGACACCGTTTTCACCTTCTGTGGCGGCAATGTTGTGACAACCTTCAAGGAAGTCGCGGACCAGATGGTGTGCTACGACCTGCGACCGGGCCGGGGCGACAAACATATATCATTCAAACAAGATCCCAGACCGCTGTTCGACGTTGTGGCAGAAGTCCTCGGCTATCCATCCCTGGAGATCGTCCCCACCGGCGGCAACAACCCCGCCGAGCGGGAGCGCGAACAATGGAACGACGGCAATAACGTGTTGGCCCTGAGCCCCGGCGTGGTGGTCGGCTACGACCGTAACGACGATACCAACGCGGCACTGGAAGCGGCCGGCATAGAAGTCCTGTCCATACCCGGCGCCGAACTGGGTCGCGGCAGAGGCGGCGGTCGTTGCATGAGCTGCCCCACCATCCGAGATGCACTTTGATACAGCAGGAGCACGGTAATGGCGTTTAATCTCAAGAATCGCAGTTTTCTGACCCTGCGGGACTTTAGTCCCCGGGAAATTACTTTTTTGCTAAAGCTGTCCGCCGATCTCAAAACCGCCAAGTACACCGGCACCGAAGTGCCGCAACTACAGGGCAAGGACATCGCCCTGATCTTTGAAAAGAACTCCACCCGAACGCGAGTCGGCTTTGAAGTTGCCGCCTATGATCAAGGTGCACGGGTAACCTACCTGGGGCCAACCGGTACACATATCGGTCACAAGGAATCGGTTAAGGACACAGCTCGAGTGCTAGGCCGCGTATATGACGCTATCGAATACCGTGGGTTCGGCCAGGCGGTCGTTGAAGAGCTGGCACAGTATGCCGGCGTACCGGTTTATAACGGTCTGACCAATGAATTCCATCCGACCCAGATTCTGGCGGATTTCCTCACCATGCAGGAAAACGTCGACAAGCCCCTGCGCGAGGTAGCGTTTGTCTTCATAGGCGACGCGGCCAACAATATGGGCGACAGCCTGCTGATCGGCGGCGCCAAGATGGGTATGGATGTGCGCCTTTGTGCACCCAAAGCCTGCTGGCCGTCCGAGGCCATTCAAAGCGAAGCCCGAACCATTGCCAGCGCCACGGGTGCTAGGATCATGATTACGGATAATATTGACGCCGCTGTGGCGGGCGTGGATTTTGTCTACACCGATGTGTGGGTCTCCATGGGTGAGCCCAAGGAAAAATGGGCAGAGCGCATCAAACTGTTACTGCCCTACCAGGTAAACGCCGCGCTGATGGCAAAAACCGGCAACCCCCGTGCGCGTTTCATGCATTGTCTCCCAGCGTTTCACAATACGGACACCACCGTCGGCAAGGAAATGCAGGCCGAATTCGGTATCGATGCCATGGAAGTAACGGATGAGGTTTTCGAAAGCCCCGCCTCCATTGTGTTCGACCAGGCGGAAAATCGCATGCACACCATCAAGGCGGTGCTCGTCGCCACCCTCGGGTCAATATAAGAGGAAGCTGACATGCTTGTGGTAGCAGCCCTTGGAGGCAACGCCCTGTTAAGACGTGGTGAACCGCTCACGGCTCAGGCCCAACGGGCCAATGTGAAAATTGCCGCAGTGGCGCTGGCCGGCGTCATTCGGGCCGGCCACCAGCTGGTCATCACCCATGGCAACGGACCGCAGGTAGGGCTGTTAGCGTTACAGGGCGCTGCCTACAAACCGGAAGAGGCCTACCCGCTTGACGTATTAGGCGCTGAAACCGAAGGCATGATTGGTTATATCATCGAGCAGGAACTGGAAAATGCGCTGGACCACGATCGACCAGTGGCCACTCTGCTCACTCAGGTGCTGGTAGACAAGAACGATCCGGCATTCAGCAATCCCACAAAGTTCGTAGGGCCGGTGTACGACAAGGCAGAAGCTGAAAGCAAAGCCACAGCCGCCGGCTGGCATATAGCCCAGGACGGCGATAAATGGCGGCGCGTAGTACCTTCGCCCCAGCCCCTGGAAATTCCGGATCTGCGCGTGCTCAAACTGTTGCTGGCTCAGGGCGTCGTGATTATTTGCGCCGGTGGCGGTGGCATTCCCATTCTACGCCGTGAGGACGGCAGCATGATGGGTGTGGAAGCCGTGATCGACAAGGACGCCGCCAGTGCACTGCTCGCGCGCCAACTCGGCGCCGACGCCTTGCTCCTGCTGACTGACGTGGCGGCGATTTACCGTGATTTCAGTAAGGACACCGCAGCGCCCATTCCCAGCCTGACCCTGGAGGAAGCCCGCGACCTCGACTTGCCAGCTGGCTCCATGGGCCCAAAGCTGGCCGCTGCGATTGACTTTGCAGCCAGTGGCGGCCTCAGCGGCATCGGCCGCCTGGAGGATGCGCTGGCGATCCTTGAACGCCGCGCAGGTACCTGTGTGACCGGTTAGCTTTTAAGGCGAAAAATCATCCCGGGGTTTTCCCAAAGAACATACGCCGCAGCGTGTTATCGCGAAAAAAGTAGTGATGGACCAGCGCTGCAGAGGCGTGAAAGCCGATGAGGTAGTAGCCCACAACCGCCGCCGTTTCGTGGATATCCTTCACCCACTTGGACAGATCCTTGTTCTCCGCAACAAGAGCCGGCAGCTCGAACCCGAAAAAAGGAATCGGCTTGCCACCGAAGCTGAGAATCAACCAACCTGCCAACGGCATCCCCAACATCAGTGCATAAAGCGCGATATGAAAACCTCTGGCAAGCCATTCCTGCCATTGTGGCGGGCGCGGCAGGATGAGTGGTTTTGGGCCGTTATAAAAACGTATAGCCAAGCGCAAAATAACCAAAAAGAGCACCGAGAGACCCAGCATGAAATGCCAGGTCTTCAAACCTTCACGAAAGTCGCTTCCCTTTGGAGCCAGAAAACGCAGCTCCATGCAGGCATACACCGCGGCGATTAACAACAGCATCAGCCAATGCAAGCTGATCGATAAAGCGCCATAACGAACAGAATTATTCTGCCAGTTCATATAATGTCTCGATGAAGTAGCGTTAACGCCATGCCCGGCGAAAGACGAATCAATCGCAGGCGTTTGGGGCCAGCCTTTGACAAGGATGAGGGTTTTAATGACTTGTATTTCAGAGATTCTGAACGGCGATCTGGGTTGCCGTTGGGGATTTTTACTGTATTCCCGTCCCGCACTAATAGATACGGCCAAATCGTAATGTTCTGTACTGCTTGAATTCGCTGCTATCCCACGTCACACATGCCCGCTGCCGCGCTTGTGATCAACCTTCAAAGAAGGTGACGCTGAGCGTAGAGAGCGTTCCAATGAGCGCCTTTGCGCTGGGCTATTTCGGTATCGAAATAATGCCTGAGACGCCGACGGTCCTCCGGCTTATCCTTAAGGGCCGATCCCAGCAGAAAATGCACTAGATTTTCATCGGACATGCGCCCCTCGGTATAGTAAAAAGCATGCACGCTCAATGCATGGGCCACTGCCACTGCTTCAGCGGTGGACATCGCTGCCCCCGCCAGGCGATCGGTGCTTCGCCCCGCTAGCGTCTGGCCATTGCGCAACTCATGAAAGATCGTAACCAGCACTTCCAACACCAAAGGATCGGGCTTGATAGTAATGCCCGCTTTGGTATTTAGCTTCTCAGTCTGCCGGACGACCACCTCGATCTCATCGCTAAGCTGTGCGATGGGTTTGACGATTTCGAAATTCATCCGCCGCTTCAAGGCGGCGCTCATTCGGTTGACGCCTTCATCCACGCTATTAGAGGTCGCAATAATATTGAAGCCTTCGCTGGCGTAGATCACACCCTCATCGCCGGCAAGCTCGGGAATACTGATAACCCGGTCCGAGAGAATGGACAGTACCGAGTCCTGTAACGTCTGCGGGCAACGTGCGATCTCCTCGAAACGCAGAAACTTCCCATCACGCATCGCCCGTAGCAGCGGACTGGGCACCAGAGCCTCAAAACAGGGCCCGAGCTGACGCAGCAGCGCTTCATTCCAGGTGTAAAGCAACTGGCTGATACTGTTGACGGCACCGCCCTGAATCATCAAAGACGAATCCCCGGAAGCAGCCGCCGCAATCAGCTCCGACAATAGCGACTTGGCCGTGCCAGGCTCGCCGATCAGTAGTGCACCACGATTGGTGCACAACGCAATCACCACGCGCGTGACGACGCCCGGCTCACAGACAAACTTGCGCTCAATACCCAGCTGTTTGTCGCCTTCGACAAACTTGCCCACAGCGACGGGAGACATACACCAGCCGGGAGGTACCGGATGCTCATCAGCCTGTCTCAACCGCTCCAGCTCTTCCTGATATTCCGCCTCGGCCGGCAGACGCTGCTTGTTCTTGAACGTGCTCATGGGGCTTCTCTCCTACCGCCGCGCGATTCGGGCGCCATGCGCTCCTGGGGCAAAATGCGTGGCAGTTCCGACAGGGGTATGGTGCCCGCGATAACGTGATCAAGCGCACTGTCACGCATAGTACTGAGCCCGCCATCCAATGCCAGCCAGCGCATCTCACCAATAGGAGGCTGGCGCGCTATTGCGTTCCGAATATCCTGATTTACATGCATATACTCGATCACCGCCACCCTGCCGCGCGTACCTTTACCGTTGCACGCCGGGCAGCCGGCTCCCTCGTAACAGCGAAAGCCCATAGGCGCTCCGTCCGGGAACAATTCCGCCAAAATAACCGGGTCCGGCTTGGTCTCAGCACGACAATCCTTGCAGATTCTCTTGGCCAGCCGTTGCGCGATCACGGCGAGCAATTCACTGGCAATCGAGTTCGGATGCGCGCCCAGATCGTACAGTCGCTGAAGTGAGTCCACGGCGTCGTTACAGTGCAGAGTGGACAACACCACGTGACCGGTTTGTGACGCCCTGATGGCCTCCAGCGCAGTCTCCTGATCACGAATTTCGCCCACCATGATAATGTCAGGGTCCTGCCGCACAAACGCCCGCATCGCCTCAGCAAAGTTGAATCCGATATCCGGCCGTACACGGGTCTGCTGGATATTGTCGATGGAGTACTCGATCGGATCCTCTACCGTAATGACCTTGCGCTTACCGTCATCCGCCAGCTCCTGAAGACCTGCATAGAGTGTTGTGGACTTACCCGAGCCGGTCGGCCCGACGACCAACACAAGCCCGGCAGGATTGCTCAACAGCCGCCGATACTGCACGGCAATCTGCGGCGACATCCCCAGCTCTTGCATCGTCATGGCACGGCCAGTCTGGCGCAGCAGACGAATCACCACGTGCTCACCGTGCAGGGAGGGCTGAGTCTGCACTCGCAGATCGTAAGACGCATCGCCAAATCGGAGCATCGAGCGTCCACCTTGGGGCAAACGCCGCTCGGCAATATCGAGCTCGGCTCGGAGCTTGATCACATTGACGATCCCGAGCAATTCGCCCGGCGTCAGCCGATAGTGGTTAAGGTCCTGCAGGTCGCCATCGACGCGCAAGCGAATGCGGATACGGTCGTCGTAACGCTCTAGGTGGATGTCGCTCGCCTGATTGGTGACGCCCTCAAGCAGGATTCCTTCGTAGATGGAAACCAGATAAGGGCTGATGCGACTATGCGCCTCATCCCCAATATCTTCACCCTCGTTATCGCTGGCCACCTCGGCAAGGTGAGTGCGCGCCAGCATATCGCCCCGCAAGGTAATCGCCAGATGGGACCAGAGGCGTTGAAAGTCGGCCGGGGTAACCAGCAGTAGCCGAGAGGTGTGTCCGCTGGTCAACCTTTCAATCGCGTCCAGACGCGCATCTGGATCATCGCTGGCGACGACCATCTCGTTCCCTTCCATGTAGGCGGGGATCAGCCGATGCTTATCCAGAAAGGTCCGTGAAAAACGCGCGAAGAGCCGCGCATCAAGACTCGGCAACAGTTCTTCCAGTTCAACAAAAGACACGCCCCGCTTTTGTGCTGCGAGCCTTCGATACAGCTCTTCATCCTCGAAGTTAACCAGTCTGTGCAGTGTGCTCATCAGCGGTTTGCCGCTGGCGACTGCGGCCTCCTGAGCTTTGGAAACTGTTTTCTCGTCGGCGGTACCGAGATCGATCAAAACGTCCGCGGTGCTGCGTCTGAAGTCCACCCAGCCCAGCGTACCTATCCGTTCGAAGCGATCACCGTGACGGCGGTATTGCACTAATGAAGGGGAGCGACCTACTTCCGGCTCCAGATTGATCAACATGCCACCTTCCTTGATCGACTGCAGCAGATGGGCTGGATCCTTAAGGAAAGTGCCACTCAATATAAAGTCGCACGGGGCGTCTATATGAACGGTCGAATGCGCATCCGCAACAATAATATCCACATTCTTAATACCGAAACGGGTCAGGTTGGCGACGGCTATATCCGCAATGGCGGGCTCCTTTTCCAGTACATATACCCAGCTGAACAAGTGCGAGAGCGCTGCGGGTACGTAGCCTGAACCGGCTCCGACGTACAAAATCACCTGACCCTTGTCGATTGGCGGGAGCACATCGAGAATCTGCTGTAACGCGGCTCGAGTCGGCATACTGTGGCCCGATATGTGTTCAGCCAGATCTGACGAAGCAATAA
>Ga0307487_1000450_pt1 | contig 32663 bp, 26 predicted proteins | sample CBIW12metaG_FD_203665 | JGI IMG/M metagenome (GOLD analysis project Ga0307487, IMG submission 203665) | Sea-ice brine microbial communities from Beaufort Sea near Barrow, Alaska, United States - CBIW 1.2 | ecosystem: Environmental > Aquatic > Marine > Coastal | place: USA: Alaska | collected... | reverse complement strand
CCATTCGCCTCGTTTGGGAGTGCAAATATCTCCCTTTTTATGTTAACCGCAATGACTTCTACAAAGATTTATCCCTCAAACCCGTAAACTCCTGACCCAGACTGAGAAAAGTTTTAAAAAAGAAAATTTCCAAATGCTAAGCAATTAACACCTTGAACAGTATTTAAATCTGCCATAACGTAAAATCACCAAATAACCAATTGTAATACTATACACAAGCTCAATACTTGAAGGTTGGCAGGACTGGAGAGTACTTTTTACGCGGATCCTGAGAAGAAAAGACATATCTAACAGAAAGCTCGTGAGCTCCTCCTGAATTTAGAAGCCCTAACTTAGAAATAGTGAAATCATAGCTGTAACCAAAGGCGAATCCTGTGTCTAACTCAACTCCTAAAAGTGCTATGATTGACTCGTTGTTGGGCAATTTATACTTTGTAGGTAGCCCTCTATACCATACCCCAAGGATTAATGGTTCAAAATAAAACTCAGCTCCTATGTCCAATTGCGTATAGGCACCCTGAGATTTGTAATTAAATGCAAGGGAAAGCGATCTCTCCTGATCTGTATTATTAAAATAATCATTGATGTTTCCGGGAGCAAGATCAAATCTCACGCCGCCATGTACGGAGTACTTTATAGGTAATTTATTAGAATCTGCTTCCAGATAACTGATTTGAGGCTGCAGAAGATGAAGCGCCGAAACACCTAGCCAAAATTTAGAATCATAATAAAACAAGCCGGCATTCAAATCCGCAGCTCTAGACTGACTATCTCCAATGAATACTTCTCCTGGCTCTCCCACTATCAAGCCCCTGTCAATATCAAGTTGGGTACCGAGAATCACCTCATCAAACAAAACATCTCTTGATAAAAAGCTACCTTGAATCCCAGCATGGAGAAAGCGTTTCTCACCCAACCGAAGTCTATAACTATATAAGAGTCCAATCTCACTGGTTTGACTTTGAGTGAATGACTCTCTGGCTCCTGAGACCAATATCCCAATCCCTGAATTATACTTTTCGGAAAAATGATCTGCATATACCGAGTAGGCTACAAAACTCTGATCTAACCCAGGCCATTGATTTCTGAAATTAAATCCTACTCTAGATAAGCCTGTGCTTCCTGCAAAAGCCGGATTGAGATAAAGTGGATTAGAATAAAATTGTGAATATTGAATGTCCTGTCCAAAAATATTGTGGAAAGTAAACAAGAAGACTCCTATAATTACCCATTTCTTCATCGGATCAACTTAAATTTTCCTGACGAATTAATTATTTCTCCATCTACCGCCACTCCGCTAAATTTATACACATATATACCTGCATCCATTAATTCCCCTTTCAATCTACCATCCCAACCTGCCATAGTAAGTTCATTGGTCTGGAAGATTAGGTCTCCCCAAGTATTGAAAATCAATAGCTCAGCTGAGACCAGTCCTTTGTATTTCGGCACAAAATGAATATTGTCCGAAGCCATGGGAGTGAATCCCGTAGGAACCATTAACCTATAGCTCCTTAAAATTGACAGTGATTTTACAATTTCTGCCACACATTCATACTCGTTGGTTATCTTCAATCTGACTTCAAAATTTCCTTTTTTGCCGAATACATGCGTTGGGTTTTTGTCTGTGGACGTTGTACCATCTCCAAAATCCCATTCATACACGGTAGCCTGCTGATTAGATAAATCTGTGAACTGAAAGACATCATCAGGGAAGAATCCTCCATCATCCTCTCCTTTTACTCCTGTTCCTTGAATTTCGAATTGAAAATCAGTAATCAATTGCAATTCCAAAATAATAACTTGTAATGTTTGGGCGGAAGAATAGCAATCCAAATCCTTATGTTTAATTTGAATCTGATAAGACCCAGGAGTGAAAATTTCTTTCAACTCATCATTTTCATAGCTTTCGCCTTGTCCAATCAGCAAGTAATCATATTCTAGCGTGTTATAATTTAAAATACCTGTGGTAATATCAACTGATTGTCCTGGTAAACATCCAATTACCGGAGTTTCAATATCAAAATCCGGTAACCCCGGAAAGAGAACCTCCACCCTATTGGAAACAGCAGGGCAGTTCTTTGTATTGTAAGCTTTGGCATAATAACTGCCAGTAGACGACGCAGAATAGCTTTCTGAAACAGCCCCTTCAATAGGTAGATCGCTATTATACCACTCGTATCTTTCATACTCTTCTCCCCCTTCGGCTAGAAATAATACGCTCTCTTCACCACAAAGCCTTATGTACTCTGAAATCTCCTGATCTCCCACTTTTTTGATAAGAACGGGCTCGGGTGATTCCTTGATTTTGAATGTCATGGAATTCCCAGCTGAGCTCTTTCCGTAATTATCTGTAATCGTATAGAATACTGTTATCTGTATACCTATAAATCCATAATTAGGGAAAAATGTATACTCTCCGCCCTGGGCTCCAGCAAAGAAAACTCCTTCGGGAATAATCAACTCACGATTTTCCTCGCGACACTTGTCTTGAGCACAGATATCTCCACTCTCTTCTGCAATTTCATTTTTTGAAGCATAAAACTGCAGGCACCTAATCGAGCTATTTTCATTTGGAAGCTCAACCTCTTCATTTTCAATAGAATAAGTGTTTTCCTGACCTTCACAGGATGCAAAATCAGAGAAATCTACTCCTATTGGATTGGATAATGCCTCATTATTAGCTACCTCAACAAGTAGATTTTTTATCTCGTGAAAATTAGTCTGCCCTCCTGTGGAGGCAGAAAACCCCAATTTCAAATTTTTGGGAGCTGTGTAAGGATATTCAAAATCCTGAAAAATAGTGTAAAGTCTTGGTTTACCTTGTTCTACAGTAAAGTTAACAACCAACGTAATTAAATAGCCTATGCCAGTTGGATTGGGCACTAAGGTTAGATTTGCTTTTCTGTATCCTGGTTCGTTGGGATCTGTAACCCGCTGAGTTCCTATCCCTCCCGAACTGATAGGAAATTGCGAATCAGGTAGGTTAGAACCAGTTCCTAGTTCCATGGTTTTTTTTCCTGCTTGGAAATTATATCCATTAAATCCATTACCTGGCCCTCTTATGATAATTGCATTTGGGACTAAATTTTGGCCTGCCCCTGAAAATCCACCAGATTTACCTTCAGCTGTATTTCCGAAGTTCCCAAATTCATCAAAGCCAACACCCAGATAAGCCCCTGCCAATCCTGGTTGCTTATCACTTTTGGAATAGCCCAACGAACCTCCGAATCCACCTATCCCAAAAGATGGCACTTCCGCATCAAAAAGAAAAAACGTTAATCCATCGGCGCCATCGCCTCCATAACTAAAATATTCAAAGGAAGCCTTAATGCCATATGCTGAAGAAAACGGAATATCAATATATACATACCCACGCTGATCTTTCTGGTTAGACGTCAATCGAAGGGCTCCATCAATTAGCCGAGCATCTGCCCCAAAAACAGTAGCATCTTGGGTGGAATTCCCGTCAAATTTTTCGCAATAGGGAAATCCTACCTGCGAATAGCTTTCGCTATGTCTACTAATAAAAATAATAATAAATAGAAGAAGTGATTTTAAATTCAAAGGCTTAGATTTTTGGGATGGGACAAAATACGCCTATTGCCTATAAATAAAAAAGCCTCCGACTATTAATCGGAGGCTTGAATATATTTTACAGGTAATTATCTCTGAATTGTCTGTATCCGATCCGGCCCAATAGAAACCAGCTTAATAGGAACATTCAATTCCTTTTCCAAATAATCTACATATGCTTTTAATTCGGAGGGGAAATCCTCGTATTCTTGAATTCCCTTCAAGGAGCAATTCCATCCTGGCAACGTCTTGTAAACAGGCTTAACGTCTAGCTCCGTGATTTCAAAATTAAGCTTATCGATTTGTTCTCCATTTGGCAACACATAATGAGTGCACACTTTTATATTCTCAAAAATATTTAATACATCTGCTTTCATCATGAACAGTTGAGTCACCCCATTGATCATGATAGAATAGTGTAGAGCGGGTAGATCCAACCAGCCACATCTCCTAGGGCGACCCGTGGTGCTCCCGAATTCATTGCCTTCTTTTCTCATATCTTCGCCATCCTGATCGAATAGCTCCGTAGGAAATGGACCACTACCAACTCGGGTACAATACGCTTTAAAAATACCAAAGACTTCTCCAATTTTGGAAGGAGAGACTCCTAAACCTGTGCAAGCGCCAGCAGCCATAGTACTACTACTGGTTACGTAAGGGTAGCTTCCAAAATCAATATCTAACAAAGACCCTTGAGCCCCTTCTGCCAAAATTCGTTTGTTCGTATTCAACGCTTCATTTACAACATATTCGCTGTCGATGAGCTTAAGAGTTTTGAAAAATTCTATCGCTGAAAAAAACTGAGTTTCCATTTCAGCTAATTCATCCAGAGGGTGAGCATAAAAAGATAGCGTTGTTTTATGCTTTTCTACGAGTGCATTATATTTATCCTTAAAATCTGGACTCAACATGTCTCCGACTCTCAAAGCTGATCTTCCGATTTTATCTTGATACGTTGGGCCTATTCCCTTAAGAGTAGATCCTATTTTCTTATCGCCTTTTGACTTTTCCAAAGCTGCGTCGAGCAGTTTGTGAGTAGGAATAATAATAGTCGCTTTCTTGGAAATGACCAGATTCTTCATGTAGTCGATGGAGAATTTCTCCAACCCATCTATCTCTCTTTTGAGGACTACTGGATCCAGCACTACACCATTACCCACAATATTTAATATTTGAGAACGAAAAATTCCTGACGGGATTTGGTGCAAAACATGTTTGATACCATCAAACTCCAGTGTATGTCCGGCATTCGGTCCACCCTGAAATCTTGCGACTATCTCATATTCCGGCGCTAAAACATCTACTATTTTTCCTTTTCCTTCATCTCCCCATTGGAGACCTAGAAGTACATCCATCTTCATTTGATGTGCGATCTTATCTGTTACACTTGACTTTTTGAAGGGCGAAATTTGCGATAAGCCCATAGAAAACCAAGTGATATGTTGTAATTATTTAGTTGATGAAGCAAAGTTGCCTTCAAAATAAAACTTAATGATGCAAAAAAGAGCTCATAAAGTTCGACTAGCTTTAAATGCTTCCACAGAATCAAACACGGTAAAAATATTATTTAACTTAGTGATGATCAAGAGTTTCTTAACGTGGTCAGAGGGTGCTGTTAAATAAACTTCACCGTCCTTATTTCTCATTTTGGTAAGCATGGTAATCAACAATCCTATCCCACTTGAACTAATATATCTTACCTCGCTGAGATCCACCACAAAGTTTTTTTCTCCCTCTTCCACGGCATCCGATACTACCTCAACTAATTTGGGACCAACCTGGTCGCCTATCAAATCACCTTGGATAAATAGATAATGAGCAAGTTCATCCTTGCTCGTAGTATATGTCAGTTTCATAAGTTTATAATTTGTCTTTCAAAAGTCATATGGAATCTCGCATTAAGAATACTCTTTTCAATGGGTGACAGTTGAGTCATGCTCGATTTCATAGAATTTCTACTTTTTTATTTTCGCAATTCTCTCTGGTACATTTGCCGTACAAAATCAAAGAGTGGTGCATGACCTGAAAATTTAACACTTCACCCATTGTATTTTGGATATTCTGTATGCGCGGGTCGCAAAATTCAAGTACTTGGTTGCAATCCACACAGATCAAATGATCATGTTGTTTGTATCCGTAGGATTTTTCGAACTGTGCAAGATTTTTACCAAACTGATGTTTGGTCACCAAGTCGCATTCCACCAAGAGATCTAGCGTATTATAAACTGTCGCGCGACTGACACGATAGTTTTTATTCTTCATACTAATATAGAGTGACTCTACATCGAAATGGCCCGTTCTTGAGTAGATTTCTTCAAGTATAGCGTACCGCTCGGGGGTCTTGCGAAGCTTCTGATTCTCTAAATAAGTTGTGAATATTTTCTTTACTTCTTCGAAGTGCACTGGATTCAAGGGCATTTTCTCGGGGTTTTTTCAAATATAACTTTTGTTATCTACAAATGATTCAACCCATCAATCAAACCTTGAAACCTTAAGTATCCCATCAACTTGAGTAAGATTCTCAATCAGCTTATCCAAGTGCTCGGTACTGTGGACATATAGCTTAATTGATCCTTCAAAAATTCCCGCATCAGAATCTACGGTAATTGATCGCATATTTACTTTTAATTCATTGGAAATCACCTTAGTCACATCATTTATCAACCCAACACGGTCTGTACCAATTATTCTTAAACCTGCCAAAAATGCGATTTCCTTCTGACTAGTCCAACGAGCTTTGATAACCCGATTACCATGATTAGAAAGTAATTCTAAGGCATTTGGACATGAAGTCCTGTGAATCTTAATCCCCTCGTTGATCGTCACAAATCCGAATACATCATCTCCTGGAATTGGATTACAGCATTTGGCCAAAACATAATCCACCACATCCATGTCTTCGCCAATGAGCAGTTGATCATGGTCGGGACCTTTCAGGTTTTTAATCTCTCTGGTGAAAGTTGATTCGTCTTTCACCTTCTCATGGGTAGTTTTATTCTGTAAAGTTTGAGTCGCCTTGAAATCTTTGAACGACTTTATTGTAGTAGGGTCTATCATTCCAACCCCTACTCTAAAATAAAATTCATTGACCGTTTTTAGCTCAAAGAATGCTCTCAATTTATCTACAGATTCAGAGTTAAAATCCATCTTCATCTGCTTTAGCTTACGCTGTACAATCTCACGACCATCTTGAATAGCAGATTTTTTATCCTCTTTCAGGGCATCTTTTATCTTAGCTTTGGCGCGAGAGGTAACCACGTTGTTCAGCCAGTCTTCGGAAGGTTTTTGTTTGTTTGAAGTTAAAATCTCCACCTGATCTCCATTTTTCAACTTGTGAGATATAGGCACTAAGCGTTGATTGACCTTTGCCCCTATACATTTTGCACCTACTTGAGTATGGATTTCAAAAGCAAAATCTAAAGCTGTTGATCCAAAAGGAAGGACTTTCAGATCGCCTTTAGGAGTAAAAACGAAAACTTCATCATGGAATAAATTCCCCCTAAAATCATCCATGAATTCAATTGCATTGCCATCATTTGATTCTAACAATCCTCGCACTTGCCTTATCCAATCGTCCAATCCAGAAGGAGACTTTGAATTTTCTTTGTCCTTATATTTCCAATGGGCAGCGTAGCCTCGTTCAGCTATTTCATCCATTCTATCGGTTCTGACCTGTACTTCCACCCACTGACCTGTATTACTCATCACTGTAGTATGCAGAGACTCATATCCATTGGATCTAGGGGTACTGACCCAATCCCTCAATCTATCAGGATTAGGTCGGTAAAAATCGGTGACTATAGAATAAACTTGCCAGCAATCGGCCTTTTCGCTGTCTAAGTCACTATGCAAAATAATCCTGACTGCAAACAGATCATATACTTCCTCAAAAGGTATTCCCTGCTTCTTCATCTTATTATAAATAGAAAACACAGATTTTGGCCTACCCTTAATAGTGAAGTTGAGCCCCTGACGAACCAACTCATCTTCTATTGGAAGTATAAAGTTTTTAATAAACCGATTACGATAAGATTTTGATTCATTGATTTTGTCTACAATCTCCTTATAAATAGCCGTATCGGTATATTTCAAATACAAATCTTCCAATTCAGACTTGATAGAGTAAAGCCCTAGCCTATGAGCAAGTGGAGCATATAGATACATCGTCTCAGATGCGATCTTGAGTTGCTTATGCCGAGGCATACTCGCCAGCGTACGCATATTATTAAGTCGGTCGGCAAGTTTTATCAAAATTACCCGAACGTCATCTGAAAGAGTCAGAAGCATTTTACGAAAGTTCTCAGCTTGTTGAGAACTGCCATAATCAAATACGCCTGAGATTTTGGTCAATCCATCGATAATGGTCATTACTTTATATCCAAACTCTCTTTCGATATCCTCAAGCTCCCAGTCTGTATCTTCCACTACATCATGAAGGAGCGCAGACACAATAGAAGTAGTGCCTAAGCCTATTTCTTCCACGCACACCAATGCCACTTCCAGCGGATGATAAATGTAAGGTTCGCCTGACTTTCGACGCATATCCTTGTGCGCTTCCAAGGAAACATTGAAAGCCCTTTTTATCAGTTTAGCATCTCCAGATTTCAAGATTGGCTTAGCCTGTCTCAAAAGTCTGCGATACCGCTTTAGAATCTCTTTTCTTTCTTCTTCTATATCGACTTCAATCATACTAGGGTAATTTATTACAAAAATGGATACTCTAACTTAACAATTCAGAAATGTTATTTTTTTTTCTTTCTGTATTGCATTTTATATTTTACTACCTACATTTGCATCCACAATTAGAACAGAAATAAGTTATCTTTCAGAATTGTACGTATTGCGGATGTGGCGAAATTGGTAGACGCACTAGACTTAGGATCTAGCGCCGCGAGGCATGGGGGTTCGAGTCCCTCTATCCGCACAACAAATACCGAACCCTCAATCACTCAACTCTTTCTCGAAAGCAGTTCAGGATTGGGGGTTTTTAGTTAATCTTCATTATTAAATTTAGAGCTTTGGAAATCACATTAGACAAGCATTCAGCAAATCAAGCTTCAATTAAAATTAATTTAAACGAAGCAGATTACCAACCTAAGGTAGAAGCAAAACTTAAAGACTTCGCCAAAAAATCAAACATCAAAGGATTTAGACCTGGAAAGGCTCCAATTTCAATGGTGAAAAACATGTACGGAACTTCTGTATTGGTAGAGGAAGTCAATTCTATTCTTAGCGTATCGCTAAATAAATATTTGAAAGAGCAAACTTTCAAAATTCTTGGTGATCCTCTTCCACAAGAGCAGAAAGAAGCGATCGACTGGAAAAATCAAAAAGACTTTGACTTTGAATACAAAATCGGATTTGTGGATTCGATAGACCTTCCGCTTGATTCCAATATCAAGGCGACCAAGTACAGCATCAAAGTAGATGACAAATTGATCAATGAAACTCTAGAGAATTTGACCTCACAGTATGGTAATAGTACCAATCCTGAAGTGAGTGAAGAAGGTGATAAAGTATATGGTGATGTGAAAGCGGGAGAATTCGAACAAACGGCTTCTTTGGACTTGACTAAAATCACTAAAAAACTTGCTGCAAAATTCATTGGAATCAATAAAGAGGCAGTAGTGGAATTTGAAGCTAAAGACGTGAAGAACGGTCAGTGGGAAGAAGCATTTGGATTTTCTGAAGAGGAAGCTGAAAAAATAGATGGTGATGTCACTTTCACCGTAAAAAATATCAACAGAACTGAGACTGCTGAAATGAATCAGGAGTTCTTCGACAAGATTTTTGGTCCAGACCTAGTCTCTACTGAAGAAGAGTTTGTAACTAAAGTTCGTGAAACACTTCAAACTAACTATGACAAAGAGTCTAAGTTATTTACTGAAGAAGAACTGAAAAAAGTGCTGATAGAAAATGCTAAAATCGATCTTCCTGAAGAATTCCTTAAAGAGTGGCTAATCGCTGCCAATGCTGGGAAAGTAACTTCCGATTTAGTCGGAAAAGAATTTCCACAGTATGCGAAGCAGTTGACTTGGTCTCTAATCTCTAATGAACTTGCCACTAAAAACGATATCAAAGCTGAGCACGATGAAGTAATCGAAAAGACTAAGCAAATGGTTCGTGATCAATTCGCAGCATCAGGACTTGGAGCTCAGATGGAAGATAGCATGGATATGTTTGTTGACAACTATCTAAAAGGAGAAGAAGGGCAAAACTATATGAACATGCTTACCTCCATTCAAAATGAAAAAGTCCTTGATTTTGCGCTTGATAAAATCAGCGTTGAAGAAAAGGAAATAACCATCGACGAGTTTAAGGAACTTTTAGAAAAGTAATTCACTTGAAACAACATAAAAAGTCCTTAAAAAAAGGACTTTTTATGTTTTTGCTTACCACAACAAACTCGAAAGATGATCAACAAAGAAGAATTCAGAAAATACGCCATTCATAATCAAGGCGTGAGCGGAACCGCTTTTGACCAATATACTCAGCAAATTGAGAATATGACCCGATCTGTCATCGAAGAGAGACCTACTCGATTTGCAGAGATCGATGTATTCTCTAGATTGATCATGGATCGTATTATTTTCCTTGGCACAGGCATAGACGATCAAATAGCTAATATTATTGTAGCTCAATTGTTATTTCTAGAATCAGTGGATTCTAAGAAAGATGTATTACTTTATGTCAACAGTCCAGGCGGATCAGTGACAGCAGGACTCGGCATCTATGATACGATGCAATATATCAATCCTGATGTTGCAACAATTTGCACTGGAATAGCAGCATCCATGGGAGCAGTATTATTAGCAGGCGGAGCTAAGGATAAGAGATCTGCATTGAAGCACTCCAGGGTAATGATTCACCAGCCTTCAGGAGGCATGCAGGGGCAATCAAGAGATATGGAAATTTCTCTTAAACTTATTCTTTCCATGCGTCAGGAACTGTATCAAATCTTAGCAGATCATACAGGAAAACCATATGAAGAAATTGAAAGAGATTCGGATAGAGATTATTGGCTGAAAGCTGCAGAAGCAAAAGCTTATGGTCTTATCGATGAAGTATTAGTTAAAAAAATCAAGTAATGGCTCAAGTTACCTGCTCCTTTTGCGCTAGAAACAAAAAAGATGTTGATCTGATGGTGTCCGGAATTTCCGCACATATCTGCAACTTCTGTATTGATCAAGCTCACATGATTCTTGGTGAGGATAATAAAGGCAAGAAACCGGGAGCAAAACCAAAAATCGAACTTAAAAAACCGAAGGAGCTCAAAGAGTATCTCGACGGTTATGTGATAGGACAGGAAGATGCAAAGAAAGTGTTGACTGTGGCGGTTTATAATCATTACAAGCGTCTTTTCCAAAAAGACGAAAATGATGATGTGAAGATTGAAAAATCTAATATCATTATGGTTGGTGACACCGGCACAGGTAAAACTTATTTAGCTAAAACCCTAGCCAAAACTTTGGACGTGCCTTTTTGTATCGCCGATGCTACTGTGTTGACAGAAGCTGGATATGTAGGTGAGGATGTGGAAAGCATCTTGACCCGACTTCTTCAAGCAGCGGATTACAATGTTGAAGCTGCAGAGCGTGGAATAGTTTACATCGATGAGCTGGATAAGATTGCCAGAAAATCTGATAATCCGTCTATCACAAGAGACGTAAGCGGCGAAGGAGTTCAGCAGGCCATGCTCAAATTGCTCGAGGGAACTGTCGTAAATGTGCCGCCGCAAGGAGGAAGAAAACACCCAGATCAAAAGATGATTGCTGTAAACACAGAAAACATCCTATTTATCTGTGGTGGAGCATTTGACGGAATCTCCAGACATATTGGAAAACGATTGAATACTCAACCAATGGGATTCAGCAAATCTTCGGATGATGTAGTTGCGGATCGTGAAAACCTTCTGCAATATATCACTGCTCAGGATTTAAAAGCCTTTGGGTTGATTCCAGAACTTATCGGACGTCTGCCAGTGCTGACCTATTTAGATCCACTTCATGCGGATGCTTTGAAAAGAATTATGACAGAGCCTAAAAACGCATTGGTTAAGCAGTATTCCAAACTGATGAACTACGAAGGAGTAAAGCTCAATTTCAAAGAAAGTGGAATTGATTACATCGTAGAAAAAGCAATGGAATTTAACTTGGGTGCCCGTGGTCTGAGATCTATTTGCGAAGCGATATTCACAGATGCGATGTATGAGATACCTTCCGATGATTCTATTAAAGAACTGACAATAGATGAAAAATATGCCCGCGGAAAATTTGAAAAATCAAAATTCAAGCGACTTCAGGTAGCTTAAAAATATTTTAATTTAAAGCCTGATTATCTACAGATAATCGGGCTTTTTTGTGCCTTATTATAACTAAAAATGCGCAAACGATAACACATAAAGATATTTGGGAAAGTACACTGTTTGACAATTATGCTACTCCTTTGACAGCTATATCAATACTTGGGATTCTTTTTTATAAGCTGAAGTAAGTTTCAATATCGCTTACTGGCGTGTTAGGCTCTTACTTTTCTAAACTTTCTAAAATAAGTTCAGCTGCAGTATCAGAAGCACTGGTCTCTCCTATTCTTTCTTTGACAAGATCATAGCCCTGAAGCATATGCCCCCTATACACTTGATTACCCAAAATCTGCTGAAGCTCCATTTTTAAATTAGGAATAGAAAAATCATTTTGAATGAATTCCTTTACCACTTCTCGATCCGCGATTAAATTGACCAAAGAAATATAAGGTACTCGTATCAGATTTTTAGCAATTGCATAAGATATAGAACTCGTGCGATACACCACTATCTGTGGCACTCTAAATAGCGCTGTTTCTAGAGTTGCAGTACCTGAAGTAACTACAGCTGCGATTGCATGGGAAAGCAGATCATAGGTTTGATCATAGATTACCCGGATTCCTGCATCTACGCCACGCTGATAAATATCACTTCCAAGGTCTCCCACTCCAGCTATCACAAACTGTGCATTTGGAAATTCTTTGACCAAAGACACCATCCGATCCAACATCCCGTTGATTTCCTGAACTCTACTACCCGGCAACAAAGCTATAATAGGTTGATAGTTTAACTCGTTTTTTTGGAAGAAAAACTCGTGTGGCCTGAATTTGGAGATCTCATCCAATAAAGGATTTCCTACATAGAGGACATCCATGTCATACTTTTTGAAAAAGTCCGGCTCAAAAGGTAAGATTGAATAAATCTGATCAGTAAACGCCTTGAGTTTTAATGCTCGTTTCTGATTCCACGCCCAGACCTTTGGAGGGATGTAATAGTGTACAGGAATATTGTTCTTTTTTGCAAACGCAGCAATTTTCATATTGAATCCACCGTAATCCACAAGGATCAGCGCATCAGGCTTAAATGTCAAAATATCTTTCTTGACTAATCTGAGGTACTTAAGCACTTTTCTAAAACCAAGCAGAACTTCCAAAAAACCCATTAATGCGACTTGCGCATAATCGACGGCTAATTCCACGCCAGCATCTTTGGAATAGTTCCCGCCCATTCCACGAATTGCCAACTCCTGATTTTGTACTAAAAGTGATCGGACAAGATTCGACGCATGAAGATCACCTGATCGCTCACCGGAGATGATGTATAGTTTATTGGGGGAAATCAAATTCAGAGTGGTTGTAAGTCGTAATGTTGGTAAGTGGTAGATAGTGAGTTGTGGAAAGTAAGGTAGTACCTGTAAGTCAGAAATAGTAAAATGATAGCAACTGATGTAAGATTTGCTTTTTACCAATTGTGTAAAATAAATCCGCCGTAAACATCATAGCATTAAGCTTCTGATTAATGAATTCGCATGCTTTAACGACTACGCCTCTCTATCTCAGTGACTAATTCACAATCAAAAGCCTCTTCAATCCAATGTTGGGTTTCGTACTGCTCAGCATTTGAGTCTGATAGTTTGGAAATGAAATGATTGATGTGGCACCGCTTCGCCCAGCTTTCAGCAATTTGTGCTCCAACTGATCGTGAGGATCTTCTTATTTGATCAGTCAAGGAATACCTTTCTTGAATTGGAAGGTTCTTTGAAATCATATAAACATCCTTCTCTAACTTTCTTGACAGCGTATAAACATCTAGCTCGTAATAAAAACAAACGTATGCCATACTACTAATTGTTTAAAAATAAGCGAGAACAAAAACTATTTACAACTCACCATTAACTAAATTTTTACTCTCCCAAGTACTCTACAAAATTCCTTGGCGTCTCGTACAGCGTCAATTTATGTAGCCCACCTTGAGAGGTGATGTGCTTTACCGCTGGTTCTAGAATCTTCCAAAACTCCATCACCAGATTTTCGCAGCTGGCCATCTTTCCCTGCATAAAAGGAACGTCTATATTAAGATTTTTATGGTCTACCTCATCGATGACGAGTTTTCGAATGATGGTACTCAACTTTTTCAAGTCCACCACAAAACCTGTATCAGGATCGGGCAAGCCTTTGACCATCACGATCAATTCGAAATTGTGTCCATGCCAGTTTATATTAGCACAAGGTCCGAAAACCTCCACATTTTTTTCTTCAGTCCAGTTTGGATTCCAAAGTTTGTGGGCAGCATTGAAATGTTCTTTTCTACAAACGTAAATCATTGTCCTTTTGAATAGGGCGCAAAGGTAAACAGAAGATGCCGGAAAATGAATTTAGCATTGATCAAACACATCATGTGGTTAAATCAAAAAAGCCATCCCGAGTAATTGGGATGGCTATAAAATTATTGAACTTAACTTTTATCTGGTGAAAGTCTGCTCCAAAGTACGTGAACCAGAAAAATACTTAACATAGATAGTTTGAGTATCTGGATTCCAGTAATTATCAGGAGAATTAGTGACAGCACCAAGTCCACTTACTGATAATACTCTAGCATAGTTATTCACAGGGTCAATTTCAAGAGTCATCTGATTAGAATATACCCCTATTAACATAGAGGTAGTGGTAAACTCACCAGAAGTACTCATAGTTACAGTATTTGTACCAGACCCCAAATTGTTAGTAATATATTTATTAGTCCAATCACCAGCCCATTCATTGTTAGGAATTACTGCGTAGATCATATGACCGAAGTTGCCACTCACCACCCCGCTTGATGCGGAAGATATTTTCAACGGAAGGGCATAATTCTTATCAAAACCGAATTGATCAGGCTTTACTTTAACCATAAAGCTAGTTCTTTTTTGACCTTTTGGAATAGTTACAGTAACAGAATTCCCTCCACCAGGAAGCTCATACTTGTTATCGCTGAGCACATAATATTCATCACCATCAGATAAATTTTGATCTTCATTGTATGCAGGAATATCTGAAGGAGAAACTTCTAAAGTTACATCGATGTTTTCAGGGGCATTGAACGCTCCAGAAAATTGTACGATCACTTCAATTTCAGCTTCTGGAACAGCTTCAAATGTAAGTCTATTCATAGGATAAACACTTCCCACTACCACTAACGGTGCTTGCTCTACAAGTTCAATTACACCTGTAGTCTTGTCCGGATCGAACAGTGGATCTTCATCCAGGCAAGAAGTCAATGTCAATACTGCGACGCTGAACAATCCTATTTTACTTAATATATTTTTCATATAATTATTGATTTATTAAGATTAATTGCTCTGCCAGAAGATCGTATCAGTAAACTGATTTTTCCCGGTAGGCACATTCTCAGGGTTCAACTGAAACTCAGTAGAGGCATAAAGATATCTTACTGGAAGTTTGTCCGCTCTTGAAGAAGTAGAAAGTATAGAAGCAAAAGTTCTTTCTGGATTAATAGAACCGTTTGCAATCTTAGGAAAGGTGGTTCTTCTGAACTCAGACCATACTTCCTGACCATTGATCATATTCAAGGCAATGTATTTCTGAGTTACAATTGCTTCCAACTTCTGCACATTAGTCGTGGCCAGAGAGTATATTACTAAGGGATTGTTTGGATTATCGTCTAAGTATAAAGGATAATCCACGTCTTGATCCCAGTCTTCTGAAGTAGCTCCTGAGATATCTTCGTACAAATATCTGAAAGAAGCTTTCACTCCATTTTCGAAGGCAGCCGCATCATCTCCATTAAGATATCCTTTCATGTAGGCTTCAGCCTGCAATAAGTAGGACTCCGAAGCAAGCATCATTGGAAAATCTGCAGTTCTGCCTTTTAATAATCCAATAGTATTTGTTGCTTCTGAGCCTGTACCAGATCCCACATACCATGCAGTATAATTAGCCAGTGCAAAATCATTATCTGCAAGATCGCCCAACTGTCCAAGTGGAGTATCTGCTGGAAATGCACGATAAGAGGCAGAACCTCTGCCATTATCTAGAATCTTATTCCCATTATAGAAACTGAATGTATATTCACTTACCACCGCAGATCTACCAAATGCAGATTGTGAACCTGCAGCGTTAGAATGATATCTCTCCCACGTTGGATTTTGTTTTCCATCTGTGGCTATATAACCTGGGTTAAGCTTAGCATCATCTTCAATAAATCCAAGAGAGGTATTCATAGAGGCAAATTCACTGGCAGCAAATGCGCTGGAAGCTTCACCTGATGACATTCTGATAAGCAATCTCAACTTCAGAGTATTAGCAAATTTTGCCCACTCGTTGATATCTCCTCCAAATATCACGTCAGCAGCTCCTAAGCTATTGGCCCCTTCAGCAGTGGTGAAAATGGTAATCGCTTCATTCAGCTGTGCTACCAAATCAGTATAAATTGCCACTTGATCATCGTACTTTGGAGTAACATTTTCAGCACCCTTCAACGCTTCAGTATAAGGCACATCACCAAATACATCTACTAACATGTGATAGTCAAAAGCTTTCATGACTTTGGCTACCGCTAAGAAATAAGCCTGTGAAGGGTCTTCCATTGAAGCTTGCTCGATGTATTGGTAATTGATTAAATCATCAAATGTATTTTCCCAAAGAGTATTATAAGTGGTAGTCGTAAAATTATATGTCACGATAGCACCCCAACCACCAAAACCTCCAGCGTTAACAGTATATCCAGTAATCCACTGGGCATTATTATTATAGTTTTGAAGTAAAACTGCAGAACTAGTCAACGCGTTTGGTAATACCAATTGCGGTGTAGCAAACGTTGCCTGATTTGGGTTTTCATTGTTTCCCAAGAACGACTCACAAGAAGTCAAAGAAGCTAGGAAGACGATAGTAAATATTTTTAGTATATTTTTCATTTCAATCTAATTAAAATGTTAATGAAATGGAACCACCGAAGAATCTGGTTGGAGGTGTTGCAGCCAGAGTTACGATACCTACAGCATTTCCATCATCGAAGTTGAAGTCTGGATCGGTATAGATGTTTGATTTCGGAGTGAAGATCAATAAGTTTCTACCCTGTGCGGTGAAGGTAGCACCTTGTATGAAACCAATTTTGTTCATGAAACTAGCGGGCAAATCGTAAGAAAGTGCCACTTCCCGTAGTTTCCAATAGTCACCGGAAACTATATAGTTTTCTGCAACATTTCTTCTGAATGAACCGTCAGACCAGAAGTTTGATCCTCCATCAGTAACTGTAATATTTGTGTTTGCAATATAGGTACCAGGGTTCTCCGGATCTTCATAAGAAGAATTTGGAATTGTAAAACGCTCTCTGTTGAAGTAAGTAGTAGTGATACCAGATCCAGAGAAATCAAACGAACCACCACCCTCATAGAAAATACTGTAACCGCCTCTATATTCAGCCAGAGCATACAATCTGAAACCTTTGTATAGGAATTCTGCATTCAGACCTAGCCTATGCTTTGGAATAGTATTTCCTAATTGGATTTGTCCTTCAGCAGCACTTGGATAACCTGACTTCGCGTCTACGATGATTCTTCCTTGATCATCTCTCTTGTAAGAAGAGCCAATTAACTGAGGGAAAGTAGCACCTTCCACAGCATATACTTGAGCATTCCCACCAGTAGAAATTTGTAATCTATCTAGGTCACTTGCAATTGAAACTACCGAGTTGTCATTGTAAGTATAGTTACCACCTAGGTTTACCTGAAAGTTATTATGTGAATAAACTGTTAGGTTTAAGTTAGTCTCAAATCCTTTGTTAGATACTATACCTGTGTTTTGGAGATATTCAGTAAAACCAGTTGCTGCAGAAACTCCTGTTGGGATAGTTTGATTTTTAGTTTCAGACTGATAGTAAGTGAATGAACCATTAATGCGGTTGTCAAATAAGACGAAATCTGTACCAAACTCGAAAGAAGAGGTAATCTCTGGCTCTAGGTTGGCAGCTACCAAGCGTTCGTCCAAAGAATAACCTGAAAGTGATCCAAAAGGAAATCCTTTGGAAGGACTAAAGGTTGACTGAAGTGAATAAGCACCAAAATTGGTGTCATCACCCAAGTTAACCTGACCTACTTGAGATACTCCACCTCTAAGCTTCAACTGATTGATTGTTTTGGAATTTTTCAATCCTGCAACTGCATCAGATATGAGGAAGGAAACGTTTGCAGCTGGATAGAAAAACGATCTATTTTCTTTAGAAAGTGTAGAAACCCAGTCATTACGACCCGTCAGTTCAAGAAATAAGTAGTCTTTGTAGGCAGTTTTGAACTGCGCAAATACACCAACTTGACTAGTAGTAAAATTATCCTCCTCAGCGAAAGCTTCACCCACTCTGTTAGAAACGTTGTATAGATCTGGAATCACTATCCCATTTGCGCCATTGATAACGCTTTTGGATCTGTTTTGTCTCACTGAATTACCTAGTAATAAATTGAAGAACCAATCCGTTCCAACTGCCTTTTTGAAATTGATCAAAAGATCAGAGTTGATTTGGTTATTGAAAGCATTTCTGTCTCTAATACTACCTGCCTGATCAGTCTTGGAAGATGAGATACCTTTAGTATAGTCAGTATAAGTAAATTGTCCTACTGTCCTTTTGTAAAAGGAATATCTATTAGAAATACCTACTCTATAAGTCACGTCAATCCACTGAACAGGCTTGTATTTCAGTTCGATGTTACCCACTATGTAATCATTTCCGGAGTTTTCCCTTTCGTTATCAAGTGTGAAATATGGATTTGGATAATATTCATTGTAGTATCCATTTGGGTTAGCAAATGGGTCATTTCTCCAATCCTTATAGTTAGTCAAAGGAATTTGAGCTGGAGTTTGAAGAACATGATCAAACATCCCTCTAGTTGCAGTGGTAATGTCATATCTATTCTGCACATAGTTGGCAGAAAGACTCGCAGTAAATTTCTCAGTGAATTTTCTAGTACTGTTAAATCTTAACGATGCCCTTGTAAAATGATCACCTGGAGTAGTACCATCATTGTCTAAGAACTGAGCAGATAGGAAGTTAGTAGAAACCTCATCACCACCGGAAATAGAAAGGTCAGTCTGATTGGTAATACCAGTGTTCCAGAAATCATTTTTAGAATTTGTGTTAGAATAAGGTAAAGTCTGAATAGATCCATCTTCCAGAGGTCTTCCTACCGGACGAGGCTGACCATCAAATCTTGGTCCGTACTGCTGATTCTCATACGGCACATATTCCTGAGGATAGCCACCTACAGTACCAGACCCATATTGATCTTGGATTTCTGGGTAGAAACTAACTTTCTCAGCGTTTACAGTGTGACCTATTGTCACTCTGGTCTGCCCTGCTTTACCTCTTTTGGTAATTACTATCAACGCACCGTTTGATGCAGCGGAACCATAAAGAGCGGCTGCGTTTGCACCATTTAATACCGTGATTTCCTGAATATCCTGAGGGTTCAAGCTACCAAGAATAGAATTTGGCACGATCACGTTATCAACCACGATCAATGCTTCGTTATTACCAGTCAAAGAACGGGCACCTCTCAAAACAACTCTTACGTTCGGGTTGACACCCGAACCAGTTGTGTTGATTTGCATACCTGCTACTTTACCTGTAAGACCAGCTGCAACGTTAGCGGCACGGCCCTGAGCCACATCACGAGTTTCAATACTTGTAGCATTGTAACCCATTTCAACTCTTCTGGATTCGATACCAGCAGCACCGGTGATCACCACCTCGCTCAAACTTTGGACGTCTGGCTGAAGCGTCACATCGATCACGGACTTCTGTCCCACGTTAATCTCTTGTGTGGCAGTTCCGATGAAACTAAATACTAACACTTTGCCGTCAGCTGGCACGGTCAATGAAAACTGTCCATCAAGATCTGTGGCAGTTCCTACAGTAGTGCCCTTAACTAAAACGGTAGCGCCTGGAATAGGCATACCATCCTCGCCAGAAGTCACCGTTCCGGTTACTTTGCGTCCCTGAGCAAATGCCAAAGCACTTACCAGAAAAAGCGAAAGCCCTAGGAGTAAAATTTTCTTCATAATGAGAGATTTGGTTTTATATATAATCCAATAATATTCTTTTGAGAGTGAATACGCAATTATGAAGACAAAATTTTCATAGCCTTCTTATAGTAAAAAAATATATCTTGGGGAATTTGTAGGATTAAACAAAATTAAATTTCATAAAATGTTCTTAGCAGAAATATTGACAAAATTATTTTAAGGTTAATAGAATGTTAACAAAAGTTAATTTGTATATGAGATTTTCATCCTGAGGATCAAAAAAATTATAATCAGTTATATCAATAGAAAGATTCTTTTAATTGGCAATTAAGCAGAATATTAGCCTCTTGTAAAATAGAAAATCAGCTTATTAAATGCTTGAAAACGACTTTTATAGATATAAAAATCTGTCCCATCTGTAAAATAAGGATATGTATTATCTAAATAGTTGATTTATTGTTAATATAGTTATACTGCTACGTAAATGTATTTGTATCCCTAACTCATTTGGTTATAATACTTTAATCGTTATTCTTCTATTCAATGCCTGGTTTTCTGGAGAGTCATTTGAAACCATAGGCTCCGTATCTCCTTTTCCATCTGTCAAAGCACGACCTTCAAGAAGTCCAGCTTGAAGTAAATATTTACTGACACTTCTAGCTCGCTGGAGGCTGAGATTTTGATTGTAAGTAGCGCTTCCAATGTTGTCAGTGTGACCAGTAATTAGAATGTTCACATTTGAATTTTCATTGAGAAATCTAACCAGACTCATTAATGAGGAAATTGATTCGGGTTTCAATTCGTATTTGTCAAATTCAAAAAATACATTTTCAAACACAAACTCTTTACCTGAGGCTATAGGGTCCAACTCCACTTTAAGATCCTTCACATTTCTGATGTGGTCCCGTTCTACGTTATAAATTTTTGGAAGAAATCCCTTTTTCTCCACATACAAACCTGACACTGACTTTTCCGGATACAGCATAGTGAATTCACCGGTCTTTCCATCTGCCTTAAATTGATAAAGTGTACTGTCGTTTATCAGTGAAACCAGAGAAAGAATTGCGTCAACGGGTTCGCCCGTTTCTGCATTCAGCACTTTCCCTTCTGTCACCGTAAGGTTTTCTCCTAAGTATATTTCCTTGGGAAATTTGAATCTATATAATAAGGACCTGTCGTTTTCCGATTCATTAGTGCTCAACTCTGTGTAATAAGCATAATCCTTTTGGGCTGTAATAAACAAAGCCACTTGATCTAGTTGATCGTTGATTGGTAATCCCAGATTTTCCGGCTCTGAAAATTCCCCGTCTTTTACCCTAGACAGAAATATGTCCATTCCACCAAATCCCTGATGTCCATTGGAAGAGAAAAATAAAATCTCATTATTGAAAAACATGAATGGAGATATTTCATCTTTGGCGGTGTTTACGATATTACCGAGATTCTTAGCTTCGGACCAATTCCCGTCATTTTGAATCACCGTATACCAAATGTCATTCCCTCCATATCCTCCTTTTCTATTAGAGGAAAAAAATAAAATCCGACCGTCAGCAGATAAAGAAGGTTGAGAATCCCAAGAACGCGAGTTAACATTCTTCCCCATATTTTTTGGCTTCTGCCACATTCCATTCTTTTTGTATGCAATGTAGAGATCACAGCTTCCATGGGAATCCGGCGCATCACAGGAAGTATAAATCAGAATGTTCCCATCGGCAGTGATAGAACAAGTCCCCTCATTATATGGTGAATTAATCGCCTGAGCTACACTTTGTGGCTTTGACCACTCTCCCTCTGGCGAAACAAAAGCCATATAAATATCCTCCTTATCATTATTTCCTGTCCCATCTCGTTTGGTAAATAACAGTTGCTCCCCATCTGCGGTAAGTACAGGGAAATACTGAAGCTGAAACATATTTAAGGGTTCTGGCAGACGTTCCTTATTCATCCGGGAAAGTGAATCAATATGTGCTTTTAAAAAACTCATTCGATCAGTCATTTCTTGGTAGTAGGGACTTTGCTTAAATGAAGTTTGAAAAAAGACTTCTCCATTCTCAAATTCATCGTGAGCCAATTGAAACTTTCCTTGCTTGAGGTAAAGGTTGGTAAATAACCAGACGTAATCTGCGCGAAGCTTATTAGTAGCGTTTTTACCGGCTAATCGAGTTTTTCCCGCAACCGCTGTTTTCTCAGCTTCTTCCAAATTACCTGTTGTGATCTGGAGTTGCGCTAATTTCAAATAAGCTTCCAAAAACGACCCTTCACGCTTAATTGCAGCGGTCAATTGTTCTAGAGCAGCTGAATACTGTTTTGTTCGGATCAGTTCCTCGCCTTGCTCATACATCTTAATAGCCTTTCCATCAAGTATAGAATAGCCTTGTGCATTTGCAAAAGCAAAACTTAAAAAAAGTATAATTCCGGTTAGTATTGATCGCATGGACTTAAGGAATGTCCATAAATTTATGAGTTTGAAGCGATATTTTCCATTTTGGGTGATTTTTTGCAAAATCAATAATGATCGGAGTAAATTTTTCAGCCTTACTCCACTCCGGTTGAAGCCGCAATTCGCAACTTGATTTTACCAATTGGGCGTGCTCTTCTGCAAAAGTAAAATCACTTTGATGGAAAATAACAGACTTAAGTTCATCTGCATACTCATATATAGATGGATGAGGTTTTTTAAATTTTTTCGGTGAAAAACAAACCCAATCAAAATCTCCGGAAAATTGATGAGCCCCTGATGTTTCAATGTTGGTCGTAAATCCCTTCTCCTTCAAAAGATTCGTCAAAGGTCCCATGTCATACATGAGAGGTTCGCCCCCTGTGATCACTGCCAATCTTCCTGGATAGCGCAAAGCATCCTCCACGATTCTTTCAATTGATTGCACTGGCCACCTACCCGCTTGCCAAGAATCTTTGACATCACACCAAACACATCCAACATCACAGCCTCCAATTCGAATAAAATAAGCAGGATACCCAGTAAACCGACCTTCTCCTTGGATCGTGTAAAAAGCTTCCATCAGTGGCAGCTCCAATCCTTTCTCTACTAATTCTTTTGTGTCCATATCCATCTGAATTTTTGATAAAGCGGGCAATTGAACCGCTGGGTGAATGAGGCCGCAAAGGTAAGAAATGGATTGGGAAATTCTAAAATTGAAAAATTAGAAGATTCTACGCCCAATCAAGCTGCAACCCTTTTACCCTAGAGCCGATAAAATTTTTCAATTTTCTTTTAATTTTCTTTAACCCTAGGATACTTCACTCCTAGCTGCTCCAAATAGGTATCAAACTTAGTTTCATCATAGTAAAATTTCTCCAATTGTGGCCTGAACTGGTCTTGAGTCATTTTATTCAGATAAATCGGCGCTTCATCGTCCACAGTAATCATTGGCTTATACTGAGTTTCCACGATCTGCACATTTTTAAAATAATCCCAGGCCTGTTCTACAAGTTCTGGTTTCAGCAAAAAGTCCAAAATCGTCATTGCCTCTGCTTTTGCTCCAGCAGTCACTCCTTTATGTGCAATCGGCGTAGCCATTGCGATAGCATTGCTCCAATGATGACCAGGCAGCCCAGGAATATTAGATGGGAATCTTAAAGTCACCGTCGGCACAACCCATGAGACATCCCCGATATCATCCGAACCCCCAGAAATTGGGGCTTTGATCGGCAAACCCAAGGTGTCTAGTTTAGAAGACAATCCCTCTACTTTCTCTGAATCCACTTCCTTTTGCACCGCCATAGCCAATTCCTGGTCAGCCTCTGACCAAGTGGGCAAACCGACTTTAAGCATATTTTCATACATGGTCTCCGCAATAGTTTTATTAAAATGTCTAGGCCACGCAGTTCCGAGAATTTTTGAGCTCACCTCAGTATCTGTCATCAACGCTGCACCTTCAGCCATTTTGTTAGCCATATCATACATTTCCATGATCCCTTCATACTTCACATCACGGAAATAATACCAGATAGCAGCTTTTGAAGGAACCACATTAGGTTGATCTCCGCCATCGGTAAAAATAGAATGTGAGCGCTTCAGCGGATCTAAATGCTCCCTTCTATAATTCCAACCTACGTTCATTAACTCAGCTGCATCAAGCGCACTTTTACCTCTCCATGGTGCGCCAGCTGCATGTGCAGCCTCTCCCGAAAAAGTATATTCTACAGAAATTAACCCTGTGCCAGAAGCTTGACCGTAGCTAACTCCAAGATTACTCCCCACATGGGTAAAAATACAGATGTCCACCTCATCGAATAATCCATCTCGGGTGTACCAGGCTTTTGCCGCTACCAATTCTTCAGCAATACCTGGCCAAAGGATTAGCGTCCCTCCAATGTTTTCCCGCTCCATAATTTTCTTCACTGCCAAAGCTGCTGTGATATTTAGCGGAATCCCGGCATTGTGTCCTTCGCCATGACCAGGCGCTCCTTCTATGATCGGCTTGTGATAGGCAACTCCCGGATATTGGGATGCTTTAGGAATATCATCCAAATCAGACCCAAGGGCAATAGTAGGGCCTCCGCCATTCTTCCAAGTAGCAAACCAAGCAGTGGGAATTCCCGAAACGCCCCTTTCGATCGAAAACCCATTCTCTTCTAATATTCCAGTGAGATATTTAGAAGACTCCACTTCCTGAAATCCCAATTCTGCAAAACTGAATATCTTATCGACCATCACTTGGCTCATCTTCGCTTCTGCTTCCACCCCTTGAGCTACTTCCTGCTTCAGCGCATCTATTTGTTTTTGGGACATTTTCTTTTGTGCCAAAGAAAAATTAGCAAGTAATAATGTCATCATCAAAATGCCCAAACTTCTTTTTGGTAAATCAAAATTCATGAGAATGGTGGTTAATTGAACTTGAAAATAACAAAATATACCTTAGGAAATCTTCCACTTAGAATAGATAATGAAAATTGTTAAGGTCAGCATTTATTCATTTACATTCCAAAGCCCACCATTTTTCCTATTTTTGCAGGCTATTAGCTAAAAAAATAAGAAAAAATTCAATCATGGCGGAGTACAATTTTAAGGATTTAGAGAAAAAATGGCAAGCATACTGGGAAAAGAATCAAACTTTTCAAGCCAATGTAAATCCTAACCAACCGAAATTTTATTCTTTGGATATGTTCCCCTACCCCTCTGGAGCGGGCCTTCATGTAGGGCATCCCTTGGGATATATTGCCTCCGATATAGTTTCTAGATTTAAGAAACTGAAAGGATTTAATGTGCTTCACCCGGTGGGTTATGATAGCTTTGGCCTTCCTGCTGAGCAATATGCCATTCAAACTGGGCAGCATCCTGCAATAACTACTGAGCAGAATATTGCGAGATACACAGAGCAATTGAAGAACATCGGCTTCGCATTTGACTGGAGCAAAGAAGTAAGAACTTCCAATCCCGATTACTACAAATGGACGCAGTGGATCTTCATGCAGCTTTTTAATAGCTACTATGACTTGGATGCCGACAAAGCATTAGCCGTAGATTCATTAATCGAGCGATTTGAAAAAGAGGGAAATACGTCTGTGAAGGCTGTATGCGATGAGGATACAGCAATTTTTAGCGCTAATGATTGGAACGCCTATTCTGAAAAAGAAAAACAGGAAACACTTCTAAAATACAGATTGACTTTTTTAGCTGAAACCATCGTCAACTGGTGCTCTGCATTAGGAACAGTACTTTCAAACGACGAAGTCAAAGAAGGCTTCTCCGAACGAGGCGGTCATCCTGTGGAGCGCAAGAAAATGATGCAGTGGTCTATGCGCATTACGGCCTACGCAGATCGATTGCTTAAAGGATTGGAGAAATTGGATTGGTCAGAACCCATCAAAGAAATGCAACGCAATTGGATCGGGAAATCCATCGGAGCTGACGTCGTTTTCCAGGTCAAAGATTCTGAGGAAACTATTAAAGTCTTCACCACGCGTGTGGACACTATATATGGAGTAACCTATTTGGCTTTGGCACCAGAAAGCGATTTAGCAGCCGTCTTGATCACTGAAGACCAACGCGAGAAAGCGGAAGCATACATCGAAGTAGCCAAGAATAGATCAGAGCGTGAGCGTATGAGCGATGTGAAAACGATCTCTGGCGCATTCACAGGTTCCTATGCGATCAACCCATTTAATGGAGAGGAAATCCAAGTCTGGGTGGCTGATTATGTACTAGCGGGCTATGGCACTGGCGCAGTGATGGCAGTACCAGCACATGATGAGCGCGATTACAACTTTGCGAAGAACTTCGATCTGGAGATAAGACAAGTGATCGAAGGACCTATGGAAGAAGGTTCTTTCCCAGGAAAAGGTGGCCTGATTATCAATTCAGGCTTCATTTCTGATCTGTACATGAAAGACGCCATGATTAAGGCAATTGAATTTTTGGAAGAAAAAGGAATAGGAAAAGGTAAAATTCAATATAGAATGCGTGATGCGATTTTTACACGTCAGCGATATTGGGGAGAGCCGCTTCCAGTTTATTTTAAAGCGGGTTTACCTTATCTAATTGATGAAAAAGACCTTCCACTTGTATTACCAGAAGTGGACAAATACTTACCGACTGAAGATGGAGAACCTCCACTTGCCCGAGCAAAAGACTGGAATTATAAAACTCCAGAAGGAGAATTTCCTTTGGAAAGAAGTACTATGCCAGGTTGGGCAGGATCTAGCTGGTATTTCTTGAGGTATACAGATCCAACCAACGAAACTGAGTTTGCCGACAAAGCAAAAACGGATTACTGGGGCGCTGTAGATTTATATATTGGAGGTTCTGAGCATGCCACAGGACATCTTCTATATTCCCGATTCTGGACTAAATTCCTTTTTGACATAGGAGTGATCAGCATAGACGAACCATTCCAAAAGATGATCAACCAGGGAATGATCCAAGGCCGATCTAATTTTGTATATAGAATCAAACCTTTTATTACAGGATCGAAAGAAAAAGAAGAAGATAGGGCAATTCTACCCTTGATTTTCGTATCAAAAAAATACCACGACGCAATAGTGAATGGCAACTTAAGTTCAGTTGAGAAACAGACCATTGAAGATAAATTCAAAGTAGTCTTCTCAAAACTTAATCCTAATTACGAATACAACAGATTAACAAGAATTGAGACTTCCACTATTCACGTAGATGTGAATATCGTGTACAACGACCAGTTGAACTTGGATAAATTCAAAGCCTGGAGACCTGATCTTGCGACTGCCGAATTCATATTGGAAGACGGCAAATACATCTGCGGATCCGAAGTGGAGAAAATGTCCAAATCTAAATACAATGTGGTCAATCCTGATGATATCATAGAGCGATATGGTGCAGACACCTTAAGATTGTATGAAATGTTTTTGGGCCCATTGGAGCAGTTCAAACCTTGGAACACGAATGGAATTGACGGGGTATTCAAATTCTTAAGGAAGCTCTGGAATCTATATCATCCAAACTCAGGAGAATTCCAAGTTTCGGATGCTGAGCCAAGCAAACAAGAATACAAAGCGCTTCACAAAGCCATCAAAAAGATGGAAGATGACATGGCTCATTTTTCTTTCAACACCTCTGTATCCAGTTTCATGATCTGTGTGAATGAACTGACTGCATTGAAATCCAATAACAGGGCGATACTGGAACCTTTGGCACTATTGGTTTCTCCTTATGCACCGCATATTTCGGAGGAACTTTGGAGTTTATTGGGAAATGAGGGCTCTATTACGGAGGCTACTTTTCCAGTTTTCGAAGAAAGTCATTTGAAGGAAAGTGCCTTCGAATATCCGGTGATGATCAATGGAAAAATGAGAGCGAAGATCAATCTGGACCTTTCTTTATCCAAAGATCAGATTCAGCAAGCAGCATTGGCAGATGAGATCGTGCAAAAATGGTTAGAAGGAAAAACTCCAAAGAAGATAATTATCGTACCCGGTAAGATTGTGAACTTGGTGATTTAATTGACTCCAAAACTATATACTAAGCTCAACCATTGAAAAGTTGAGCTTTTTTCGTGTTAACTTCTTTCAACTTATATTCGAACTGTAAATCTTCTGATTAAGCAAAATCATAGAAACACTTTCTGAAAAAACGTAAGGTTAAAAGCTTATATATTTTTGGGTCAGTCTTGACTCCTTCACTTAAAGAAGGCAGCGAGGCAGATTTGTTAGTAGAATTTAAAAAGCTAAAAATCAAAAATTTCACACCTAATTATCTTGGATTAAAGATCTCTTTAGAAGCTTTGTTCACGAAAGAAATTGATTTAAATGAGAGGGCAGCGATCCTAAACCACAATTTAAAAGAGGAAAAAAAACAGACCTGATTATTTATGGATCGAAAGATTAAATCATACCTATTTGATATTCGAACCTCGACGGATGATATTCAAGAATTTTTTGCTGGTCGAGAGATTGGTCTGGATTCACTTTTAGATGAAAAAAAAACATTAACAGAAGGAGAAAGCAACCGTAATATAACTGGCGAGGCAACAAAAAGATCACTTAAATCATTTACAAGCTTTTCAATTTCAAACGCGAAAGAGATGGTTGGAGCAAGGAATTTTATAGCTCCCAAATACGGGAGCATTTCTTATGAAATTATAGTTACAATTCTCACAACCCACCAGCCTTTTTTGAGAAATGAAAGGAAGGGTCTTTTAAAAAAGTGATGATCATCTACTCCTACCCTATTCGCACCGCTTTCACCGATCGAGACTTAGAGATGATTCAGCCCGAGAGGAAGATTAAGGAGCTTGAATTCACCCAAAGTCCAGTAAAACTTCCAGTGTATTTCATCCTACAATTTTTTCAATTGCTCTGGTATTTACCTAAAACTTCTCAATACCTCTGTTTCTTTGGTGGCTATCATTCTGTGCTTCCTGTATGGTTTGGAAAAGTGTTTGATAAAAAAGTGATGATTCAAGCAGGTGGCACAGACTGTATTAATATGCCGGAAATTGGCTATGGGAACTTCCGTAAGAAGTGGCTTCGCAAAGCGACTGTTTACAGCTTTAAGAATTGCACACTTATACTTCCGGTGGCAGATGCACTAGTCAAGCAGGATTATAGTTACGATCCTTCCATCTGCTCAAAGCAAGGGCTGCTCAACTTAATTCCAGACTTGGCAACTCCGATTCAAGTTATTCCAAATGGATTCGATATTGAATTTTGGGTAAATCTCCATTTGTCCAGAGAACCAAAATCATTGATTTCAGTAGCTACAGGAACTTCGAAATCCTCCAGAGCAATAGTTAAAGGATATGATCTCATCGAGCAACTCGCCTCTAAGCATCCTGAGTTAAATATCACCCTAGTGGGTGACGAAAATTACTTTTCCCAAAATTCCAATATCAACGTAATCGGGAAACAAAGCAAAGAACAGCTGCTCCAGCTCTTTAACTCACATCAGATTTATTTGCAACTATCAACATCCGAAGGGTTTCCTAATTCACTTGGTGAAGCTATGGCTTGCGGATGTATACCTGTTGGATCAGCTGTGGGGGCCATAACTGAAATTATCGGTGAGGCTGGTTATGTTTTGCTTTCGAAAAATTATTATGAAGTGGAAAAATTAATCGAGAACGCTTTTGCTCATCTCACTTTGGAGGACCAAATGAAAAGCAGGGCTCAAATTTGTGAAAACTTCACCTTTGTTCAAAGGAAACAACAACTTCTAAGTGTATTGAATGATTAAAATCAATTGTTCAAAAAAACATTACCGCTTTTTCACTTTATCAATTTTTGATACTTACTTTTGAACTCAATGCTGAAGAGCTTATTCTACCTGTGTATTTCTTCCCTCCTGCTGATCAACAGCATGGTGTATTCCTTGATCAAGGTGAATTTCACACTTAATCAACAATATATCGTTGAGAACTTTTGTATCAATACTGATAAGCCAGAGATATTGTGATGGCAAATGCTTTCTAGCAGAAAAAATAAAAGCTGCCAAAGATCAGCGTGATGCGATTCCTGCGCTTTCATTCAGCCAAGATTTTGGCGTTTACATTACCACTTTCATAGCTCAGTTAACTCATCCATCTCAGGAAACAATCCTGACGGAACATCATACTTTTTATACTTTTCACCTCGGCCGGGTAAACACATATGAAATCGATCATCCGCCACAGGCTGATTTTTTTTAATCACTTCATCGATTTCTAATATCAAATTCAAATTTCATGCGCTATCAGCTGCCTATTTATGTGGGCGTGTTTGGTATGTTTGGTTTGTTTTGCTGTGATTCTACTGTAGAAAACCCTATTAAAGGACCTACCTCAGTTTCATTGGAAACTCCGGACTATTTCCCGGCAAATCAACTTATGCCAGCAGACAATCCTCTCACGGAGGAAGGAGTAAAACTTGGAAGAATGCTTTTCTATGAAAAGAACCTTTCCTCTGACCGAAGTATTTCATGTGGGTCTTGTCATCAGCAGCAGAAGGCATTTACGGACGGCAAAAAGCGAAGTCCAGGCGTAAATAGCATTCTCGGAAGCAAAAATGGGATGTCACTAAGCAATGTACACTGGTCCACCAAATTCTTCTGGGATGGACGCGTGAGCTCACTGGAGGAGCAATCTATCCAGCCTATTCAAGAGACTTTTGAAATGAATCTCCCAATAGAAGAAGCAATTCTCCGGCTTCAGCAGGATGAGAAATATCCAGGACTCTTTGAGTCAGCATTTGGAAACTCACAGATTACTTTAGAAATGATAGGAAAAGCAATTGCTCAATTTGAGCGAACGCTAATCTCTTCAAATTCAAAGTTTGACCGTTGGATCAAAAATGAAGTGGAACTCAGCGAAGAGGAAAAACTCGGAATGGAGCTTTTCTTCACACATCCAGATCCTGCCATACAATTGAGAGGTGGAAACTGCAGCGACTGTCATTTGGGATTTCTTACTTCCGGAGAATCACAGGGATTTTTGGGGTTTCATAATAATGGACTTGATACTGACGAAAATCTGGATGCTGGCCTGTTCAGTGTGACCCAAAATCCTTTTGACATTGGAAAATTCAAAGCTCCTGGCTTGAGAAACATTGCACTTACTGCCCCTTACATGCATGACGGAAGATTTGGCACTTTGGAAGAAGTATTAGATCACTATAACGAACACATCCAGAATAGCGAAACGCTGGATGTATTGATCCTCGAAGCTAGTAATGAAATCATAGATCAATCCGCTCCTATTAAGCTTCATCTCAGTGACAACGAGAAAAAAGCAATAATTACTTTTCTGCCCACTTACTGATCAACAGTTTATTACCAACCAAAAGTTTTCTGATCCCTTTAATTAAAATTATATAATGAAAAATATAACATATCTATTTCTTGCTTTTATCCTAGTGTTCTCTTCCTGCGCTAAGGAGGAAGAGATTCCAGCTCAAATGTCCGTGCTAATTAATATAGAAAATAGGATGAATGGAAAATCTTTGGAGCTTGAAGGCCTTTCCTATACGCTGCCCTCGGGGGAAGAATTCACGCCTAAAAAATTCAAATACTTCATCACCAATATACAGTTGAGCAATTCTGTGAGCGGAGAAATTTTCAGTGAAGAAAATAGCTATCATTTGATTAGCGAGGGTGGAAATAAAACAATTGATTTGGGTATGATTCCTTCTTCCAGTTATGATAAAATCAAGTTTTCTTTCGGTGTAGATGAGGTGTCAAATGCAAAAATAGATCAAACTGGGGACCTAGATCCTAACTCAGACATGGCTTGGAGCTGGAAAACAGGTTACAAATTCGTAGTACTTCAGGGTGAGTATCTTAATTCAGTCACCTCAGAAAGAGCAGGTTTGGTGATGCATATCGGTACTAATGAAAATTATAGAGTGGTTAATCAAAACCTTACAGATGTGGCCGCTGGGAAAGCGACAACCATCACCCTGATGACCAATGTAGATGAGCTCTTTGTCAATCCCAATGCTTTAAATATCTCCGAACTTCCTTCAGCTACCATCATGTTTGGTCCCTTGGCAGCAGAGGTGGCAGATAACTATGCAGAAGGATTTGTGACAGTTAAATAATACTTACATCTCCGAAGAGTACATTCTCTTCCGGGTTTTCATATGAATTCACATCTTCGATATATTCCACTACTATTCTTCACCACAGCACTTTTCGCATGTACTGACCGCTTGGATATGGAAGAAATATCGAGCCCGCCTCATTATTACATTCCCCCTATTTCCAAAACACTACAAGTCAGTTATTTTCCGCAGCCAGAGAGAAATCCTATATCTAAAGAAGGAGTAGCCTTGGGGGAAAAATTATTTTTTGATCCAAAGCTATCCTCTACTGGAAAGGTATCCTGTGGATCTTGTCATCAGCCAGATTTAGCTTTCACAGATCAGATGGCTCTAGGTACCCATGGAGTCACAGGCAACAAACTTCATAGAAATGCTCCTCCCCTATTCAATCTGCATGGCAAACTAGCGGACTATTCTGGGACGGGGGAGCAAAAGATCTGGAATCCCTGAATTTTGGTCCCTTAACTCATATCGATGAAATGGGAGCTTCACTGGATAATATCGTAGGATATTTAATCCTGGATCAAGACTACGCCAAGCAATTCCAAACAACATTTCCGAAAGAGGCCATTCAGAGTGCCACAGTTTCCAGAGCCATTAGTCAGTATGTCAGATCTCTCATTTCACAAACTTCTCCTCAGGGAAATCGCTTTTAAAAACGGTTCGTTATTGAGTTAATTTAGGTATATTTATGAGAGGGTAAAAAAAATGCCCACTTGCTACAGTGCCCCAAAAACCCACCCGGCTTTCCCTCATTTTTTTAA
>Ga0307487_1000449_pt1 | contig 32704 bp, 28 predicted proteins | sample CBIW12metaG_FD_203665 | JGI IMG/M metagenome (GOLD analysis project Ga0307487, IMG submission 203665) | Sea-ice brine microbial communities from Beaufort Sea near Barrow, Alaska, United States - CBIW 1.2 | ecosystem: Environmental > Aquatic > Marine > Coastal | place: USA: Alaska | collected... | reverse complement strand
AACGCCCCCGAGGAGCAATCATCATGACTCAGCCGCTGTTCCGCGACGACGCCTATCTGACAGAAACGACCGCCAGAGTGTTCGCCCTGACCGACGAGGGCGGAATCGTTCTGGACCGCACGTTGTTTTATCCCACGGGCGGCGGGCAGCCGGGTGACAGCGGGTGGATCGATTGGCCGGGCGGGCAGATAGAGATCGCCACCTGCATCAAGGGCACCGAGGGCGCGCTGATCGCCGTGCCCGCTGCGCCCGGACCATTGCCCCCCGTGGGCGTCGAGGTGATCTTGCGGCTCGACTGGGGCAGGCGGCTGCGACACATGCGGATCCACACCGCGCTGCATCTTCTGTCGGTGGTGATCCCGCTGCCGGTAACTGGCGGGTCGATCTCGGCCGACAAGGGGCGGCTGGATTTCGACATGCCCGAATCGCCCGAAGACAAAACTGCGATCGAGGTCGCTCTGAACGATCTGGTGGCGCGAAATCTTGAGGTGACTGAGTCCTGGATCTCCGACGACGAGCTGCGTGCCAACCCCGGTCTGGTCAAGACAATGTCAGTGGCGCCGCCCATAGGCACCGGAAAAATCCGGCTGGTCATGATCGGCAGCGGGGCAAATCAGATTGATCTGCAACCCTGCGGCGGCACCCATGTGCGCCACACCGGCGAGATCGGCCGCCTGCGTCTGGGCAAGATTGAAAAGAAGGGCGCACAAAACCGCCGCGTCTATATTCACACGGTCTGAAACACACCCTTGCATCGCCGCGCGCTTTTGGCTAACTCACGCCCCACGGACAGGTGGCCGAGTGGTCGAAGGCGCACGCCTGGAAAGTGTGTAGGCGGGTGACCGTCTCCAGGGTTCGAATCCCTGTCTGTCCGCCACTTGCCCAAGCACAACTGTTCTCCGGCCCACCACATGGCGGAAAATTCCCGTTATATTCAAGGGTTATACGGTTTGGGCTGAACACTGCTTTGGCGCCAGGATACCTGAAGTCGTTCTCTGCGGGGCCGTATTCTCTGAAGCTGATGACTGCGCCGATTTGGTGCAGAGCTTGTAATGCGTTGATCCTTATCGGGTTTTCCGTGTGTCGAAATTGCACTTCGACGCCGGTCTCGCTCGGTCAGATGGCCCTGAAATCGGAACTCGTCGCGGCAATAGCAAAGGTGTGGCTCAATCGCCAAGATGGGATGGGGCCCCCACCTGCGTGCCGACGACATGCCCAAAGGCTGCCCGTTCCTGTTCCCCGGCGACGTCCTGGGCCATCCGGTGGTCGGTCTCAAACGGGTCTGGGAGCGGATGCGCGTGCAGGCAGACATCCCCGACGTCCGCATCCACGATCTGCGCCACACCATCGCCTCGCTGCTGGTATCTGGCGGGGCCTCGCTGGAAATGATCGGGCGTCTGCTCGGCCACACCCAGATCGGGACGACCCAGCGCTATGCGCACCTGATTGACTCGCCCCTGCGGGCTGGGGTGAATGCGGTAGGAGAGATGCTGAAGCCGCGGCTGAAGGTCGTGGGGGCGTGAGATAGACCACCCGAAGTGCTTCGCAAAGGGAGTGCAGATGGCGGAGAGTGCTGGAAGCAGCCCCGGACGCAGGCAATAAGTCGTTCTTGGTTTTCAAGCTCAGGATCGCTGTCCATCTGGTCTTCGTTGCAATGCGTGATCACGGACCTGCCACCCGAAGCTCCCGTCCAATAGGTCAGCCCATGCGCCAAGGTTCCGAAGTAGCCTGCTTCTGCATGAAAAGCGGCTGTTTGCGGATGTAGATGCGGTCGGCTTTCAGGTTGTAATGGGCGCGCGACTCCTCGTTGCTGTCATTCTGAGCATCAGTCGCCGCAAGAAAAAACGCTTCAAGCTCTAAGCCCGCCACTGTGCCGAATTGCAGCTATTGCTAAATTGGGCCAAAATGGCCAAAAGTGTGCAAAGAAAATGGCGGGGAGTCAGATGAAGACCCTAAGCGCGAAAGACGCGAAGTACGGCTTCGGACGTTTGATCGATCTCGCCCGAGCAGAGCCGGTCGCGGTGGCCAAGCATGGGCGGCCAGTCGTAGTGGTAATGGCGATTGAGGAGTACGAGCGATTGAAGGGTATTGAATTGAGTCACCTCGATGGCGACCCAAGCACGAACAGGATAGCAGAATAATGGATCAAACTATTGGCAATAAAATCTCATTCCACAGCAGAGGCACAGAAAATCACCTCGGCTCATGTTCGGATTTCGCGCCGGGCAATCCGACCCGTCAAGAATATGCGAAATGGCAATGAGTCCCGCGATGGCAGTGAACAGACCCGAACGCGATCTTGAAGAGGCCCTCGTCACCAAGCTGCGGGATCTCAAGTACGAGTACCGCCCTGACATCCGTGATCGAGCCACTCTTGAAGCAAACTTCCGGAAAAAATTCGAAGCCCTGAATCGGGTTACGCTCACGGATGGTGAATTTCAGCGGCTCCTGGACGAGATCGTCACGCCTGATGTCTTCACTGCTGCCCGTACCCTTCGCGAGCGCAACAGCTTCACTCGCGATGACGGCACGCCGCTCAACTACACGCTGGTCAACATCAAGGACTGGTGCAAAAACACCTTCGAGGTGGTCAATCAGCTGCGCATCAATACTGACAACAGCCATCACCGCTATGACGTCATACTCCTGATCAATGGCGTTCCCAGCGTTCAAATCGAACTGAAAACCCTCGGCATTAGCCCCCGACGGGCGATGGAACAGATCGTCGACTACAAGAACGATCCGGGCAACGGCTATACCAAGACGCTTCTCTGCTTTCTCCAACTTTTCATTGTCAGCAACCGCGACCGCACCTTCTATTTTGCGAACAACAACACCCGGCACTTCGCTTTCAATGCCGAAGAGCGCTTCTTGCCGGTCTATGAGTTCGCCGACGTCGATAACAAGAGAGTCACTCACCTCGACAGTTTCGCCGAAACTTTCCTAGTCAAATGCAACCTTGGCCAGACCATCAGCCGCTACATGGTGCTCGTTGCCAGTGAGCAAAAGCTACTGATGATGCGCCCGTATCAAATCTATGCGGTGAAGGCGATTGTGGACAGCATCACCCAGAACTGTGGCAACGGCTATGTCTGGCACACCACCGGCAGCGGCAAGACGCTCACTTCCTTCAAGGCCTCAACACTGCTCAAAGACAATCCCGATATTGAGAAATGCCTCTTCGTCGTCGACCGAAAAGACCTAGACCGGCAGACGCGCGAGGAGTTCAATAAATTCCAGGAAGGCTGCGTTGAGGAAAACACCAATACTGCCTCCCTTGTGCGCCGTCTCCTCTCGGACGACTACGCCGACAAGGTCATCGTCTGCACCATCCAGAAACTCGGCCTCGCGCTGGATGAAAACAGCAAGCGCAATAAGCAGCAAAAAAAGGACGGCAAACAGACCTACAAGGAGCAGCTTGAACCGCTGAGCGACAAACGCATCGTTTTCATCTTTGATGAGTGCCACCGTTCCCAGTTCGGCGAGAACCATAAAGCCATCAAGGAGTTCTTCCCGCGGGCCCAGCTTTTCGGGTTCACCGGCACGCCCATCTTTGAAGAAAACGCAGCCCAGCAAAAGATTGAAGACACGCAAGCCAGTATGAAGACCACCGAAGACCTCTTCGAGAAACGGCTTCACGCCTACACGATTACACATGCCATCGAGGACGCGAACGTCCTCCGGTTCCATGTCGATTACTTCAAGGCCGAAGGCAAAAAACTGCCTAAGCCGGGCGAACCACTCGCCAAAAATGCCGTTATTGAGGCTATCCTTGCCAAGCACGAAGCTGCCACAGGCGCACGGCGCTTCAATGCACTACTCGCCACCGCATCCATCAAAGACGCAATCGAATACTTTGAGCTTTTCGTCAAAATTCAACAAGACAAGGCATCGGCTGATGCTGACTACAAACCCTTGAATATCGCCTGCGTCTTCTCACCGCCTGCCGAGGGCAATCCGGATGTGAAGCAGATACAGGAGGATCTTCCTCAGGAAGCGCTCGAATACACCATCCAAGCCGGTGAGGATGCGGAAAAAAAGAAAAAAGAAATTGAGCGCAAAAAGGAAGCCCTCAAGGCGATTATAGCCGATTACAACACCCGCTACGGCTCCAACCACAAAATCGGTGAGTTCGATCTTTACTATCAAGATGTGCAAAAGCGCATCAAAGATCAGCAGTGGCCCAATGCCGACCACCCGCACACGCGGAAAATCGACATCACCATCGTGGTGGACATGCTGCTCACCGGCTTCGATTCAAAATACCTGAACACGCTCTATGTGGATAAAAACCTCAAGCACCACGGCTTGATTCAGGCATTCTCACGCACCAACCGCGTGCTCAACGCCACCAAGCCCTACGGCAACATCCTCGACTTCCGCCAGCAGCAGGACGCCGTCGACGCCGCCATCGCCCTATTCTCTGGCGAAGCAGCCGGAGAAAAAGCCCGCGAAATCTGGTTGGTCGACAAGGCCCCGGTGGTAATCCAGAAACTGGAAGACGCCGTGCAAAAGCTCGACGCCTTCATGAAATCGCAGGGCCTCGACGCCGCGCCTGATGCCGTGCCCAATCTCAAGGGCGACGCAGCCCGTGCCGCGTTCATTGAGCGTTTCAAAGAAGTGCAGCGCCTCAAGACCCAGCTCGACCAATACACCGACCTTACCGATGACAACGCCGAAACCATCGAGCAGATCCTGCCACGGGACAACTTGCTCGGCTTTCGGGGGGCCTATCTGGAAACCGCGCAGCGCCTCAAGGCGCAGCAGGGTAAGGACACGGACAAGCCGAGCGAGGACGTTGATCAGCTGGATTTCGAGTTCGTCCTCTTTGCCTCTGCTGTCATTGATTACGACTATATCATGGGTCTCATTGCCCGCTTCTCTGAGGCCACGCCGGGCAAGCAGAAGATGAGCCGTGAGCAGCTGGTCGGCCTTATCCAGTCTGATGCCAAGTTCATGGACGAGCGCGAGGACATCGCCGCCTTTATCAACACGCTGAAGGAGGGCGAGGGTCTCAGCGAAAAGGTTATCCGTGACGGATACGGGCGTTTCAAGGCGGAAAAGGACGAGACAGAACTGGCCGACATTGCGAACAAGCACGGGCTTACCAACGACGCCCTGCAAGCCTTTGTGGATACTATACTGCAACGCATGATCTTTGATGGCGAGCAGCTGACCGACCTGATGGAGCCGCTAGGCCTGAACTGGAAAGCTCGCCGCGTTGCGGAGCTCGACCTTATGGCCGCCCTTTTGCCGCTACTCAGCAAACGCGCCCGGGGGCGCGACATATCGGGGCTGAGCGCGTATGAGCAGTAAGACGGAAACCACGACGATGAAGAACGATGGCAAACCGGCGTTGATGCCCAAGCTGCGCTTTACGGATTTCTTGGGTGGCGGGTCATGGAACGACGTTCCCATCGCATCTATTCTGAAGGTTCGAGATGAGAGGCGTCTTCCAAGCACGGAAGCACCGCTTTATTCGCTAACTATTGAAAGCGGGGTGACAGCTAAGACAGACCGATACAATCGTGAGTTTCTTGTCCGAGATTCAGTGAAAAAGAAATACAAATTAGTTGAACCCAATGATATCGTATACAATCCTTCAAATCTCCGGTGGGGGGCAATAAATTACAGCCAGCTCACTCACTCAGTAGTCGTTTCGCCCATATATGAGGTTTTGAGTTTGGGCGACAGCTCCGAGAATTTCCTTGAATTCATTGCCTGCTCTGTGATGCGTGGTGAACAAATCAGTCGGTTTATCACTAAAGGACAGGGGACTTTGGTTGAAAGAATCGCGGTTAAGATTGAAGACTTTTTGTCAACAAATCTGCCTGTCCCGCCGACCTGCGCTGAACAACAAAAAATCGCCGACTGCCTGACCTCCACGGACGAACTGATTGCAGCCCAAGCCCGGAAAGTGGACGCGCTCAAGACCCATAAAAAGGGGCTGATGCAGAAGATTTTCCCCTGCGAAGGCGAAACTCAACCCCAGTTCCGCTTCCCCGAATTCCAAAACGCCGGGGAATGGGAGGTGAGGACCCTTGGTGAAATTGTGGAAATTGTCTCCGGCCAAGTTGACCCGAAGGAGCCGCCATACTGCGACATGCCGCATATCGGCGGCGAAAACATTGAGTCAAATACAGGGAATATCCTGGGTGTGAGGTCAGCAAGAGAGCTTGGACTCATTAGCGGAAAGTATCTCTTCGATGGCAGCTATGTCCTCTATTCGAAGATTCGCCCTGCCTTGAACAAAGTGGCCACCCCCGATTTCGAAGGAATTTGTAGCGCCGATATCTATCCGCTTCGTCCATCCAATCGAAATTTGAGTCGGCAATACCTCGCCTACCTTCTTCAGGCGGATGGCTTTCTTGCTTACGCTGCAAGGCATTCAGACCGAAGCAAAATCCCAAAAGTGAACCGGAATTCTCTGCTGGCGTATGAGTTAATGCTTCCATGCCCGCCCGAACAGCAACGCATCGCCGACTGCCTCACTTCCCTTGACGAACTCATCGCCGCGCAGACCCAAAAGCTCTACGGCCTCAAGACCCACAAGAAAGGGCTGATACAGCAGCTTTTCCCATCGATGGAGGAGGTTTGAGCAATGTCCGACGCCTCCTTCGATGATCTGCCCGCGCTTGCGCAGCACCTCCGAACGGAGTTGCAGACGAAAAAGTCCGTCCTGATTTATGCCTATAACGGTACGGGCAAGACGCGCCTTTCCACCGAGTTCAAGAACCTTGGCAAAGTGGCGAGCGCCGAAGGCGTGACGATGGAGCAGGACACGCTCTACTTTAACGCCTTTACCGAAGACCTGTTCTACTGGGACAACGATCTGGCAAATGACCGCCAGCGCGTCCTGAAGATCAATGAGGATTCTCGCTTCTTCGCTGGGCTGGGCGAGTTGGAAATGGACAACCGCATCCGCCCGCTGCTTAACCGTTATGCCGATTTTGATTTCAGGATCGACACGACAGAGTGGGAAGTCAGCTTTTCGCGCGAAGTGGAAATCGCTGGCACAACAACAAGGGTAGATGACATCAAGGTTTCACGCGGTGAAGAGAACATCTTCATCTGGTGCTTCTTCCTGGCGATAGTGCGACTCGTTCTCGACGATGCCGAGGCGTACAAGTGGGCGAAGTACATCTACATCGATGACCCGATATCGTCGCTCGACGAAAACAACGCAGTTATGGTCGCGCATCATCTTGCACAGATGCTCAAGGACGCGCCAGACCGCTTACGAGTGGTTGTGTCGTCGCACCACGTGCTGTTCTTCAATGTCCTGTGCAACGAGATGAGGAAACCTCGGAAGTACTTCCTGACCCGCCAAAGGCAGGCTGGCGGTCACTCCTTTGAGGTGCGGGAGACCGACAGCACACCGTTTCTCTATCACTTGGCTTCGCTCGTTGAGATGCATCAAGCACAGAAAAATGGGACGCTTTATACGCACCATTTCAATATGCTGCGCCGGGTGATGGAACAGACAGCTAGCTTCCTAGGGTACGCCAAGTGGGACGATTGCATCAAGCCCGAGGTCGATGATCCAAACCAGACGGTTTACAAACGCGTAATCGACCTGATGAACCACGGCGACTACTCGTTATATGAGCCGAGAGAGATGATGCCCGAAAACAAGGATCACTTTGGCAGGTTGCTGAAGCAGTTCATCACACTTCACCCGTTCAGCCGGGCCCTGTTTCCAGAGGATGCATAGTAAATACCATGAATGACCAAGCCCAAAAGCAACTCGGAAGTACTCTTTGGAACATCGCCGACAAACTGCGCGGTGCGATGAACGCGGACGATTTTCGCGACTACATGCTGTCATTTCTCTTTCTGCGCTACCTCTCCGACAACTACGAGACAGCGGCGAAGAAAGAACTTGGGCCGGATTACCCCAGCGAAACTGAAGTTGCTGCAGAGATAGCACGAATTGCGGCCCAAAAAGCTACAGACGTCGCCGCAAGAGATGCAAAAACAAAGGCTAGACCGCGAGATCTTGATGCGGTGCTTACCGATGCGCCAGATGCGGAACAACCCGCCATCTCAACGCCGCTTCAGCTCTGGTATCGTCGAAATCCAGAAGACATTGCTGAATTCGAAAAGCAGATGCGCCGCAAGGTGCATTATGTGATCCAGCCTGCACATCTTTGGAACAGCGTCGCCGACATGGCCCGCACGCAGAACGGTGAACTGCTCAACACGTTGCAAGCCGGTTTCAAATACATTGAAAACGAGTCCTTCGAGAGCGCTTTCAGCGGCCTGTTCTCTGAGATTAATCTCGGCTCGGAAAAGCTTGGCCGGAAGTATGAGGACCGCAACGCCAAACTTTGTTCTATCATCGCGGAAATCGCCAAAGGCCTGGCGGAATTCTCCATGGATATCGATGCGCTTGGCGATGCTTACGAGTACTTGATCGGCCAGTTTGCCGCCGGTTCGGGCAAGAAGGCGGGTGAGTTTTACACCCCGCAGCAGATCTCCGACATCCTCTCGGCCATCGTGACGCTGGACAGCCAAGAACCCGCCACCGGCAAGAAAGATCGCCTCGCCAGCGTGCTCGACTTCGCCTGCGGTTCGGGCTCGCTATTGCTCAATGTGCGCAAGCGTATGGGTTCACATGGCATCGGGAAGATTTACGGGCAGGAAAGTAACATCACCACCTACAACCTGGCGCGCATGAACATGCTGCTGCACGGGGTGAAGGATACAGAGTTCGAAATCTACCATGGCGACACTCTGGCCAATGACTGGGACATGCTGCGCGAGCTTAACCCCTCCAAGAAGCCCGCGTTCGACGCCGTAGTGGCGAATCCGCCCTTCAGCTTCCGCTGGGAGCCAACCGACGCGATGGGCGACGATGTTCGGTTCAAGAACTATGGGCTGGCGCCTAAATCTGCCGCAGATTTCGCCTTCCTGCTGCACGGTTTTCATTTTCTGAAAGATGAAGGCGTGATGGCCATCATCCTTCCACACGGTGTGCTGTTCCGAGGCGGCGCCGAAGAGCGCATTCGCACCAAGCTACTCAAGGACGGTCACGTTGACACGGTCATCGGCCTTCCGGCGAACCTGTTTTACTCTACCGGCATCCCTGTGTGCATCCTTGTGCTCAAGAAGTGCAAGAAGCCCGACGACGTGCTCTTCATCAACGCCGCCGAGCACTTCGCGAAAGGAAAACGCCAGAACCAACTCACGGATGAGCACATTGCCAAGATAATCGACACCTACCAATTCCGGAAGGAAGAAGACCGTTATTCCAAGCGCATCGGCATGGAGCGCATCGCCGAAGAAGGCTACAATCTCAATATTTCCCGCTACATCAGCACAGCGGTGGGCGAGGAGGAGATAGAACTGGCGGTCACACACAAGGAGTTGGTCGAAATCGAAACGCAGATCCGGGCATCCACAGAGAAGCACAACGCGTTCTTAAGGGAACTCGGGCTTTCCCTATTGCCGGGGGCCGAATGAACTGAGCCCAGTGGAAGTTCGATCTCTGTTTCCCGTGTGCGACATCGGCGCACAAAGGTGACGCAGGCGGAGAAAGTTTCGAAGTGGGTCAACAATAGGTCAACCTGTGTAACTACTTCGTTCCCCGTTTGAACCCCTCCGTTGCGGTCGACTGCGGCAAGATGCGGTTAGAAAGTATTGGCGGTCCAAAGAGTTATCTCGTAAGCCCATGAAATCATGGGAGAAGTGATTTACCGGGAGAAGCGGCTCATAACCTGAAGGTCACCTGACAGTAGCAAGAAGCCACTGCTGCGCCACCCATTCCACTGGAAACGGCTCCAGAAAGTCTGCCAGCTTCGCGTCTGGTGGCTGCCGCCCTTCGACGATTGCCTCGACGATATCGGGTGCCAGCAGAGTGAGGCGAAGCACACGTGTCATGTAGGTCACGGCAATCCCTTCCCTGTTAGCAAGCTCTGCGGTTGTGGCAAACTCTCCGCTGTCCAGCATCTTCTTCCACCGGAACGCCCGAGCCAGCGCCTTGATCATGGTGTTATCGACGCGCGGGCGCGGCGGGGAAGCGCCTTCCGGCATCTGCATCTCCTTGCGGCCGCCGCGCTTCACGAGCCGAAACGGGATGTGCACGGTCACCGTTTCCGGTACTGGCTTCGCGTGGGTCATGCCGCCGCTCCGAGGTTTGTCATCATTTCACGCGCCAGCCCGGTCAGACCGTCCATCCGAAGGCGAACATTCAGCCCGTCCGTGCCAATATCAATCCGCTCGACCAGCAGTGTCGCGATGCGTGCCTGCTCGGCGGGAAAGAGTTCGTCCCAGAGCGGGTCGAGTTGCTGCAGTGCCGCGCGGGCGTCGGTCTCGGTGATGTCGCCCTCTGCCGCGCGGGCCGCCTTCCATGTGCCCGCAACAATCTCGGGTTGGCGGAACACGGCGCGGAGTCGGTCGATGACGGCGGTTTCGATTTCGCCCGCCGGAACTCGGCCGACCGGGCATGTGCCGGCACCATGTTTAAGCACCGTCTGGCTGACATAGTATCGGTAGAGCTTGCCGCCCTTGCGCGTGTGGGTCGGCGAGAAGGCGGCACCATCCGGGCCATAAAGAAGCCCTTTCAGCAATGCGGGCGTGTCGGTTCGGGTGCGTGCGGCGCGCTTGCGGGGGCTTTCGGTCAGGATGGCGTGGACCTTGTCCCAGACATCCCTGTCGATGATGGCATCATGCTCGCCGGGATAGCTGTCGCCCTTGTGGACCGCCTCCCCAATGTAGGCGCGGTTGTTCAGCAGGCGGTACAGGTATTTCTTGTCGATCCGATTACCACTTCTGGTCTGCACGCCGCGCTCCGCCAGTTCCCGGGCCAATACAGTGCCGGAACCGATCTCGATGAAGCGGTCGAAGATCCAACGCACATAGGCCGCATCGACGTCCTTGATTATGAGTTTGCGGTCCTTCACCTCGTAACCCAGCGGTGGCACGCCGCCCATCCACATGCCCTTCCGGCGGGAGGCTGCGATCTTGTCCCTGATCCGTTCGCCGGTCACTTCGCGTTCGAACTGGGCGAAGGACAGCAGAATGTTTAGCGTCAGCCGTCCCATCGACGTGGTGGTGTTGAACGACTGTGTGACGGACACGAAGGTGACGCCGTTGCGGTCAAATACCTCTACCAGCTTGGAAAAATCCATCAGCGAGCGCGACAGGCGGTCGATCTTGTAGACCACCACCACGTCGACCAACCCGTCCTCGATGTCGGCAAGGAGCCGCTTCAGGCCGGGCCGTTCCAGCGTGCCACCTGAAATGCCGCCGTCGTCGTACTGGTCGCGCACCAGCACCCAGCCCTCCGACCGCTGGCTGGCGATGTAGGCCTCGCAGGATTCACGTTGGGCGTGGAGACTGTTGAACTCCTGCTCCAGCCCTTCCTCCGATGACTTCCGTGTATAGACCGCGCAGCGCAGTTTTCTGACGATGGGTTTGTTCATGCGCCCCTCCGATGGTTTTTCAAGCCGAAGAACACCCAGCCGTTCCAGCGTGTGCCGGTGATGGCGCGGGCGATGGCCGACAGCGACTTGTAGGGACGGCCCTGCCACTCAAAGCCATCGGCGGTGACGGTGACGATCTGCTCATTGCCCTGCCACTCGCGCAGCAGCCGCGTACCGGTGATCGGACGGTCGCGGTCGGCGCGGATGCTGCGCTTCCTCTTGTCGCCGCCGTCCAGTTCCTCGCCGAGCCGCTCGAGACGTCGGATCGTCTCGGGCTTCAACCCGCCATAGGCGAGTTCCTGAATCCGATAGGCCAGCCGACTTTCGAGATAGCGCCGATTAAACGGCGGCGGCTCGCTGTCGAACAGTTCGCGCCATTGTTGTTTCAAATCAGGCGTTGGCGTGGTCTTCAGCGCCGCGAGGCGTGCGGGGATGGGATCGGGGTAGGTCATGCGTTTCTCCGATGAGTTGGAGTTGCATGAGCGCTCTGGTCAGCCGGAGAGTGTAGGGAACTTTCTCCAGTATTTGCAATGAGTTGGGCGGTATCGCGCATCCGGAGCCGAACGAGCCCGAGAGCGAGGATGGCGCACAGCGCAGCACGTCGTTCTGCTGGGGCCATTAATGCGGGCGCGAGTGGGTTGGGGCGTTTCATGACGGGCGGTTCCAACAATCAGTGGCTTCACTCTTTAAAGCCAGTCGTTGGGGCGAAACGGGACATGCGCCGATGAATGCTTGCGCGAGTGCATCCCCGTCAGCTTTATTCAACCAGAGCGTATTTTTCTATGAAGGGGTGTTTGGATGAGCCGAAAGTATCGCAATCTGGGGCCAGAAACTCTTGAAATGGTCGAAACGGCACCGATCCCGCTTCTTAAGGAAATCATTTCCTATCGAGATACTGAAAGCGCTCCAGAAATAGTGGTCGAATGGCCCTTGTTGGAAGCCGACGATGAATGGCGGTTCGCTCTACTTGATCTTTGGAACTCCGCCCGCGCTGACGATCTCCGCCCGCTTGAGGATCGTTGCCAACGGATCTGTGGCATGGCAAGGGGCAAGGGGCCGACGTCGCTCGACCATGTTGTGGCCAAGCGCCGCTCGCACGAAGAACGCGAAGAGTACCAGGCCCAGCCTGACCCACTCTGTCGGAGCGCTTGGATATTCCTTCAGTATCCGGCGGACTTTGAAGATGCCGAAGCCTTCTATGCGGCGCGTCAGTACCGCGATTTTGGGAAGATGTACGATGCCTTCGAGATCAATGCCGACGGTGATCTGCAGGTCGAATCGCACACGATAGACGAGGCGGCTCTCGCCTCACTGCTGACGGCACGGCTCGAACTTCCCTCCTCGGTCAGTATACGGACACTGGATCTTCCCAAGACACCGAACCACCCCAGATCCATAATGCTGATTGTGCGCCATGCCGGGCCGCTGTCCAGCGTGTTCAACTACAAGAACAATGGGATGCGGGGCGCGATCTATTTCCGCCCTCCCAGCGAAGCCACGCTGATTTGGACGCCTGCTGGCAGGGTCATGGAAATCTGTGGACCGACTCCGAGGGTGCGCAAACAGATCGGTGACACTTTTGCCGAGGTGGTGCTCAAGGCCGACCTGTCCACCAAACCGTTGAACTGGCGGCGCTACGACCTCTCCCGTTTCAGGACGTCGTTGGAGTTGCCGCTGCCGGTCTGGGATGATGTGGATATCGAAGCCGCACGCCTGATCGAGGTCGAACTTCGCTTGGGCAACTGGTCCCGGCGACTGTCGCTCAGAGTGACAATCGACGACGACATCGAGGCTATCGTGCAGCGCTATCTCGGCGGCAGTCAGATCCTGAAGCATTCGGAGGGTTTCAGCCGTCTCGTCGTCGCAATACGTTATTCCAAACCAGGCGATCGCAAGGCGCGTTCAATGGAAATCTCGCTCGCTGACATTCGATCCAATCTCCCCAGCAAGACCGATCCCGATCAGCGAGACCTCGGATACCGGTTGCTTCAATTCTGGGGCGTACTGGATCGACTGCAGGTTTTGGACGATACCGAAACGAAAGCACTTCTGCCCGCCTTGCTTCAGCTTCATGATTTACCGCAGGACGAGATCACCGGAGCGCAATTACGCCAGATGGGCATCGATCCCAAACGGCTGTTGCGGGCCGGACTTCTCGATCTTCGAGGTCGCCAGAATGTCGTGCTGATTGATGAAGACGATGATTTTGGTGAAGTAGAGGTCGGCCCATCCGATGAGCCGGACATGGCGGCACTTACCGGCATATTTGGCGAGGATCTTGGAGCCATTCCTCTGGAGGAGATTCGGCTGTTCGTGATCAAACGCGACTGGCTGGAAGAGTTTCTTCTCCCCGTGTTGAAGCCGCTGATCGGGCGGATACCAGCCGAACAAATCGATCCCGATCTGATCTACCTCGGTTGCTGGCGCACCGACGGGGCAGAGATTCCACTCTTTTTTGCCCGCCGCCTCGACCAGCCGAAGACATTGCATCGGCTCGATGTTCTCCTGCGTAGCCGCCAGGACGGTGGTGTCGGAATTGTTCTGACAGCCGGTTCAACGCCGTTCACGCATCTCGGACCAAACGTGGTCATGCCGCTCGGCGACGTTCTTCATGATGGCCAGATCGACGATGACGCGAAGTCAGCGATGTTTCAGCGATTCCAAGTCGGCCGTTGGCTAGCACTCGGGGGCAGCGAGGTCACGCTCGCGAAGTTCGGACCGCAATCCGCTATGCTGTACATACCCGGCAAAGTGCCTGTTGCGGTTTCCGGATTGAAGCAGAGCCTCGTCATTGAACGTCTGGTTGCTGCCTACAGGGCCGGAAGCTTAGATGTCAGGACCGGCGATCTGGTCGAGGGAACCGGGGTCAAAAGCCCAGCAGACGCGTGGCCATCAAAGAGCCGGAAAAGCGTTTCGGGCGTCTACTTTGAAAATAGCAGCCAAGGCAAATGGCGTCTCAAGACCGACGGAATGCCATCAGCGGACTGACAGTCGGACGCCGGTCCGATTCTTGACGGGGGACGGTCCGACATTTCCCTAAATACGCAAGGGGCTCCACCAACCGACAGGAGCCCCCAAATGCCAACACCTTACCCATCTCGCCAGTCAGTCTCATCGAACTGCACCAGAGCTGCGACGTCCCTGCCCACACCCTTGGGCCATGAGTGGCGCTGCACGGGCTGCGACAAGCTGCTCGGACGCAGATCAGGCAGCGTTGTGCTGATCCAGTTCGCCCGCGGTCACCAGTACCGCGCACCCCGGCCGGTTTCGGCCGTCTGCCGCGGCTGCAAGACCCTGAACGAAACCTGATCCTGAAGGGGGCGGCCGCGTGCCGCCCCCTTCATTCTTTTCCGAAACCCAGAGGCGCCCGACGCCCAGACCTGGCTATTAGGAGGCGCACGACGCCCGGCCGAAAGGCTGGCGTCTTGTGTCCTCTACCTGGTCTGCGCTGCATGCGCAGCTTGCCCGGTCCGTGAACCGGCATTCCACCCTCGTCCATTTTGCCAAGCTGTTCCCACCCGAAGGTCGGCACATCCTTTTCCGCGATCCCACGCATCTGCTTGACTGGCTGCATGCGCGGGGCGGTGATGCCGAGGCAAAGAACGACGTTCTGTCCGGCCTGTTGCGTGCTGCAGGCGGCAACGACAAGGTTGGCAATCTGGCTGTCGAACTCCTGCTGCTGGCGCTGTGGCCCGGGCTGTGCATAAACCGCCTCCGCCTGCGGCCGCTCTGCCAGACCGGCACGCTGGATGCGGATCTACTTGGCGGCCTGACGACCGGGATCCGAAGTGCCCAACCGGGACGTATACGCCGGGTCGCAGCGACCTTGCTGCGCAATCTCGAACGCGATCTGCGCCGCATCTATATCCGGGATGACCGATGGAACCGGTCGTCTGTTGAGCTGGATCTTGTCGGGATAAAACTAGCCCAACCGGAAACCGACCGTCTGGATTCAATCCTCGCGTTGGCGCGGGCGGCACTTGGTGAGGACGGCTTTTTGCTGGGAGCCGTCCACCTCATGGGGTTTTCGCAAAAGGAAGCCGCCGCCGCATTTGGCCTCAGCCATGATGCCGCGCGTAAACGCTGCCAACGGGCGCTGGCCCGGTTGAATCAGAAGAATGATGCCTGAGGTGTCCCAAATCGGCTTTGGACCCTGCTTTCCCAATTCAAGCGCGTCATTCCGGCGTGCGCGGAAAGGAATGGATCAATGATGCTCCCGATCAACGATGACTGTTATGAACGCCTGCCAGGACTTTACCGGGCCTTCGATTTCGGCGTGCTGCTCGAGGAGGGCCGCAGTTACCGGATCGAAGACGGCGGGCGCACCGACGACGGGCAGCCGCTCTACATGGTTTTCGAGTGCCCGCAGGCGACCTGCTGTGAAAGCACGCGTCATGACGCATGATGCCGCATGCCTCAGGCCGCAGGACCTGGCCGAACGCTGGCAGCTGAGCGGGCGGACGCTGGAGCGTTGGCGGGCAGCAGGCTATGGTCCGGCCTGGCTCACGATCGGTGGCTCGATCCGCTATCGCCTGACGGATGTGCTGGACTGGGAAGCCAGCCAGACGACTTGGCCCTGACGCATGGACGCAGGACGCCATAAGCGCGGCCTGCAGACCACACAGACGAACACAGGGGTGGCCATTGGCCGCCCCGCGGGTGCTGGGCATCCGGCCTTTGCGGATGTTGCCGAGCAGCTGTTCGAGAACGGCTATGAACCCATACCGATCAAGACTGGCGAGAAGATACCGGCGGTCAGCCGCTGGAGCACTGTGACGATCGACCCAGCGATGATCGCGGGATGGAGCCTGCGGCATCCAACCTGTGGCATCGGCCTGCGCACCGGCCGATTGGTCGGCGTCGACATCGACATCCTTGATCCCGATCGCGCACATGCCGCGCAGGCGCTGGCCTTTGCGCGCTTTGGGGAAACGCTGGTTCGGGTGGGGCATTGGCCGAAGCGCCTGCTGCTCTACCGGACCGAGACGCCGTTCGCCAAGATGAAGTCGGGGCAGATCGAGATCCTCGGGCTCGGGCAGCAGTTTGTCGCCTTCGGTCTTCATCCCGGCACCGGCAGTCCGTATTCCTGGCCCTTCGGCGAGACACCTCTGGACGTGCCTCTCTCGGACCTGCCGGTCATTGAACCGTCGGCGGCTGCCGCCTTCCTGGCGGAGATCGGGCCGACCGAGCAAACGGGATCGACACGGGCCCGCGTCACCACGCGCACGACGGCCCCGGGAAGCGGCGATCCGGAGCGGGATGCGCAGGGCCGTGTCACCGACGGCCGTGATGCCTGGCTCAGCCAGATAGCCTTCCACGCCGTACACGACGCGATCGAGGCCGGCGGCACATTGGACGTCGATCCTCTTGCCGCGCAGGTCTGGCACCGGTTCGCCACCACGACCGACCTGTCCCGCCTGAAACAGGACGGTGCACGGCCCTACGCGTTCCCGGATGCTGCCGGAAAGGTGCGGGACAAGCTGCGGCTGGCCCGTGACGGGCGGCTCCCGGCCCGGGATGTGGATGTGCCGGAGCCGGACTTCAGTCTCCCCACGCTGTCGGTTGACGAGGGCCGCGCACAACTGGCCGCGCGGGTGACGGAGTTCTGCGACCAGGTCCAGGGGTGGCATGGCCAGACGGAGGCGCGTCCTCCGGCTCTCGGCATTCGCGCCACGGTCGGCATCGGAAAGTCCCGCATCGCGCGGGAGCGGCTTCTGACATTGGCGACAGTCCTTCGGGACCAGAACCTGCCGCACCGCATTCTTGTCTTCACGGCCTCGCATGCACTGGCGGAAGAAACGGCGGCGTCATGGACAACTGCAGGAGCCCATGTCGCCGTGCTGCGCGGATATGAACGCAAGGACCCGATCAGCGGTGAACCGATGTGCCGTGATCTGGAGGCGGTCCGGACCGCGCTCGCGTCGGCGCAGAAGGTGCGGGAGAGCGCCTGTTCACGACCGGATGGCGCCAGGTGCCGGTACTTTGACACCTGCCTGAAACAACAGAACATCCGCGATGTGGCGGCGGCTGACGTCGTCGTCGCGCCCTATGACGCGTTGTTTTCGGGGCTGGCGTTCGAGCGGGATGATGTCGCACTGCTGCTGATCGACGAAGGGTGCTGGGCACGGGCGATCGAGCAGAAGGGCGGCGTCCATGTCGAGGAGATCAAGAACGAGCCGATAGCGGGCATGGGCGGTGATCAGGTTGGTCGGGGTCCGGTCGGCGCCATGGCCGATCTGGTGACTTTTCGTGACCGGGTGGCAAAGGCATTTACGGCCAACGGCGCAGGGCCTCTGTCCCGTGCTGCCGTGCTGGGCGCCGGACTGAGCAGTGAGGCCTGTCAGCAGGCTGCCAGCCTCGAACGCTGGCGTCTGCAGGACCTCGGTCTGGTGCCGGGCGTAACAGGTGAGGCGCGGCGGCGGGCGGTCCAGACTGCGGCCATCAACGCCCGGATCCTTGTGCTCGTGTCGTTGTGGCAGGCCGTGGGACGCTTTCTGTCCGGGGGAAGTGCGCGCAGCGGCCAGTTGCGCATCAAGGCCCCGGACGCATCGGGTCGACACGAGATCGTTCTGCGGCAGGTCCGCGGACTGCACGACAGCCTGCGCGGCAAGCCGGTGCTGCATCTCGATGCCACGATGCGGTTCGACCTCGTACACACCGTCCTGCCCATGCTCGATGTGGCGCAGGTCGACGTCGCTGCGCCCCACATGCTGGTCCGGATGGTCAGCGGCAGTTTTGGCAAGTCGATGCTCTGTCCCGCGCCCGGGCTTGCACCAGAGGAAGCCACGCGCCGGGCAAACAGGCTCCGGGAATGCATGGATTATGTCCGCTGGCACGCGCGGCGGGTGTTTCCGGCCCCTGTGCTGGTCGTGACCTATCAGTCGATTGAAGCGGCCTTCGCCGACATCCCCAACGTGGAGGTGGCGCACTTCAACGCCGTCGCGGGACTCGATATCTACAAGGACGTGGGATTGCTGATCAGTATCGGTCGGCCCCTGCCGCCCAGCCAGGAGTTGGAGGCGCTGGCAGGGGCGTATTTCGATCACGTTCCTCAAGGTCGGTACCGGCGTGACCAAGCTGGCCTTCGGATGCGTTCGGGCCTGACCCGGGGCCTCGCGGTCCTGCGACACGAAGACAACCGGGCAGAGACCCTCCGCGCGGCAATCTGCGACGATGAGCTGATCCAGGTCGTGGGACGCGGGCGCGGCGTGAACCGGGCATCGGCAAACCCGTTGGAGGTTCATGTCCTCGCCGACGTCGCCTTGCCGCTGGTCTGTGATCACCTGACAACCTGGGACGTCGAGCGCCCGGATGTGTTTCAGCAAATGCTGCTGAACGGTGTTGCCGTCGACAGCCCGGCGGATGCCGCAGTGTTGTATCCTGAGCTGTTTGGCAGTGCTAACGAAGCAAAACTGGCCTTCAGCAGGTCGGTATTTAAGGGTCAAAACCCTATATATACTTCTTATAGGGAAATGACCCTTAAATCGGCTGCCTACCGACGCGCAGGACGTGGCCGGTCGTGGCAGCGGGTATTCTGGCTGGATGGGAGTGCCGGTGCTGTTCGACTCGCGTTGGAAAAGGAGTTGGGATCGCTTGAGGGATGGAAGCCGGGGTGAGGTGCGGCCGGCCTTGTCGCCTCGTGTCGGTACTTGTCGTTTAATTTCATGATTACAATGTGTTGCCATCCTGATATACTGCCGATGAGCCCGCGAATTGATCGATGGGGGGCAGTCAGACGGGGCATCGATGGGCAAACAGATCAGGCAGAGGGACGAGGCGGCCGTCGTCACAGGGCGGGGTATGCGGATCGATCACCGGCCCACGGGGGACCTTATTCCCTACGCCCGCAACGCCCGGACCCACAGCGAGGCGCAGGTTGCGCTGATCGCGGGCTCGATCCGGGAGTATGGCTTCACCAACCCGGTGCTGGTGGACGGCGGCAACGGGATCATCGCCGGGCATGGGCGGGTGATGGCGGCGCAGAAACTCGGGCTGACGCAGGTGCCGGTGATCGAACTGGCGCATCTGACCGAGGCGCAGAAGCGCGCCTATATCCTCGCCGACAACAAGCTGGCGGAGCAGGCCGGCTGGGACCGCGACCTGCTGGCGCTGGAACTCGGTGACCTCTCGGACCTCGGCATCGACGTGGCCGATCTGGGGTTCGAGGCCGGAGAGATCGATGCGCTGTTGCGGACCGGCGCGCCGGACCCTCGCGAAGAGGACACGCCGGAGCCACCCGCCATTCCCGTCAGCCGCCCCGGCGATCTGTGGCATCTCGGCGCGCACCGGCTGCTCTGCGGCGATGCCACCGATGCGGCTGCGGTGGCCCAGGTGCTCGGCGGCGTCCATCCAACCCTGATGGTGACGGACCCGCCTTACGGCGTGATGTACGATCCCGACTGGCGCAACCGGGCCGGGGCGGCGAGCACGAAGCGCACCGGCAAGGTGCTGAACGACGACCGGGCGGACTGGAGCGCCGCCTGGGCGCTGTTCCCGGGCGATGTCGCCTATGTCTGGCACGGGGCGCTGCATGCCACCACCGTGGCCGACAGCCTGACCGCGTCGGGCTTCGAGGTCCGCAGCCAGATCATCTGGGCCAAGGAGCGGCTGGTGTTGAGCCGCGGCCACTATCACTGGCAGCACGAGCCCTGTTGGTATGCAGTGCGCAAGGCCGGCACCGGCCACTGGAACGGGGATCGCAAGCAGACGACGCTCTGGCAGATCGCGAGCCGGGATCAGGATGCCGCCACGGTCCACGGCACCCAGAAACCGGTCGAGTGCATGCGCCGCCCGATGCTGAACAACACCAGCCCCGGCCAGGCTGTGTACGAACCGTTCTGCGGGTCGGGCTCGACGATCATCGCCGCCGAGACCACCGGGCGGGTCTGCCATGCGGTGGAACTCGACCCGGGTTACGTGGACGTCGCGGTGCGGCGCTGGGAAAGTTTTACCGGCAAGGTGGCGACCCTGGATCGGACCGGAGAGGGATCGGAGGCGCTGGCGGGTCTGACCTTCGACGCTGTTGCGGCACAGAGGACGGAAGAATGACAGGCATCGGCCACCCGACCCCCCGGGGGGGGGCGGTCGGAACTTCGCGACTTTCGGGCTCGGGACCGGTGGGGGGAGGCACTCTTTCACACGCGCGATATTGGCGACCGGGTATCGCCCGGGCCGGGAGAAAGAACTCCGCAAGGAAACAGCAGGTTGGCAGACATCTTGCAGGCCATTCGGGCCCGGAACGGTCGACAAACTCCGGAGGCGGTCGTGACTCTCTTTGACCCGGCGAGGGAGCCCCGATGAAAGGCCGCAAACCAAAGCCCACGGCGCTGAAGCTGCTCGAGGGCAATCCCGGCAGGCGGCCGATCAAGGGCGCCGAGCCAAGGCCTCCGGGCGCCTTGCCGACCTGTCCTGCGCATCTCGGTGCCTCGGCCAAGGCCGAGTGGAAACGGCTCGCAAGGGATCTGAACGGCATCGGGCTGCTGACGACGGCCGATCGTGCCGCTCTTGCAGTCTACTGCCAGTCCTGGGGGCGCTGGGTGGAGGCGGAGCGGAAACTGCAGGAGACGCCGCTGATGCTGAAGACGCCGGCGGGTTACGTGCAGATTTCGCCCTGGCTGACGATCGCCAACAAGGAACGCGAGCTGATGGCGCGCTACATGGCCGAACTGGGGCTGACGCCGTCGTCCCGCACGCGCCTCGCGGTGGATGTCTCCTCAAGCCGGAAGCCTTGGGAATACGATCCCGCCAGCGAATACCTCGACTGAGGAGCAATCGATGAGCCGCCCGGAGATATGCCTTACCGCCGCGCAGAAATCCGAAGTGGAGACACTTGCTGCGCTTCTGAGCGCGGCGCAGATCGCCGACTATTTCGGGATCGGACGCACCACCTTCTTCGCGATGATCGGGCGTGATCCCGAGATTGCCGAACGGTATAAAAGGGGCAAGGCCCGGGCCATCGGCACCATCGCCCAGAGCCTGATCGGCAAGGCCCGGGCCGGGGATACCACCTCGATGATCTTCTATCTCAAGACCCAAGCCGGGTGGCGCGAGACGATGCAGGTCGAGACGCTCGAGGTGGACCCGGGTAGGGCCGGGGAGATGGAGATCGATCTCTCGGGCATGAGCGACGCCGCGCTGCTGGAACTCACGGCGGCCATCGACGCCCGAGACGCGCGTCTTCAGAGGAACAGTGGCGCCCTGCTGACCCACGAACCGCTGCGTCAGGACAATACGGACATTGAGGCATGAGGGGCCGCAAGCCGAAGCCCACGGCGATCCGGGTTCTCGAGGGCAACCCCGGCAAGCGGCGCTGGAATGCCGCCGAGCCAATCCCGCCGGACGGCTGTCCGGACTGTCCCGATCACCTGTCCGACGAGGCCAGGGCGGAATGGCACCGCGTCGCCGAAGCGCTGTACGGCATGGGTGTCCTGACACTGGTCGACCGCGCGGCACTGGCGGCCTACTGCCAGGCCTATGGCCGCTGGGTCGAGGCGGAAGTGAAGCTCCGCCAGACCCCGTCCCTGATCAAGACCCCGTCCGGCTACATCCAGCAATCCCCTTGGTTGTCGATCGCCAACAAGCAAATGGAGCTGATGGGGCGCTACATGACCGAACTCGGCATGACCCCCGCCGCGCGCAGCCGGGTGGAGGTGGCACCTGCGCCGCAGAGTGGGATCCATCGCATTACCCGGATCATCATCCAGCCGGGGAAGATGCCGGACAGCGACGTGGTTTCCGAACCTGCAGGCCCAAGCGCGCTCCCTGCAGACCGAACCGGAGAGTAGTCATCCCGGTGGTCCTCGATCCCGTCTGCGCGCGGCTGGGCCCGAGGGCGCCAGAGCCATCGCCTCCAGCTGTCCGACCCGGCTGTTTTCCCGATCAGCGCCAGCCATATTCATGCCCTTCAAACGAATGGGAAATGACTGGCCAGCCGCTACACTAGCTGCCCGACACCCCGTACACATCTGCGCAACGAACGTCAGGCAGGTGTGGACGGAGGGCAGATGGACGACCGGGTGCAGAGGTTTGTCGCTTACGAACGAGTCTCGACGGCGCGACAGGGGGCGAGTGGTCTCGGTCTCGAGGCCCAGCGCAGCGCCATCGAGACCTTCGCCGCGTCCCGAAACGCCGAGATCATCGCCCGCTTCACTGAGGTCGAAAGCGGCCGCAAGACGGACCGCCCCGAACTCGGCAAGGCCCTGGACCTCGCGCGACTGACCGGCGCCACGCTGATCATTGCGAAACTCGACCGGCTCTCGCGCAACGCCGCCTTCCTGCTGACCCTGCAGGGCAGCGGTGTGCGCTTCCTCGCCGTCGACATGCCCGAGGCCAACGACCTTACCGTCGGCATCATGGCCCTCGTTGCTCAACAGGAGCGCGAGGCGATCTCCCGGCGTACCAGGGAGGCGCTGGCCGTCGCGAAGGCCCGTGGCATCAGGCTCGGCAATCCCAACGGTGCCGCAGCGCTGAGGCGGGCCGGCAAGGGCGGTCAGGCCCTGCGCAAGGTCGTGGCAGACAATGCGGACGCCCATGCAAAGGCCCTGGCCCCGGTGATCGCCGAGTTGCAGGCCTCCGGCCATGTCAGCCTGCGCGCGCTCGCAGACGCCCTGACCGTCCGCGGTATGCAAACCCGGCGCGGCGGGCGATGGCATGTCTCCACGGTAAGGAATTTGCTCGCCAGGATTTGAGGAATGCCATGATGCTGAAAAGCATGGCAGGAAGCTTCGATGGCTGGTCCTTCGGCAAGCCAATACGGTGGGCAGCCGGCCGAAACTCCCCACGAACTGGACTTGTCGATCTTCGGAGCCTTCAACGACCGTCGACCATACTCTGTGCGACGTGCCGGAGGGTGCCTGGCGCCGGCCCAACTTCTCGCCCGCCGAAATTGCCTGCAGGGGGACGGGAAAGCTGCTGGTCAACGAACCCGCGCTCGACAAGCTGCAGGCGCTGCGCGACGCTCTGGGCAAGCCGCTGATCGTCCGTTCGGCCTACCGCAGCCCGGAGCATAACCGAGCTGTCGGCGGCGCGACGCGGTCGAAGCACATGATTGGGGCGGCCTTCGACATCGCCATGTCGAACCACGACCCGGTTGCCTTCGAGGCCGCGGCGCGGGCCATCGGGTTCCTCGGGTTCGGCTTCTATCCGCGCTCCGGGTTCATCCATGTCGATCTTGGGCCCGCGCGGCAATGGGGCGAGCGGTTCCCGGTCCGGGCGACGGCCTTCGCTGAGGAAACGTCCCCCGCGCGCGAGGTGCTGGCCCAGAGCCGCACCATGAAAGGTGGTGGAGCGGCTGGGGTGGCGACGCTGGGCGCGGCAGGCGTCGAGGTCGCGCAGAACGTGCTTGCTGAGACCCAGTCGACCGTCCTGCCGCTCGTGCCGTATCTGGACACGCTGCGATGGGTCTTTATCGCTATCGCACTCGCGGGCGTGGCGGTCACGATCTAAGCGCGGCTCGATGACTGGAAACGGGGGCGGCGATGATTGCCGCATTACTGGGCGGGATTGCCACCAGTTCATGGGGGCGGGCCGCGCTGCGATACGGTGCCTTCGCGCTTTCCGGCTTGCTGTTTCTGCTTGCACTTAGGCGCATCGGTGAGCGGGCAGGGCGGCTCGCCGAACGCCTTGAAACAACGGAGAAAGCCAATGGAGTTCAACGCCGAATGCTGGACGCGGCGGCTCGCCGTCCTCGCTCTCGTGACGAGCTGGTTGACCGGCTGCGCGACGGTGGGTTCTGAGACAGGTGGCGGGGCAGTATGCCCGCCGGTGGTGGAATACAGTCGGGAGTTTCAGGCGCGGGCGGCCGAGGAATTGGGGCTGCTGCCTGATGGATCGGCCATCGTCGAGATGATGGGCGACTATGCCGTGTTGCGGGAGCAGGCGCGGGGTTGTTCAGCGGGGAGGATTGACGGAGCCGCCAACTACCGGATCGGGCGATGCAACACCGCCGGCGGATACGAAGTTTGCTGACAATCGCCGCCGTTCACCCCTCCGTCTACAACCAATCAAGAGCGACACCTCTACTCCCGAGCCAATTTCAAGCTGAACCGCGCCGCCGCTCTTGCCGAGTGGCGTCAGCTAGGCGCGGCATAAGGGGCAACCTCACTGTCCTTGCGGAGACCTGTTTTCATCCGTCTGACAGCACCATCCGGGGTGCTGACTGCGTTGGCCCGCGGCGACCGTTTCGGCGTCTTCGCCATCGCCGAGGCGTCGATCCGGCGCCATCTGCGCTACATGCGCCGGATGGGCGTCGACCAGCGGCTTGCCGGGGAACGCGCCCTGAACATGAGCGTGGACGAGAGCGCCCGTGGCGACGGGACGCTCGCGAGGCTGACCGAGGTCGGCCATGACCTGATCGGTGACGGCGCGGATGTGCTGATCCTCGGCTGCGCCGGAATGGCCCGCCACCGCGCGCCATTGCAGGCGGCGCTTGGGCGCCCGGTGATCGACCCGACTCAAGCCGCGGTGGCGATGGCCATGGGAGCGGTGTCGGCTTGAAAATGACTCCTTGTCGATTCGTGAGATTGGGGGCCGCAGAATAGAATTTGGCTGGAAACTGTGTGAGGGCGCGCGAAGAAGGCGCGGTATCGCGCTTCTGTCGGATGCGAAGTCTACAGAAATTCGCCACTGTCCACGCCTCGGAACACAACTTGTACAACACATAGCGCAGTCTTAACCGCCGATGGAACTTCAAAGCCAACCGGGACGCCGCTCTTGCCGAGTGGCGCGCGCTTGGCGCAGAATTCGGGTCACGTCATTGTCCACACCGTGGCGCCCCGCTTTGCAAAGGCATCCTTTCCAGTCATGTGACCAGCCCGGAGCCGGGCGAGTTCGCCGTGGCCCGTGACGGAGAAATCCTGCGCTGTCCTTGGCATGGCTGGGAGTTCGACCTCAAGACCGGGAAATCGGTGTTCAACCCGCATGACGTCTGGGTGCGGAGCTATCCTGTCGCGCATGAGGGAGGGCCCGAAGAGGAGGAAGCTGTGGCCAAGGACAGGATCGAAACCTATACCGTCTGGTCGTCGCGGCCGCAATTTCGGCCAGCGGTTGGCCACAGATCGATCTCGCGGATGCGGTTGGGGCGAAAAACGACCCGCTCGATGACCCCGCACATGGCATTTGAAGACGATCAGCTCCGAACGCCATCGTGAGGCGGCCAGTACCGACCTCGGAGAGAACCATGACCCCCGAAGGGCAGAACGATCCAGCTCTTGACAATACCGCGATCAGAGAACCGCACTCGATCACATGCCCAGAAGGTCAATTCTATCCTTGCACAACGGGAGGCATCCACACATGACCCAGATGCCGACCACCGAGATCCCCCTTTTACCCAAAAGCGCCATCGATCCGGCGCGTGACGGCAACTTGTTCAGCCAGGTTTTGCCTATGTTGGTGCATATGCTGGTGATGATCACTATGCAGGGCTGCTCCGGGAGGCATAGACCAATGACAGAAAACGCACCAATTCAGGCGCCAAAGAACGCGCGCAATTTTAAAGAACCTACCCTTGTTCCCCGCCGTGACGCTGTGCGCTTCCTGTGGGGGGACGAGGAGTCCCATTTCGTGGCGGACCTCGTCTACGGTCGCGGCGACCGGTTGGCGGGGCTTATCTACAAGCTCGCTCCCGGCGAGTCGTTCGGATCCTCGAAGACCTGGCGCCCACTCTACGACCAGGACCGCTACTACTACGTGGTCCAGGGAGAACTGACGATTCAGGATCCCGAGTCCGGAGATGTCGCTGTCGCCCGTGCTGGCGAGGCAGTGTACTGGCGTGGCATGCGTTTTCACTATGGCTACAATTTCGGCACGGAGGAGGTGTTTGTCCTGGACTGGTACGCGCCGCAGGATCGGGCGGCGAACGTGCCTGAGATCGAGTCCTCGGTGAAGAAGCGCGAGGTACGTGAGCGTCGGGAGGGCAGAACCGACCTGCTCGGGAAGTGGCCGACGGACGCGCTTAAGGATCTGCGCGATCGCTATGAGCAGGGCCGGATGGTCACGCTCAGACAAGATACGGCGCTGCAATTCATCCTCGGTGAGAAGAACCCGGTGTTGATGAATATTTACGCCTCGACTGAAGCGCTGACCGCCGGCACTTTTTCGCTCAGGCCCTCAGTCATGGCCGAGGTGGAGCAGCACCCGGGCGACGAAGTGCTGTTCGCGCTCGAGGGATGTCTCCATGTCTACCTGCCCGAAACCTATGACTGGTTCGAGCTTCACCCCCTCGACTGCCTGTACCTGCCCGAAGGCACCCCCCATCGCTACTGTAACAACGGCGCCGTGATGGCAAAAGCCGCATTCTGTGTCGCCCCCGGCTACCGCTGACCGGTCGGACCGCGCCGGGGTATTGACCGGAGCTATGACCAAAAATTGGTGATGCTGTGATCAGGTGGCTTGTTTTTCGTGCCCGATGAAGTGGACCCCATTCTCCGCAATCACCAGACGGCGCGGACCCTCAAGGTTCACGCCGTCGTCGAAATCGGCTTGTCTTATGTAAGCGGTGCGGACGTCTTACGCTTTCTTTGGCTTGATGTTCAGGCGAAGTTCCAGAGAACCCGCACACGCTTGCACCGGCGATTCTGACCGCCGTGAACGGTTTGTTGTGTCTGGACGCCACACCGCGCCTTATCATGGCTTGCAACCACGATGATGCCCCCCGGGGGGGGGCTGATCTTGTATTGATCCGCAGTGCGTTGCAGGACGCAGATACAGCGGCCCCTCCAACCGGGTTCCACAGTGTGTCTGGGCATCCTCAAACGCTCCGACATGGCGCGGGGCCTCGGAGCGATTCTGCACCGCATGTGGTTGATGACACCGACTTCCGGTCAGACATCGCAGTGCCTCATGCGACCTGACAAATTGAGTTCCCAACCTTTGCCTGCCTGACCGCAGGCCTTCGAGGTCCCCCAGGGACGCGGTTCCGATGATGCCGTGCTCAGGACTGTTGCCGAACCACATCGAGCACGCCAATGAGATGGGCACATCGGAATTGCACAGAACCAGCATCATGTTGGCAGCCACCGCGCTGACTACGGACCGAAGCATGCACCCGGGATGATCTCAGTAGAAGGCGGCGGAGACGGGCGGACGGCCCAGATTGCAGAGATGATCAAGACCGCAGCCCTGCGGCCGACGTAGCATGCCGAAAGACGCTTGACTGGGACGGCCCCGATACCGAAGTCCCGAGCCTAGCTCGGACGGTGCCGCCGAATGGCGAAGGATTGGAAGAAAACCATCGCCAGTGCCGAGGCCTGGCTGCTGATAGCCCGAATCAGGTGCGTCACCCGCCATTTTGCAATAGCATGATATCATTATGAGGGTTTTGAATCGGACGCTATGACCAACTTTCGGCGGTAACCCCATTGACCGCACGCACTGCCGTTCCTAGGACGCACACTGCCACAGCGTGAACCGCCCCGGGTTTACCGGAGAGTAAAACTCTCAAAGGATGAGCCCAGCGCCTGCTTGAACCCATCGGGTACATCACGCCAAACGAAGCAGAGGGGGTCTTCTATGCAAACCTGAACGACCTTGATATGGTCGCCTAACATTTGAACAAAAAACTCTCCGGTAAACCCGGGGCGGTTCAGCGCGTGGGAACGGCGGATCCGGAACGGAACATTGATGATCGCAGAATGCAATGGCGGACTACCGCGGAGCATCGGCTTCTTGCTGCTGCCGGGTTTCTCGATGCTCGCTTTCTTCAGCGCACTCGAGCCGCTGCGTCTCGCGAACCAACGGCTCGGGCACCGGCACCATGGCTGGCGGATCTACACGCCCGACGGATCCCCCGCCAGGGCAAGCTGCGGCATGTCGATACCAGCGGACGCCAGGGCGGCGGCACCCTGCCGGGATGACCCATCCTGCCTGATCGTGTTCTCAGGGTTCGACCCTTGGCCACCGCCCGATCGGCGCCTCAAGAACTGGCTGCGAGGGCTCGACCGCCACGGCGCCTCTCTGGGTGCCGTCGACACCGGAGCGTTCTTGTTAGCTTCTGCCGACCTTCTCGGGGCCGTCCGAACGGTCGTTCACTGGGAAAGTGCTGACGCCCTGCTGGAAATGTTCCCCGGGCTGACCCTGTCCGAGAACCTCTACGAGATACAGGGGCGGCGTTTTCTTTGCGCAGGCGGTGCCGCTGTGCTCGACATGATGATCGCGCTCCTAGAGAGGACGCATGGGGCGGCGCTGGCGGCCGGCGTAGCTGATCGCCTGATGCACGTCCGCGGCGGAAGCAGGAGTCACCTTATCTTCCCAGCTTCCGCCGACCCGGCACCCGTGAACGACGCCAACGTGACCAGAGCAATCCAAGTCATGCAAGCGCGGATCGAGACCGTCTCGAGCATCTCCGACATCGCCCGTTCGGCGAACGTCTCCAAGCGCACCCTCGAACGCAAATTCAGGCAACTGCTCAACAAGACGCCGAGCCAAGTGTACCTGCAATGCCGCCTCGAGCATGCCAAGGGACTTTTGAGGAATACTGACATGAAGATCCGAGAGGTCGCGCTGGCCTCTGGCTTTTCGTCGATGTCCTACTTTTGCCGGACCTACAAGCATCAGTTTCGCAGACAGCCCGGAAGCGACCGTCGTCTGGACCATTCCCTTGTTGAAGCCAGTGGAGTTATCGTCTCAGACCCATGACCCCCGATGCTGGGCAGCATCGGGCACCCACGAACGACGTTGAACTAAAATGTCATCAGCGTGGCGTAAATGGGCTACTCGTCCCTTCCTGCAGGTGAGATGATCGGGGCGTGCCAAAGGATTCGGGCGACAGCCGTCTGCCCGGAAATTAAAAGCTCCGACATAAAACTGACTCGGAGGGAGGAGTTACGCCGATGACGTACATGAAGTTATCTATTGGATCCGGCCTCGTCGCGATCCTGTCAGCCGTCGCGCTCTCGGCGACGTCGGCACAGTCGCAATCTGTGCCCGAATCCACCGATCCCATCGTGCTGAGCAGGCTGGACTGGACGGGCCAGTTCGTCACCACCGAAGTCGCAGCCGAGATCCTGCGGCGGATGGGCTACAACGTCGAGATTCTGCAGACCGTCCAAGTGCCAATGATCGATGGGATGAGAGAGGGCCAAATCACGGCCTCTCTGGAAAACTGGTATCAGGCGCTCGCCCCGCAATACGAGGCGGCGACGGAAGCCGGTGAAATTGTGAAGCTCGGCCCGACTGGCCTCGTAGGATCGGATGGCTGGTACTACCCCGCCTATGTGGAAGCGAAGTGTGTCGGCCTGCCCGACTGGCGAGCGCTCAGCGACTGCGCCGAGATGTTCGTCACGCCCGAGACTTATCCAAAGGGTCGGCTGCTGGACTATCCGGCCGAATGGAACCCAGACGCGCAGAACTGGATTGATGCGCTCGGGCTCGATCTGGTAGCGATGCCGTCTGGCGGTGAGGGCTCGACAGCGGCGGAACTGAAGTCGGCCACCCTGCGCGAGGAGCCGATCCTGCTGCAATGGTGGGAGCCCGCCTGGATCGTCACCGAGTTCGACCTCAAGCGAGTCAAGCTGGACGACAAGGGCGAGGCCTGCGTCAAGGCCGGGGAGGCCGGCATAGACACTCGCAAGTCGTTCAACTGTACTGGTAGCGCGATCGAGATATCGAAGCTGGCCTGGCCCGGACTCAAGGAGAAATGGCCGGCGGCCTACCGTTTCCTTCAAAGCTATCAAATGACCAACGACGTACAGGGGCCGATGGCCAAGGCGATCGAGACGGAGGACCGGAAGCCGGAAGACGTGGCGAAGGAGTGGGTGGATCAGAACCAGGATGTCTGGAAGCCGTGGGTTGACGCCGCGCTCCAGGAATGAACGTCCCGAGGTATCCGGCTGCGCGGGCGGGGGGGGTCACCCCCCCCAACCCAGCACCCGGCCCCATCCCCTCCGCTTCTCCGAAGGGCACGATGTCTAGCGAGCCGCGCATAAGCTGTCGTCATCTCTGGAAGGTTTTTTGTGCCGACGCGGCCGACACACTCGAGGCCGCCCGACGAGCCGCGCCCGGCGACACCGGCGCGGTCGCAGGGGCGATGCACGAGCACGGCTGCGTTCCCGCCGCCTGCGATGTCAGCTTCGACGTCCATCCCGGCGAGATCTTCGTCATCATGGGCTTGTCGGGATCCGGCAAGTCCACCGTGGTGCGTTGCCTCTCGAGGCTGGTGGAGCCCACGGCCGGCGAAGTGTTGATCGACGGACAGAACATCCTGACCCTGTCGGAGTCCGAGCTGATCGAGTTGCGCCGACACCGGATGGGCATGGTGTTCCAGAACTTCGGCCTGATGCCGCACATGACCGTGCTGGAGAACGTGGCCTACCCGCTGCGCGTCCAGAGCGTCGGCCGCGCCGAACGCATCAACCGCGCCATCGAGACCATCGAGCTGGTCGGTCTCTCCGGCCGCGAGAACAGCTATCCCCGCGAGCTCTCCGGCGGCATGCAGCAGCGGGTCGGGATCGCGCGCAGCCTCGCCGTGAAGCCGGATGTTTGGTTCCTTGACGAGCCCTTCAGCGCCCTCGACCCGCTGATCAGACGGCAGATGCAGGATGAATTTCTGCGGCTGCAGGCCCTCCTGCAGAAGTCGATCGTGTTCATCACTCACGACTTCCTGGAAGCCCTGCGGCTGGCGGACAGGATCGCGATCATGCGCGGCGGCCAGGTCGTGCAGATCGGGACGGCAGCGGAACTGGTCCTGAATCCGGCCGATTCCTATGTGGCCGACTTCACCCGCGAGGTCCCGCGCGAGAAGATCATTACTGCGCGCGACATTCTCGAACCCGTCGTCGGCGCGGTCGATGCAGGGGACAGCGTCCCAGAAGACGAGACGCTCGACGGACTGCTCCAGCGCTTCTGCGGCCGCAGGGAGCCGCTGCAGATCGTGAACCAATCCGGGGCGGTCATCGGCTGGGTGACGCTAGACGGGGCGCTCGGGGCGCTCCGCCGAACAAGCTGAAGGCGAGCACCGTGCATAACATCCTATCTGACCAACTTCGCCGCCCGACCGGCGTGCCCTGGATGCGTCTGGCGCTTGTCGCGGGGGGCGCGCTGCTGATCCTCGGCGCTGCGGAATCCGGTATGGTCGGCGAGGCTCCATCCACGGCATTGGTGCCGCTGGCCGACTGGCTGACTGCGGCCCTGTTGTGGTTCTCCGACATCTTCAAGGGCGTCTTTCGGGCACTGTCCACCCTGCTCGCATGGCCGCTCAATCAGTTCAGAGCGGCTCTGCAATCGCTGCCTTGGCCGACGCTCGTCCTTCTCGCCGCCTCCATCGGTTATCTCGCCGGCGGGGCGCGGCTGGCGCTTTTCTGCGCCATCACCTTCCTCTACATCGTCGTCACCGGCCTCTGGGAGCCGACTGCGGTCACTTTGGCACTCATAGCGGTGGCTGTGCCCCTTTCCGTTGTCGTCGCCCTGCTCCTCGGCATCGCCGCGTTCCGGTGGCCGGGCGTGTGGCGGATGCTGCAGCCGCTGCTCGACCTCATGCAGACGATCCCAACGCTCGCCTACCTGCTGCCGATCTTGGCGCTGTTCGGCATCGGGCCGATGGTTGCGGTGGTCGCCAGCGCTATCTATGCGATCCCGCCGATGGTGCGGGCCCTGGTGCACGGGCTGCAGCGGGTTTCGCCGGAGATCGTGGAATCGGGCCTGATGTCGGGATCGAACCGGAAGCAGCTTCTGACGTGGGTGCTCATTCCCTCCGCGATGCCGACGATCCTGCTCGGCCTCAACCAAACGATCATGGCCGGGCTTAGCATGGTGGTCATCGCCTCCATGGTTGGCGGCGTCAGCGACATTGGCATCGAAGTCTACCAGACGATGAAGCAGGCGAAGTTCGGCCACAGCATCGTGGCCGGGCTGGTGATAGCCCTGCTGGCGATGACAATGGACCGTGTCAGTCGCGGATTTGCCGGGCGAAGCAACAATAGCTTCGAACCGGACCGCGCCGCCGCGGTAGTCGCGTTCATCGCTGTCGGCGCCGCCAGCATTGCCGCCGCCTGGGTCGTCCCGGTGCTCAGGTTCTACCCCGAGGCGTGGGTGGTGCGCCCTGCGCCGTATCTCGATGCGGCATTGGACTGGTTTACGGTGGTTTCCTTCCCGGTCACCTCGGCACTCAAGACCTACACGACCTATTTCGTTCTCCTGCCGCTGAAGATCGGGCTATCGCACGCTGTGCGGCCGAATGTCTGGGGCATCGAGATGAGCCCGGCCGTCACCTACGTCTACATATCAGCCGTGTCCCTGGGGTGCCTGTTCCTCCTGCTCGCGCGGCACTGGGCACTGGCGCTCGG
>Ga0307487_1000443_pt1 | contig 32883 bp, 29 predicted proteins | sample CBIW12metaG_FD_203665 | JGI IMG/M metagenome (GOLD analysis project Ga0307487, IMG submission 203665) | Sea-ice brine microbial communities from Beaufort Sea near Barrow, Alaska, United States - CBIW 1.2 | ecosystem: Environmental > Aquatic > Marine > Coastal | place: USA: Alaska | collected... | reverse complement strand
GTCGGGCGGCCCAGACCCGCCGCCTGCAGATCGCGGGTGTGGTCCGGGTGAAACCGGCTCTCACCGTGCCACTCCTGCCCATCGATTTCGACGGCCACGCAATCCTCGACAACGACGTCTTTCGACTCCGCCCGTCGCGAGCGTCCGTCGGGTCCGGGTGACTCGTGCCCGGTGCCGCGTGTTGCGCTGAGCCGCGGAAGCCGCGGCCTGGTCAGGCGGTGGGGCCTGGTCCCGCCACGCTGGAGGTCAACGGCTCAGCCGAGGATCGACTGACGAAGCAGTAGTAGTGGCGCGCCGGGTCAGCCCACTGTTCCTCGGTGACCGGATAGCTGCCCTGAACCTGCAGGTCGGGGTAGGCGCCCGCTGCCGCAAGGTCAAGCGCGCCCGGGGCTGTACACAGCACGTTCATCTGCGTAGCCAGCGCGGCCTCACCAGGAAACGCCGCCGCGGCGTCATCGCCGAATGAGCCGCGAAACACCAGCTGCGCGCCATGCGGCGCCGCACAGTCGGAGACCGTGAATCTCTCCTCCCACGGCGAAACATAGGGTTCCAGGCATTCGCCTCCGAACAGGGTGTCCCAGGCGTGATCGCCGACAGGCTGTGCGGCCGTCACCTCGGGCGTCAGCGTCGGCGTCGGGGTCGGGGTCGGCGACGGGGTGGGTGTCGCCGTGGATGTCGGGGCGGCGACCGGGGTCCCGCCCGCGAGGCGCTGACCGAACAGGAACAAGCCCACGAGAATGATGATGACCAGGATGGCCGCGCCCGCCCAGATGATCGTGCGTGTTGCCGTGCGGGCCGGGCCGCTCGAAGCCGAGTGCCGTTCCGGCTGGGCGGGCTCGTCGCCGTCGTTCGCAGGCGCACCGGGCAACACGGCGGTTGCCGCGTCGCCGTCGTGGTCCTCCGTCTCGGCCCCTGCCACATCAGGGTCGTCGTGGCCCGTGGCGGGCAGAGCGGATGCGGATGCCTCCTCCGAGCCGAGCGGGGGCGGTAGTTCGGCGCCCAGATCGAAGTCCTGCGGTGCCTTCTGCTGTTCGGGCGTCGTCCACCACGGCTCGGGCACGAGATCGGCAATCGTCGGCGCTTCCGACACGGCAGGCACGGTGGGAACGTCCGCAACGTCCGCAACGTCCGCAACCGCGGGCACATCGGGCACGCCGGGAACCGTGGGCACGCCGGGCACATCGGGAACGGTGGGCACGCCGGGCACCGCGGGCACGCCGGGAACCGCGGGAACGCCGGGCACATCGGGAACAGCAGGCACCGCAGGCACGGCCGACAACACGGCAGGCACCGAAGGCACCGTCGGTCCGTCGGACACCGCAGGTCCGTCGGACACCGCAGATCCGTCGGGCGCATCAGGGACAGCCGGAAGGCCCGCTTCAGGGAAGTTCGGGACTTGAGGTGCTTCAGAGGCCTCGGAGGTGGCCGACACGGTCGGCGCCTCCGCACCGACGCGCGCGTGCGGGGCGACCGGCACCTCCGTCAGGTCAATCACAGCGGTGACGTCCGGCATATCGGGCACGTCCCGAGCATCCGAAGCAGCGGTCACGTCGGCTGCCGCCGGAAGTGAGGATTCGTGAGACGCATCCGGTGCCGCCGGATTGTCTGATGCGCCGGTCACTTCGGGAAATTCGGACGCCTCTGGCGACGGGTGCCCATGGGCATCGCGGATGCCGACGTGATGGGGCTCCGCCTGCGCTTCGGCGTCCGAGGGGACGCCGGGCGATGTCGGCCCAGTCGCTACCGAAGCGGCGGCATCCGATACAGACGGCTCCGGCTCGGCCCGCTCGAAAGCGGGCGCGGCGGAGGGCCGTTCAGCGGACTCCGGCGCGGCAGGCCCACGGGGTTCGCTGACAGACGCCGAAGATTCCTGGGCGGCGGGCTCGGAATCCGTCTCCGCAGAAGCCCCGGAGGTCTCGGCGCCAGACTCGGGTGCAACCGGCGCCTCACCGTCGGCGTGCGCCGGTTCAGGTTCCGACTCCGTCTCCGTCTCCGGCTCGTCCTGGGGCTCGCCGAACTGCGATGCCAACCAGTCGATGCCGTGATCGGACTCGTCGTCCTTCGGCACTAGTTCAGCCCCAGGTCCTCAAGGGAAATCGCCGCGTAGTACGGGTAGCCGGCAGCCTCGATAATTTCGCGCGCACCCGTGTTGCGGTCGACGACCACGGCGACGCCGGCGATGATTGCGCCCACCTTGAGCAGCGCCTCGACGGCCGCGAGCGGTGATCCGCCGGTGGTTGAGGTGTCTTCGAGCACGATGACACGCTTGCCGGCCAGGTCAGGCCCTTCGACCTGACGGCCGCGTCCGTGGTCCTTTGGCTCCTTGCGTACGACGAAAGCGTCGTAGCTTGCGCCCCGGGCCGCGCCCTGGTGCAGCACGGCGGCGGCAACCGGGTCGGCGCCCATCGTCATGCCACCGACGGCGGATACGTCGGGAATATCCTTGATCAGGTCGAGCATGACCTGGCCGATGAGCGGCGCCACGCGATGATCGAGACTCACGCGGCGCAGGTCGACGTAATACGTCGCCGTCTTGCCGCTTGTGAGAACGAATTCCCCGTGAAAAACGGCCTCGGCCGAGATGAAATCGATGAGTTGCTGCCGCGTATCCTTCACAGACCCAAGTTTAGGGCATGGAGACAAGAGGCCCCCGCTCGCATCCGGTGTCTAGTTCAGGAGATCCACCGGCCGCAGCATCCGGCCCCCGCAAGAACACGCGGCCGGGCGGATGCCGGTGCCCGCATCTCCTGAACTAGCGACAGACACGCGCGCACAGGCCGCGCACGACTCGGCGCGGCGGAAGCCCGGGACAGCAGATGCCTGGCACCGCATACGCCCGGGTCCGGAGCGCACCGCAGACGCCCGGGTCCGGAGCGCACCGCAGAGGCACCGGCACGGCCCGCGGGCCCGCATCCGGTGTCTAGTTCAGGAGATCCACCGGCCGCAGCATCCGGCCCCCGCAAGAACACGCGGCCGGGCGGATGCTGGTGCCCGCATCTCCTGAACTAGCGACAGAGACACACGCGACGTGTGCAGCGCACAGGGCGGGTGACGGGTGGCGGGTGCGGCCCCGGGGGCGCCGCAGCGGCGGGTCCTAGAAGATGCGGACGAGTGCGCGCTCGGGGATGCGACCGTAGCCGTCGCGGGCCACGGTTCCCACGAGGGAAACGATCGAGGCGATGGAGATGGCGGCAAGAATAGCGAGAAGAGCGAACATGAAATACCTTTCGACAAGAGGTGGCGGGTCAAAGTACGGAGGCGCCATTGCTCGTGATCGACGTCTCTATTTCATCATCGGAAAACATGCAGCACAACCGCATTATTTAGCCAATCGTGTGTAGCTTGGCTACATGGACGTACAGCGGCTCGAGCTCCTCCGGGAATTGGCCGAGCGCCGCACGGTAACGGCGGTTGCGCGGGCAACGCATCGCACCCCCTCCGCGGTGTCCCAACAGCTCAAGGTGCTCGAACGCGAGGCCGGCCTGCCCCTGACCGAGCGCAGCGGCCGCGGCCTGGTTCTCACCGCGGCGGGTCGGGCCCTCGCCCGCAGCGCGAGCGACGTGGCCGTGGCGCTCGAGCGTGCGAACGCCCTGTGGGATGAGTTCCGCAACCTGGCCACCGGCGAGGTGAGCGTCGTGACGTTTCCGACCGCCGGGCAGATGTTGCTCCCCGGCGCGCTGGCCGACCTGGCCGCCACGCCGGGCCTTGCCGTCACGTGCACCGACCGGGACCCGGAGCGAAGCGACTTTCCCGCCCTGACCGCCGAATTCGACATTGTGCTCGCGCACACCATGCGGGGTCAGCCGTCCTGGGGCGGGCGAGGGCTCAGCGTGGTGCCGCTGATGACCGAACCGCTCGACGTGGGACTGCCGGCAGATCACCGGCTTGCCGGGCGAGCGTCCGTGTCGTCCGCGGATGTGGCGGGCGAACCGTGGATCGGCGTGCCGGATGGCTACCCCTTCGAACGCATCCTGCACGAGATCGAACAGCAATCCGGCGAACGGCTCACGGTGACGCAGCGCTTCGCGGACCTGCGGCTGATCGAGTCTTTCATCACCGCCGGGCACGGCATCGCGCTGCTGCCCCGGTACACGTCGGCCGGGGACCAGCCGGGCCGACTCGTGCTCAAACCGCTGCGCGGCGTCGATGCCGAGCGACAGATCGTGGCGCTCATGCGTCCCGACCGCGCCGAACGCCTTGCCGTGCGCACGGTCGTGGATGCCCTTCGAGACCAGGCCGCGGCGGTGCAATCCCAGCACGCGCACAAGAAGTAGCGAGCACTTCCGCACCGCGGCGGCCGCGTACACCGGGACGGACCGCGTACACCGGGACAGACTTCGCATACCGGATGGCCTGCGTATCGCGGCAGACCGCGTATCGCGGCGGGCGGCGAACCGCGCACCGCGGCGGCCGCGGACACAGCGGTGGGCTGGGGGCAGCATGGCGGGCCCGCTCCCGCAATAATGAAGACGACGCGCGAGAACCATCGAGCCCGGCGTCATCGCCCGCAATCGCCCCGGCAATCGGCACAGAAGGAGACACGATGACCACTCCCCCGAGACCAGACACGTCGTCTCCGGCGGCACGTCGCGCCGACAGCCACGACCTGATCCGCGTGCAGGGCGCCCGCGTGAACAACCTCAAAGACGTCACCGTCGACATCCCGAAGCGCCGGCTGACGGTGTTCACCGGCGTATCCGGATCGGGCAAGAGTTCACTCGTGTTCGGCACCGTGGCCGCCGAGTCCCAGCGGATGATCAACGAAACGTACAGCGCGTTTCTGCAGGGCTTCATGCCCACGGTCGCCCGGCCCGACGTTGACGTGCTCGAAGGGCTGACCACGGCAATCATCGTCGACCAGGAGCGGATGGGCGCCAACTCCCGGTCCACCGTGGGCACCGCCACCGACGTCAATGCCATGCTGCGGATCGTGTTCAGCAGGCTGGGGCAGCCGTACATCGGCTCGCCGCAGGCCTTCGCCTTCAACGTTCCCTCGGTGAGTGGGGCGGGCGCCGTCACAATCGAACGTGCCGGTCGTACCGTGAAGGAACGACGCAGCTTCGCGGTGACCGGGGGCATGTGCCCGCGCTGTGAGGGCATGGGCAGGGTCAACGACATCGACCTCACCCAGCTTTACGACGCCTCCAAGTCTCTCAACGAGGGAGCGATGACGATCCCCGGGTACACCGCCGACGGCTGGGGGGTGCGCATCTTCACCGGGTCCGGATTCGTCGATCCCGACAAGGCGATCCGTGACTACAGCACGAAGGAACTCAACGACTTTCTATACCACGAGCCCACCAAGGTCAAGGTCGGCGACATCAACTTGACCTACGAGGGTCTGGTGCCGAAGATCCAGAAGTCGTTCCTCTCCAAGGACCGTGAGGCCATGCAACCGCACATTCGGGCCTTCGTGGACCGCGCAGTCACCTTCGCGACCTGCCCCGAGTGCGGCGGCACCCGTCTCAACGACGGCGCCCGGTCGTCACGGGTCGGTGGGCTGAACATTGCCGAGGCCTGCGCCATGCAGATCAGCGACCTGGCCGCGTGGGTGAACACCGTCACGGACCCGTCGGTGGCGCCGCTGCTGGCCGCGTTGGCGGAGACGCTCGACTCGTTCGTCGAGATCGGGCTGGGGTATCTCTCGCTGGACCGTCCGGCCGGCACGCTGTCCGGCGGCGAGGCGCAACGCACGAAGATGATCCGCCACCTCGGCTCGTCGCTCACCGATGTCACCTACGTTTTCGACGAGCCGACGATCGGCCTGCACCCCCATGACATCGAACGAATGAACAGGCTGCTGCTGGAGCTTCGCGACAAGGGCAACACCGTGCTCGTGGTGGAACACAAACCGGAGACGATCGTCATCGCCGATCACATCGTCGATCTGGGTCCCCGAGCGGGAACCGCGGGCGGCGAGGTCTGTTTTGAGGGCACTGTCGAGGGGCTGCGGGGCAGCGACACCCTCACCGGCCGCCACTTCGACGACAAACGCGTCGTGAAAGAGACGGTGCGCGCCCCGTCCGGCACGTTGGCCATTCGCGGCGCGACGGAGAACAACCTGCAGGGCGTCGACGTCGACATTCCGCTCGGGGTGCTCGTCGTCATCACCGGCGTCGCCGGCTCCGGCAAGAGCTCGCTCGTGCACGGCTCGCTTCCCCCGGGGTCGGGGGTCGTGTCCATCGATCAGGGCGCGATCCGCGGGTCGCGGCGCAGCAACCCGGCCACCTATACCGGGCTTCTCGACCCGATCCGCACCGCGTTCGCCAAGGCCAACGGGGTGAAGCCGGCGCTGTTCAGCGCCAATTCCGCGGGCGCCTGCCCCAACTGCAACGGTGCCGGCGTGATCTTCACCGACCTCGGCATGATGGCGAGCGTCACCACCACCTGCGAGGTGTGCGAGGGAAAGCGGTTCGACGCATCCGTTCTGGAGTACCCGCTCGGCGGGCGCGACATCAGCGAGGTGCTCGCCATGTCGGTCGACGAGGCAAAAGAGTTCTTCGGTGCCGGTGACGCCCGCACCCCGGCGGCGCACGCCATTCTGGTGCGCCTGGCGGATGTCGGCCTCGGCTATGTCAGCCTCGGCCAGCCGCTCACCACGCTGTCCGGCGGCGAACGCCAGCGGCTGAAGCTCGCCACGCAGATGGCCGACAAGGGCGACATCTATGTGCTCGACGAACCGACCGCCGGCCTGCACCTCGCCGACGTGGAACAGCTGCTCGGCCTGCTCGACAAGCTCGTCGAATCCGGCAAGTCGGTCATCGTCGTGGAACACCACCAGGCGGTCATGACGCACGCCGACTGGATCATCGACCTCGGGCCGGGCGCCGGCCACGACGGCGGCAAGATCGTCTTCGAAGGCACTCCCGCGCAACTTGTCGCCGACCGATCCACTCTCACGGGCAAGCACCTCGCGACCTACGTCGGAGCTTAGGGGCACGCGCGACGGGGCGTAACGCGGGGCTGGCCCATGCCCGCACGGATCACGCCCGCCCGACACAATGCGGGCGACACAAACCGGGGCCGGCACACACGGAGTGGCACAACGCGAAGTGGCACAACGCGAAGTGGCACAACGCGAAGTGGCACAACGCGGGGCGGCCCGCCGTCCGTGGGCCGCCCCGTCGCTTCAGCGGATGCTAGTCGTTCTGTGGGAAACCGAGGTTGATGCCTCCGTGGCTCGGGTCGAGCCACCGACTCGTGACGGCCTTCTCGCGGGTGAAGAAGTTGATCCCGGCGGGGCCGTACGCCTTCGCGTCGCCGAACAGGGAGTTCTTCCAACCTCCGAAGGAGTGGTACGCCACCGGAACGGGGATCGGCACGTTGATACCGACCATGCCCACCTGTACCTCATTCTGGAATCGGCGGGCGGCGCCGCCGTCGTTGGTGAAGATGGCCGTGCCGTTGCCGTACGGGCTGGCGTTGATCAGGTCGAGGCCTTCCGTGTAGGTGTCCACGCGCACGATGGACAGCACCGGGCCGAAGATCTCATCGACGTAGACGGCCGAGTCGACGCTGACGTTGTCAAACAGGGTCGGTCCGAGCCAGAATCCGTCGGCGGCGCCGTCGACCTCGATGCCGCGACCGTCGACGACGACCGTGGCCCCATCGGCGGTGGCCACGTCGATGTAGCTGGCGACCTTGTCGCGGTGCACCTCGGTGATGAGCGGGCCCATGTCGCAGCCGCGGGTGCCGTCGCCGACCTTCAGCCCCTTCATGCGCTCGGTGATCTTGGCGATGAGTTCGTCGGCGACCGGTTCCACCGCGACGATCACGCTTATGGCCATGCACCGTTCGCCGGCCGATCCGAATCCGGCGTTGACCGCGGCATCCGCTGTCAGGTCAAGGTCGGCGTCCGGCAGCACGAGCATGTGGTTCTTTGCTCCGCCGAGGGCCTGCACCCGTTTGCCGGCCTTGGCCGCGGTCTCGTAGATGTAGCGGGCGATGGGGGTCGATCCGACGAAGGAGATCGCCTGCACGTCGGGGTTGACGAGCAGGGCGTCGACGGCTTCCTTATCTCCGTGCACGACGTTGAACACGCCGGCCGGCAGCCCGGCCTCGGCGAACAGCTCGGCGAGCCAATTCGCGGCGGAGGGGTCCTTCTCGCTCGGCTTGAGCACCACGGTGTTTCCCGCCGCAATAGCGATCGGGAAGTACCACAGCGGAACCATGGCCGGAAAGTTGAACGGGCTGATGATGCCCACGACGCCGAGCGGCTGGCGCAGCGTGTAGACGTCGACGCCGGTCGAGACGTTCTCCGAGTAGTCACCCTTGGAAAGGTGCGGCATGCCGAGTGCGAATTCGACGACCTCAAGCCCGCGGATGATTTCACCGAGGGCGTCGGAGGTCACCTTGCCGTGTTCCGCGGTGAGGATGTCGGCGAGGTCGCCCTTGCGCGCGTTGAGCAGTTCGCGGAAGTTGTACATGATGGACTGGCGCTTGGCCTGGCTGGTATCGCGCCAGAGCGGAAACGCGGCCTGGGCGTTCGCGACGGCGGCGTCGAGGTCGGCGGCGGTCGCCAGGGTGAGGTTCTTGGTGACGAGGCCCGTGGCGGGGTTGTACACCGGCGACGTGCGGGTGGAACTGCCGGCGTATGGCGCCCCGTCGACCCAGTGGGCGAGGAGCGGAAGCGTGGTGGAGACAGCGGTGTCGGTCATTGCGGTGAGCCCTTCGGTATGCGGATGGTTAGGAGAGCAGGTCGAGGCTCAAAACCTCGTCGTAGATGGCGATGGCCTCGGCCACCTCGGCGTCGGTCACGACGCACGGGGGAACCACGTGAATGCGGTTCTCGGTGATGAACGGCAGCAGACCGCGAGCCAACAGCTCGGTCTTGATGCGTCCCATCACGCTGCCGCCGGCGGGTTCGCGGGTGTCGCGATCGGCCACGAGTTCGACGGCCCAGAACACACCTTCACCACGAACCTCGCCGATGATCGGGTGCGCCGCCTGCAGCGCGGCGAGCGCCGGCGCAAGCACGTCGCGGCCGATGCGCGCCGCGTTCTCCACGATGCCCTCGTCCTCCATTGCATCGAGCGTTCCCACGATCGAGGCCATGGCCAGCGGATGTCCGCTGTACGTGAGCCCGCCGGGGAACACATTCTCGTCGAAATCGGCGGCGATCGGGTCGGAGATGATCACGCCGCCCGCGGGCACGTACCCGGAGTTGACGCCCTTGGCGAAGGAGATCAGGTCGGGGACAACGTCATAGTTCTCGAAGGCGAACCACCGACCGGTGCGGCCGAAGCCGCACATCACCTCGTCGAAGATGAGCATGATGCCGTAGGTGTCGCACAGGGCACGTACACCGGGAAGGTAACCCGGCGGCGGCAGCATGATGCCGGCCGTGCCCGGCACGGTTTCGAGCAGAATTGCGGCAATCGAGTCGGGGCCCTCGCTCTGGATCACACGTTCCAGGTGGTGCAGCGCTCGCTCGCATTCCTCCTGCTCCGTTGTGGCCCAGAATTCGCTGCGGTACAGATACGGCCCGAAGAAGTGCACATGCCCGCGGGCGAACTCGTTGGGGATGCGACGCCAGTCCCCGGTCGCGACGATGGCCGAACCGGTGTTGCCGTGGTACGACTTGTAGAGCGAGAGCACCTTGTCGCGGCCGGTGTGCAGTCGCGCCATTCTGATGGCGTTCTCATTCGCATCCGCTCCGCCATTGGTGAAAAAGACCTTGTTGAAGCCCTCGGGGGCACGGTCGGTGATGCGCCGCGCCGCTTCGCCACGAGCCAGGTTCGCGGTGGCCGGCGAGATCGTCGTCAGGGACTGGAGCTGCTCGGTGATCGCCTTGATCACGGCCGGATGCTGGTGGCCGATATTGAGGTTCACCAGCTGGCTGGAGAAATCGAGGTAGCTGCGCCCGTCGTAATCCCACACCCGGCAGCCGAGACCGCCGGCGATCACGAGCGGCTTCAGCGCCGCCTGTGCCGACCAGGAATGGAAGACGTGCGCGCGATCGAGCTCCGTGGTGCGTTCGGTCAGCCCGACCTGCGCGGTTCCGGCTGCGGTGGTGTCGTTCACAAGTATCGCTTCTTTCGATTGAGACGTGCGGGGCGGGGAAGGGATAACAGATGTGGGGCGGCCGGGCAGCGGATGCCGCCGCCCGGCCGGTCATGCGGTGCGGGCTAGTTGCCGCCCTTGTTCAATGTGACGTCGATCGGGGTCCAGTCGGTCCCCATCACGTCGACGCCGTCAGCGGTCAGCTCGTCGAGGGCCTGCTGCACATAGGTGTTGGAGTACGCCGTCGCCGGTGGTTCGGCCGTGATGATGGTCGCGCCGGTTTCGTTCTTGGTGTTCATGGCGATGTCGACGGTGTTCGCCCAGGCCGCTTCATCGATCAGGCCGACGCCGTTGCTGGACGGGAAGATCAGTTTGCTGACCTCGTTGGTCATCCACAGCTGGTGGCTTGTGCCGAGGGAAGAGCCGGCGGCGGTGACGATGCCGGCGGCTTCTTCGGCGTTGTTCGCGGCATAGATCCAGCCGCGGATCGAGGCCTTGATGAATTTCACGGTGTTGTCGGCGTAGTCGGAGTCGCTGTCCAGCTTGTCGGTGTTGGCCCAGATGGCATCCTGGAGCATCGCCGAACCCTCGTCGTTCCAGTCGATGACGTTGAGGTCTTCGGGCTGGTACAGGTTGCCGGTGGCGGGATTTTCGGTCTCAAGCACCTGCGCGTATTCGTTGTATGTCATGGCCTGTGCCGCGTCGATGTCGCCGGAGAGGAACGCATTCATGTCGAAGGCCTGCTGGATCAGCGAAATGTCGTCGATGGCGACGCCAGCCTTCTGCATGCCGGCGAACAGCTCCCACTCGTTGCCGAAGCCCCAGCTGCCCACGTTCTTGCCCTTGAGGTCGGCGGCCGTGGTGATGTTCTGGTCCTTGAACGAAATCTGCGTGGTCGCGCTGCGCTCGAAGATCTGCGCGACGTCGGTGATGTTGGCGCCCTGCTCGATCGAGCCCAGCACCTTCGGCACCCACGAGATGGCGTAGTCGACGTCGCCGGCGGCGAGCACGTCCTGCGGAACGATGTCGGGTCCCCCCTCTTCGATGGTGACGTCGAGTCCCTCGTCGGCGTAGTAGCCCTGGTCGACGGCCGCGTAGTAACCGGCGAACTGCGCCTGGGCGACCCACTGCAGCTGCAGGGTGATGGGGGTGAGGCCCCCGGAGTCCCCGCCGCCCCCGTTGTCCGTGGAGGCCGCGGTGCTGCATCCGCTGAGGACGAGCGCGCCGAGCGCGGCCATGGTGCCGAGCGTTCCGAGTGTTCCAAATCGTGAAGTGCTGTGTTTCATGATGTGATCGCCTTCTCTAGTGCGGGTGTACAGAAAGGAGGTGGTGCGGGCTGCGGTCCTGCTGCCCGTCGGCTGGTGCCGACGGGACGTTTATCCGGGGCGCCGACTGATCAGCTTCTCGACACCGAGAGCCGCGCAGAAGAACACCAGGCCGAGAATGATCGAGCCGAGCACGTAGGCCCAGGCCAGGCCGTAGTTGCTGCTCGCGGCCGCCGAGGTGATGGATTTTCCGAGGCCCCCGACGGGGCCGCCGAAGTACTCGGCGATAAGCGCCGAGATCACCGCGAGCGACGACGCGATCCGCAGTCCGGTGAACACGAACGGAAGCGCGGTGGGCAGTGTGACGGCCCGGGTCGCCTGCCAGCTGGAGACGGCATAGGAGCGCATGAGGTCCCGGTGCACGGGCGACACCTGGCGCAGTCCCTTGAGCGTGTTGAAATACACCGGAACGAACACGGCGAGCGCCGCGACCAGTTGGCGCGCCGTCTCCGCCCCGGCCCCGAACATCGTGTACAGCACCGGGGCGAGGGCCACGATGGGCACCACCGAGAGCGCGCCGACCACGGGCACCGCCATCTGGTCGAACACACGGACCAGCGACGACACGATCGCCAGCAGGATGCCCACGAAAGCGCCCAGGAGCAGACCGACGAGGGCGTTTCCCCCGGTGACGAGCATCCCGTCAGCCACATTCTGCAGGTTGGACGCAAACTCGGATCCGATCGAGAACGGTGCCGGGAGAATGAACGCCTTGATCGCGAAGCCGGTGACGAGGCCCTGCCACAGCAGGATCACCGCAGCGCCGAAGAGGATCGGCGCGAGCACCGTCTGCAGCAGGCGCGGCTGGGCGTCTCTCATCGGGTTTCCACTCCCCTCGCGCCCGGCGGCCGCCCCGCACTCTCGTCGCCGTGCAGCAGGTCGCGCACCTGGCTGAGCCCGCGGAAGAAGTTTTCGTCCTCGCGCAGGTCCTCGCCGCGGTTGCTCATGTCCCCGAGTCCCACGTCGACGATCGAACGGATTCGTCCGGGACGCGGTGACATGACCACGACACGGTCGGAGAGGAAGACGGCCTCGGGGATGGAGTGCGTCACGAACACGACGGCGGCCTTGGTCTCGGCGCAGATGCGAACCAGCTCGTTCTGCATCCGCTCGCGGGTCATCTCATCGAGGGCTCCGAAGGGCTCGTCCATGAGCAGCAGGCTCGGGCTTTCGGCGAGGGACCGGGCGATCGCGACACGTTGTTGCATGCCACCGGAGAGCTGGTCGGGGTAGTGGCGCGCGAAGTCGGACAGTCCCACCAGTTCGATGAGTTCCGCCACCCGGGCGCGTCGCGCGACCTTGCCCAGACCGTGCAGTTCGAGCGGCAACTCGATGTTGCCGGCGACCGTTCGCCAGGGCAACAGCCCGGCCTGCTGAAAGGCGATGCCGTAGTCCTGGTCGATCCGTGCCTGCCTGGCCGGCTTGCCGAATACTTCGATGCTGCCGCTGGTGGGCATGTCAAGGTCGGCGATGAGGCGCAGCAGGGTGCTCTTGCCGCAGCCGCTCGGCCCGATCAGTGACACGAACTCGCCGGGGGCGACCGTGAGGCTCACACTGTCGAGTGCGGTGACGCCGTCTCCCTTGCGGGCGGCGAAGACCCGGCTCACCCCGTCGACCGTTACGGCCGATGTCGTGGTGCGTGCGTCTGGATTATTCGTAGGTGCGGTGATACTCATGCGGGAGACTCTCCTCTGCGAAAACGACGAAGAAACAGCCCGATCAGGCCGACGAATCCGGCCGCGACCAGGCCGACCAGGATCGACCCGAAGATGGGTGCCCAGGGTTTGCCGGGGTCGCCGCCGGACGAACCGGCGTACTCCACGATCAGGCGGCCGATGCCGCCGCGGAGCCCGATGGAGACTTCGGCGACGACGCTGCCGATGACGGCGCTCACCGCGGCCAGCCGCAGGGCGGGCAGCAGGTAGCTGACGCTGGCCGGCAGGCGCAGCCGCCACAGTGTCTTCCACCAGCCCACGGAATAGCAGCGCATGAGGTCGACGTGGTTGGCGTCCGGCGCTCCCAGACCGCGCAGGGCGCCGATCGAGACGGGGAAGAAGGCGAGGTAGCTGGCGATCAACGCCACCGACATCCAGCTCTCCCAGGAGAACTCGCCGATGTTGATCTGGGCGCCCCACCGCCGCACGAGGGGTGCGATGGCGATGAGCGGCACCGTCTGGCTCAGAATGATCCACGGCAGAATCATGGATTCCACCAGGCGGAAGCGCTGCATCAGCAGGGCGAGGATCATGCCGACCGTGACGCCCACAAGCCAGCCCACGGATGCGATGCCGAGGGTGAACAGGGACGCCTCGGCGACCGCCTGCCACAGTGGCACCGCGATCGCCGCCCCGGTCACCGGTTCGAACAGGCGCGCGAGCATGGTCGCGAGGTGTGGCATGGCCAGGTCGCTCGTGCGCGGCAGCACCGTGAGGGTGCCGATGATGACGCCGTCGGCCGGACCGAGAAACTTGTACAGTTCCCAGATCAGGGCGATCGTCACAACACCGAGCACCCCGAAGATCGTGCCTCGCCAGCGGGCTGACAGCCCGAACCGCGCGCGGTGCGCGGGCGACAGTTGAGTCATGCGGGCCTCCCTTCGTGACTCGGTGCTAGCGGGTGGCCACGATGTGGTCGGCCATGGCCGGAATGATCGTGTCGCCGTAGACCCGCAGCGTTTCCTCTTTGTTGTCGTGCTGCAGGTAGCCGGCGAACTGGTCGACGCCGAGCGCCTTGAGCGCCTGAAGCTTTTCGATGTGGTCTGCCGCCGTGCCCATGAGGCAGAAGCGGTCCACGATCTCGTCGGGCACGAACGCGGCGTGCTCATTGCCGGCCTGGCCGTGCTGGTTGTAGTCGTACCCTTCGCGGCCGGCAATGTAGTCGGTCAGTGCCTTGGGCACGTTCGAGTCGGTGCCGTACTTGCTGACGATGTCGGCGACGTGGTTACCGACCATTCCACCGAACCACCGGCACTGGTCGCGCATGTGCTCCCAGTCGTCTCCCACGTACATGGGCGCTGCGACGCAGAACTTTACTGCCATGGGGTCACGGCCCGCGTTTGAGGCGGCGGTGCGCACGGTGTTGATCATCCACTCGGCCACATCGAGATCAGCCATTTGCAGGATGAACCCGTCGCCGACCTCGCCGGCGAGTTTGAGAGCGAGCGGACCGTAGGCGGCGACCCACATCTCGAGGCTGGAGCCTTTGCTCCAGGGAAACTGCAGGGTCGCGCCGTTGTGTTCAACGGATCGGGAGTTGGCCAGTTCACGGATCACGTGGATCGATTCCCGCAGTGTCTTGAGCGTTGTCGGTGCCCCGTTGGTGGTGCGTACAGCGGAGTCGCCGCGGCCGATGCCGCAGATCGTACGGTTGCCGTACATTTCGTTGAGGGTCGCGTAGGTCGAGGCCGTGACGGTCCAGTCCCGGGTCGCGGGATTGGTGACCATCGGTCCGAGAATGATCTTGCTGGTTTCGGCGAGGATGCGGCTGTAGATCACATAGGGTTCCTGCCAGAGCAGGTGTGAGTCGAAAGTCCACACGTGGCTGAACCCGTGGGCCTCGGCCAGTTTGGCCAGTTGTACCGTGCGTGCCGACGGCGGGTTCGTTTGTAGTACTGCTCCAAAATCCATGTCGTGCTCTCTCTTGGTGGTAGCTGAAGAAGTGGGAATCTGGTCTAGATCAGGTATTGACTGAGACCGCGCTTGATGTAGCGGCCGTCGCCCTTGGTTCCCAGGTACTCGTTCCCGTCGATCACGACCTTGCCGCGGGAGATGACGGTGTCGACGTGTCCGTCGATTTCGTAGCCTTCCCAGGCGGAGTAGTCCATGTTCATGTGGTGGGTCTTGTCGACCCCGATCGAGGTGTGCCCGTTCGGGTCGTAGATCACCACGTCGCCGTCGGCGCCGGGCTGGATGACGCCCTTGGTGCCGTACATGCCGAACATTCGAGCCGGCGTGGTCGAGCACACCTCGACCCAGCGTTCAAGCGAAATCTTGCCGTCGACGACGCCCTGGTACAGCAGATCCATCCGGTGTTCCACCGAGCCGATGCCGTTGGGGATCTTGGAGAAGTCGGTCAGGCCCATGTCCTTCTGGCCCTTCATGCAGAACGGGCAGTGGTCGGTGGAGACCATCTGGATGTCGTTCGTGCGCAGGCTCTGCCACATGTGGTGCTGGTGGCCCTCGGCCTTGGCGCGCAGCGGGGTGGAGCAAACCCACTTGGCGCCCTCGAAGCTGCCCCACTCCTCGCTCTCTGCGGCGAGGTTGTCCTCGAGCGACAGGTAGAGGTATTGCGGGCAGGTCTCGCCGAACACGTTCTGGCCGTTGTCGCGTGCCGTGGCGATCTGGGCCACCGCCTGTTTCGCCGAAACGTGCACGATGTAGAGCGGTGCGCCGGTCAGATTGGCGAGCATGATCGCCCGGTGCGTGGCTTCTTCCTCGGCTTGCCAGGGACGGGTGAGGCCGTGGTTGAGCGGGCTCGTATTGCCGGCGGCGACCGCCTGCTGCACGAGGAGGTCAATGACGCTGCCGTTTTCGGCGTGCATCATGATCATGCTGCCGTTGGTGGCGGCGCGCTGCATGGCCTTGACGATCTGACCGTCATCACTGAGGAACACGCCCTTGTAGGCCATGAACAGCTTGAAACTCGAGACGCCCTCGTTCACGAGTTCATCCATCGCGGTCAACGAGGAGTCCTGCACGTCGGAGAGGATCTGGTGAAAGCCGTAGTCGATGGCGCACTGGCCGGATGCCTTTTCCTGCCAGGCCGCATAGCGTTCGAGCACGTTTTCGCCCGCATACTGCACCACGAAGTCAACAATGCTCGTGGTTCCGCCCCAGGCGGCGGCCCGGGTGCCGGTTTCGAATGTGTCGCTGGCCTGGGTGCCGCCGAACGGCATCTCCATGTGGGTGTGGGCGTCGATGCCGCCGGGGATGACGTATTTGCCGCGGGCGTCGATGACCCGGTCGACGTTGGTTTCCACATTGAAACCGAGCAGGGTGGATCCGGGCGCGAGCACCGCGCTGATGGTTTCCCCGTCGATGAGTACGTCGGCGAGGCCTCGGCCCGTGGCGTTGACCACGGTGCCGTTCTTAATCAAAGTCTTCATGTGCATCCGTTCTCAAGTGTTCCGAGCCGTGCGGTCGAGGCTGTCTCGGCCGCACGAGTCGGAACGTGGACGATCAGGGGGGCAGTGATCAGGGTGCGACGAGGGAGTCGTAGGAGTCCGGGCGACGGTCCCGGTAGAACTGCCAGCTGTTGCGCACCTCACGCACGACGGCGAGATCGAGGTCGCGCACAATGATCTCTTCCGTGCCGGCCGACGCGACGTCACCGACATAGTTGCCCTTCGGGTCGACGAAGTAGGAGCTGCCGTAGAAGGTGACGGCCTCGTCCCCGAATTCGGCCGCTTCGTTACCGATGCGGTTGTTCGCCCCCACGTAGTACTGGTTCGCAACGGCGGCGGCGGGCTGTTCCAGCTCCCAAAGCCGGTTGGACAGGCCCGGCTTGGTCGCCGACGGGTTGAAGACGATCTCCGCCCCGTTGAGGCCGAGCGCGCGCCAGCCCTCGGGGAAGTGCCGGTCGTAGCAGATGTAGACGCCGATCTTGCCGTACTTCGTTTCGAAGACCGGGTAGCCCATGTTGCCCGGACGGAAGTAGAACTTCTCCCAGAACTGAGGCAGGTGGGGGATGTGGTGCTTGCGATACTTGCCGAGGTAGCTGCCGTCCGCGTCGATCACGGCCGCCGTGTTGTAGAGCACGCCCGGCTGTTCCTCTTCGTACACCGGCAACACGATCACCATGCTGAACTCGGCCGCGAGCTTCTGGAAGCGCTCCACCAGGGGTCCCGGCACGGGGTGCGCGTACTCGTAGTACTTCGAGTCCTGCACGATGCCGAAGTACGGGCCGTGAAACAGCTCCTGAAAGCAGATTACCTGCACGCCGTCTTTGGCCGCGGTGCGCACGAACTCCTCGTGCTTCTGGATCATCGACTCCTGGTCGCCGGTCCAGGTGGCCTGCGTGATGGCCGTTCGAACGATATTTCTTTGGTCAACGCTCATATTCTTGTTCCGCCCATCGTCTGAGGATCTTGTGCTTCAGGGTGTCGGAGTCCGACGGCCTCGATGGCCGCGTACTTCTCTCCTGTCGTGATTGGTCCCACCGGACGACGTCGTCCGGTTTTGTTATTATTTGACGTAAACATTTCAATTGTGTTTCTCTAAGTGACACACACGTTAATCATCCTGTCGCCCGATGAACGCTGAGGCAAGAGCAATGCACAACTTGGTCGAGGAAATCGAACACCGCACTCCCGCCGGAATCGCCGCTGCCGTCGGTCGGCTCATCAATGCCGGCCGGTTCGTTCCCGGGGACCGCCTGCCGACGGTGCGCGACCTCGCCGCAGGGCTCGGGGTGAGCCCGGCTACGATCAGTCATGCGTGGAAGGCCCTGTCCGCGGCCGGGCTCATCGTCTCCCGCGGTCGCAGCGGAACCTTCGTGCTCGACGCGGCCCCGAAGTGGCTGCCCGCCCGCAGCCAGACTTTGGCCGGTCCCCTCGGACCCTCGCGGCTGGACCTCTCACGCGGCACACCCGACCCGTTGCTGCTGCCGGCCCTCGGCCCGGCGCTGTCCCGCGTCTCGCAGCGCGCAGTCACTCCGAGTTACCAGGACCTTCCCGTGATTCCCGAGCTGCTCGACGAATTGCAGCGATCCTGGCCGTACCCGGTCGAGGCGATAACGGTTGTCGACGGCGCCCTGGATGCGATCTCGCGCAGCCTCGACCAGATCACCCGGTTCGGTGACCGCGTGATTGTGGAAAACCCGACGTTCCCTCCGTTCTTCGACCTGCTCGACCAGCTCGGTCTGGAGCGGGTTGCGGTGGAGATCGACGCTGAAGGGATCGTTCCGGGCAGCCTCGCCGACGCCTTGCGACTCGCGCCGGCCGCGGTGATCCTGCAACCCCGCGCTCACAACCCCACCGGGGCGTCGATGACGGCGGACCGCGCCCGCGAGCTGGCCCAGCTGCTCGCGGCCAGTTCGTCGCACCCCGTCGTCATCGAGGACGACCATTCCGGCGATATCAGCATCGCCCCCGACGTGAGCCTGGGCCAGTGGCTCCCCGACCGAGTGCTGCATGTGCGGAGCTTCTCCAAGTCCCACGGCCCCGACCTGCGCATTGCCGCGCTCGGTGGCCCGTCCGCCCTCGTCGATCCGATCGTGTCGCGCCGCATGCTTGGCCCCGGCTGGACCAGTCGGATGCTCCAGACGATCCTGCACGATCTGCTCACCAACGGCGAGAGCATGGCCCAGGTGAGCGAGGCCCGCCGCATCTACTTCGCGCGGCAGCGGGCGCTGAGCGAGGCCCTCGCTCGGCACGGCATCGCCCTGGGCCAGGCCGACGGCATCAACACCTGGCTCCCGGTCCACGACGAGCGAGACGCCATCGTGCGTCTCGCCGCGTCAGGAATCCGTGTTGCCGGCGGTTCACCATTTATCGCCGCCGAAGGGGGCTCGTTCATCCGGGTCACCGCCGGCGCCCTGCCCGAGGACATCGCCCCGGTGGCGGAAGCGCTCGCGGCCGCCGCCGGCAGCGGCGGCGCGGCGGCGCACTCCCTGAGCTTGCGCTGGGCGTAGCTCTCCGGACAGGGGCACAACATGGGCCACCCGCCGGCTATGACGGGCCGCTCTGGTCAGGCGCGCCACTGTTGGCGGCCGCCGCGCGCTCTCTCCCGTCAGCCGAGCTGCCGCAGTCGGGGAGCGAGATCCCGCTCGAAGAGGTCGAGGAAGCGCTTCTGGTCATGGCCAGGTGCGTGGAAGACGAGGTGGTTGAGGCCCGCGTCCAGGTACGGCTTGATCAGAGAAACCGCCTCGTCGGGGTCCGAGGCGACAATCCAGCGCTTGGCGACCTGTTCGATCGGGAGGGCGTCAGCGGCGGCCTCCATCTCCAGCGGATCCTGAATGGAGTGCTTCTGCTCGGGAGTCAGCGACAGCGGAGCCCAGAATCGAGTGTTGTCGAGCGCGGTGTCGCGATCCGTGTCGTAGGAAATCTTGATCTCGATCATGCGGTCGATGTCGTCCTGGGGGCGTTCGACCGTGTCCAAACCTTCCGCGACGGCCGGCAGGAGCTTCTCGGTATAGAGCTCCATTCCCTTTCCCGAGGTGCAGATAAAGCCGTCTCCGGCACGGCCGGCGTACCGGGCGACAACGGGACCGCCGGCCGCGATGTATACCGGGATGGGGACATCCGGAATGTCATAGAGGGTGGCCCCGACCGTCGTGTAGTACTCACCCTCGAAGTCGGTGCGCTCGCCGGTCCAGAGCTGTCGCATCAGGTCGACGGATTCCCGGAGGCGCGCAAATCGTTCCTTGAAGGGTGGCCATTCGCCCTTGAATCCCGTGGCGATCTCGTTGAGAGCCTCGCCCGTACCGACGCCAAGCATGATGCGGCCCGGATACAGGCACGCCATCGTACCGAACGCCTGGGCGAGCACGGCCGGATTGTAGCGGAACGTGGGGGTCATGACCGACGTGCCGATTTGCACGCGTTTTGTACGCTCGCCGACCGCGGTCATCCAGGACATAGCGAAGGGCGCGTGGCCGCCCACGTGCCGCCACGGCTGGAAGTGATCGCTCACCGTCACACTGTCGAGCCCATGTTCCTCGGCCATGACTCCGAGCTCCACCAGTTCTCGTGGTGCGAATTGTTCTGCGGACGCTTTCAAACCCAGCTTCAACATGCTGCCTCTACTCAATCTGGCACTTTCCCATTCGGGGTGCCGGTTGGGGGCGCCATTTCTGGAACCGATATGACGAGTATGGCAATGGCCGTGGTAACAGGCAAAAACCCGCGCGCTCTAACGCGGTCCCAAATTTTGCTACGGTACTCAGGACCGCCAATTGGACTTTATTGGTTGAGCTTGCCTTGATTTGGGCTGCAGGTCACTGGAAAATCCAGTTTCCTATGCCCAATTCGTGAGGTAATCAATGTCTTCTCGTGCTCGCATCCTTCTTGTCGGTCTGGGCGCCAGCGCCGCTTTGTTGCTGAGCGGATGCGCCGCCGCGGCACCGCCCGCGCCAACACCGACCATTCCCCCGGTTCTCAACGCAAGCTACCCGGTCACCGTCGACAACTGCGGCACGAGCCTCACGGTGACGTCCGCTCCGGAGCGCGTCGTGACGATCAAGTCATCGGCCACCGAGATGCTGCTCGCCCTGGGCCTCGCCGACCGCATCGTCGGCTCGGCATTCCTTGACGGCCCGCTGCCGTCGAATCTGGCGGATACCGGCGCGAACCTGAACGTGATGAGCGACTTCCTTCCCGGGCAAGAGGCCATCCTCGGACTCGCTCCCGACTTCATCTACGGCGGCTGGGAGTCCAACTTCTCCGCCGATGGCGTGGGCGAGCGAGCGGCGCTCGCTGATCTCAGTATCGGCAGCTACGTGTCGCCCGCGGCCTGCAAGGGCGACGCCATGCCCGACCCGCTCACCTTCGACACGGTCTTCTCCGAGATCACCGAGGCCGGTGACATCTTCGGCGTTGTACCGGAGGCGGATGCCCTCGTGACGTCCCTCACCGACGACCTCGCCGCCCTCGAGCCGGTCACCACGGATAAGCGCACCGCCCTCTGGTATTCCAGCGGGACAGACACCCCATATGTCGGTGCCGGCATAGGCTCCCCCGACATGATCATGCAGGCGGCCGGGCTGACAAACATATTCCATGATGTGCATGACACCTGGACGCCCGTCGGCTGGGAATCGATTATCGAGGCGAACCCCGACGTGATCGTGCTTGTCGACGCCACGTGGAACACCGCCGCCGACAAGATCGCGAACCTCGAATCGAGCGCCGCCACCCAGGGCCTGGATGCGGTGGTCAACAAGCGCTACATCATCCTGCCCTTCGCCTCCACCGAAGCCGGCATTCGCAACGTGGAGGCCGCGGCCTCCACCATCGACCAGCTCGCCGGCCTGAGCAAGTAGCCGCGGAGCACATGCGGGACAGGGTGACCGGGTGACCGGCCGCGGGTACGCCATCTGGTTCGGAGCAGCCGTCCTCGCCCTGCTTCTGGCCTGCGCCGTGGCCGTCACAATCGGTCCGGCGGAGGTGAGCCTCACGCATGTGGTCGGCAGCTTCGCCCAGCGCCTCGGACTCTCGTTCGGCGAGGCGGTTCCCCCGCTCATCGACTCGATCGTGTGGCAGCTGCGGCTGCCCCGGGTTCTCACGGCGGCCTTCGTCGGGGCGGGACTCGCGCTGAGCGGGGCGGTCATGCAGAGCGTCACCCGCAACCCGCTCGCCGACCCGTACCTGTTGGGCCTGTCGTCGGGGGCGTCGCTCGGCGCGGTGTGCGTGGTCATTCTCGGAGTGAGTTTCGCCCTTCCCGCCGCCGCCTTTCTTGGCGCGCTCCTCGCCCTTTTCGCCACCCTCAGCATTGCCAGGGTCGGAGGAACAATCACCCCGGCGCGCGCCGTGCTGTCCGGCCTGGCCATTGCCCAACTCGCCGCAGCCGGCACGTCCTTCATCATCTTCTGGGCCGCCAAGGGGGATTCGTACCGCGAGATTCTCAATTGGCTGCTCGGCTCCGTGGCCGGCAGTACCTGGCAGAGCGTCATCATCTCAGGCACCGCGCTTCTCGTCGTGGGGATCGGAATCGTGCTCTCGGCGACCCGGCTCGATGCGTTCGCGTTCGGAGACACCTCCGCCGCCAGTCTGGGAATCAACGTGAACGCCACCCGCTGGGCCCTGCTCGGATCCGTTGCGCTGCTCACCGGGGCGATGGTGGCGGTCAGCGGGTCCATCGGTTTCGTGGGACTCATCCTCCCGCACGTCGTGCGCGGGCTCAGCGGACCAGGCCATCGCCGGCTGCTGCCGCTGGTGATCGTGTGCGGCGCGCTGTTTCTGGTAATCGCAGACACCCTCGCGCGCACCGTCTTCGATCCGCGCGAGCTACCGGTCGGCATCATCACCGCGTTCATCGGCGTACCCGTTTTCATCCTGTTGATCAAGAGAAAGCGGTCGGCCGTATGGGGGTGACCATCCGCGATCTCTCGTTCTCCATCGACGGAACACGCATTCTCAGCGAGGTGTCGGCGTCCGTCGACACGGGCACCGTCACCGGGCTGCTCGGACCCAATGGCGCCGGCAAATCCACCCTGTTGCGCCTCCTCGCGGGCATCGAGAAGGCGGATGCCGGCGAGGTCGCCCTCGACGATGTGGCCATCGGCTCGCTACCCAGACGCGAAGTCGCGAGGCGGGTAGCCCTGCTGGAGCAGAACACCTCACCGAGCGTCGACCTGTCGGCGGCCGAGGTGGTGCTGCTCGGGCGGATTCCGCACCGCACGCGCCTGCTCGGCAGCTTCGGCGGCGACGACGACCGTCAGGTGGCGACGGACGCCCTCGCGGCCGTTGGCGCGAGTGACATCACCGATCGCCTCTGGCACACGCTCAGTGGCGGGCAACAACAGCGCGTGCAGATCGCCCGTGCCCTCGCGCAGCGTCCCAGCCTGCTGCTGCTCGACGAACCCACCAACCACCTTGACGTGAGCGCCCAGCTCTCGCTGCTCGGACAGGTTCGCGGGCTTGGCCTGACGGCGATCATGGCCCTGCACGATCTCAATCTGGCCGCCGCGTACTGCGACCGCATTCTGCTGCTGCATGGCGGTCGTCTCGTCGCCGCGGGCAGCCCGCGCGAGGTGCTGCGCCCGGACATCATCGCCGACGTCTACGGGGTGGACTGCTTCATCATGGACCACCCGCGCGGCGGCCATCCCGTGATCGTGTTCTCCGCCATGGACACCACCGCACTCCCCACCGACCCAGAACGAGGTACCCCGTGAAGAACATCACCGTACTGGCTGGAGGAATCGGCGGCGCCCGCTTCACCCGCGGCCTGCTGGCCCACCTCGCGGAAGCGCATCCGCAGGCCGCCGTGACCGTGATCGTGAACACCGGCGACGACATGTGGCTCGACGGGCTGCGTATCTGCCCCGATCTCGACACCGTGATGTACACCCTCGGCGGCGGAATCAACGAGGAGCAGGGCTGGGGCCGCCCGGACGAAACCCGCCGCACGTCCGCCGAGATCGCCGCCTACGGCCGAGGCTGGTCCTGGTTCACGCTCGGCGACCTCGACCTCGCGACGCACATCGTGCGCACCGACCTGCTGCGAACCGGGTCGACGCTGAGCGAGGCGACGGAGTTTCTCTGCCGCCGCTGGAAGCCGGGAGTGCGCCTGCTGCCGATGAGCGACCAGCCGGTGGAGACGCACGTCCGACTGGCTGAGAACGCGGACGAGCACCGCGCCGGCGAACTCATGCACTTCGAGGAATGGTGGGTTCGGTACCGAGCCGGCGTTCCGGTCACGGAGTTCGTGCAGGTGGGACTGGGCGAGGCCGTGCCCGCTCCGGGAGTGATCGAGGCCATCGAAAGGGCCGACCTCGTCATTCTTCCCCCGTCGAATCCAGTCGTCTCCATCGGAACGATCACGGCCGTTGCGGGCATCCGTGCCGTCCTCCGTTCGACCCGTGCGCACGTCGTGGGAGTGTCACCCATCATCGGCGGCGCGGCCGTGCGCGGCATGGCCGACGCGTGCCTGCACACGATCGGGGTCGAGACCTCGGCCCTCGCCGTGGGATTGCACTACGGCGCCCGATCGGCCGGCGGCCTGCTCGATGCCTGGCTCGTGGACGAAACGGATGCCGCCGCGCTACCCGCACTCGCGGCTGCCGGCATCCGTGCCACCGCCGTGCCCCTGTGGATGCACGACGTGCCCCGCACGGCCGGCATGGCCGCCGCCGTGCTCGCGATCGCCGACCCGCCTAGGGTCGAGCCGGCCGCTCCTCTGCAGCGGTGACGCACGGGTCCGTTCAGTGCGGTGCGGGGCCGACCGGCTCTCGGAGCACGGCACGGGAGCACGGTCCAAGGCCCAGACCCCGTGCCACGTCGAGGTCCTCCAGGGTGTCCACGTCGCGACGCATCGGCGATGCTGCGGGCAGATCCAACGGCACGCAACCGGCCTGCTCGTGCGCCGTCCGCGATCCGGGGCCGAAGTGCAGCGCCGGCGTGCGGCCCGGGCGCGTGAACAGCGCCGTTGTACCCGTTCCGGCGGCATCGGGCACCATCGACAACGCGTGCGCCGCGGCGAGGTCCAGCGTTGCCGTGACGACGGATGCGCGCAACGCCGGAAGATCGCCCGTCACGATGGCGAGCGAATCGTCGGGGAACGCGGTTTGCGCGGCACCGACGCCCTGCCGAATCGCCGCGTTCAGCCGGTCCTCCGTCGGAACTCCCGCGTGATCGGTGGTTTCGGGAACGATGACCGCGCCCAGAAGGCGAAGCTCTGCCGCGAGCGCAGGGTCACCGGTGACGACAAAGACGCGCCGTACCCTGGGCGACGCTAGTAACGCCGAGACGGTGTCGACCGCGAACGCCGCGGCGAGCGCGGCCCGCTCGGGCAGTGCATCGAGCCGGCTCTTGCCTGCCGGGTTGCCCTTGGCCGGCAGGACAACGACCCAGCTCACCCGGATGTCTCCTCGGCGAGGGCCGCCGCACGACCGGCAGCGTAGCCATCCGCGTAGCCCTCGGCGAGCGCCTCGTTCGTACCGAGACGGAACATGTCGGCCTCACTCGGACGCTGCAGCGCGGATGCACCGGGGAGCGTGAGGTCTCCCACCAGGTGCCCGAGGCCGCGCACGACGGCAACCGGGTTGCCGCTCGTTTTGCCCTTCACCAGGTCTGCCGCGCCCGCGATCTCGTCGGCGACGGCCGCGACGGTGACGTCGAGGCGGCGACCCGAGACGTCGGTTGTGCCGCGGAGGTCGTCGAGCACCGCGAGTCCCGCCGCACCGATCGCGATATCGGTCTGGCCCTCCCGCCAGGCCCGTCCGGCGGTGTCGGTGATGACCACCCCGAGCCGCAGGCCGGTGCGCCAACGCAACTCGGCGCAGAGGGCGCGCGCCGAACCATCCGGGTCGACCGGCAACAGAAGAACGATCCCCTCGGGCGCGTTGCTCGTGTCAACGCCGGCGGCCGCAAGCACGAGGCCCTGCCGATTCTCCACGATGCGGGTCACCCCGCCGGGATGCGCACGCGTTGCCACCACGCGCACGGTTTCGTCGGTGATCGCTTGCTCGCGATCCACGGCTGCCACCTGCCTGCCCTCGGCCTTGGACACGATCTTGCTGGTGACGGCGAGAATATCGCCGCTGTGAAGCCGCGATCCCGCCGCGCGTTCAATCAGCGCCGTGAGGTCGTCGCCCGCGGCAATCTCACCGATCCCTTCGAGCGCGAAAACGGAGAGCACGTTAGCGCACAAGTTTCGGCAGGACCTGAGCGCCGAACACGTCGATCCACTGGCGCTGGTTGCGGCCCACGTTGTGCAGATAGATGCGGTCGAAGCCCAGGTCGACAAACTTCTGAATGTATTTGCGATGCTCGTCGGGGTCGGCCGAGATGACCATCCGCCCTTCGAAGTCCTCGGGGCGCACTAGCTTCGCGATCTGCTCGAACTCAAACGGGGAACGGATGTCGCTCTTCGGAAACTTCATCCCGCCGTTCGGCCATTCGAGCAGGGCGTTCTTCATGGCTTCTTCGTCGGTGTCGGCCCAGCTCATGTGCAGCTGCAGCACCCTGGGCATCGTCGACGGGTCTTTACCCGCGTCTCGGGCGCCATCGTCGAAACGGCTGAACAGCATCGAGATCTTCTCGAGCGGGGCTCCCACCGTGATGAGGCCGTCGGCCGTGCGACCGGCACGTTTCGCGGTGACCGGCCCGGCCGTCGCCACCAGAATCTCCGGGGCGACCTCGGGCATGGTCCACAACCGGGTGGACTCAAGCTTGAAGAACTGGCCGGAGTGCTTCACATCCTTACCGGCCAGCGAGCCGGCGAACAGCTTCGAGATGATTTCGATGGCCTCGAACATGCGGTTGATGCGTTCGGGCGCCTCCGGCCAATAGGCACCCACGATGTGTTCGTTGAGCGCCTCGCCCGAACCGAGTCCAAGCCAGTGCCGGCCAGGGTACATAGCGGCGAGGGTCGCGGAGGCCTGGGCGACCATGGCCGGGTGCCAGCGAAAGGTGGGCGCGGTGACGCCGGGGCCCAAATCGCCCGTGGTGCGTTCGGCGATGGCCGCGAGCACACTCCATACGAAGGAGCTCTGGCCCTGTTGCGGCACCCATGGCTGAAAGTGATCGGCCGCCATCACCCCGCTGAATCCGTGCTCCTCGGCGTACGCCGACAACGAAACCGCCTCCGCGGGGGCGAACTGCTCCAACATGGCTGCGTAGCCGATCTGCAATTGCGCCATTGTGACCTTTCTGAACATCGCGTGGTCCTCACCATTTAACCGCAACACCACGGCGTCCCTTCACACCCGGTTGGTTCGCAGCTTCTCAGGGCGCTGGAGAATAGGCTGGACGCATGCGCATTGCCACCTGGAACGTCAACTCCATCCGCGCGAGAGTCGACCGCACCGTCGACTGGATGGTGCGCGAAGACATCGACGTGCTCGCCATGCAGGAAATCAAGTGCAAGCCCGAGCAGTTTCCGGCGCAGGCCTTTGAAGACGCCGGCTATGACCTCGCCATCCACGGGCTCAGCCAGTGGAACGGCGTCGCCTTCGCGAGCCGCCTGCCCATCACGGATGTGGTCACGTCCTTTCCGGGGATGCCCGGCTTCCTGAAGGGCGAGGAGGGACCGGACCTGCCCCTCGAAGCGCGGGCACTCGGCGTGACGATCAACGAGCAGCATCTGTGGAGTCTCTACGTGCCCAACGGTCGCGCCCTCGGCGACCCGCACTACACCTACAAACTTGACTGGCTCGCCGCCCTGCAACGTCACGCTCAGGACGAGCTCGCGGCTGACCCGCACCTCTCCCTCGCGCTGATGGGGGACTGGAACGTGGCGCCGTTCGACGAAGACATGGGCGACCCCAGCTTTGTGCCCGGCGTCTCGACCCACATCTCCGAACCGGAGCGCGCCGCATTCACGGCGTTCGAGGCCGCCGGACTGCACGATGTCGTGCGCCCCCTTGCGCCGGAAGGATTCACATTCTGGGATTACAAACGCCTGCGCTTCCCCCGCAACGAGGGCATGCGCATCGACTTCATCCTCGGCTCCGAGGCCTTCGCCGACCGCGTCACAGATGCGAGTATCCACCGCAACGAGCGCAAGGGCGACGCGCCGAGTGACCACGTGCCCGTGGTCGTCGACGTGGACATCGACGGTGAAGACGATGACCGTCCCATGATTTTCTAGCGGCCCGCACATGTCGACACCCGCACCCCGACCTATTCCGCCGTCGTCGGCATCCGTTACCGTCTCGATCTCCCGCTGGGTCGACCCGAGCCGCATCGAGGAGGCGACCGGCTGGGTGCAGGCCGGCGTCGACCTCGCCCACCAGTACCCCGGCTTTCTCGGTTCGGGCTGGGTGCGCGCGAGCGAAGACTCGGGGCATTGGCAGATGCTCTACAAGTTCTCGAACGCCGCGACCCTGAACGCGTGGGAATCCTCCATCGACCGCTCCGAGTGGCTGCACGCGGGTCGCGATCTTGTGCTCGATGCCCGCGACGAGTCAAAGCGCACGGGAATCGAGGGCTGGTTCGACGCGCCCCAGGAGGCGGCGCCGGGAGTCGCCGTGCAACCGCCGCCGCGCTGGAAACAAGCCGTCAGCATCTGGCTGGGGTTCTTCCCCCTGAGCCTGGCCTTCACACTGCTCACCGCCGCGTTCGTGCCGGGGTGGAACGACCTCTGGGTGGTGGCACGCGTTCTGCTGACCACCTTCGCGCTGACGCCGATCATGACCTACGTGCTGCTGCCGTGGATCACCCGCATGCTGCGCCCCTGGCTCCAGAAGCAGCCCCGTCCCCGCTGATCGCGACGACGGGGACTCCCCTTCGTGTTGCCGCTCAGACCGTCAATCGATCGTGGGCCTGGTGGACGGGCGCAGAGCAGCGATCCGAATCACCTTGGTGTTCACGAATTCTTCCATACCGTACTTGCCGAGCTCCCGGCCGATTCCGGATCGCTTCACGCCGCCGAAGGGCAACTCCGCTGACGTGCCCGAGGCCGCGTTCACCGTCACCATCCCTACCTGAAGGCGGTCCGCCATGCGTTCGGCACGGATCAAATCCGTGGATTGGATCGCCGCGCCGAGCCCATACGCCGACGCGTTGGCCATCTCAATGGCTTCGTCTTCTGACGCGACTCTGTGCACAACGGCGACCGGACCGAAGAGCTCCTCCGAATACGCCCGCATCTCCGGCGTCACCCCGGTGAGGATAGTGGGCTGAAACCACGCGCCGGGCAGATCCAGTCTGGCGCCACCAACAACCGCACTGGCACCCTTGCTGATGGCATCCTCGACCTGTTCGGCAAGCCCATCCACCGCGGCGACCGACGACATCGGGCCCATGAAGGTCTCGGGAAGCCGCGGGTCACCCACGCGGATGGCAGAAACGGCGGTGGTGAACTGCTCGAGGAAGTCCTCGTAAACGGCCTCGGCCACTATGAAGCGTTTGGCCGCGTTGCACGCCTGGCCTGCGTTGCCGAAGCGACCGAGCACGGCCTGTTCGGCCGCGTGCCTGACATCGGCAGACTCGAGCACCAGGAACGCGTCGGATCCCCCCAACTCGAGAACGACTTTCTTGAGGTTTCTCCCCGCAATTTCGGCCACGGCAGCGCCGGCGCGCTCGGATCCGGTCAAGGAGACGCCCTGAACGCGGGGGTCCGCGATAATCATGGCGGCCTGCTCATTGGTGGCGAAAACATTCACATACGTGCCGTGCGGCGCGCCTGCATCCCGAAAGATCTGCTCCATGGCCAGGGCTGACTCTGGGCATTGAGGCGCATGCTTCAGGAGAATGGTGTTGCCGTTCATGATGTTGGGCGCGGCAAAACGAGCGACCTGGTAGTACGGATAGTTCCACGGCATGATTCCGAAGATCGGACCGAGACCCTCCTTCCGGACCACGGCAGATCCACCGCCGGCGATGTCCAGCGCCTCATCCTGCAGGAACCCCGGACCCTTGTCCGCGTAGTAGTTGTAGATCGACGCCACGAGGTCAACTTCGAGTAGAGCCTGGGAGATCGGCTTGCCCATTTCGCGCGTGATGGCGGCGGCGAGAGCGTCGCGCCGTTCCGCGTACAGCTCGGCCACCCGCCGCAGCAAGCACACCCGATCAGCCACGGCAGAGAACCGCCAATTCTCAAACGCTGTGGCGGCCGAGTCCACCGCGGCCTCGATCTCAACTCCCGTCGCCACGGGGTATTCCTGGACTGACTCCCCCGTTGCGGGGTCGGTTATGGCGTACACGGTCACGATGTCCTCCTGGGCTGCGTCGTACTCTGATCTGCGAAAGTCTCGAGCCGGATGCAGGCGAAGCCCGCATCCGGCAACTCGGTCAGGGGTGGACCAGCTCTCCGGTGACGAGCCGTCCAGCGAGGTCGGTGAGCAGGTCGACCCCGGCGAGCATATCTGTGTCGGACGTCAACTCACGCTCGTTATGCGAAATTCCTTCGACGCTGGGCACGAAAAGCATGATCGTCGGGACGATGTCCTTCATGTTTGTCGAGTCGTGACCGGCGCGGGTGCGAACGGTGCCGTAGGGCAGGCCGAGTTTCTCGGCGCTGGCCGCGGCCAGCAGCAGTCCCGCGGCGTCGTACTCTTTCGCCGCCCAGATGTGCTCGGCACCGCGTTCAATTCGCACTGCGGCCCACCGTTCAATCTCGGCGACCCTGCGGTGCAGCTCCGCATCGGCAGCGGCCAACACCGTGGGGTCGGTGCTGCGCACGTCCACGAGCAGATTGACGCGGTTGGCGACGACAACCGGGGAGTTCGGAAAGACGGTGAACTCTCCACAGGAGGTGATCACCATGTGGTCATCCGTCGTGAACTGGTTGGCGATTTCACGCGCCGCGACGACGAGCGAAGAAGCCCCCAGCAGGGCGTCGGAACGGTCAGCGATCACCGTGGCTCCCGTGTGCGCCTGCTCTCCGTGCACCACGAATTCATACTTATTGGCACCCCAGGTGGATTCGACCAGTCCGATGCTGAGGCCGTCGTCCTCCAGGGAGCGTCCCTGTTCGATGTGAATTTCCAAATAGGCGGCGACTTCGAGGCTGAAGTCCCCAATCGTTCCAATCGCCTCGAGCGCCTCGCGTACCGTCACCCCCTGTGGATCGGTCGTGGCCAAAACTCGCGCGGCGGGTAATTTTCCGGTGAACACGGAGCTGCCCATCATCGAAGGTTTGAACCGGCAGCCCTCCTCGTTAAACCAGTTGACGATGACGATGTTATAGAGCGGGATTCCGCCCTGATCGCCCATGGCCTCGCGCAATCGCATCGCGGCGTGCGCTCCCGCCAACACTCCGTAGGCACCGTCGAAGCGACCGCCGAGCGGTTGCGAATCCAGATGCGAACCTATGGCGATGTATGGGGCGCCGGGGACCAAATCGACGAGCGTGAACTGGTTGCCGACCTGGTCATACCGCACCTCGAAACCGTGCCCCTCGACAAGCCCGCGAAACCAATTTCGGGTCTGGCCGTCGGCCGCCGTGGCGGCCTGCCGATCGACGCCGCCCCCGGCGGTGGCCCCGAAGGTGCTCATGGAATGAAAATCGGCCAGGAAGGCGCGTTGCTGTTCAGTGCTCGTTTTCATGGAAGTGCTCCGATCGGATTAGTGGACGGTGGTGCGGGAGTCGAAGCTGAAATGACCGTCAACAACGGTCGCAATAATGTCGAGCGTGCCGATGTCGACGGCGGCCAGTGGGGAGCCGGAGAGCACCACGAAATCGGCGAGTTTCCCTCGGGCGAGAGTTCCCCGGCTGTCGATCGTGCCGGTGGCGATGGCCGCCCACTCGGTGTAGCTCCGCAGCGCCTCTTCCGGGGTCAGCCCCGCGCCGGGCCCACCCAGTACGAGTCCGTTCTCGGTTTTTCGATCAACGGATGACTGCAGGGCGCGACGCACGTTATTGTCGGCGACAGGCAGGTCTGAACTGCCGGCCAGGATGACCCCCGCATCGACGAGCGTCCGGCCTCGGTACAGCCAGCCCTCCCGCTCGACCCCGACGAGGTCCGCGAACTGGTCACCCAACGGGCCGATGAAGCCTGCCTGGGGCGTTACCGCGATTCCCGCCCGGGCGACCAGGGCGACCTGGTCCGGACGCGAGATCCCGAAGTGCTCAATACGGTTTGGCAGCGCGTTTGGGCCGAATCGGTCCTGGCAGTCGATGATGATCTCGGCGGCAAGGTCGATGGCCGCGTCCCCGATGGCATGCAATGCAATCGGCCAGCCCGCCCGGTAGACGTCGGTGACGCGTTCGCGGTAGGACTGCGGGTCATCAAGAAGATAGCCGCTGTTGTGCGCGTGCCCGCAATAGTCCTCCGTGACCGCGGCGGTCGCACCCAGAAGCGACCCGTCCATGAAAACCTTGACCGGGCCGAGCGAGAGCCAGTCGTTACCGAAACCTGCCCCGATACCCAGGTCGATGCCCCGGCCGTGGCCGGTGTCGTGCATATCCGCCGCGTGGGCGCTGAGCGGGCGCAAGGCGTCGAGGGTCGGCATGAGCTGAGCTCGGGCATGGAGACGATTGTCCCGGAGGGCCTGCTGGTAGGCCTGAACCTCGATGGGACTGTGTCCGATCCACCCCGCACCGATGCCGGCCTCGGTGAAACTGGTGATGCCTTGTTCTGCGTATAGCGTGGTTGCGTCGTCGAGCGCCTGCACGATCTGCGGAACCGAGTAGGGCAGCAACAGATCTTGGATCAGGGCCTGGGCGGATTCCTCGATCACGCCGGTCGGGTAGCCGTCGGCGTCGCGCAGCACGGCGCCCCCGGCCGGATTCGAGAAGCCGGGTTCGAAGACGCCGGCCAGCCGCAACGTTGCTGAGTTGGTGATTGCGAGATGCCCCGACACGTGGCGCAGATACAGCGGTCGGTCACCGGTTAGTTCGTCGAGCCGCCGGATGTCCGGAAACTGACCGTCGTGATGTTTGTGGTTGAAGCCGGTGCCTTTAACCCACGCCCCCGGCTCGGCGGAAAGCCGCACGATTTCACGCTCCAGGAGATCGTAGAGGCTGTCCAGACCACGAGCGTCGTGCAGGTCGACGGCGGACAGGCCGAGCCCCCACCACGTGGTGTGACAGTGTGCGTCGATGAACCCCGGAACGATGGTCGCGCCGGCGAAGTCCTCGATGTGCTCGGCCGTGCAGTCCTGAATTTCCTCATCGAAGCCGACGATACGGCCCTCGAGGATACCCATGGTGTGGGCGCTGGGGCGCTGCCGGTCCAAGGTGAGGATCGTCGCTCCCCGAATGATCCGGTCGAGTTTCATGATCGCGCCGCCGGTGTCGTGTTGACCGCAGAGGGTGGCATGGTTTCGGGGTCCGTCCGTAGATGCAGCAGCGCCGGGAGGCCGCTGGCCAGCGCGCTCACCAAGGCGGATTCGAAGTCTTCGGTGTGTTCCACGAGCTCGCCGTACCCGCCGAAGGATCGCATCCACGCGGCGAAATCGGGATTTGTCATTGACGTTCCCGAAGCACGACCTGGATAGTGCGCTCGCTGA
>Ga0307487_1000441_pt1 | contig 32924 bp, 43 predicted proteins | sample CBIW12metaG_FD_203665 | JGI IMG/M metagenome (GOLD analysis project Ga0307487, IMG submission 203665) | Sea-ice brine microbial communities from Beaufort Sea near Barrow, Alaska, United States - CBIW 1.2 | ecosystem: Environmental > Aquatic > Marine > Coastal | place: USA: Alaska | collected... | reverse complement strand
TGTAATTTTTGATGATATAGATGGCCACTTTCCAATTACAAAGTTATTTTCTGAAATAACGGGGGATTTGCCCGTAAACCCAAAGCATGGAAAACAATATGTATTGCCGTTTTCTGAAAGCCCTAAATTTGCCATTACCTCGAATTTTGGACTGTTTAAGGTTGATAGTTCTACCTCCAGACGTATTTTATACACGGTTTTTTCTGATTACTACCACTATAAAAGTGATGATGATGAAATGGAGTATAAGCCTTCCATGGATTTTGGTAAAATGCTCTTTAGCCAATTTGATGAAGGTGAATGGAACGACTTTTTTAATCTTTCGGCAGAAGCTGTACAATTCTATTTACAGCAAAACATAAAAATCAACCCGCCCATGGATAATGTGGACAAACGAAATAATTTGACAACCATGGGGGATGGGTTCAAAGAGTGGGCCGATACGTATTTTACGGATTCCTACTTAAATGATTTGGTTCCAAAAAATGAAGCTTTTATTGATTTTGAACAAAAATCTAAGTTGAAAGGCTGGACTGCACAACGCTTTAAAAAATCTATAAAGGAATGGTGCAAGTATTACGGCTATTTCTTGAACCCGCCTGAAACTTTGAATACCCAGGGCAAGTGCAAACACAATTACAACGGTACCACTATTGAAATGGTTTATATCAAAACCAGTAAAATAGAGCAATTGCAAGGAAAAATAAACAAACCAACTGAAAATGATGTTGATCCAACCGATGATTTACCCTTTTAATTACGAAAAAAAATTGAAAAAATAAAATATTATGAATTTAGGATTTAGCACAAAAATAAGCGGCAAAGAAACTTGGTTTGTCGAAAAAATATTTGAAGGATTAGTTGAATCTGATTTGATATCGGCAAGTGAGTATAATAATTATTATGGGATTTATCTGGAAAAAGGATATAGTTTTCATTTTGGTGTAGATGCTAAAATACATACAATCCGGAAAGATGAAAAAAACAGGTGGAAAGTAGGAAATAAAATACATTTCATTATAAATAACAGGACAAAAAACAGACTTCAATTTGCCCCGGTTGTCCAGGTCAAGAGCATACAATTAATAGAAATAGGAAATATTTTCAACGATAGAAGATTTATTAAAATTGATGGTGTTGAATTAATTGAAAAAGAAATTGAAACACTTGCAGAGAATGATGGATTTTTCTCTGTAGATGATTTCTGGGAATATTTTAGCCAAACAGATTTTCAAGGAAGTTTAATTCATTGGACTAACCATAAATATTAATATGTAATTATGAAAATAGTAGAAAACACCCCAAAAGATGAAAGCCGGAACATGAGTACATGTTTTAAAAACGGCATTCGCATTATCCCTTTTAAATATGGAAACCTCTTTAAGATTATTGTTGAGCGCAATGGAAAACAGAAAAAAGGAGAGGACCTGTACCCTGAAAAATCCGACAAGCATACACCAGGGGTATATGACAAGATACACGAGCTATACAGGCAGATAGCAAATAAAATTGATACCCCACAACCATTAACCCCTCAGCAATTATGATTATTGAAACCCTCTACGTCCTGACCATTGTAGCCCTGGCAATAGCCTTAGTAAAAAGCATGGTCCAAATCAAGACCCTTCACCAACAAAATGAAGTACTCTTAGAAGATATAGATCTACTTATTGAACAAAATTATAAAAATATAAACCAAAACTCCACAAACTAAAGCTTATGATCATTATTACTGCAATTGCCTATTTAATTTCAATGTTTTTCCTGTTCCTTCTTTTTCGTGTTCTCAAAAAAAATTACAAGGAAAATAAGTACGGGAAAAACCTAAAAAAACGAAGCGATGAAATAAAGAAAAACAGAAAGAAATTCCGGGCCAACGGAGATAAGGAGTTCACCTTTGATAATGGACGGGTTATAATATTAGCCCCAAATTACAAAGCCGCAAACAAGCAATTTCAAACTAATCATAAAAATGGAAGGTGCAACCTCTAATACCCAAAACCCAATGTTTAATAATAGTGAGAAAGAAACGTTAAAACCATTGCCATACGGTGCGAAAAAGCAGAAAGTTTATAAATGGTACCCACGTACCCCGGATGAAAAAATTAAATCTATAATACTTTACTGCCAAAAATTAATTTATCCGCATTTATCGGAAAAGGAGCTAAAATATGAGAAATGGTTAAGTATGCCTGTTCTTAAAGAAATTATAAAGTATGAAGGCGCTCCGGCTGGGTACCAGAAAGAATATGAATAGTAACAACCCCCACCGTTGCAATCAGTTGCAGCGGTGGGTTTTAAACACTAACCAACTAATGAAAAGAAACATCTGTAATTCCTGCGGAACAAAAAAAGAGTGCCAACGCTATGAGATCCCTTATTTACGTAAAAAAAGGGTGTGGATTTGTTCCGGGTGTATGCAACCAAAAAAAATAAAAGATAAATTTTACCTGCAATCGGTAATAGAGTAGTTTTAAAAGTCTAATAATTGGACAAAATTAGCCAACGTCCAAAAACAGGACAAAAACAAATAAAAATGAGAAAAATTACAGTAATTACCGGACCTGCAAACAGCGGAAAAACTTTTTTAAGTAAAAATATATCACTGAATTATGAGAATCCTATTTTTGTTAATGAAAGATCAACACGTAAAGAACCATTTCGCTTTAGTACTATTGATAGTACGGTAGATCTAATTATAATTGATGATGTAAATAATTTAGATTTTTTTAGAAAGCTCCAGGACTTAGTAAATTCAAAAACCCTATTTATAAAAAAAATAGGCATAGAAGAATTTCACACACCAACCCCTAATGTGATAATAAACACTTCATTGGAACCTTCGGAATTATCCTCCATGTATTTATATAATGTTTTATCGTGTTGGAGAAATGCCAACGGTCATTTTATATTTAAAAAAGTCCAGGATAGTATAATTGAAAAAGACCAGGACAGCATAATTAAATAAACAGGACAAAAAAACCAACAAAATGAGTAAGATTAGAGTTATTGAAAAAATTAGTAAAGGAAAAAAAGCATATTTTTTTTCTATAAATGATGCTTTTAGATTTTTAGAGGAAAATAATGTCCTAACAACAAAACAAATGATGCGCAGACGTTGGAATGCTCAAAAATCTATATACAAAGAGTATTATCAAGGTTTTCGAGAAGGAGAGATCAATTCAATATTTCAAATGGATTATATGCTACTTGAATTTAATGATATTTTTGTAAATGATATAGGTTTTATAACGATTTTAAAATTGCATATTCCTACAAATAAGCAGCAAAATGAATTTTTGCGAATACTTTATTCTATTGATAATTGTGGTCACCCATCCCAATTTGGAAATTTTGCAAAAGAGAATCTCCAAGAAACGTTTAAAGTAATTACAATAGATTTAGATTCTCTTGGATTGAACTTCCATTAAAATTATGGGAAAAGAAAATGAAACCGGAAATGCTTTTACTGCCGATGTTAGCCAAAGTTTGTATTACCTAAATGCTCAGGTTGAAATGTTAGATTCTATCCTTGAAAAAGGAGGGGCAATAACGATAAGACGAATTGAGAGGATGAGAACAGAAAAGCTAAACGAAATACAAATCCTAATAAAAGAAAATTGCGGCTAACTATGGGATAAACGCAATGCAATAAAATAATTAATTAAACCAAAAACCCTAAAATCATGCCTATAGATGATCAGAAAGAAAAAATTGAAATTGCAGCGAAGATTCTTAGAAGTCGAATAGCTATGACTGAAGAGGATTTCGATTTTGTAAAAATGAGACTTGGTTTTTTTGCAGAAGAATTTGCACCGAATAGAATACCTATTGAGCTCTATTCTCCCAAACCAATAATGACAGAGAAATTTGTTGAATGGTTAAAAGAAGATTCAATCGAAGATCAACAGGGTTTTCCGTTACAATCTTTGTACGAAATATATATCAACTCAATACTGTGGGAAGAAATAGAACAGGACTTGGAAATACCTAAAGAACATTTAAAAGTTAGAGTTTAATCAGATAAATAACCAATGGAAAAAGGAATAGCAAAAAGATACTTTGGGGGCAAAGGTGCGAGTGGAGCAGTGCAAAAAATAATTAACTGCATTCGTCCTCATGATACTTTGGTTGAAGCTTACCTGGGTAATGGCTATTTATCCCGCAGCATTAAGAAACCGTCCAGAATCATAGGCAATGATCTAAATTCTAAAGTATATAATAAATGGATCAAGCTTGGTTACCCCTGGATGGAATTATACAACCTTCCGGCCATTGAACTTTTAAAGCAGCTTAATTTTGAGGATCTTAGCAAAACCGTTATATATTTAGATCCTCCGTACCCTCTTTCTTCCCGGAAATCACCAAAACTGGTTTATGACAGCGAAATGACAGATGAAGATCATGAAAAACTGTTAGATTTTATTTTACACGAATTGCCAGGGAATGTAGATCTATTAATTTCTACCTATCCAAATTCGATTTATGAAAACAAATTGCGCCATTGGTCCAAAATTGAATACCAGGTTAAAACGTCCAGGGGAATGGCCACAGAAGTTTTGTATTACAATTACTCAGATCTTAGCCTGATACATGACTACAGCTTTGCCGGGGATAACTACCGGGAACGCTTACAAATAAAAAGAAAGGCAAAACGATGGGCCAACCGCTTGGAAAAAATGCCAGATTATGAAAAACAGGCTATTATTGAGGAGGTTTTAAAACTTCCTGAATTTTCTACAGCTGCAGTAACGTCAAAAATGGCGTTATCTGCAGGTGTGATATCCTAACGCTATTTTTGACGTTACTCAAGCTATTATTAACCATTCTTCATAACCGTTGCAACCCGCAACGGTTATTTTTGTTTATATCCTTACCTATCCTAGCACAACCTTGTCAATCTTGGTCTAAACTGGTTTAAATTCCCTAAAACTATTGAAAACTTACCCAAAATGGCTAAAACATTCTTAAAGTAGATTGTCACCTTCTAGCCTTGCCTATCCTCCAATGCGCTCATTATTATACCACATCTTAGCAATCTAAACAAGTTCATTAACATTTTGATAGTGGCTAACAAAGTAGAAATTTCGGCAGGATTAAAACGCAATTTGAAGATTGGAAAAGAGTACAATAAACTCATTCCTTCGGTAAAATGCGAACGCACAAACTTAGGTGAAGGTGATACCTTTAAAACCGTAAACTGGATGAAAGGTTGGATTGAAAAATACAATTATCAAACAGCGAAAATTTCTCCCATACTTCAAGGCCGGTCATTACAGGAAACGGTAAATAATATTTACCAGTTTCTATATGACCATGTTCAGTACACGGCTGATGGCCCATTGCAACAATTGAGATCACCAGCTTGTACCTGGACACAGCGAAAAAAAGGAGTTGATTGTAAGAGTTATTCTGTTTTTGCAAGTAGTGTTTTATCCAATTTGGGAATTAAGCACTTTATAAGGCAAATTAGACAGCCTTATTTCTACCCGGAAGAATTTACACACGTGTATGTAGTTGTTCCAATAGATCAAACCGTTAGTAGCTATCAAAAAAATACGCCAACCTATGTTCTGGATGCTACCAAGCACCAGAATACGGAAAGCGATTATATAGAAAAATCAGACGTACAAATGGTAAATCTTAAAAATATAGGTTTAAATGCACCGCAACAAGACAGTAACATTCAAAAGATCAGTGAAAATTTTAACACCTTCTCAAAGTTCTTGCTTAGAAAGGGTGTACCACTTGAATCAGTAAATGCAGTACGTGATCGGGTTAGTAAATTCACTTCAAAAGGCATTGATCCAAACATTGAAATTATATCTGATGGTCTAAAAATACAAGGACTTGAATTTCCGCTATATTTTAAAGAACATGTACCATTTTTAGTAGTCAGGGAAGCTTTCGGTGGGCCTAAAGGATTAGGGTTTACAGCTGCATTTGGAGGATCTAACCCCTCTACTGGATTGGGCTTTTCTTTTGGAGCAGCATTTTCAAGCATCAAGGATAAATTAAAAGGTGGTGAAATTAATACTTCTGGTAAAAATCCAACAACAGGAATAGTTGATGCTGGGCTTACACTTGCTTCAGGCGCAATTCCATTTGGCGGTATGATAAAGGGACTGATGGATACCTTGAATATAAGTCAAAACATAGGAAACGTACTTAAATACGGACTCTCTTCCTGGGGAGCGAGTAAAACACCTGAAGGAATCAAAAAAACCTTTGCAGAATCAATATTGCCATGGTTACAAGATATGTTGGCAAAGACTACCATGGATAATATCTCTACCCAATTAACGGCTATTGATGTTAATCTTCGGGGTAATTCCCAATATATGAAGAAGCTAAAGGAAAATCATTCCAGGGCAAAATCAACTAGGATAGCAAACGAGTGGGTTGAAAAGGAATGTATGAAGCTACTCGGTGAAGTACTTGCTGGTTTCAATAAAAAATTGCAAGAAGCCGGAGTTGCAGTCACAAAAACAAAGGTTCAATCCAATTCAGCGAAATTAAAACCTTTTCCTATAATTGATATTAAAGGAAAAGATGTAAAAGCCGATAGGTATTGGGATGAGATACCTTACTACATATATACAGTTGATCAGGGTAAGCTGAAAAATTGGAACTCGGCACAAATGAACATAGGAGGATCTAATGTTACCCCATCGTCCGGTAATACATATCAGCAACCTACAAATAATTATCAGCAACCGGTTAATACAAATTATCAGCAACCGGCTAATAATACAGCGAATATCAACCCCAATAATACGGTTCCTGGAAAAAGCAATACAGGACTAATTATAGCCGGGGTAGCTGCGGCTGCATTGCCATTCTTATTTTTTATGAAAAAATCACCGGTAAATACTCCGGCAAAAAAATCCAAAAAATAATGGGAACTAATTGGTACCATCACTTAAAATGTAACATTGAAATTACAGCCGCAGGAATTGTAGCCGTAACCCTGCATACATTATTTAGCGGAAATCAATTTCAGAATTTACCGGCAACTAGGGATTTAGATTCTAATATTAAAAAAGATGTTACCCAATGGTTCACAGCTATTTTAAATCCTTGGTTCGGAAAATTATCAGATGGTTTAACTGTAGATAATAACATTCAGGAATTAACAGCTTCAAGTTATTCAGAAAAAATAAATGCCATCATTACCTCCTTGTATGTTGCCAGGACGTATTACGCAAAACAGGCAGATAACAGTTATATCACCTCGTTAAAATCTGTAGCACTTTATAAGGCTGCAATGTTAGAGGAACTGGCAAATTGTATTGGAGCTGCGTATGAAACTGCATTAAATCAGTTTGGTACTGAAATAATTGGTAAAACACGCATTAGCACTATGGCTTCAACATACGAAGGCACCGGCCCTGAAAATTATAAGTGGGATGGGGAATATCTAGTAAATCACATTCAATATGAAAAAATAGAAAATATGGAACAATCCACAGATTGCAAAAAAGGTAAAACAGATTATTTACCCTGGATAATAACATCTGGTTTTTTCCTGATCGCTTGGAGCGCAGCAGCCAAAACAGCATCTAAAAAATAAAGCAAACAGCAACGTACAATTATTAACAATTTTTAATTCAAATTTTTATGAAGTTCGGAAAAATCACTTCTCAAAATGTAAGCACTAATGCAATTTCGGTTGCGGGTGCGCTTGCAGGTGGAGCTATTTCCAACGGCCTAATGACTTTGGTACCAGAAAAGCAAGAGTTACTTGCCAGAGGTGGTATGGCAGTTACAGGTCTTGTTGGAGCAGCATCTGTGAAAGGTACTAACAGTACAGAGAAATTAGTCAAATTCCTGTTGTTGGGATTTGGAATTGCCCAGGGTGCAGCTTTGATCAAAAAGTTTTCTGCTGATCAAATTCAAATTGATGAATCCAGTTCGGCTTCAGAAAAATTTGTTGCAGGGATGGCAGGACTAGCGTGTCCATGTGAAGATAATTACGCAGCATTAGCTTCTCCGGTAATTAATTTTGCCGCATTGAACCCTTCTGATGAATATCAGCCAGCAAAAGCGAGGTCCTTAGGCGCTTTTTAACATTAATAACCAAATAGTTTTTTAATAATCAAATCATTTTTATCAATTTTTAAATCAATTACACATGAAAAATAGAGAAAAGTTACTTTCTGCGCTTGCATTCCTTTTTATGATCGCTGAAGCCAGCGCACTATCAAGCGAACTTAATTCGCTTATTACAAGTCCTACGGGAATCGAGGCAAGATTGACACGCCATACGGTATATGTGCGTACAGATGCTTCTGGGGCAGCAAGTTCTTGGAATATCATTACCGAGAATACAACGAAAATAGAAGGGAAATCTTCCATTTCAAAACAATCGTTACCTAAAAATCAAGCTGTCATTTTTGACAAAATTACACTTGGTTATGCTCAAGGGGCTGCAGCCGGAAAAGAAGGGGCCGTGGATTATTCACTAGTTGCACCTCCCGCAATTTTGAGAAATGCAATTTTAGTGATCACTCAAAATGGACGTGAAGTATTGGAACTTCCTGTTGCCGATATGGTGAAAGGTCAATCCAGTAATTCAAGTGCCGATAACTATCACGATTTGGAAGGCTTCCATTACCTGGTTGATGATCAGCCAATGGAATGGGTATTGAAATTCCCTAACGGTGAAACATTCACACCGGTAGCTGGCAAGTTCAACTTGATTGAACTTAGGATTCAAGGTTTCAAAACCTCTCGTAAACAATAAAAATAATTTGGTTGGTTAATTGTTAAAAGCCCTACCTGGTTGGCCGGGTAGGGCTTTTTTTAATCCCAATAAATAAAATCCACGATGGAAAAAACGCAATGGAAAACGCTAAGAATGACCCTCGCTGTAGGAGAAGTTTTAGCTGAAAAAGAAATTACCCTGGAAAAAGGAAAACGTATTGTTTCCGCAGTTGTAAAAAATAGGCAACCGGTACAGTTAGTAAGCGTTGGTTTATTTGAAAATAATACCCAAGTATCTGCCCCAATGAACTTGAAATTTTGGGAGCGAAGCAATTCAGGCCAGTATTTAGACGGATTCAAACCCCTTGCATACAATGGAGGTTCACAAATTTCCGTGCGCCTGGCGGCTAATGCAGCTATTACAGTAGCAGATTTGGAAATAGAAATAGCTTTTGGAATTATCAAAGACGACACAGAATGTTAAAAGCGACACTTGGTTTCAAAAAAATAGTAGAAGATGTTGATAATTTCAGCCTGAAAGGAATGATAGAACCTACATTTTACAACTTCGGGGACCAAAATGTTCATGTGCTTTATTCCATCGTGAAACCTGGTGAAAGTTTCCTCGCCGGCGTATCAAATATGGTAATGGATAATGATGTTGTGATCAGATTTGAAGGAAATAATAAAATAGGGAGGAACCTGATGGTTTATTATGGTTCACCCGTACAAAATTGTTAAAAAATGGTACAACCTGAATTAATAGATCTTATTTCCTGGCTCGATAAAAATGACCGGAACCGTTTTGAAATCTACGATTTAGATAATCGAAGATCCCTTAAAAGCTGCGCTAGTTATATTGATTTGACCAAGAATTTTGAAAACCCAGAAGGTTATTTTAAAAAATTGGCCAATGATGGCGTTCGTACCGTTCAAATTATGCAAAAGCGCAAGAATGGATCTTCCTATTCCCGGGAAGAATGCGCCTGGAATTATGAAATTAGTACTGATGGTAGTGCCATACCTAACGTTGCTGCAAGTGGTCAGTCGGATCGTCCGGCGGCCACGCCGCAACAAAATCAACCAGGTCTTGGAAACCCTACTACTAGAGTAAATAAGGCAGGGCTTAGTATTGAGGAATTACTAGCAATACAATATGATGAAGTCAAAGCGGAAAATGTAAAATTAATTTCTAAAAACGAAAGGCTTACCGAATCTTGCCAAAATCACAAAGAAGCCAGGACAAAAGCAGAAACGGATCATAAACATAATACCGAAAATAAACCTTCATCTACAGATAAGTTTATTGATATGATAACTACCAACCCGGCAGTTCTCGGTCACATGGTGGCAGTTTTTAAACCGGCATCCTTACCAGTACCAGGACTTAGCAGCCCTCAATTAAGCGATGTTAAAAGCACATTGGTAGATCTTATCTCCCATGACAAGCTAACAGATGAACACGTAAAAGGTTGTAAACATGTGTTAGTTGAAGTGTTGAATGGCAACCAACAATTTATTGATGATTATTTAAAAATATTACAAAAACATAAATTAATAGGAGCAGATTATGGCAGCAACAACAATCATAATAACGGGAACATCTAAGGAAGAAGTTCAAAAAAAAGAAAAGGCTTTACAATATCAGGCCAATAATCTATCCCTTCTGGAAATACAACGCCTGGAAGAAATGGCACGAAGTCCAAAAGCCCGGCAAATGCTCAATGAGAATTGGCCTATGCTGAAAAGCTTTATCTAAAATCCTATGACTGGATCAAACCCTTTAATAATTACCTCTATGGCATTATCAGCAGTTTCTTTGGCAAAAAATAAAAATTTCATTAAAGAAAATTGGAAACCTATAATTGCTATAGGTGCCACTATGGGATTAACCTATGGTGTTTGGAGTATTTATCAAGATATTAAAGGGAAAACGAATCAGACAAAGGTAGAGCTTAAAGAAGATCCCAGATATAAAAAAACGAAATTGACCGAAGCCCAGGCATTGATGAAGGCAAACAGGCTTCAAGAGGCCATGGGTACTTTTGGGAAGGTAAATGAAAAGGAATTAAATGCGATTAGATCTATACTTACGGATTTAACGTACAACGATTACGTAAAAGTTTCTAAAGCATTTGGAAACCGTGGGTATGTTACTATAACCGGAATATCCAAGGATTCAGACTGGATAGCCTCTTCAAAGAATTTAAGCTATTGGTTAAGCAAAGAATTACAACCACAAGATCTAGATGCTTTAAAACAGGTAATTCCTAACGTTTTTTAAAAAATAACTATGATAGATTCTGGACTTATTTCAAAACAAATAGTAATAGTAGATGAAATGAACAGGCCCCTTGAGCGTGTTCATTTGTCCTGGGGGAATGGAGGGGGAACTACTACAGATGCGAGGGGAAAAGCATCTGTTCTTGCCCTTCCAGGACAACGGGTCAACATTACCTATGTAGGGATGGAGCCGGATTATTATAACGTGCAAAATTTGCCACAAAAAATAATACTTATGAATAGAACCGAAAGCCTACCGGAAGTAGTTATAAATGCTACTCCAAAGGTAACTACCCCAAACTATATTTTTCCGGCACTTGGAGCCGCAGCACTTTTATTGATCGTAATGTCCTTGGGAAGCGAAAGCAAACCTAAGCAAGTTACACTTTAGCTTGAGTAACGTCAAAAATGGCGTTAGGGTCCGGAATGTTAGAAATAACGTTACTGCAGCTTTTACAAATAAATAAAAAATAACCCAATGGCCAATTTCTATACATATCTACCCCTTTTGTTACAAGTTGAAGGAGGTTTTCAAAATAATCCTAAAGACCGGGGCAATTATAATTCCCTGGATCAACTTATTGGTACGCAATACGGAATTTCAACCGGTTTTTATGAAGGTATTATAGGTAGGCCCCCTAGTGTTGCTGATATTAAAGCCATAACAAAATCCCGTGCAGAGGAATTATACCGTGTGCATTTTTGGAATGCACAACGGGCCAGTGAGATAAATAGCCAGGCAATAGCCAATACGGTGATTGATCACCAGGTAAATGCCGGGGATGGTGTACTGGTTGCTCAAAAGCTTTTAAAATACCAATTTGGGTTTTCAAATTTAGGAGTAGATAACCAAATGGGAAAAAATAGTTTAGCCGCTATTAATAGTGTAGATGTTGGCCGGTTCGTTACTCTCTTCAATGAGAAACGTGCAGCACATTATAATTCAAGCTGGAATTCGGCCGAATTTGCCGATGGTTGGCTTCGCAGGTTGACAAAATTTGCCGTTGACTATCAAAAACCTATTTCATTGCTTGCCATTGGCGCAATCGCAACGGTTGGGTTTTTATTTTACAAATTTTATATAAAAAATTAAAAGATGCCTGGATTAATCATAGATAAAGTTGGAGGGGGAAACAAAGTATTGAAGACAGCCGTGTTGAATACAGCCGTGTTAGCTTCTATTCCCGAAAAAGATATTAAAGATGGTTTAAAGTACCTGGTTAAGGATAATTCCTTTGAATATTTTTATGATGCTTTAGCCGTTATTGGTGATATAGCGCCATTGGACCAAACTAAAGGTACGGGATTTTGGAGAATAATTTCGCCACAAGCTGAACCGATACTTTCAATTAACCAGGATAACAAACCAGTTGTTATTGAGATATACGAGAAATCTTTGGAAGGGGAAATAGCTTCTTTGGATTCTGTTTCTAAGTATATTAATGGGTTAAATCCTCCGGTAGATGTTTCTGAACATCAAACACCATATATAAAAGTTATTTCAGTTGACGATTTTCAGCCATTTATTACTGAATATACTATTGGTGCAGGGGAAGAAACTTTAATATTCCACGGTAAAGATACTGATAATCCTTATGAATTAGATTGGGGTGATGGTATAACAGAAGTTATTGCCCTCAATACGTTTCCTACTCATATATACGCTGCACCCGGTGTTTATACATTGACAGCAAAAGCTTCAAAACTTAAATATACTTTTCCGCAATATGTAGATACTTCGCACAATATAAAGCTAACAGATATTAAGCAATACGGTGATGTTCAGTTTGTAAACTTTTCTGTTATGCAATCCAGTTTAACAAATATTACCGCTATTGATATTCCTAATTTTCAAAATGCTGATATCCTGACGTCTGCATTTCTAAATTGTAGCTTATTAGAAAGCATTCCTTCCAATACATTTAAAAAGGCTTACAAATGCCGCGAATTTGGTAGTGTTTTTCAAGGATGTTCTGTATTAGCGGAAATACCGGATGGGTTATTTGATAATTGCAAATTTGCTGATTCGTTTTCACAGTCATTCTATGACTGTAAGTTACTTCAAGCAATACCTAACGGACTTTTCGATCATAATGTATTGGTTTATTCCTTTGCAGAAACTTTTAGGGGGTGTTCCATACTATCAGCAATACCTACTGGCCTTTTTGATAACAATCCACTTATAACCACATTCAGTAGAACATTTGACACAAGTAATATTCAAGCAATACCTATTGGCCTTTTTTATTACAATACGCTTGTAACCACATTTAAAGAAACTTTTAATCAAAATTCTATTACAACCGTTCCGTTGGAACTGTTCAAAACGAATACAGAGAATACGACATTCAGGAGTACATTTGGTTCTAATAATATAACAGAAATAGATATTGATATATTTAGGTACAATACTAAAGTTACAAACTTTTATAGAACTTTATTTTCAAATGAACTTTCGGAAATCCCTGCAACTATTTTTGATTCAAATACAGATGTTACAGATTTTCAAGGAGCCTTTTACGGTAATAATTTAACTCAAATTCCTGGAAACCTTTTTGACAATAATACGAAGGTCGAAATATTTACAGATTTATTTGCCCAAAACCTAATTACTTCAATACCAGATAGTCTTTTTGATAAAAACACTTTAGTAACATCATTTCAATCAGCTTTTAATACTAATCAATTAAATGCAATACCGGTAGGCTTATTTGATAAGTGTACAGAGGTTGATACTTTTGGACAAGCTTTTTATTCAAATAACCTGACTTCTCTCCCGGTAGGCTTATTTGATAAGTGTACTAAAGCAACGGCATTTTGGAATGTGTTTCAATCGAATTTGCTTACAGAAATAAATGCGGATCTGTTTAAATACAACACGCTTGCAGCAACCTTTTCGGCTGCTTTTTATGATAATGACTCACTAACAACTATTCCTCCGGGATTGTTTAATCACTTGGCATTAGCGGCCAATTTCCAACAAGTATTTAGTTCTTGTTCAAATTTAACAACCGTTCCTGACAATATATTTACAGGTACAGGAATAACAACATCTTATCAAGCTTTCATGGGATGCACTAACCTGGCACATGCACCCGAATTATGGGTTGAGTTTCCTGTTTTAGCTTCTCACGGCAGCACTTTCACCGGCTGTATTAATGCAGATAACTATGGGGATATTCCTGTTGATTGGCTGTAACATTTTAAACAAATAATAACAAGATGCTATATATTTTAGAAAACATCGGTAAAGGCAAGATAGGATTGGGAGAAAGACAAATTTCTCCGGATGAACTTATTTTAATTGAAGATTCCACACCTGATCTTTTGCGATCAAAAGACCGGGTGTTATTAGTTGCGAATTGGGTAGAGAATGTAGGAACCGGTTTTTTTGATTATACCTATGCAAACACACGGATTAAGGCTACTTCAGATGTAGAGTTTATTCCGCATTCAGCAAGTGTAGCTACTGTAAATGATGCCGGTATTCAACCGCACACACCCATTAGTGTAGGTCAGGCAATTATAACAGCTTCCAATGTGCCAGTCCAGGATATAACCGTTGATGTTTTAATTAAAAGGATCAAAGATGTTTAGATTACCAGTAAAACAAGCAGCCCCAGCACCAGCACCAGAACCTTGGGTAAGACCGGCTGATTGGTTGGAAATTGATAGTTTAGTAAACGTGGGAGATGAAAAGTTTGTAGGTCTTCATTTAATTACAGAAGATAGTAATTTCTTAGCATTATCAGCTACTTCGGACTATACAGTAGATTGGGGAGATGGCCTTGTAGAAAACTTTGCATCAGGAATTGTGGCTTATCATTCCCATGATTGGGTTGATTTTGTTGGGACAGACAGTGTTAAAGGGTATAGGCAAGCGATTGTAACAGTAACACCGCAAGTTGCAGGGACCTTTACAAATATAAATTTACAAAGAAAACATAATCAACCTGGTTTATCTCCATATAGCGGTGGGTGGATAGATATTGTGATGTCAGCACCAAATATGACAAGTATAGATATTGGTGACACAACTATATTTTTAACATATTTAGAAAAATTTGTATTTAAAGGCGACCATTTAATTACAAATATGACATCTATGTTTGAGGGTTGTTCTTCTTTACAATCTGTACCATTATTTAATACAGCATCAGTCACAAATATGACATCTATGTTTAAGGATTGTTCTTCTTTACAATCTGTACCATTATTTAATACAGCATCAGTTACAAAAATGACATCTATGTTTGAGGGTTGTTCTTCTTTACAATCTGTACCATTATTTAATACAGCATCAGTCACAAATATGACATCTATGTTTAAGAATTGTTCTTATTTACAATCAGTTCCGCTATTTGACACATCATTAGCACCAAATATGTCAAGTATGTTTGAGGGTTGTTCTTCTTTACAATCTGTACCATTATTTAATACGGCATCAGTCACAAGTATGTCCTATATGTTTAAGAATTGTTCTTCTTTACAATCTGTACCGTTATTTAATACGGCATCAGTTGTATATATGTCCCATACGTTTCGGAATTGTCCTTCATTACTGTCCGTTCCATTATTTGACATATCATCAGTCGCAGCCATTTCATATGCCTTTTATCAATCTCCTTCTATACAGAAAGGTGCTTTGGCTGGAACTAAAACAACTATTAGTTATTCAGGATGTAAATTATCAGCAAATGCACTTACTGATATTTTCAATGGACTAGCTACAATAGCAGGGCAAACAATAACGATAACTGGTAATTGGGGAACGCCTTTATTAACCGCAGGAGAAAAATTAATAGCAACCGATAAAGGTTGGACAATCGTAGAATAATATGGAAGATACAAGTGGATTTTACAAGGTTAGTAATGAACAATTACTTTTTGCACCAAACAAAGTAACAAATAAAGATTATGTACTTGAAATAGCTAAAAAAGATACCTATACCTACCCTGTTAGTGGTTGGTCCTGGTTTGCAAGCCTATCAGATGCAGAAACTTTTTTTATATCCGGTGGTTGGGTAAAACCGGTAGAACCAGTACAGTAAAATAATCAACTTTAAAATTTATAATTATGGAATCAAAATTTCAAAAAATAGTAGAGAATACCATTTGGTACAATCAATTTTTATACGGCCTTGTTTTGGCTATATTTTTTGGTGGTACAACCCTATTGAGTGGGTTTAATCCGGTTTGGGCATTGGTTCAAGTTTTGGCCATTGCAGCATTACGGGAGTACTACATGGAATACGCATTTTTAAAATGGTCCTGGCGTAATTTCTTTTTTATCCAGACACCTGCAATTCTAATCTATATTTTTATAACCCTTTAAAATCAATACAATGAAAAATTATTTAATCGGGCTAAGCCTGTTTGTTACCGTATTTTCAGTTGCCCAGGTATCTGTAAAGCACCGCTTGGCCGAAGATTCAAAAAAAATAAGGATAGAATTTGACAGTGTTTATGCCGATGAAATCGCAGAATTGACAAATACGAGTGATCTTGAGAGGGTTTACAAAACTTTAGATCCTTCAGCTACTCCGGTAGATCATGTGATCACCAATGATGCAGCACTACCGCATTTTCTAACAGAATTTTATAATGGTGCAATTTATCACCAGGTAGATTATGCCCAGGAGTTGATCACCTTGAATAAAGTTATGCTTATCCAGGCAGATCTTAATTTTTTAGGCAGCATAGTAGAAATTGAAGGAGGTCAGGAAATATGGCTTAATTCCAAGCTGTTACTATACCCTAATTTGATGCATGCGATTTTTTACCATGAAATGGGAATTTTATATGAACTCCCGGTGGACAAGAATAGCAACAACCTTGATTTTATGAGCGATAGATGGGAAATTAACCCCAAATATGAGCATTGGGCCTATAACCGTAGGCAGAGATCTACCCAAAAAGGAACATTCTTTGAAAAGTTGCGCAAAAAGCATCCTCTAAAAAAACAACTTTAATTATAACATAAAAATACCCGATTTATGATAGCATTATTTTTCCTTCAGACCGCAACTGACGTAAAAGATATCTTATCCATACAAAGTGTTAGTGTGATTGGTCTAATGATCTTCTTCATGGTGTACCTAATCTGGCAAAATAGCCTTTTGAAAAAGGATATAATTGCCAGGGATGATAAAATTGCTGGAATTGTGGCAGAACATACCAAGGATTTAAAAGAGGGAAATAAGGATATGATTACCCTGGTAAATAAATACCATCAATTTGTTGAACAGCTAAATATTATGAGCCGTGGACACCATAGATAGACCCTATAATACAGAGGTTGAAAAATACCGCAGACAACGTTGTAAAATCAGGGAGTTGATGGAATATGTGGATCATAAAAAAAATCAGTTGTTTTCCCAAAATGTAACCCCTTCAGGAAATTTCCAATAGTGAAGTTAAAAATAGAATATATCATCATTGCCATTTTAGCCATACTCCTTTTTTTTAAGGGGTGTGGCCGTGATGGTTCCGGAGAGACTACTATTTCAAACACGGTTGAGAAAACCACAACACAAATTGATAGTTCCAGGGATTCAGGAATTAAAAACCGGGAGCCTGAAAAAATAAAGATCATTGAATACCGGGATAGTATCATTAGGGTAAAAGATACAGATCAGCGCAAAGATGTGAAAGAAGTCAACCGATACCAGGACACATTAATTGTTGAAAATGCCCGTATTTATTCTGATATCATTTCTGAAGGTAGGGTATTAGAAAAAAATATTAAAGCTGAAATTGATCATAAAGAAATCACCACAACTACAACAATCGTTAAAAATGCAAGTGGGGTTTTTATTTCTCCTGGCCTGGGCTATTCTCCTGTTTATGGAATTGAAGCCCTGGAATTGAATTTAATGTATATAAGCAAAAATGACATGGGCATTAGTGCCGGTGTATATTATAACCCAAACAGCAACCACACAGGATTTAAACTAACGATACATAAAAGAATTTGGTAATGAACATAAAATTAATTTTAGGAGCAGCTGCCGCTGCCGTAGGGGGATTTATTTATTTTGGAAAGGGTAAATACGATAATTACAACACGGTTTTAGCCAATTTACAGTTCAAAATTAAAGACATAAAGAAATTGGACCTGGTAAATGGTCTGATTGTCTTTGATTCCGATATTGAGATCCTCAATCCATCTAATATTGCCATTGATGTGCCGGGCAATCAAATATTACTAAAAAAGATACATTTCTTTAGCAATTCCGGGGCTTATTTGGGAGTGGCTACACCAAACATTTCAAATATTAAAATGCCTGCAAATGGAAGCCGGTTAATCACCAATATTCCCGTGAAAGTTTCACTTAAAACCGTTGGCAATTCCTTTGCAGAAATTTTAGGGATAATATCTAATCCTAAAAATCTTCATGTCAAAGCTGATATTGAAGCATTTGGTAAATCAGTTACGGTGTAAATGACAGATAAAGATCACATAAAATCTATTTTGAAACAATCTTCATTATCCAATGAGGATTACGCCACATTAGAAAATTATGAGCCAAGTGATGGGCAAAATAAGTTGTATTCCTTCTTTACCCCGGTATGGCTTTGTGAGGTCATGTATAAGTTAGCCCTAAAAAATGGGTTTCCTAAAAATGGTAAAGTATTGGAGCCGGCATGTGGTACCGGAAATATGATAACTGTACTGGACAATCCTAAAAACTGTACAGCATTCGAACTAGATCCACTTAATTATGCTATTGCACAAAAAAGGGTGCCTGAAGCAACGTATTACAACCAATATTTTGAAACTTCATTCTTAGCGCAGCCCCGGTTTACCACAAAATTAAAAAGCCCGAAGATTACCTGGTTAAATGATTACCCATTCGATTTGGTAATAGGCAACCCGCCATACGGTAAGTCCACTAACTTGTATTCAAGTTTCTTTAAATCAATGAAGATTAAGCAAATTGAAATGTTTTTCATGCATCAGTCTTTATTGTTATTGAAGCCTGGGGGATTATTGGTATTTATTACGGGATCAAATTTTATGAGAAATGATAAAACCTATTCACGGGAAAAGGAAATGATAGGTAAGTATGCTGAATTTATTGATGCTTACAGAATGCCAAAGGTTTTTAAAAATACAGGAGTACCAACAGATATTTTAATATTTAGAAGGAAATGAAAAAGCTAAGAAATCAAATTTTTGCAGAATTAAAAAAAGTGACTTCCAAATCAGCTAAAAATGTGTTTAATGCCATTCAACATGAACGTGGCTATAAAATGGTTGAGGAACTTATAATTCACATGATGGTAGATGAGCAAATGAGTATATCAGGATGCATACCCAATGTTAATAGGGAAATATAATGAGTGAATTCCTTGACATAACAAGTAATGATAATTGGTTCAAGAAACACCCGGAGAAAATAGCCGGAGTAGAATTTGAATCTACTTCATTTATGTTTCCAATTCAGGTGAAAGGCACAAAAGAAGATGTGTTACGGGTTACAAGTTCTCCAGTAACGTCAAAAACAACGTTGTTGGCCAAGGACGAAAAAATAAAACGATTACGCATTGCGAAAGCTAAGGCCAACGCAATATTAATTCAATTAGCACTTAAAAAATGAAAAGATATACCGGTAAGTTAGACAGTAAAACAGAAGATTTGGTTAAAAACAATCTTCGCTTTTTAACGGGATTAATGGGGGCAAATATGGGACTTGGAAAATCACAATCCAAAACATTCTCCATTGATGAAACCGTAGCTATGTACAACCCAGGGATTACCAAAGAAGAGATCAAAGCTTGGGTATGGTATCGAAGAAGCCAGGGCGTACCTATGACAAGTTGGAAATCTTATTTTGTAAAAGAATCTAAAACTCTGATTTTTGATTGGATAAAAACCGGAGTGATATTCTATGATCCAACAACCAATAGCTATGTGCCTTATCCTGTTTTCGTATTTGGAAATTTATACACCAAAATTTCAAAGCTTAAAAGGGAGAAGGAAATGCTTACCGAAAAACATGGTCCCGGCATTTATGAAGATCACTTAGACCGGCTTGAAAAATTAAAACCGTCAGTACTTTCCATTTCAAACCCTATTGAATCTGAAAGGCCAATTATCCTGGCAATTTCAAAATTCCCGAAACAATTTAGCATTGACAATTTGCGCGAATCTTCCGGGGTTATTCTTGAATCCACTGCCACACTAAAGGAAGCGTATAAAGATTACCTAAGAAATTTAGATGCTGAAAACCTTAAAAAGACCACAGCATACCAGGTAATTAATTATTATCTGGAAAATGAAAACAAGCCTAGGGAAATTGAAAAAATAGAGTGGAACAAAATAAAAAAAGTTACCCGGGAAGAAGGTGAAAGGCTCTTTAAGATGTTTTTATTTGAAGCTTTGGAAACTAAGGATCAGTTAGCCATAGATGCACATTATAATTCTCAGTACAATTCCACAGCGCCATTGCAATATCAAAAAATCCCTATTGGAATTGAGGTAAGTAGATCCTTCATGGGAAATTCTTTAGAGGTTCGTAAAGCACAGCGAGAAGGTATTGCATTTATGGAGTTGGTAGGTAGTGGAATTATCGCTTATGATGTTGGTGTGGGTAAAACTATCACCGCAATTATTGAAGTGGTTACAGCCCTTAAAAACGGGAAGTGCAAACGTCCTATTATTGCCGTTCCAAATCCAACGTATAAAAACTGGATTAAAGAAATGAGTGGTGAAGGAGCATTGGCAGGGGTACTTACCGGAACTGGAATAGAAGTGAATGACTGGTTTAATTTGGGTGTAAAATATGATCACATTAATGTTGACAAAAAAGTAAAGGAAAATACAATTACCATGGTATCGTATGAAGGTTTAATGAAAATTGGCTTTAATGAATTTACCCAGGAGGATCACTTCTCACAATTATCTGATATCGTAGGTCAAACCGAGGGAGCATCTGAACGTGATGAAGAAAAACAGAATGAAAAATTCCGGGAAATTATAGGAGTTGGACTAAAAGAAACCATTGCAGATATTGAGGTATTAGGCTTTGATTATGTGGTGATTGATGAAGCGCACAACTTTAAAAACGTGTTTTCCGAAGTGAAATCTGGTAAGGATGAAAAAAAGCAATTTCACGTTAAAGGTGGATCACCATCTAACCGAGGGGTAAAGGCGTTTTTCTTGTGCAATTACATTCAGCGTAAGTATGGCCGCAATGTGATGTTGCTTACAGCAACGCCATTTACCAATAGCCCCTTAGAAATTTATTCTATGTTGGCCCTGGTATCGTATAAATACATGAAGGATAACAACATTGTGAACCTTACCCAATTTTTTGAACAGTACATTGCTGAAACTTCTGAATATGTAGTTGGAGTTGATGGAGAAATCAAGCAAAAGAATGTTGTTAAGAGTTTCAACAATCGAATATCCCTACAGAAATTGATCAACAGTCATATAAATTTCAAAACGGGGGAAGAAGCCAATGTGCCAAGACCGTGCAAGGTGAATCTTCCTAAAACTACCGAGGTTACAGATAAGGGTACAATCAAGCTTGAAAAAGGAAAGCAAATATTGACTTATTTACAGGCCGGTGATAACCAGGCTCAGATCCAAACAGAAATAAATAAAAAAGCATCTGAAGGTGCAGACCGGGATGATCCCGGCAGATTGTTATCACTAATGGCAGATAGTCAAAATAATGCACTATCACCATTTCTGGTAGGAAAATCAAATCAAAGTCATGTAGCCCATTTAGATATGGGAAATCCAACAGACTATTTAGAGTTTGTCAATGAAAGTCCTAAGATAAAATATACTATGGACTGTATCGCTACTGTAGTGGCGCATCATAAAAAAACAAATACAGCTCTCTCTGGCCAGGTAATTTATATTGATAGAGGAAAACAGTACTTCAAATTCATTAAAGAATATTTAGAACAAGAGTTGGGTTACAAAAAAGCTGTAAAAATGATCAGCAATCCACGTCTAAAAGTTGATGAAGTTGAATTTATCCAGGGTGGTATGAGTACTACTAACAAGGAAAAAATAAAAGATGCCTTTAACGAGGGTTCTTGCAAGGTGATAATTGGTACTTCGTCAATTAAAGAGGGAATCAATCTACAGGAAAAATCAACCGTACTCTATAATTTATATCCTAACTGGAACCCTACTGATATTCGTCAGCTTGAAGGCCGGGTTTGGAGACAAAAAAACCAATACAATTTTGTGCGTGTGGTGATGCCGCTCATGGAAAATTCCATGGACGTGTTTGTATTTCAAAAATTGGAGGAAAAAACAAGCCGTATCAATGATTTATGGAATAAAAGTGATAGAGGGAATGTGCTAGATGAAGCTTCTTTGGACCCAAATGAAGTTAAGTTTGCCCTGGTAACAGATATCAATGTCCTACTGCGTTTTGAAATGCAGCAAATCAAAGAAGAATTATCAGCTTCAACAACCATATTCCGGAACCGGGTACAGGATCTTACTGATTATTCACAGTTGAAAGTTCGCTATGATAATTTAAAGCAGAGTAACCTGAATGAAATTTACTCCTGGATCAAACAGTTTCCAACAAAAATGGTTTCAAATACCAATAGCAATTATATCAGTTTTCAACAGGTTCCAACCCTGGATTTAGAAAAACAGCCAAAATCGGTAATTGCAGAAATTGAAAGATCACAACGGGTTTATGATGGTTTAAAGGAAATTGAGCAGGGAAACCATACAGATAAGGATATCATTAAGGCCATTGGCGCATATAACCGGATGCCAACATTTTACCACAATACCAGGTATAACTTTAGCTTCGATAATTTTAAAGAGGTGGTATCATCATTAGGTAAGATCCAAAGATCCCTATTTCAAAATAGAGGTTATGATGAAAATACCAATATTGATGATATCAGGCAGGAACTTGAAAAGGAACTGGAAGCCGCAGAATTGGAATTGGAAGAATCAAAAACGGATGAATTCCAAGAAAAAATTTATAATGAGATTGTTGAGAAAAAACAAAAGTATGGTATTGAAGGAAAAACCATTACGGAAAGGGTAAAAGACTTTGCTGGGCTCAATAACCTACTGGATTATAAATTTGAGAAAAGTAGTGCTGAAGCTTGTGCTATTCCTACCGGAAAATTTAAGCCGGAACCAACAAATGATAAATCAAAACGATTACGAATCGCAAAAGCCAAAGCCAAAGCAATATTAATTCAATTAGAACTAGCAGCTTAAAATTAAACCTATGATAACAGTAAGTAATTACAACGAGAAAAAATCAAATATCAATTGGAACGATTTGCCAACGGCTGTTCGCGATAACCGTTCAGATGTGGAGGGTATGTTGGACCTATACGGTGAGGATAAGACCATTGATAATATGATTGATACATTCCTGACCAAAATCAATACTAAAAAAACAGCCGTTGCAACGGCTCACAATAGTAAAAAAGTAATTAAAAAACCGGAACCTAAAAAAGCTAAAAAAGCAAATGCTTTAATTGATAAGCCTGGCAAAGCTAAAAAAGCAAATGCTAAAAAGGTTAAAAAAGTAGTTGATTATAAAATCGTTGCTAATTTCAGCGAAGAATTTAAACTATTGCGAAGGTTTCTCAATGCGACTAAGAAAGAAACCCTAACGTTTAAGCAAGTGCGATTACTTTACATGGCATTCAATAAGGCCGCAGTATCACGTAATGTACGGAAGTCAAGTGATAAGTCCGATGAATTTGAATTGGCCAATAGTGCCATTGCCAAGATATTTGATCAATCAGATAATGATCATGCAAAAGAGCATGGTATACAATTGAAGATTGAGGACACAAATTTAATTGAGGAGCTAACAGCCTATGTTTCCGGCACAAAAATTAATTATGCAATTACACTTTTGCGAAGCTTCATTTCCGTGCAAGGAACTATCCCAGGGAAAGAAAAAGCGGAACGACTTTTAAAAAGGTTTACCAATGCCTTCAAAAATGACCGGTTAAATGACAAAAACAGATTGTATGATCAGGTTATGGATGCCATTTATGAACTAAAGGAATATTTAAAATCACCAAAGGAACCGGTAGATGTTGAAGCGTTTGGACTATCAGTACCAAAAGGAACTTGCAGTAATAGAATCAAGTGTGAAGGATTGAACAGTAAGGGGCAATTGCTTCACGGTTATAAATTTGCCAAAGGAGGAAAAGTAGTAAAAGTCAATAAAAAAACAAAAAAGAAGGGATTGGGCATTATTGCTTCGCCAAAAAAAAAAGCTAAAAATAAAAAGGTATCATCAAAGCCCCGGAAAGTCAAAAAAAAAGTAATACCGGCAAGTAACGTTATTCCCAACGTTACTCGAGCAGCACAAAAGCCCCTTAAAGTAGAACAGAAACCAAAGAAAGTGGCACAAAAAGCCCTAAAAAAACCAAAAAAAGCCCCAAAGGCGAAAAAAGGGTTAAATATTCCGGTTGTTTCCAAAGATCATTCTGTTCCAATGGCTTCTATTAATACAAATGTTATTCCGAACCCCATTGATCCAAGAGTGAAAAACTTAGCTGCAGCAATGAATGATACTAACGATAATGAAGTGTTCAACATTCCCGGTGATATTGGACTGTTTCTTGGACAGGTAGAGAAAAAACCAGTTCATAGTGTAGTAACTACAATTGATGCTGAGCAGGGATCCGGAAAAACAAGGTTGGTTTTCCAAATAATTAATGCTTTGGCCGGGATGGGTATGAAATGCCTGTTCTATTCCCTGGAAGAACACCCGCAATCTAAATTGTTCAAGGATAAGGTAAGCCAATACATAGATCCTTCTAACCTTGCCAACATATCTGTAATAGATGAAGTTACTAATTGGGAAGATGAAAAGGCTTTAATTGAAGCGAGTGATGCTATATTTTTCGACAGTTTTCAAAAACTTCCTAAAATAGACCTGGACAGGGATATTAGAAAGGCGTTTAATGGTAAGTTGTTTTATGTTGTTTATCAGCAAACCGGCACAAAAACAATGCGTGGAGGGAGTGAAGCCGCTTTTGATGGTGATCAGATCCTAAAGATTAAAAAACACGATAATTACAAAGATAATTACGCTTTTGCCAACAAAAACAGGTATCAGGAAGATCCCGAAATAAAATTTAATATCTATAGAGGAAAACTCGTTAGGGACCCGAAAAAAGACGTGGAAGAATTTACAAATAGTAGGCCCCCGGATAATACCGGAGGTAGGTTAATAGCTACCCCAATGTTTTAACCCAAAGGGCCTGAATCTTCAGGCCCTTTTTTTATTCCTGTTTTACATTTTAAATAATATCAAAAACCCCAGGGGCCAAATAGTGTTAAAATCCTTTACATGTCCTTTACATGTAAAGGATTTTAACACTATTTAATACTCGAGTAATGTTATTTTTGCGTTTCAGGATCTAAATTTTTCTTCAGTAGTGTTATTTATGACGTTATTTCCAGGTGCGATATCCTAACGTTATTTTTGACGTTAATTCGATTTTTACCCCCATTCCCCCAATTATTACAAAAATTTACAAAAAAAGGGTATTTTTAATTACAAATAACTATACTGATTATCAGTAATGTACAAACCCTTGTAATTTTTGTAATAATTTTTGTAATAAGTTAATAATATCATTGTCAAATACTTACAGCTATAAAAACCCATTTATTACAGAAATAACCCAAAAAGGGTAAAAAGTTTTAAATATTTATTTTTTTTCAAAAATTGAAGTCTAAATTTTTGATGGTATCATCGCAAATGTAATTTCTTGGAGTGTAGGTTTCAGTAATTTTTATATCGTGGTGCCTTGCCTGGTCCCTGATTTTTATTACAGCTACATTGAGCAAAAATAATTCGGTGATTCCGGTATCTTTTAATGAGTAAAATTGATATTCAACTTTAAAGTTTAATTCAGTTCGTGTTTTGCTCCAAGTATCTGAAATTTTCTTTGGTTTCAATTGCTTTTTTCCTGGCTTAAAATGATCATCGCTGAATAAAAAATCTTCGCGTGTAGATCCGTCTAAATGTTTCACGAGTAATTCTTTTAATTTCCTTGGGATAGTAATAATTCCATCTTTGCTGTTTTTTGAAATTTCCTTGGGAATAAAAATAGTATTGTCCTGTAAATTTACATGCTTCACGAGTAATTTACTTATTTCTGTTCTCCTAATGAAACAAAAATAAATTGTTAGACATAAACATAGATAAGACTTGTTCTGAATAGCCAAAAATTTAAAAATTTCATTTCTTACTGCTGCGGGGATTAATTCCCTTTTCTTTTTCCCAACTTTCCTTCTGGGGATTCCTGTTGTTGGATTTCCGGCTAAATATTCCCGGTCCACCATAAATGAAGAAAGTAAATTGCAAAATGCCAGGTAGTTGTTACTGGTTCTGGCACTGCGTTTTTTGTAGAAGTAAATGTGATCCAGAAAATCAAGAATAAATTTTTTATTAAACTCAACGGTAAACATTTCTGCTTTCCCGGTTGTTTTTATGAACTCCTTTAAATTATTGATGTAAGATGTGTAGGCCCGCAAACTATCTGCCCTAAATAGATTGTCTTTTAACCTTCGCTGGCATTGTTCCAGGAACAGATCCATTACTTCAGAAAGCAATTTATATTCATTTCTTGCATAGTAGTCTTTAAACGGGGACCAACCTTCGTAAAGCTTATTATTTATTTCAGCACAGATCCGCTTTGCAAAGCGCATTCTTTTCTGGTACCCGTCCAATTTTTTAACCCTTCTCCGGAACCGTTCCATTTTATCTGTTCCAGGCTTTTTTGAGTAAAAAACGATACGCCAGTTATCCCCGGCAGTTTCTTTTACTTCAGCCGGTACAAAATCAATGTAGGGTATCTTAGATGTGGGAGATTTTTGAAAATTTTCCATTTTTTTTATTAGCTGCTTTGGAGTAAGCAACTAACAAAAATAGGATGGACCAATTTTGACCCGTAAAAAAGCTATTTTTCGCCAAAACCCCTATGTTTACAGGGGTTTATAAAAATGTGTAGCGAGAACGGGATTTAATAAACTCATTTTCAAGCACTTTTACAAAAATCAACCCTCTAATTATCAGTTGCTTACAATATGTTAATGAACATGTGTTTGACCCAATTTTGACCCGGACACATTACTTATTTACCAGTTCTCCCGTGCAGGCACGACCGGAGGGAGTGCGAATTATGTCCGTTTTATGCAGCCCTTCACTTTAAAAGGGCTGCATAAAACGGCTCCTTATCTTTTGTTTGCTGCGGTAGCGGCAAACTGAACTGTTCAAAACGTCCCAAAGGGCGTTTTTCCATATAGTTACCACTGTGGGGAAGGCCGTTTACGGCCGCTTCCCCACCTATTGGGTTCCCCCCCCGTACCCCCCAATTGCACTAAAAAAATTCTGTAACTTTTATAGAATCTGGTCAAATACAAAAAAAGCAAATTCCTTATTTATATATATTTTTATTTTATTTAATAATATGGAAAAAAGTGTAATATCTGTAATATTGGCTGTAAAATATTTAAAATCAAATGGTTACAGTCTTACAAAAAATATTACAAATATTACAGAATTACAAAACGGGGGGGTTAAGCTAAAAAAACAGGGAATTAACCCTGTTTTTGGTTTTTTGAGCATAAAAATTTCTAGTTTGTAGCCATATCTCTAGCTTTAAACTTAATGCCATCGGCCTGTTTTCCATCAGAATACATAATGGCATCAATCTTTTCCCTTTTAAATTTGCCATCCAAAGCTTTTACAAATTGATCTACATCCTGTTCTATACTATTATTCATTATTCCCATGGTAACTAAGGACTTCCATTTTATGCCCCCACCTTTGTCATATTCCACGGTATAGTCTAATAAAGGTTCACTCATAATATAAAGAGGGATTCCGTCCATTTTCTGTACTTCAGCCATACGCTCATTATCGTCTGTTTTTTCTTCCAAAAACTGAATGGCCGAAACATTTTTACCATCGGTATAAATAACGGCATCAAATTTAACCCCTTCTTCTTCGCTTTGTTCCTGCAAAGCCTTTATAAATCTGGAAACCCTGGTTTCAATGCTTGAATTGATAATTCCACTGGTTATAAAGCTTGCCCATTGTATTTTATTATCGCCTCCCATCACAACCTCATAATCCCGTACTGGTTCTGAAAGTATATAAGCTTCAATCCCATTAACTTTTTGGACTTTTGCCATATTCTTTTTTTGTGCATAAATGCTTGTAATTGTAAGTAGTAAGGCAAGTAATAATGTAATTTTTTGGCATAGTTCTGAATTTAAATATTATATTAATTATTGATTACGTATTTGTAAACAGGCATATATTAAAATTTATCTTCGCCCGCTATAATTCCCATTCCAAATTACCCTCATGCAGTTTCCTGTCTACCCTCATTTTTACTTGTGAGGGTTTTTATATGCAATTCCAGCATTTTTTTATCCCCTTTAAGATCTTCCTTATCCTGTTCCAGTTCTTGTACACGCCGTTGCAACTGCCTATTTTCTTCCTTTAATTGGGAAAAGTCCGGTGTTTTCTTCTCATATACTTCCCCTGGTTCTGACACCAGGCGTTCTTCTTTAGGTAAAGATTCAGCAAATTCATAACGGATCAGTTTTTTAATATACTCTGGAATAGTTTGAGAACCATTAGCATAATTCTGTACTGTTCTTACTCCTAAATGGAGTCTTTTTGAGATTTCCTTCGTATTTAAACCTGATTTCTTAAGCAACTCAAATAACTCCATAAATAAAAAACGTATTTTTTTACATTAAATAGCCTGTCAACGAATTAAATTACATATATTTGGCTATATATTCGTTTTGAATGTACATATATTCGTTTTGAATAGTTAATAATCGTTAATAATCGTTAATAAGCATAAACATACAAATAAAATGATAACTGAAACCGAAAAGGAGGAGCTAAAAGAAATATTAGGTAGGAACTATACACGTAAAGTTCTTTCATTACTTAATAAAAATAGTGAGAGCAGTACCGAAGGTAAAAAATATTCAATTCAATATGTCCGGCAGGTATTCAATGGCCTTCATGACAATTTAGATGTAGAAATAGCCATTTATGATTTGCGAAACGAAATAATTTCAAAACAGAAAGAATTAAAGGAAAAAAAAAGTTTTTCCCCTCCGGAAAATGATCAACCCAATAATTAATTAAACCCAAATTACAATGAAAGTAGTATTTAAAGTAGATACCCAAAATGATTTTGAAATCAAAGAAGCCAAGACCTTGCTGGAAAATTTTTTGATAGAGAATCAAAAAAGGGAACTTGAAAACAAAGAGAAGAACGCTCATTTCGTAGAAAGATTCAACGAGTGGGCAGACCGTATAATTGAAGAACCATTCTTTGGGGATCAACTTCTTGTTTCATCCCTAATAGGAAAGTTTAGAAACGATTTTGGTATAATGGGATGGTCCTCCAAGGCTTTTTTAATTCAACTTAAATTATGGTCAAATTCTCGGAAATTAAATTTTGTGACATTGGCCGATTCAAAATATGTAATGATTGATATTGATAAAAATTAAAACCCTCTAAATTATGTCAAAACAACAAGTAGTAGCCAAAATCACCCACCTAAAATGCGAAATAGACTTAATTCTTTCTTTAGGATTAAACATTAGGAACTCCCTGGAAGTCAGACAATATTTTAATAATAGAATAAGCTATTACAGTAGCCTGTAATAGTTTAAAAGGCTGTGTGTTTACGCATAGGCCGCAGCCTTTTTAATTTAATTAACCACACCTAAAATAAAAACAACATGGCCGAAAATTTAACTATTTCAAAAGCAGATGCAATAAGTATCTATAACAGTACCGGGAAGAAAGGTAAAATAGCCCTGGAAGATTTGTTTGGAAACCGCATTTTTAAGTTTCCTATCATTCAAAGGATAAAACATTTTGATAATGTATTGGAAGAATTGAATATTAATCCCGATGATTTTGAAAATGAGTATTTACAGGGAATTCTTACAATTGATGAACAGGCTTATATCAAATTGAAACATATCACTAAATGTTTGAATGAAGGTTGGACCCCAGATTTGACTAATAAAACAGAACTGAAATACTGGAACTTTTTATATAGGGATTCTGCGGGATCGTTCTTTGCGCTTGCGCATTATGCGCCCTCGACTGCGCATGCGTCTTTCGGCTCCCGCCTTTGCTTTAGAACGAAAGAATTGGCAGATTTCGCCCTTGCGCAATTTTTTGATACCTACAAAGAGTTTGTTGAATAAAAAAAGAAAGGCCGACACCCCTGCCGACCTAACTGAAATTTGTCTTTTACAACAAATAGTAGAACGCTAAAATATACCAACCATGTGTAATAATAAAAAGTTTAACAAGAAATTAAAGCAATTGCAACAGCCGTTGCAAAAGTTGCAACGGCCGTTGCAATGGCCAGTAGAAAAGTTGCAACGGCCGTTGCAATGGCCGTTTAAAAAATCAAATACCCGTGTTTTACCCCCTTATAGCTATGAATTGGACATTATCAAGTGCAAAAAGAACCTTGCTGTTTTTCCTAAAGGATATGATGGAATTTTGATAGGCTACTATAAAACCCGTATTGAATACAACCAAAATAAACTTGACACAGCACACGCCTACCCAATAGAAGTTTTATCCCCAAGCTACCTTTAATGAGCGAGTTTAAATATGATAAGGATTTACTGTTAGAAAAAACCAACGGCGGCCTGGACGTTATCAGGCTCCTGTACCCTGAATGTGAAAAGGGAAATAATTTTGTGCATTTCAAACTTAGAAATGAAGATACGGCAAGTACTATTGTATATAAGTCCGGGGACCTTTACAAGATTAAAGATTTCGGTGATAGCCAACATCCTTTAAATGCCATAGATGCCGTAATGCACAAGGAAGGCGTTTCTTTTCCCGATGCATGTAAATGGATAGCCCAGGAATTCAGCATCAACGGCAATAATGTAGCTTTTGCCAAGGCGGATTTTGAAATGAAAAAAGCCACAAAAAAACAAAAACCCGGGGATTGTTTTTTTGAATTTAAAGATTTCACCCCAAAAGAACTTGAAGTGTTGGGTCCACTGGTTACAGTAGAAATTTGCAAGAAATTCAACCTTAAAAGCTGCGCTAGTATTACCAGGATAAAAACCTACGACAATCACCCAAAGTTTGGCAATGACCCAGTGCAGGTAATCGTAAAATCCAATGAGCGTTATCCAATTCTTGTGTATGATTTTGGCACCTGGCAAAAGATCTACCAACCCTTTTCAAAAAAGGACCCAAAGGATAAAAACAGCAAAGATTTCCGTTTTAGTCATGCGGGTAAAAAAGCAGATGATTATATTTTTGGGTTAGAAAACCTGATTGAAAGTTATAATGAATTTGTGGCAGATTATGATGGGGACGAAAAAGAGCCAAAACTGGACTTGGTAATTATTGGAGGTGGAGATAGGGATGGTTTAAATGTTGCTTCCCTGGACTATCCTGTAGTTTGGCTCAACAGTGAAACCGCTACCCTGGATTACGCCCTTTTTAAAGAACTTAAAGAATATGCCCACGACGTATATTACATGGGAGATATTGACCCTACAGGAAAAAGTGTTTCCATAGAAAAAGCCTTAAAATTTATTGACCTTAAAATTGTCTGGCTCCCGGAATGGTTAACAGAAAGTTTTTACAACGACAAACCAAGGAAGGATTTTACCGATTTCATGAAGCTTACCTGGAAACAGAATAAAAGCCCGGAGCAATTGCAAGTCGCTGTAAAAGGATTGCTAAGCGTGGCTCTTCCCGCCCGGTTTTGGGATTATTCCATTGCCAATGCAAAAAAAGGGAAACAGCCATATAGTTTTAATAATGAAGCTTGTTACCGTTTTCTTTCGTATAACGGCTATTATAGGTTTGAAGAAGATACGGCAAAAGAGGATTTTTCATTTATCCACGTAAAAAAAGGCATAGTAAACCGGGTGAAACATCATCATTTATCCAATTTTCCGGGGGAGTACCTGAAAAAGAAAAAGAAACCCATTGCCTTGCTTAATTTCGTTCATAAAACCACACAATTAAGCGAAAAATCATTAGCAAAAATAGAATTAAAAAAGCTGAATTTTAAAGATTGTTCTTATGGGCATCAATATATGTTTTTTCAAAATAAAATTTGGAAGATCACTAAAGATGCAATTACAGAACACCCCTACGGTGATATTAAAGACACCTATACCTGGCAAGATAAAATTATCCCACACCAGGTTAAAATCAATAAAATAAAGGAAAATGAAGTTGAAGTAAGCCAACCGGCTTTTAAAATTACCCACGATGGGGAACGCTTTGATATTGAAATTTTAAAAACAGACAATCATTTTCTTAATTACCTGATCAATACCAGTAGGACACATTGGAGAAAATGCGGGGATGCGCCTTTTAAGCTTAGAAAAAACGCATTAGATACAAATAGTCCGGCAGCATATAAAACCGCCGTTGCAACCATTGAAAAGGAAAAGAAAGAGTACCGGGAGAAAAACAAATTCAACATTGCTGAAGAAGATTTGACCTGGGAAGAAATTCAGGAACAAAAAGAACATCTTATAAATAAAATCTTTGCCTATGGGTACCTGCTCCACAAACAAAAGATAGATGATCGTGCCTGGTGCGTTTTTGCAATGGACAATCGTATAAGCGATGTATCAGATAGCAACGGTGGAAGTGGTAAAAGTGTGATGTTCAATGTAGCCGTTCGTCAAATTTTATTGAACAATTCCTATAAGGCCGGTCGGGACCCTGAAATTTTTAAGAACAAATTTTTATATGAAGGGGTAGATGGAAATACCGATTTTGTAATTTTTGATGATATAGATGGCCACTTTCCAATTACAAAGTTATTTTCTGAAATAACGGGGGATTTGCCCGTAAACCCAAAGCATGGAAAACAATATGTATTGCCGTTTTCTGAAAGCCCTAAA
>Ga0307487_1000438_pt1 | contig 32963 bp, 26 predicted proteins | sample CBIW12metaG_FD_203665 | JGI IMG/M metagenome (GOLD analysis project Ga0307487, IMG submission 203665) | Sea-ice brine microbial communities from Beaufort Sea near Barrow, Alaska, United States - CBIW 1.2 | ecosystem: Environmental > Aquatic > Marine > Coastal | place: USA: Alaska | collected... | reverse complement strand
TCACCGGCCTGGTGAATATGTTCATTGCCGATGTGCCTACTCCCCTGGGCCTGCCTTTTGGATATTTCCCTCTTACTGAAGAGCAAACCTCGGGTTTTATTATCCCGTCCTTTGGGCAAACAAACCGCAGGGGCTATTTTTTACAAAACGGAGGGTATTACTTTGCACTAAGTGATTATGCAGATCTATTGGCTTTAGGAGATTATTATACCAACGGGAGTTACGGTTTACGCCTGGAATCAAATTATGCGCTTAGGTACCGTTTTCGGGGAAATGTCAATATCAGGTATGAGAATCTTCTTGAGAGTGAACGTGGATTTCCGGATTTCTCGCAACGTTCTGTATATAACCTTCAATGGTCACATTCCCAGGATGCCAAGGCAAATCCAAATTCACGATTTTCAGCATCAGTAAACCTCGGAAGCAGCGAGTATTATCAGGCCTCTGTCAATCAGGCCAATTCTGCAAATTTCCTCAATAATTCCCTGAGTTCTTCGGTTTCCTATTCCAAGACTTTCCAGGGTGAGCCACAGGTCAATCTCAATGTGGTCGCTACTCATTCACAAAACACCAATACCAAGGAAATAAATATGACTCTGCCTACAGTGCAGGCAAGTATTTCCAGAATTTATCCGCTTGCGCCTAAGCTTGGCGCAAAAAAAGGATTGATTCAAAATATCAACCTTCAATATAACTTTAGAGGAGAAAACAGGATCAATACTACCGATTCGTTGTTTTTTAAGCCTGAAATGTTCCGGGATGCCAATTTTGGCGCCCAACATAGTATTCCCATTTCAACCAACTTTAAATTATTTAAGTTCTTAAGTGTTAGTTCCAGTGCCAACTACCAGGAGACCTGGGTTTTTAAAACCTTCAACCGTTCTTTTGATCAAACTGCCAGGCAAGTGGTGATAGACACTATTAGTGGATTTGACTCTTACCGCACCTATAATTTTAGCACCAGTATAGGGACTACACTTTACGGGTTGGTCAATTTTGGAAAAGACAAGAAAATTCAGGCCATAAGGCATGTGATAAGACCTTCCATCAGTTATAATATCAATCCCGGCTTTGACCAATATTACGATCAATATGAAATCCAGAATGAAATTGATCCTACACTAAACGAATTTGTGGATTACTCCAGGTTTCAGGGTACATTGTTTGGTGCTCCGGGAAGATTGTTTGGAAGCTCTGTCGGGCTTTCCATAAGCAACACCCTGGAAGCCAAAGTAAGGGATAAGGACAGTACGGCCACCGAACCAAAAAACATCAAGCTTTTAAACAACTTTAGCGTGAGTACCGCTTATAATCTTGCGGGAGACTCTTTACGATTGGCACCTATAAGTTTACGCGGAAGTATCCCTGTCATCCAAAACAAACTGGATGTGAACCTGTCAGCCAATCTTGATATTTACGCCCTTGATAACAATAACCGGCGTATTGACAAATTGAATATGAATAATGGCGGAAGCCTTTTCAGGCTTACTTCGGCCAATATGAGTTTCGGATATTCGTTTTCAAGTAAGGATTTTGAAAAAGGCGCAGAAGAAAGTACCGATAAACTTGAGAATGAAACCTTTCGCAACGGAGGCCGGCCCGATGATCTCTTTGGAAAGTCGGCAGATCTGGATGGAAAGTTCAGTGAGGAAGAAGATGTTTTTGATAAAGAAAAAGCTGATAACGAATGGTATAATTACAAAATTCCATGGAATCTCCGCCTTGCTTATACAATGACCTATAACAATTCGGCCAGGCAAAGTGAAATTACTTCCCATTCTATTATGTTTTCAGGAGATATTGAACTTTCTCCAAAATGGGTTGTAGGGACTTCCTCAGGATTTGATATAAAAGCGAAGGGATTCACTTATACCCAATTGAGATTTCAGCGGGATCTTGACAGCTGGAGATTGAGTTTTAACTGGGTTCCCTTTAGCCCGCGGGCTTCCTGGTATTTCTTCATCGGAATAAAATCTTCAATACTTAGCGATATTAAGTATGACAAACGCCTTGAGCCGGATAGAAAGCTTTAATTTTAGATGTGAGATTTTAGATATTAGATTTTAGAGGTGAGATTAGAGAAAAATATCATAATTAGGAACAAGAGCCAAGAGACAAGAAACAAGACTAAAAAGTAACGAATCTTCGAATTAACCAATTATCCAATTAACCAATTAACTAATTAACCAATTAACAATACTAGAAATGAAAAAAATAATCAAAACAACGAATGCCCCGGCACCTATAGGGCCTTATAATCAGGCTGTTTTAACAGGAAATATGCTTTTTATCTCAGGGCAAATCGCAATTAATCCGAAAACCGGTGAGTTGGAAACCAAAGATTTGGAAGAGGAAACCAAGTTGGTGATGGAAAATCTGAAAGCAATTTTAACCGAAGCGGGAATGACCTTTGAAAATGTAGTAAAAACCTCAATTTTCATCAGTGATATGAATAATTTCGCAAAAATAAACCAGGTTTATGGCAATTATTTTAACGCTGATACCGCCCCCGCAAGAGAAACGGTAGAAGTTGCCAATTTGCCTAAATTTGTCAATGTTGAAATTAGCGCTATCGCGGTTAAATAGCCTGAATAAGCAAGGTTGCGGATGCAAAATTTTTAGCCAATGGGATATTATGAAGGTCGCATAAACGCATTTTTCCCATCTTAAAAGCTGCTGCTCCTGTCCCTGCTTGTTGTCCTTTTATTAGCTTGTTATCTTTGTTTCTTAAGTAGATAAAATATCTGAGATCCTTAATAACTCCTTGTTGATGTTGTGTTTGCTTTGTAGAGCTTCTTCCAGACTGCAGGCTTGCACCTTATTGTTTACAAAACCAACCATTAGATCCTGCTGACCGTCCAACAGTAGTTCCACCGCCTTCACGCATAACCTGCTGGCCAGTACCCTGTCAAAACAGGAAGGACTACCCCCACGTTGAATATGACCTAATACCGAAACTTTGGCATCGTAATCCGGTAAGTTTTTTATTACATATTCAGCCAGTTCAAATACGTTCTTACCTATTTTATCCCCTTCAGAAACTACCACTATACTGGATGTTTTTCCTGAACGACGGCTTCTTTCCAAAGAATCCAATAAGCGTTCCAGTCCCAAATTTTCCTCCGGGATCAAAATTTCTTCTGCACCGGCGCCAACTCCGCTGTTTAAGGCAATAAATCCTGCATCCCTGCCCATTACCTCTACAAAGAACAACCGGTTATGGGAACTTGCAGTATCCCGTATTTTATCGATTGCTTCCACAACGGTATTCAAGGCTGTATCATATCCAATTGTAGCATTGGTACCTGAAATATCATTATCAATAGTTCCCGGGACGCCGATAATAGGAATATGATGTTCCTGGCTGAATATTTTACCGCCTCTAAAGGTGCCATCACCTCCAATGAGGATCATGGCATCAACCTTAGCCCTTTTGAGGTTGTCGGCTGCCTTTTGCCTGCCATCAACGGTAAAAAAATCTTTAGACCGGGCAGATTTTAAGATCGTTCCTCCTCTTGAGATAATATTTCGAACGCTCCGGGCATCCAGTTCAATATAATCCCCTTCTATCATTCCCTGAAATCCCCGATAAAATCCTACACATTGGGTATTATAATATGCACAGGTTCTCGCCACGGCACGAATTGCAGCATTCATTCCGGGAGAATCCCCTCCGGAAGTCATCACACCAATTCGATAAATTTTTTTTGCCATTTTTTTTCTTTTAAAACTTAAATTTACAAAGTTTATTCAATACGCATCTTGCCCAAAGCTTTAACCGAAAGTTAATTTACGGTAAATTAAGCCTATTGCTTTGGAAAGACAATATAATCCGGAGCCAGGGATTTCGCTGATTCTTCCTGCTCAATTTCTTCTTCAGATTTTATGAGCTTCTTATTTAGGATTTTTCGGATAAGTTCTTTAAAAGTATCAAAGTCCACAGAATATGAAAGTCCAATGCCCTGCGTAAAACCAATTTCTTCTCCTATATACTGAATGTTGTTTTCCCTGTTAAAAATTTTTGCCCTCAGGGAGCCATCCTCATTCAAAAGGAACTCAATTTCAAAATCGCCCACAATTACCGATTCTGTCACACCTCCAACGGGAACCCCAACCTGACCATTGATGAGCACACGATTGCTTATTTGGGTTGAAAGGGTTAACCCAAACCTATCCACCGTTGATTGATCTGGAGTACGGTCTCCCTGAACATAATTTACCCCAACCTGGAATTTTCCATCTTCGTCTGCAAAAATATCATTTACCAAACTTGAAGCACGTTCAACCAAAGTCCCGGTAATTGCGTTTTGACCAATAGCAAATTCACTGTAAAACATTCCCTGGGTTACCAGGAATAATGCCTGTAATTCCCTGCTTGCTCTGTCATTCATCCTGTATTCCAGTTCAGAGCGAACAACGGAGCTCACATTGGGGAATTCTACATCAAAGGTGATATCCGGTTGGGCGATTTGACCTTGTAAAAGAATAATTACCTCTACCGGTATTTTTCGGTTTATGGAAGGGTTTTCCAACAAAATAGCGGGATTTGCGTTAACCTCGTAAACGGCGCTTACATCCAGTTGTGCCTGTGATGGACTGCCTGTCCAGTTGATACTTCCTCCGGATTTTACCTTAAATACTTTTTGGACCAGGTTTGCATATTTGAAATTATAAACTCCCTGATACACCACAAAATCCCCCCACATATTGAATTTTCCATTGGTATTTATTTCGATGAGCAGGTTCCCTGCTCCTCTACCCCTTAAAGTACTTCCACTGGTTTGATCTACCACGATCTCAACTTCTGCATCATTGGTAATATCCAGGTCAAAATTAAGTTCCAGGCCTTTTACTTCAGGAATTTTTAATGCTTCCCCTGCCAATCGGGAGGCTTTTTCTTCCGGGCTTAAAAAATGTATGTAGGAATTGTCTCCTACAGATTCTGCATCGCTCAATGGGATCTTGAAAATAGTTCCCCTGGCCGTTGCGGCATTTACGTTTATCACAAGCTCATCTGTCGGGCCTTTAATACTTGCATTGCCATCAATAAATGCAGTGCCGTAATACAAAGCATCTTCTTCTGCATCGGTATTTAAAACAAGAAGCCTGTCACTGGTAATTTCCAAATCAAGGAACCATTGTTTAAAATTTTTATGAGATATGGTGCCATCCAAAATACCTTTGGTCTTGAATTTTGTATCGATAATTTCAATTTTGTTGAAATTGAACTGTTGTTCGGTTAAATCCACAACTGCCTGGTCCTTAAAATCAAAATCTATATTCAAATACGGCACCCGCAATCCTGCTTTATCCAAAAGAAGTTTTCCAGAAATATCAGGATTTTTGTAATTTCCACTCACTTTCGCATCTCCGGAGGCAAAACCCCGGATTTTATCTATTGCATCTCTCCCAAGCGGACTGAATGCACTCATATTAAATTTGCGAAGGGCCAGATCCATATCTATAGTAGGTTCTCCTCCTCCAACATTAATTCCCCCTTTGGCATTTAAGGATTCAAAGCCGTTTTTCCTCAGGGTGGCATCTATATTGTAAAAAGTAAGGTCCTTATTTCCATCTACATCTATATCCAGCTTACCAAGCTGATTTCCGTTTATGGCCAGGCCATCAATGCTAAGGGATGTATTGGGAAGGTAGGCGCCTTTTTCCTGGAATAAATGAAGTTTTCCGTTTAGGGTTCCCTCAAGGGCGAGGTTTTCAATTACCGGAGTGATCTTTTCTATATCCACCTCTTTAAATTCAATCCTGAAATTCTTATATGTTGAATCCCTCATCTGTCCGCTCAGGCTTATCCTTTCGTTTTGATGGCTTAATACCAGTGAATCTATAGCGACATCATTCAGTTTTTTGTCGAAAACGATCTTGTTGTTCTTATTGTTATTTTCGTTTAAATACCAGATATTTTCCTTGAATTTCACATCTGAGCGCTGAATTCCCACTACAGATTTGTTTTGTTCATTGATGGTATGAAAGAAGTTCAGGTTAAAAACATCGTTGTTCCCTTTTCCTCCCTGCAATTCAGACCTGATGAACAAGGTGTCGCGCAAGGTAACGTTGATAAGACTGAATTCAGAAAAATTATAATAAGCAGTGGCAACACTATCGGCTTCAACAAAGGTGTTATAAATGGGGTTTGTATTATCTACCTGGATATTGACATCCTTCAGCATATTTCCGAAGGCTTCAATTTTAGGCGATTTAAAAGTTAATTTGAATTCCGATTCATCCGATTCTACCCTTCCCTTAATAAAAGTATTGGGAGCCAGCGTGACTTCCGGAAAAAACACATCGACGATCTTATTGTAAATGTCAAAATTAAATTCCATATACTGATCGTTGGTAATGATATTCGCCCTGTAATTGGTATAAATGCTTCCTATAGAGTTTTCTATCAGGGCCACAACTTCTTTAACCTTAAAAAGACCAGAAACTTCTCCATTAATAACATCGGGAGAATTCACTGCTATTGTTCTCACCTTTTCTTCATTAAAGCTTGAAGTCACCCTTAGATCGTCAAAATAATACAGGTCGTTCTGATTTTGGTAGGAAGTGTTCAATAACAAAATATTTCCATAAACATTATCTACATTATTTCCCCGCATGTTCATTATAACATCTCCCTTGAAGATGGAGATGGAATCCCTGGAAACAAAATTCAGGATATTTAAATCGGCGTAATCCACAGAGGCTTCAAAATCGTATTTATTCTCGGTTTTTGAAATATCCACAAGCCCTTTGAATTCCATTTTTAAATTGGGATCATTTGAAACAAGATCGCCGTTAAAAACTGAATTTTTCAGGGTTCCCAGTATTAAAATATCAGAATAGGTATAGTTGTTAAAATTAATTTTTGAAATTCTTCCCCGTACCTGGGTATTCAAGCTTTCTGCTGTAAAACCTTTTCCATCCACATTGAGGTTAAAGCTTGTTTTTCCGAGATCTTCATTATCCAATAATTTTCCAATATTGAAATCATTAAAAACAAGATTTCCTTTATAGGCAGTAATTGCGGAATTGTCGGTATTCCTTAAAATAATATCGGCTTTAGCGCTTCCCAGTTGTGTAGCTATCAACACATTGGCATCAAGGGAAGTTTTAGTGAGTACGGTAGTGCCCTGAAGCTGCAAATTGCCAAATTCCCGAAGGGTTACCGGTAATTTGCCGCGTAAAACAGTAGGAAGTAAATGGATAAGATCGTAATAATTTGACGCTAATTCCTTAAAATCCCCTGTGAGTTTAAAATTTTTCATCCCCTCAGAAAAAGCTCCTTCTACGTTTACCACTCCATTGATTATGCTTCGGTCCATTCCGTTTACCTGCAGATCTTCAAGTTTAAAATCGTTCAAAGTTCCGGTAAAATTGGTAGAGAGGTTTATTTTTTCATTCTCTCCGAAGGCATTGTAGAAAAGTTTCAGATCACTGGTGGAGAATCGTGAATTTTTAAAAGTGGCATCTATTTTCACCTTATTGAGAAAATCGGAAAAATCGGCGATGGTATAATTGAGATCAATATCTGCGACTACTTTAGAGTAAGCAGTTTCCAATTCCAGTCCCTTAATATTCATATTGACAGGACTGTAGAAAAATTTGGTGTTGAGATCTTTTATTTTGATGCCCCTGCCTTCTTCAGCTTGTAAGGAATTGATCTCAACCGTAAAACTATCCTCTATCACCTTCAATTTTTCAGCCTGAAGATCCAGCTTATTCAAAACAATAACTTCAGGCGAATCAAGGTTTTCATCGATATAGCTGTAATACCCGTTTGAAATAAATATATCCCTTACCGCAAGGAAAAACGGTTTTGGCTCCCCGGTAGGTTCAGTTCTAAGTTTTTCTAATAAAATACTCAAATTATCTGAACCTTCCCCGGCATATCGCTTCATTTTAAAGGTAAAACCTTCAGCGGTGGTACTTCCCATAGTTGGGTTGTTGGCAATAAGGTTTGCCAAACTTAAAATGGAAGTTCGCAGTTCGTCAATATGCAATAAAGTATCCTGATGGTGATCTTTCACCATAACTTCATTTAATTTCACCTTTCCAAAATAGGAAAAACTCACCCTTCCCACAGAGATATCGACATCTGAGCGCTCTTGAATGGAATTTGTCAACCTTTTTGCAACCGAGGTTTGAATTGCAGGGATGGAAAACAAAATCAATAAAAGCATCAAAAACAATAACAGCGCGACCACTGTTTTAAATAGTATTTTTAAGAATTTTTTGATATGCTTTTAAATTTTAACTTTGTAAATAATATTAACAATTAATATGCCTAAGCTTTTTTAATGACTTCCAAAAACATTTACATTTTAGCGATAGAATCTTCCTGTGATGACACTGCTGCCGCGGTTTTGCAAAACGACAAATTATTGTCAAATGTTGTCGCCACACAAAGCATCCATCAAAAATATGGCGGTGTAGTTCCTGAACTTGCTTCCAGGGCACACCAGCAAAATATTGTTCCGGTTATTCACCAGGCAATTTCTCAAGCAAATATCGACAAAAAAGACATAACTGCAATCGCTTTTACAAGAGGACCCGGACTTATGGGTTCTTTGTTGGTGGGAACTTCTTTTGCTAAATCCTTAGCAATGGGTTTAAACGTGCCCCTGATTGAGGTGAACCACATGCAGGCCCATATTTTGGCGCATTTTATAGATGAAAAAAATTATTCCAAACCCGAATTTCCGTTCCTGGCATTGACCATAAGTGGCGGGCATACACAAATTGTAAAAGTTACAGATTTTTTTGAAATGGAGGTGCTTGGCCAGGCAATTGACGATGCGGTAGGTGAAGCTTTTGATAAAAGCGCCAAAATATTGGGAATGCCCTATCCCGGCGGACCTTTAATAGACAAATACGCGCAAAGCGGAAATCCCAAAGCTTTTAAATTTACCAAACCAAAAGTTGCCGGCCTGGACTTTAGTTTTAGCGGATTAAAAACGGCCGTCCTGTACTTTATTCAAAAACAAGTCAAAGAAAATCCAAAATTTATTGAAGAAAACAGGGACGATATTTGTGCCTCCATACAGTACACCATCGTTGAGATTTTAATGGATAAACTAAAAATCGCGGTAAAACAAACCGGGATAAACCAAATAGCCATTGGTGGCGGTGTTTCCGCAAACTCTGGGATCAGAAAGGCTTTGAAGGAAGCAGAAAAAAAGTACGGCTGGAAAACCTATGTTCCAAAATTTGAATATACCACAGATAATGCTGCTATGATAGGGATTGTGGGATATTATAAATATTTGAAAGGCGATTTTGCCAACCTCTCCATTACAGCGCAAGCCCGTTATAAAATTTAAATTCCATGCAATTATTCTACCATCCCGATATTACACAAAACGATCAGCAAATTGTCTTTCCAAGAGATGAAAGCAAGCACATTGTAAAAGTCCTTCGGAAAAAAGAAGGGGATTTTCTGAATGTTACCAATGGGAAGGGTTTCCTGTTCCAAACAGAACTCATCCTGATAACTCCTCAACAATGCGTTGCAAAAATAATTAAGGTAGAAACCGAAGTCCAACCGTCATATTACCTGCATTTAGCTGTTGCGCCTACCAAAATGAACGAGAGATATGAATGGTTTTTGGAAAAAACTACCGAAATTGGTGTGCAGGAAATTACTCCTGTAATTTGCGATCACAGCGAAAGAAAAGTCGTGAAACTGGAACGTTTTGAAAGGGTTTTGCAAACCGCGATGAAACAATCCCTGCATTTCTCTATTCCGAAATTGAATTCACCCGTAAATGTTTCAGATTTTATTAGAAGCTCTTTTGAAGGTGAAAAATATATAGCCCATTGCGAAGTTGAAAAAGAAAAAAGTTCCTTAAAGAGCCAGTTGCAACCCGGTAAAAGATCTACCATTTTAATAGGTCCTGAAGGGGATTTTTCTTCAGAAGAAATCCAATTGGCGCTAAAAAACGGATGGATCCCGGTAAGCCTGGGCAACAGCCGGCTAAGGACAGAAACCGCTGCAATAGTGGCGTGCCATACCGCAGCCCTCGCAAATGAAGATTAATTAGGTTTGGAATTCATAAAATGAAAATATTGTAGAAAGTAAAAAGGACTTTTTTAGTGCAACTTTGGGTCTCCTAGTGGCAAAAAATCATCTTTTACACAACTATATTTAGCCTGCAAATAATTTCTTATCTTTCGGTTAATGTAGATTTAAGAAAATTTTCAGAATTTTGGTTCATTAGAAATTCAGTAGTCAAATGATAAAAAAAATAGTCGTTTTAATTTTTATGCTTTCGTCAGGAAATTTGCTCTTCGCCCAGGAAGTTGCTCTTTTAAAATATCAGGGCGGTGGCGATTGGTATGCAAATCCCACTTCCCTGCCCAACCTTATAAAATTTTGCAATGAAAATATACAAACTTCAATAAATTCAAAACCCGAAACTGTAACTCCGGGAAGCACCGATATTTTTCAATATCCCTTTATTCACATGACGGGTCATGGAAATGTTTTCTTTAATGAAGATGAAGCAAAAAATCTGCGGGATTATATGTTGAGCGGTGGTTTTTTGCATGTAGACGATAATTACGGAATGAACAAGTATATTAGAAATGAATTAAAAAAAGTATTCCCGGATAAGGAATTACAGGAATTGCCTGCTTCTCATCCTATTTTTAGGAGCGCCTACGATTTTCCAAACGGTTTGCCCAAAATACATGAACATGACGGGTTGCCTCCGCAGGCATTTGGAATATTTGAAAACCAGCGACTTATCTTTGTTTTTACCTTTGAATGCGATTTGGGTGATGGATGGGAAGATCCTGCCGTTCACAATGATCCTCCGGAAGTGCGTTTGAAGGCATTGCAAATGGGCGCAAACATAATTAAATACGTTTTTGAAAATTGATTTTCAGGAAATTAAAAAAACCTCCTTCTCTTTCAAGATAAATAATATCTTTACCTCGTGAACTCAAAAACATTTTCTTACGGAATATTACGCGCAATAGGAATAATCCTGGGAATATTGCTGATGTTATATTTTCTGTACAAAATACAATCTGTATTAGTTTATATAGCCGTTGCCGGGATTATTTCACTTATTGGCCGCCCCGTTGTGATCTTTTTAAGGACCCGCTTTCGCATCCCCAATAAAATTGCCGTAGTGCTGGTCCTCCTTTTGGTATTGGCCATATTCGTTGGAATTATATTTGTATTTGTACCTATAGTTGTTACGCAAAGCCATTACCTGGGCCAAATTGATGTAGAAGCTTTTAAAACTGATATAAATGAATTGAATACCCAAATCAACAATTACCTGGGGGTCAATAATATTAATATTCTTGAGAGTTTAATGCAAAGCGAATTTGTGCGCAGTTTGGATGTGAATATGATTCCCCGGTTCTTAAACAGTGTATTCGGGATTTTGGGCGCGACTCTTATTGCTATTTTTTCGATTATATTTATTTCATTTTTCCTGCTTAAGGACAGTAAATTAATGTTAAACAGTATCCTGGTTTTTGCCAATAAAGGAGAAGAAGATAAATTTCAACGTGTATTCAATAAGATCAAAATTTTGCTTTCCCGTTATTTTGTTGGCCTAACCTTGCAAATTACCGTACTCTTTATACTCTATTTGCTTTTGCTCAGTATTTTTGAAATAAACAATCCCGTAGCTATTGCCTTTATTTGTGCCATTTTGAATTTAGTGCCTTATTTAGGGCCAATAATTGCCGCAATATTAATGGGCTTGTTCGTAATTTCCAGCAACCTTGGCGCCGATTTTCAAGCCTACATTCTTCCAAGATTGTTTTATATCATGATGGGATATGGAATTTCCCAGTTGATAGATAACTTTATAAGTCAGCCACTTATCTTTGGGGCCAGCGTGCGTTCGCATCCTTTGGAAATTTTTCTCATTATTCTCATCTCAGGCCTCTTATTTGGAGTTTTAGGAATGGTTGTAGCCGTACCTTTTTATACCGCAATAAAAGTGATCGCCCAGGAATCTTTAAGCGAATATAAAATTGTCAAAAGACTTACCAGGGACATTTAAAAATTAATGGCTTGAATCAAGCACTTCTAAAACCAGCAGTTCAGGATTTTATTTTGAAAAACAGGACCGCTAATCTTTCAAAACTCATCTTAAAAGGAAGTCCGTTCAAGGATGTTTCCATTCAGGAAATTGCGATTCAAATTGCAGGGTTGAGCAAGGCGAAATCAAAACTTCCCTCCTGGTATCTCACTAAAAATATCCTGTTTCCGCCCAATCTGAATCTGGAGCAGACTTCCTCTGAAAAAACCGCACAATATAAAGCTTCTTTAGTCGAAGGAAAAAAAATCATCGACCTTACCGGTGGCTTTGGAATTGACTCTTATTTTTTTGCTGAAAGATTTAAGGAAGTCATTCACTGTGAACTAAATTTTGAATTATCCGAATTGGCAGCACATAATTTTGGGATCCTGAATGCCATAAATGTAAAAACCATTCAGGGTGACGGGCTTGAATATTTAAAAATTTCCGAAAAGCACTTTGATTGGATCTACCTTGATCCATCCCGCAGGGACGATGCCGGCGGAAGGGTTTTTCAACTTTCTGACTGTACTCCAAACCCGACGGAACATTTGGAACTGTTCTTTGAAAAGGCCGATCATATCATGATTAAAACCTCGCCTTTACTCGATTTAAAAGCGGGAATTGGCGAATTAAAAAACGTGTCTGAAATTCACATTGTGGCCGTAAACCAGGAAGTAAAGGAATTGCTTTGGATTTTAAATAAGAATGCTTCAGAAGAAATAAAAATTAAAACCATCCATTTTCAAAACAAAATTATTCAAACTTTCGAAACCAATTTCAGCGATTCACAAAGCGATATTCCCTTAAGCCTTCCGCTAAATTATTTATATGAACCAAATCCGGCCATCATGAAAAGCGGAATGTTCCGGGATCTGGCACGCCAGACCGATAGCTGTACACTTCATTCAAATTCACATCTGTTCACTTCAAAAGTGTTGAAGGAATTTCCGGGCAGGAGATTCGAAATCCTGGAAGTTTTGCCATATAACAAGAAGCTTTTAAAGCAAAGATTAACGCTGAAAAAAGCAAATATTACCACCCGAAATTTTCCGAAAACGGTTGCTGAGATCCGTAAAGAATTGAAATTTGGAGATGGCGGCGACAGTTACCTGTTTTTTACCACCAATCTCAATGAGAAGAAAATTGTGGTAGTTTGTAAAAAAGTTTAGTCTAACTCTGCCAGGGTAAAAAAAGACCCTGGCAGGGTCATCGGTAATCAATAAAAACTACCGGTTTTCTGCTTCCTTCCGGGGATTTCAATTTTTCAATAAGCTTCAAAGAAACCTGTTCCAGCCTCGGGGTGACCTGCAATTTCGATTTAAAATGATCTTTTAACAACTTCACTTTTTCGGCATTAAGAAAATCGGGGATTTTTACCAATACTTCATCTGTGCCAACTTCATTGATCTTCACTTCAATAACAAAGGCTGCAATCCCTTTAAAATCGTTCAAAACTTCTATGATATGTTGCGGGTACAGGCTGGTTCCTTTAAATTTGATCATTTGTTTTTTTCGGCCTAAAACCGGGCTCAATCTAAGTGTATTCCTTCCGCACAGGCAAGGTTCATCGGTATAAGAAACCATATCGCCGGTAGCAAACCTAAGCAGTGGCATAGTTTCTACCTGTAAGGTGGTTACAACCAACTCCCCTATTTCTCCTGGTTTCACAGGATTTCCAGCTTCATCAAGAATTTCGGTGAAAATCAACTCCGGTTGCGCGTGATTTCCACGATGGGCTTCACATTCGGTGAAAGCGGTTGCCATTTCAGTCGATGCGTAGGTGGAGAACAATTCAACATCCCACAATTTGGAGATTTTACTTCCCAAAGAATTCAGTTTAAATTCCAGGTCCCGGATTGGTTCACCAATACAAATCACAGCTTTAACCGAAGAATTATTGCAATTGATATTATTCATTTCTGCGTACTCGATAAGCTTCAGTAAAAATGAAGGGACGGCCACCAGGTATTTGGGTTTAAACCTTGCGATTGAATCCCATTGCAGTTGCGGCAAGCCGCTGCCGGTGCGCACAATTCCCGCTCCCAGTTTCCGCAATCCCAAAAAATAAGCCATTCCTGCCATAAAACGCCGGTCTAAAGTGGTGGTAATTTGCACCACGTCTTCTTTTTTTACTCCAACTATTCTAAAAGATTCCATTTCATTTGTGGCCAAACGTTGCAAATCGGCTTCGTTTAAGGCAAAACTCACCGGTTTTCCCAAAGTTCCGGAAGTGGTCACATAATCAATTATTTCACGCTCCGGCACACATAAAAAATCCTCGTTAAATTCCTGAACATCCTCCTTCGTGGTAATTGGGATTTTTTGAAAATCGGCATAAGAATTAATTTTACCGGGATCTATCCCGTTGTTTTTGAACAGTTTTTTATAAAATCCTGAATTCTTTTGAAGGTACAAGAGTTGTTTTTCCAGCTGTAACCACTGCACACGTTTAATTTCCTTTGAAGAAGCAGTATTCATATTTGAAATATATTTTATAATTTTCGATAACTTTTCCTGATCATTTTTTCCAAATCCCGCTCATCCAATAACGTGGTAACTTCCCTGTTTTGAGCTTGTTTGAAATAGATAATCGCTTTTTTATAATTTTTTTGCCGATAATAATACTCTCCGGCTAATGCGTATGCCTTCCAGAAATAAGGGTTTAACCCAATTAATTTGTTTAATTTTTCTTCCTGGATTTTTACCCCTGCTGAAATTGAACCTGAAAGAGACTCACTCAAAACCCGAAACTCCTTAAAATCCCGATAAGCTTTTGTATGAACAAAATCATCTTCAGGAATAGTTTCGGCTTCTGTTGAAAGGCTTTGATATACATTTCCCGATTCAAATTTTTTAAAGGCTTCCTCCAGATCGTAAGCTACAAAAGCGCCCAATTGATAGGGATTGGCAGAAACCCAAACTTTTCCTTCTTCGGGCTTAAAAATGATCCCGTGGTGCGCCAGCAGCTGGTTGAGGGCTTTCTCATTTCCCAATCCCAATTTGGCTCCGTTCAGGCCATCTTTATTCCGCAGGATCGTGGCGGCTTTTTCCGGTGTGAGCGCATCATTTTGTGCCAATAATTCTTCCATCCTGTCATACCTATATTTGGAATGGCTTTCAGCTATTGCATTTAAATTTCGTTTGTCTTCAGCATAAATTTTGCTTTGAAAATAGTTGCTGCAAATTAATTGATTTGAATTTTCTACATCATACACTCCAATATTTCCTGGAGAAACTTCAATCAAAATCGCTTTTCTTTCTGAAGCGCTTCCAACCATTATTGCTTCTGAAACAAAAACCTCCCTTTTTTTGGCAATTTCAATGGCCTGGGCAGTATTTTCGGCATATTGGAGAATTTCCCTTGCCACTAGGGTAATTGGGGTTTTCGCTATTAAAGGAATTCTTGTTTTTCCGGCATTTATGGTTACGGTAATTCCTTTTTCATTCATCCCGCTCACTGCCCCGATCATTCCGGGCCAGGTGTACATCATGAATTTATGGCCCTGATCCGGGTTTATAAAGGCGATAATTTTTTCTTCGGCAAATTTATCTCCCGCGTAAAAATCAAAATTCCTGCCCAAAAGCAGCTGGCCATCCAGTGTTTTAGAATCCCAGGCGGCAAAGGAGGTACAACCCACAAGCATAAAATCCTGCAAGGCATGACCAATGTCGTGAGCTCCGTGGAGATAAAGCGAGCGCAGGTAAGGCGGGGCAAAATTGTCATATTTATGGGAAGAAAAACGGGAGATTCCGTAAATTTCGGCTTTGTATTCTTCCGGAACGTATAAATACATTTTCCGGCTGAACCAGGCGACAACTTTAGACAAAAAATTTTGATAGCCTCCGGGAGGCACCAAACTCTCCATCCTTTCAAAAATGGCATCTTCCTGCTTTTGCTTAAGTTCCCGGGTCAAACTGCCATTTATCATTCCGAGTTCAAGGGGATTTCCTTCTACGTAAAGTTCCCAAATTCCGTATTTGTTTTTGAAAAGCGAATTCCTTCCTATGGTGAACAAACTGTCGTTATGTCGGATCCTAAGGGTCTCAATTTTTTCGATTCCTGTTAAATCCGGAAGGTCTTGCCTGGATTTTTGAACTCCGCAGGCATTCAGCAAGAGCAGAAAAAAAATAGAAAATAATATTTTAACTATTATCTGCTTCATCATAATATGATTTCCTTATTCCATCTTTTGAAGCACAACCACTTCATTTTGCCGGTAGATAATTTCATAATTTAAATCGAGGATCCATCGATAGGAATATGCTGCATCTAAAATAATGACTTTTTTAGCTTGTTTGCCAAGCAATGCATTTAATTCCTTCTCAAAATTATAAAATGGCGCTTCAGAAATAATAAATACCCCGAAATCTTTGGTTATTTCCGAAATATCATCTGTAAAGGTCAAATTTCCCGATTTTGCCGCAAAGCAATTCTCCGCAATTTGATTTGGATTAAGCTCCGGTTCAAAACCCATTATTTTATTCCCGGGTTTTTTATAGCTCAAATAAACAGGCAAAATACCAAAACCTGAATAAAAATGGACGACATTTTCTTTCGGTTCTATAAACCCGGCAAGTTTTAAATAGCGTTCTCTATCAGTTTCAAAGTCTTTTTTTACTTCAGAAAAAATACTTTTATACCTGTAATTATCATAAACTTCAGCTTTAAAATACAACTTATCTTTTTTTATGGCAATCTTTGATGACGTAAGGATCCGTTTAAAATTAAAAGGCGGCAATCCTTTGCTGATCCGCTTTAAAAAGAGGAAATCAAACAAGAACCCCTGAAGCGTAAAAGCTGTAAAAACCGCAGAAATCACTCCAATTATGGATACCAGCGAAATAGATTGCAAGGCAGGATGTTTCGCAAAAAATAATGCCCCAATTCCCAGTAAAGTAGTAATTACCGACAGCAAAATAGAGGTTCGGTAGGTTTTTAAAACTTTGCTTCCAAATTCGTATTCCTTTAAAAATGCATTGGTGATAAAAATGCTGTAATCCAGGCCAAGTCCAAAAATAAAGGTGGAAATAATGATATTCAAAATATTGAATTCTATATTTAAAACCGCCATGATGCCCAAAGCGATCACCCAGGTGATCAGGATTGGGAACAAGGTGAAAATAGTCAATTCCAGCGAGCGGTAAGAGAACAAAAGAACCAGGAATACTGCAATAATGGAATAAACGATCAATTTATTGAAATCGTTTTTCAGGTTGCCCAAAAAACTTTGGTTGATTTGTTTTCGGTCCACAACCACCAAATGTTCATCGCCCTGGAATTTATTTAATACCGCTCTTATGTCTTTCTCCTTTACATCGACCGAGGTGGTGACCGTTGAAAAATTGGATCCGGAAGAAATAAAATCGTCTAAATACAGGTTGGTGGTATGCCGGTAATCTTCCAGATCTATCGGTTTAAAATCTTTGGAAAGCAGTTGATAAAAATTTTCGAAACTTTCAGGTTTAAATCCTAATTCAGCCGATTCTTCGATCAAAATTTCCTGAATTTGTTCCCTTTTTTCCGGGGTCCAGAAACTTTGCCACTGTTCCAATTTTGCCAGTTGGGTACTTGTAGACAGCACTACCCCGCCAATACTGCTGAAATTGGTAATTTCACCTTTCTTTTTGAGATTGCTGAGCTCATTATATAAATTGTTGTTATAATCTAAAGCTTGATCTGTTGAATTTCCGTAAGAAACCAAATAAATAGATTTTGCAGCCCTTCCTGCGATATTTTCTATATTTTCTTCAACCTGTTTGATTTGTGCCGGCTGAAAATTAATTGCAGACAGATCATTGTTGAATTCTACTTTTGTAAAAAAGAACAAACCTCCCAGGAATAATAAGATCATAAAAATAACCAGGGGTTTCTTTTTATGAAAATCAATTGCGCTTATTTTATCTATAAATGTCGATTTATTAGTTGTGACAAATTTTGGCGGCTTATAAAACAGTGGGATCAGGATCAGGGAGAAAATTGAGGAAAGCATTACGCTTACCGCCGCAAAAATCCCAAGATCATTTAAAGCTTCACTATGTACGAACATTAAGCATAAAAACGCGATTGCGGTCGTGGCGCTGCTCATTAAAATGGGAGTTGTTACATCTTTATAAAGTTGGGAAAGATTACTGTTGTTCCTGTAATGAGTGAGTATATGTAGCGCATAATCTATACTTATTCCTAATAAGATCGCGCCAATACCAATTGAAATAGCCGAAATACTGCCTTTTAACAGGTACAGAAATGCAATGGCGGTTATCCCTCCTATGATACTTGGAACAAAGATAAGGAGTGGCACGTAAATCTTTCGGTAATAAAAAACCAGCAGGATCAGTAAAATTCCCATTGCAATGCCAATGGTAATTTTGATGTCTTTTTTGATTTGATTCGCATTGGCTACCGAATACAAAACCCCACCAAAAAATTCGCCTTTTACCCCTTTAAATTCCTGATCCAGGTTTGCCTGGATTTTCTGTAATTTTTTGACAAAAATGCTGTTTTTATCGGTTTCTGAAGCCGGTAAGCTGGGGGAAAGAAAAAGCAGCAAATGCTTATGATCTTTGGTGATCAAATAATTATTATAAAGCTCAAAGTCATCGCCTACCTGCAATTCTTCAAGTTTTTTGAGTCCCAGATAGGTGATGGAAAGCGGGTCTTTAAAAAGGTATTCCTTTGTAACAAGTCCGGCGGGAGAGATCAAACTCTTGTAATTTTCCTTCAACCGGTTTTGGATACTATCTTTTCCCAAGCGGGTTTCGATCTCCTTATAATCGGTTTCGTTTAAAAATAACGGCAAATTATTGTACACAAAATCATAGATCTCCCTGATGCCTTCTTCGGGAACTTTTCCCTGAATATTATTGACAAATTCAGGTATTTGTGTATGGACTGAATCTATAAACTGCCCGGCATATTGGGTGAGTTCATCGGGATTGGATCCTTCGGAAGTGGAAGAAATGGCCACAATGATTTTATCAGAAAATTGGGTTTGAGCCAATACTTTTTTAAGTACGTCCTGTCGTTCTCCGGAAGGGATCAGGCTGGTTACATCTTCTTCTAAGGTAATCCTGGAAGCAAGGAAGATCACGCCCGCCAGAAAGAGCAATCCAATGAGAAGACCGCTTTTTTTATGCTTGTTTAAAAAGTTATGAATTTTTAACATCTATGGTTTTACCACCTGCTTTTGGTTAAAGATCGAAAATAAGAAATAAAACACGATCCACATAGATATAGCCACCATTCCTGCAAGGGCAAAGCTGCCCAATACATATTGCCAAAGCCCCCGGAAGACCTCAGAGGAAGAATCAAAATCCTGTAAGCTCAATTCCCAGGAAAAGCCATTTCCGGTCAAAAGCGACCCAGCCTGGTAACTCGCGTATATTATTACTGGAATAAGTGGCGGAATGCTGATATTGGAAAATAAAAAAGCGATTATCTTGTTCAGTTTAAAAACCGCGGCAAGTAAAAATACGATCATGGTATGCAAACCCCATAAGGGTGAAATTCCTACAAAAAGACCCAGGGCAATTGCTGCTGCTTTTTTATGGGCGGGTTCCTGACTTTTAAGAATATCTTCGTTCCAGAATCTTTTAAAACCTTTTTCCTTGAAATCCTGGTATTTATTGCGGGGATGTATATAAAAAAAACTCACCAGCACAAACCACATATACAGCATTACGATCCTGGTAATATCCTTAAACGGCCTGAAATGGGTCACCCGATTTTCCTCCTGATAAAACACCTTTATAGGGATATTGCGGACTTCAACCTTTCTCCAGGAGGCTTTGACAATCACCTCAATTTCAAGTTCGAATTTCCTGGTGTAAAGCTTAAAGGAATTTACCACCTTTAAGGGGTAAAGCCTGTACCCGCTTTGAGTATCGTGCAACTGGTTTCCGGTAACCACTAAATACCAGAAATTGGAAAAGATATTTCCCTTGGAACTTTTTCCGGGGATGCCTTCCCCTCCCATATTCCTGTCGCCTACCAATAAAATTTCCGGGCCGTTCAAATCCCTGCTCTCCAATTCCGATAAGAAAACATCCAGATCATCCGGATAATGCTGCCCGTCAGAATCGATTGTAATGGCATACTCATAGCCGAGTTTCCCAGCGGTTTTAAAACCCTGCTTTAAGGCTGTTCCTTTTCCCTGATTTTCCTGAAAATGAAGAGTTTTTAATGAAGAAAACTTATCCAATATGGTTTTGGTCTTATCCGTTGAACCATCGTTTATAATCAGGATGTGATTGGTGTATTGCAAAAGATCCAATACCACAGTTTCCAGGCTTTCCTGGTTATTGTAGGTTGGCATTATAATGCAACATTTTAGGGCGTCAAAACGGGTTTGATATATTGGGGAATCACTCAAATTTTGGATAACTTTTAATGCAAAAGTATTGTTTATAATCCGATTGGCATAAAAACCTTTTTAAAGAGATTTTTTTTATGGAAGTATTTTATATATAGAATTGATCTTTAAGGCGATGCATCCGTTATATTGAGCAATTCCTTTAAGTTTTAAAGATCCGTTTTCTTTTTCGATATTGGATTTCAGAACAAAATTTTCGCCCTGGTTTGGATCCACCACCGCCATAAATTTAATATTGGATGCTGTCTGTAATTCAAGGGCGCAATTAAATTGACGTTCGGCTTCCTCCTTAAATAACTGCATCAAAATTACTCCCGGGGTAACCGGCCTACCCGGAAAATGCCCCTGGTAAATCCGGTGATCTTTGTCAATTTTAATTTCGGTAATAAAATCGCCCTCAACCTGATTTGAGTGTAGTACCGTATAAAAATCCTTTAAAAGCATCTGGAGCTAGAATTAAATGAGGCACTAAAATAGACAGAAATTTGATTTTACAGCTGGGAATCGGTGTTTTTTAAGCACGAATAAAAAAGAATTGAATTATTAACCTAAATTTCGGACCTTAAATCCTAAAAAAGCAGATATTATCAGGATATATAAAGAAAAGAGCAATCAAATTTCTTAGGTGAATTTCCGGAGATACTATAGTCTATCCTTTTTTCGCACCAAATACCAATAAAAAATATTCAAATGCATTCCAATAACTTTATTATTCGTGCATTAGTGGCTAATTATAATAGCTTTCATTTCTAAAACAAACGAACATAATACTCAATAACTTTATAAACAACTTAATTCTCAAAAATGGAATCTTCCAGGTTTTGATTGATCCTGATATTTTTAAAAAATATTTCAGTGAAATCTCCGGAATCTTCCATCAGCTTTACAGAATTTACCAGGTAATCCTTATTAAAGACCAGGATTATCTCCCTGAACATCTGCCTTATCGCAGGATCTTTGGGCACAATTAGAGCCGTTACATAATTTCCGGTTTTGAAATATGCCACGTTGTAATTCTGGCTATCTGCCAGCAATCCCCCATTTATACTTCCGGAAATAAGGTTCACCAGTTTTTCAAATAACTTATTCGATTTCAAATTGCTTACACTCTTGTCCCCGTCATCATTGATAAAAAGCTGATTTTCTTTAAAAAGAATATGGTAATTGTAAGGCGTACTGTACTCCCATTTCAGAATATTCGGCGCTTTGTAAAAAAGCCTTCCATTGCTAACAGCTACACCCTGCATGAGCTGGATATATTTGGACTGGATAAAATCGCTGGACAAACTTTTAAGCCCATCAGAACGTTTGGCGACGTTTTCCTTAAATTGGATCGTTTCCGAATCGGAAAGTGGTGCCGGAGCTTGTTGAGAAAAAGCAAGTGCCGATATAAAAAAAATAAAAAGTTTAATTATACGCATCTATCTGAAATAAATTATCAACTCTTAGGGTTGTATATTGGTTGGTTTGCAAGAATAACAACAACTGTTCCAAGATATCCGCAGTTTGGGGTTTGCTGTCGTGTAATAAAATGACGTCTCCGGGTTTAATTTTTTTTAAAATCCGGTTTAGTATATATCTTTTGGAGTTCAAAACAGCATCGTAGGAGCGAACATTCCATCCAAATACCTTATGACCCGTGATCTCCAGCGCCCTTTTAGTCCTTGGATTGATAACCCCGAACGGCGGACGAAAGCTATTCAATTTAACTCCGCCAACACTGAATGCAATTTCATCGCATTTTTGAATTTCTTCCACTATTTTGGCTGTAGATAAAAATCCCATTTTACGGGTATGCGAATAGGAATGATTGCCAACAAAATGTCCTTTTTGTATAATCGATTTAAAGATTTCCGGGTTTTCTTCGATGTTTTTTCCGATACAGAAAAAACTTGCCTTGACATTGTATTTATCCAGGATTTTGAGAATTTCTAGGGTGTTTTCAACGGGGCCGTCGTCAAAGGTAATTGCCACTTTTTTCCCTGAACCCTCCGGATTCCGGTTGAATGCGTTTACAAAAAAATTGAACTGCACATTGGTGGAAACGATCAATAAGAAAACCAGATATCCCAAAATTGCTCCTGCTATGGACCAAAAAGAGATCAATTCAAACATCGCCAAAATCCCTCCCGTAATAAGGAATCCAACCACAATTCTATTGAGCAGTTTGAAATTCAATTGGAATTTAGGATCATAATACTGTGGTTATCCCCAAGATATTGATTGTAAACTAAGATCGTTTTTGGGTTTTGGCAAGTTACGGCATTGAGTTTAAAAATTTCCGGGATGGAACCGGTTTTTAAAATTTTACAAGCCAGCCAAACCGAATAGCCCGAAACCGTTTTATATTCGCCCGTTAAATGTTTATACGCTAATTGAGTTTTTTCTGAGAATAGTCCGTTTTGCAGGTGATAATAAAAATGGTCAAACCTATTATCCCCGTTGTTTCCCAGGATCACCAGATCTATATCTTCAATTGAAGAATTATTTATCTGAAGCACTTTTAGGATTTTTTCCGAAATATCTTCAGAAGTCTTTGCCTGAAAAACCGAAACATCTATCAGTTCAGCATAGGTTTTTTCCGATTTTTCAGCTGAAATACAAAAAAAATGAGCTCCTTCTGAAGTAATTGTGCCTGAAGATTTTGTTTTCAGCAAATCTAGATTGGAAATTTCCTGTTCCTTCAATTGATGGTCCAGGTACATAAAGGAAGTCATCTTTTTGGAGAGCTCGTCCACTCCCCCAACCAAAACAGAATTTATCTCCTTATCCTCCAAAAAAAGCAATTGCGCATCCATCAAAGCCGATTCAAAAGAAGCGGAATTTTGGGTATAGGTCACATTATAGCCGGTACATTCAATAGTTTGCGCCAATTGCCCGCCAATGGTATTGTGTGTAGATTGGATAAAAGCAGTTGGGGTCAACAGTTTTTCATCCTGATTTAAAATTGCCTCCAGAAATTTTTCTGTATCCTGCTTGCAGCCTTCCCCTGTGCCTGTTATAATTGCATCGGGTTTATTGATGCCTGCTTCTTTTAAAGCAATCTTTGCGGCCGTAAGTCCCATTTTAATTGATTTGGACATTCGTCTCAAAGCCATATGCTGGATAAATTGCTTATAATCAGGAGAAATTGCGGGAATAATGTTTTGGTGATAGGTGCTTAGTTTGCCTTCAAAGCCAGCATTTTCCGGTTGTGCCGAAATGCTGGATATTCCGTTGATGTACAACCTGTTATTATTCATTTTTGCTGAAAATTAGGGAAGTACAATTTCCTCCAAAACCGAAGGAATTGGACAAAATATGTTGAAGTTTCTTCTTTTTTAATTCCTGGACCGGATTCAACCCGGTTTCCCGCATTGGACATTTAAAATTCAAATTGGGGAAAATTTGATCATTTTGAAGTGCCAGCAAGCTAAAAACTGCTTCCAGTGCTCCGGAGGCTGCAAGGCTATGTCCCGTAAATGCTTTTGTAGAACTAAAATCGGGCACTTGTTCTCCAAAAATTCGAAGAATTGCAGCACTTTCCGAAAGGTCATTATTCTTGGTCGCAGTCCCGTGGGCGTTGATATAATCTATATTTTCCGAAGAAAAACCAGCAATTTCCATGGCTTTTTTTATTGCGAGGAAAGCTCCCTGCCCGGTTTCGGAAGATGCTGTTTGATGAAATGCGTCATTGGCATTTCCATAACCTGAAATTCTGCCTAAAACCGGCTTATCCTTTAAAACATCATCGGCTTCCAAAACTAAATAAGCAGCCCCTTCCCCTAAATTAAGTCCGTTCCTGGAATCGTCAAAAGCTTTGCAAAATTCTTCCGATAGGATCATCAGGGAATTAAAACCGTTCAGCGTGAATTTTGTCAAACAATCTGTTCCTCCAACAACCACGCGTTTTAATTTTCCGGCCTTGATCAACCTAGCGCCCAACATAATCGCGTTTGCCGATGAGGAACAAGCCGTGCTGATGGTTGTCACATAGCCTTCAAGATTTAAATGGGAAGCGATTAGGGACGTGGTAAAACCCGGATGCTGGGCCTGGATAAAACGCCTGTGCTCAATTTTTTCTTCGTATTCCAGGTAATATTGCTCTGTGCCGTCCATTCCTCCGACGCTGGTACCAGAGATAAATCCGGTTTCTTTCAGGTCCTCTTTTGTAAGCAAAGCCTGTGAAATCGCTTCTTTTGCCGCGATGGCGCCAAAAAGTGTGGCTCGGGTAAAAGTATGGCCTTTGGGCAAATTTAATTTCCCTGCCAATTCAGGATTGGAGAATTTCACCTCTCCCACCGGAAGGTTGGAATGAATGGTTTTTAGGATTTCAGGATTGGAAAGACCGGTTTTTCCGGCGAGCAATGCGCTGTAATTTTCACCCACACTAGTTCCCAGCGCAGAAATTATGCCCATTCCGGTAACGGCAATTCCTTGATCCATATATTATTTTGTGCGGTTTGCTTCTATGTATTCAGCCATTTTATCAATGGAAGCAAATATTTCTTTTCCCTTTTCCGGATCGGTCAGTTTAATGCCATAATCCTTTTCCAACATCACTATTAATTCCAGGACATCAATAGAATCCAGGCCTAATCCATCCCCAAAAAGAGGTACGTCATTATCAATATCTGCCAGTTCAAGCTCTTCAAGATTCAATTGTTCAATAATGTTCTTCTTCAACTCTGTGCGTAAATCACTCATTTTCAAAAAGGTATAATTGCTTTAAATTCTCTTTGGAAAGCGGTATCTCCCCTTTCCTTGAAATCAGGCACAAAAATACATCATATTCGGCATTTTTCAAGTCTATCCAGCCACAAACAACTGCAGGAGTTTTTTCTGCTTCCAACAAAACTTCAGCATAATCACACAACAATTCTGGATTAAACTGGTTTTCAACAAAAAAAACGTTTTCACTTTGCAATTTATGTTTGATACTTATCTCGCCTAAAACAATATTTGGCAAGGTATATACAAAAACGGCGGGAGAAACCATTCCGCCCATTGCCTGCTGATGTTTTTTATCGGTTTCAACGCTGGAAGCTGAATTTGAAAAAACCAAAGCTGTATCCGGTGAAATAATATGATCTTTAAAAAGGACTTCGCTGGCCAAAATGCCCAACTTGCAAAGCGCGTCCATTTTGTGAAATTTTGGATAAGCTATCTCTAACTTTTTATAGGCTTCTTTTAAAAACTGATCAAGGCCCAAAGATTTTTCAGTTTTAAAAACCTGGCCTTTTCCGTGAAAAATCCTGTGATCTTTGATGCGCACAAAATCGGTTACTTTATAGATGGCATTACTCATTTTCTTCTTTTTTAAGCACTAACGCCAAGTTGCAACCTCCAAAACCAGAAGCGGTTTTCAATGCAAATTTGAGCTCCTTTTCTTCAAAATTTTTAATGATATTCAATGGTTTTGAAACCCCAATTTTATCAAAATTTAAGGAAGCATACAACTCATTATTTAAAAGTGAATGTTTGGTAAGAATGCTTTCCAGCAAAGCCGATGCTCCAAGCGTATGTCCATAATACCCTTTAAAACTGTTCATGGAAACATTTTCCAACCCCGTGCGATTAAAAGCGACTGCTTCCATCTCGTCATTATAAGCTGTTGCCGTGCCGTGAGCCGATAAATAATCGATTTCCTTTGCGGAAACCTGAGCTTCCCTCAAAGCGTTTTGAATGCTTTTATACAAGCCTTCCCCGGTTCTTGAAGGGCCGGAAATATGGTTGGCATCATTTGCAGAAGCTTCTCCTATAATACTGATACTATTTGGATCTTCGGGTTTTTGGGAACTTACTAAAACAGCCGCGGCCGCTTCGCCCAAACTGATCCCCTTCCGGTTTTTTGAAAATGGCCGGCAAGGTTCAGCGCTCATCGCCTGGAAGGAATGGAACCCGGAAAGGACAAATTCTGAAACCAGATCGCCTCCAACTACTATTGCCTGATCGAATTTCCCTGCTGAAATAAACCTTTTTGCAACCGCAAGCGCGAGTCCGCCGGAGATACAGGCATTGGAAATTACGATTGGTTGCAGTTGGAAACCGAAGAAATCCTTGATAACATTCCCCAGTTCGCTTAAATAAACCCGGCTTTCGGGAAAAGAAGATTTTGTCAATAAATCTATATTTCCTTTGGTTGTAGAAATGATCAGGGCGGTTTCGGAGAGGTTTAGACCTGGATTTTTTTCTAAAATTCGGCTGATCGCCAGCAACATCATTTGTTCAAGTTTGGTGAATTTTTTGGGTTCGCCAATTTTCAAAAATGCTTCAGCCAATAAATCGTTTTCGATAATTCCGGCATAAAATCCGCCGGATGTAAACCTGTTGTTTTTATGGAATTTTAAACCTGATCTTTCATTTCTGACAGCAGCGAGATTTTCTTCCGTTGAAAATCCCAACGGAGAGATAAGCGCATCGTCAAGCAGATATATTTTTTTCATTTATTCTCTTCCCATTTTCATTTTCCAATCTAAAAAAAATTGCGGATAATTAAGTCCTAATTTCCCGGTCTCATCTAAAAAAACCTGCACGGTTTCACCTGTACAAATAAGTTTTTCATCACAAAATACTTTATACCTAAATACAAGTTTAGCGGCTGCCGTTGGAATGTAGGAAGTTTCAACTTTAAAAATATCCCCGTATTTTAAAGGCAATTTATGTTCGCAAACAGATTTTACAATAGGTATGGAATATCCTTGTGCCTTTGCATCCAGATAGGAAATCCCGTTTTTGATGCAAAAATCTTCCCGGCCGTCCTCAAAATACTTCAAATAATTCCCATGCCAGACAATTTGCAGCGGGTCGCACTCATTAAACCGCACTCTAATTTCAGTATTGGTTTTTAAAAAATTCTGTCCCATTAATCAACGGTTACGGTTTTCATTTCAGAAGTTGCCATGATTTTGCCTTCTTCATTAAAGGTTTTAGCTGAAACCAAAGTTACCTTCATCACCTCTGCCAATATTTCAACATTGGTATAAAGCCTGGTACCTGCTTTGGGAAGTTCTATAATTTCCACCGATTTTATGGAGCCTATAAAACCAGTTTTAGGCTTGTCCAATCCCGACAGAAATCCCTGGTAACCCCGGTGCAGGGACATACTTTGCGCCATATGCTCTATTAAACCGGCTTCTGAAAAACTTCCGTTTTCCACAAGAATATTGTCAAGGGGAATGCTGAACCCGGTTTTTCCCGTAAGAGCTGTGTATTCATACAAACTGTCAACCATCACAAAAGGATGTTTTTGCGGGATCAGTTCCAGGATCTTCTCCAAATGAGTGATGGGTTCTTTGAGTAAATTTTCTGACATGGGTTTGGTTTAGTTGAAATCGTTCCAGTAATCGTAATAATTATACCACTGATGCGGATATTTTTTTACCATTTTTTCCAGGTTTTCAAGATAGGCTTTTAAAATTTCTTTTGCTGAATTTTCCTGACCCTGATAAGGCCTGGCGTAAAAATGATAGTGAAAATTTTTCTCCCTCATAATATGCACAAACAAAACAGGAATGGAATTCCTCTCGGCCAATTTAAAAGGCCCCAGTGGAAACTGCAACGGTTTTCCCAAAAATGAATAGGTATGGGTTTTTGTGTGTTTCAAATATCTGTCGGCTGCAAATACCAACAATTCATTATTCTTTAAGGCTTCATTGATCTTGAAAATATGGGAAAGATCATCCTTTACCACAATTGTCCTGATCTTTGATTTTCCGGTTACCGATTCCAGGTAACTTTTAATTTGTTTATGCTCAAGATCTGTCAGCACTAAATTTACAGAAATATTCTTGTCGTCAAAAAAATGTTGTGCCACATTGAAGTTCCCAATATGGGCCGTGAGCAAGATCCCTCCCTTTTTTTTCTTCAGCAATTCCCTGATATAGTGAATTCCATCAAATTCAAAGGTGTATTTATGCTTTAAACCCGATGCAATAGCCATCCTGTCCAACTGTATCCTTCCAAAAGTAAAATAACTTCTGTACACCTGAAAAGCAGCACTAAAAGCAGAATAATTAAGCCTTCTTCGGAAAAAAATCCATGTGCTTTTTGTGGAGTTAAATGAAAAGATGATAAAATAAGCGGCTACAAAAAGCAGCACAAAATAAGCCGCATATAAACCGAAGGTTTTTATTATAAAAACATAAATTTTTAAACCCAAAACAGTACCCCTGGATTTTCCTTTCCATTTAACCATATCTAAGAATACAAGCCTCCGTTAATATTTATTATTTCTCCCGTGATATAAGATGCTTTTTTTGAAGCCAAAAACGAGACAAGATCTGCGACTTCTTCTGCTTTTCCAAACCGGTTCAGGGGGACGATTTTTTTTAGTTCCTTTTCATCAAAACCGGCCGTCATATCCGAAGTGATAAATCCCGGCGCCACCGCATTTACGGTGATATTGCGTTTGCCAATTTCCTGCGCAAGGGCTTTTGTGGCTGCCACCAGCGCACCTTTTGCTGCCGAATAATTTACCTGTCCGGGATTGCCTTTAAGCCCTGACAGGGAAACGATATTGATGATCCGGCCGAAACGCTGGGTGAGCATATTTTTAAGAAGCGGTTGTGTCACATTATAAAATCCGTGCAGGGAAGTGTTGATCACCGAATGCCAGTCTTCGGGTTTCATCCATAAAAAAAGTCCGTCTTTGGTTATTCCGGCATTGTTCACGATCACTTCAATTAATGCTTCAGGATTGGTTTGAGCCCATTCGTCCAGAACAAATTTGGTTTTTTCGGCATTAGAAACATCAAATTTCAGCAATTCACAGGAAACATTTTCAGCTTCCACCAATTTTTTGGTTTCCAGGGCTGCAGCTTCATTGGAATTGTAATTCAGCAGGATGTTATATTGCAAATCTGAAGCGAGTTTTATCGCAATTGCTTTTCCAATTCCGCGGGAACCTCCTGTAACAAGTGCGTATTTTTGTTTCATTTTATTTTTTTTAGCCACGAACTGTTAATTTTTTTAGCCACGAATGCACGAATATTTTCTTACTTTTTTAAGTCTTGTCTCTTGGTTCTTGTCTCTTGAATCCTTTTTTTACTTCTAACCTCGACCTTCTAACTTTTTAAAGTCTCTTTTCTATATTCTCTTTTCCCAAGATCGAACTTCTATTTTTTTTAGCCACGAATACACGAATATTTTCTAACCTTATAAGGTCTTGTCTTCCGTCTCCGGTCTTCCGACTTTTCAGTCTCTTTTCTATATTCTATATTCTCTTTTCTCCACTTCGTATTTCTAACTTCGTACTTCTAACCTCCTAAACCTCATTTTCCTTAATAAAATCCTTCACAGTTTCAAGAATTGGGGACAACGGGATATCTTCCTTAAATTCCGGTACCAACTTGTTTAAAATATTCATTTTTTCCCTGGTAGTGGATGATAATTCCCCGTTAAAATCAAGGTATCTCAAGGCCTGAATTATGGTTACCAGTTCTACAGCAACCACTTCAAACGCATTTTCTATCACGGTTTTGGTAATTGTTGCCGCGTTGGTGCCCATACTCACAATATCCTGATTGTCGTTGTTGTTTGGGATGCTGTGCACATACATGGAATTGGAAAGCATCTGGTTTTCGGCGGTAGTGGAAACCGCACAGAACTGTGCGCCCTGCATCCCGAAATTCAGACCTAATTTTCCAAGGTTCACAAAAGGCGGCAATATGTTGTTGAGTTTGTTGTTCAACAAATAATTAAGCTGTCTTTCGGCAAGCATGCTCACTTTTGTGACTACCAATTTCAGCTTATCCATTTCAAGGGAAACATAATCCCCGTGGAAATTTCCGCCGTGATACACCTGCTTCCGTGCCACATCAATTATTGGATTATCGTTGGCAGAATTGACTTCTTCAATAAGGATTTTTCGGGTATTTTCAATGGTATCCAAAACCGGTCCCAGGATTTGCGGGACGCAACGCAAACTGTAATACTCCTGAACTTTTTCCTTAAAGTAATCATTTTCAGGATGCTTTCCGCTGTATAAATGCTTGTTGCGATCACGCGTGAGTTTGCTGTCCTTTAAATGTTCCCTCATTTTGGCCGCCACTTTTTGCTGACCTAAATGCAGTTTGGAACCGTTTAATTCTTCCGATAAATGATCGTCATAAGCCCGTACAATTTCATTGATCGCTGAGGAACAGAAAATGGACCAGTTAAGTAACCGCTGTGCATAAATAACGTTTACGATCCCAATTCCCGTCATTGCTGAAGTTCCATTAATAAGGGCCAGGCCTTCCCGCAATTCGATATTGATTGGATCTATATTTTCTTCTGAAAAAACTTCAGCAGTTTTTCGTTTTTTGTCTTTATAAAACACCTCGCCTTCCCCAATTAAAACCAATGCAAGATGCGCCAATTGCACCAGATCTCCCGAAGCTCCCACCCCGCCGTGTTCATAAATAATGGGCGTGATATCTTTATTGATAAGCTGTTGCATAGTTAGAACTACCGATGGATGCACCCCGGATTTTCCCAAAGTGAGCGTATTTAAACGCGCCAGCATCAAGGATTTTACGTACAAAGGTTCCATTGTTTTTCCCATTCCGGAAGCATGGCTTCTTATCAGGTTATATTGCAACTGGATGCAGTCCTTATCTTTGATCCTATATTGCGCCATTGGCCCAAAGCCGGTATTCACGCCGTAAATGATCTTATTTCGCGAAAATTCCTTTAAAAATTCGAAACTGCCCGTAACTTTATCAATAATTTCTTGACTCAGTTCGATCTTGTCGTTTTGGAATAGGACCTGAAAAAAAGATTCAAAGGTCAGTGCATTTTTAATCTTAAACATAAGTCTGTAAAGCTTGTGATTTTGGTTGCTGCAGATTTAACCCATCTGTTAAAACTCTTAACAAATGTACTATATTTACAACGTAAAATGAAATGGAATGAAAAAGGAAATTGTCGATATCCTTATTATTGGTGCCGGTCCGTCCGGAATGGTTTCAGCCTGTTATCTTCAAAAAAGAGGGATTAATGTAAAAGTGGTGGAAAAAGCCATTTTCCCTCGATTTAGTATTGGTGAAAGTTTGATTCCGCAGTGTATGGATAATCTGGAAGAAGCCGGACTTCTTGAAGCAGTGAAAAAAGCGGGATTTCAAAAGAAATTCGGGGCGCGGTTTATAAAAGGTTCGCAAGTTGGGGAATTCGATTTTAGCCAGAAATTCGGAAAGGGCTGGGATTGGACCTGGCAGGTTCCCCGGGCCGATTTTGATATGGTGTTAGCTGAAGAAGCACAAAAACAGGGCGTAGAAATTCTTTTTGGGGAAGAAGTGATCAATGTGGAATTTGAAGGAAACAGATCTGTCACCACAATAAAGAATACTAAAGGAGAAATCGGGCTGATTACTGCAGATTTTATAATCGATGCCAGCGGATTTGGCAGGGTACTCGCCAAACAACTGAAACTGGAAGCAAAACCCCAGATCGCGGCTCATTCCTCTATTTTTACACATATAAAAGAAACTGGCAGGCCAAAGGGAAAAGAGGGCGAACTCATCACTTTTGAAATATTGAGCACAAAAGTCTGGTTTTGGTATTTCCCTTTTTCGAATGGAAATACCAGTCTTGGTTTTGTGGCGCCAAATGAATGGTTTGATCAATTTCCGAAAGACAATACTTTAGCTTTTCAGGAAATGCTGAAAAAGCTGGAGAATTACAAAGGCCGGTTCGATGAAATTCCCTTCCTATTTGAACCAATAAAAATGGAAAACCTGGCCAAAAACGTAACCCGGTTATATGGAGACGGTTTTGTTTTGACCGGAAACAGCGCTGAATTTTTAGATCCTGTATTTTCCTCGGGAGTTGCCTTTGCTACCACTTCCGGATTACTGGCCGCCAAACTCGCGTTAAAACAGCTCGATCATCAAAAAGTTGACTGGCAAAGGGAATATGTGGATTATATACAAAAAGGGGTGAACGTGTTTTCAACTTATGTAAAGGAATGGTATTCAGGGAATTTGCAAAAGATCATTTTCCACCCCAATCCAAATCCCGTGATCAAGGCCCAAATTTGCGCGGTATTGGCGGGATATGTTTGGGATGAAAGCAATCCGTTTGTAAAAAAACACGAGCGAATAGTGAAAAATGTAGCCGGATTGATTGAAATGGAAGAGAATAATAAGAAAGCCTGAAAGTTAAAGTTTTGATGTCAAAGGTTTTAGTTGTTACTTCAATTTATTACCCGAAAAAAGTTTTAAAAGGTTTGCTTGGTATATAGGTAAAAGTTACATTTGCAACCGCAAAATACTTGCTAAGTTCATTTTAATAGGAGAGTTGCCAGAGTGGTTAATGGAGCAGTTTGCTAAACTGTCGACGAGCAATTGTCGCATGAGTTCGAATCTCATACTCTCCGCTTGCTAATTTTAGGTTCTAATCCAGGTTTGAAGATTGGAATTTGGGATTTGAAATATTGAATTCTTTACAGCGCAAGCTGTTTATTCGGGGTGTAGCGTAGCTCGGTTATCGCGCCTGCTTTGGGAGCAGGAGGCCGCAGGTTCGAATCCTGCCACCCCGACTTTTTACGTGTCAAATGACATCAAAAAATACCTAAATTAATGAT
>Ga0307487_1000437_pt1 | contig 32964 bp, 26 predicted proteins | sample CBIW12metaG_FD_203665 | JGI IMG/M metagenome (GOLD analysis project Ga0307487, IMG submission 203665) | Sea-ice brine microbial communities from Beaufort Sea near Barrow, Alaska, United States - CBIW 1.2 | ecosystem: Environmental > Aquatic > Marine > Coastal | place: USA: Alaska | collected... | reverse complement strand
AACATCAATTGTCACCACCGAAGATTTGATGGAGTTCAAATTAGAACTCCTGGAAGAAATCAAAAAGTTATTGAACAATCCATCCGGATCCCGTTCAGTTTCAAAAAAATGGCTGAAATCTACGGAGGTCATGAAACTGCTTAAAATCAGTCAGGGCACCCTTCAGAATTTCAGGATCAATGGAAGTTTGTCCTTCACAAAAATAGGGGGAAGCATTTATTATGATGCGGATGAAATAAATAAAATCCTGATGGAAAACAAGACTAACAACAAATACTAGTAAGGCCATGAATTATATTAAGCACATAAATGGGGTACTTCAACAATTTAACGGGGATTCCAGATTGAATCCCACCCATATAAGTCTCTATATAGCTCTTTTTCAACTATGGAATATCCATCGTTTCCCAGATGTATTTTTTATTGCTCGGGAAGATGTAATGAAAATGTCTAAAATAGGATCTATGGGGACGTATCACAGGTGTCTCAGAAATTTAAATGATTGGAAATATATCGATTATTTACCATCACATAACCCATACAAGGGTAGTGAAATTAAGATGTTCATTTTTGAAATACCTGATGAGCAGGAAGCAAACGAGTCTGAAACAAGTCTTGAACAAGTAGCGAACAAGTATGAAACAAGTACTGAACAAGTACTGAACAAGTATGAAACAAGTACTGAACAAGTAGCGAACAAGTATGAGACAAGTCTCGAACAAGCATCGAACAAGTATGAGACAAGTATCGAACAAGCATCGGTATCTAATATAAACATGATTAAACATGATTTAAACATGATTAAACCATATAAAAACATAAATAAACTTGCAATGCTTGCAATGCCGGAAAATTATTTTGAAGTTTTTAATTTTTTTAAAAATGAAAATAAGCCGGAAACTGAAGCGCTACAATTTTTTAATTATTATCAATCCAAAGACTGGAAAGTTGGAAATAATATCAAAATGACAGATTGGAAAGCTGTGGCAAAAAGTTGGATCAGGAAATCTGAATCTTCAAAGACCTTTAAAGATTATCAGGGGAATTCTAATCAGGACTATTTAAAAACCAATCAAAATAAAGATTATGGACAACCCCTCTAAAATTGTTGAAGGCGGTATCGAATTTTCCCTGGGAAAATTTGACGGAAAACTCATGGTGTATGATTTTCCAAAGATACTGGTGTATCTGGAAGCCAAAGGGAAAATGTTGTTTGGTAAGCAGTTCAAGATCTACCCGGAAGATGAAAAAATCCTGTTTCTGTTAAGCAATTATTTTATCAAGGATAAAAAAAATTGCAAAAAGCACAAAATAGATCCAGACAAGGGATTATTGATATCAGGCCCTGTTGGTTGCGGGAAAACAAGTTTGATGCGCCTTTTAAAAAATATTGTGCCACATCAGCGGCAATACGAAGTTATTCCGGCCAGGAATATCGTTTTTGGTTTTAATCACATTGGCTTTAAAACTATTGAAGATTACGGAAATGAAGGTTTTTTCTGTTTTGATGATCTTGGGGCGGAGCCAACAGGAAGATTCTTCGGGAAGGATTGCAATGTGATGGGCGAATTGCTTATTTCTAGGCACGAGTTTTTCCTTCAATCAAAAATTAGAACTCATGCCACCACCAATTTAATTGCAGCGGAAATGGAGGAACGTTACGGCAGTAGGGTAAGAAGCCGGATGCGCCAGATGTTCAATCTGGTCAACTTCGATAAAAATACCCAGGATAAACGGAATTAATTTTAAAAATCATAATGATGAAAATAGCAACTTTTAATATTCAAAATTTGTTTCACAGGGACAAATCCCTGGTAAAGATTCAGGCCGGAAATGCAGTAATCAACTGGCTCAATGAAATGGATCACCTAATGAGAAAATACTCTAAAACTGCGAGCGATCTGGATAGGATAAAAGATCTGTCCTTTTTACTCGGATTTGGAAAAATAAGCAGAAAATCCTACGCCGTTATGAGAAGAAGGGGTGGAGAATTGTTTTTTCAGGGATGCCATTCTTCCAGGGAAATTCAGGCCAATAGCCTAACGGACTGGAACGGATGGGTAGCACTTCAAACCCTTCCTGTCGATCCTTTTTCCACTTCAAACAAAGCAAGGGTAATTGCTGAGGTGAATGCAGATGTTTTATTGCTGCAGGAAGTGGAAGACCGGAATTCATTATTGGAATTCAACCATCAATTCCTGCCTGAATTTAATGGGGTGCCCTACAGGGAATTGCTTGTGCTCCAGGGAAACGACGGAAGGGGTCAGGAAATGGGAATGCTTACAAAAAATGGATTTCAAATCCAGGAAGTCCGTACGTATAGCAATGAGTTGGATGATAGCGGAAAACCGGTTTTTGATAAAAATCTGGTGAAGTATGAGATTACGACTCCTTCCAAAAACAAAATCTGTTTGCTCGCAGTTCACCTTCAGGAACAGGGAAAGGATAAAGAAAATTGCGATACTTTGAGATTTAGGCAAGCTTATAGGGTCGCCGAAATATACCAGCAATTGCGTGACCAGGGGCAGAAATATGTGATTGTGGCTGGCACTCTAAATGCGGTTTCATATTGTTTCAGCCTGGCTCCCCTGCTTCAGAAAACAGATCTAAAGGATGTTTCAAAACACCCCGGTTTTAATGTTGCTGGCAAAAAAGAAAAAGATACAAGCTATTTAGGTATGAAAGCATACAGGATGGGTTTAAACATCAAACAGAAGGATTATCTATTAGTGTCCCCGGAAATGTTTAGGCGGGTTAAAAACAGTGGTTTAAACCGTAAAGCGGTATGGACTGAGAAAGCTTCACAATGGTCGCTTTACAATACCATTAAAAATGAAAAGCAAGCAGCAAGCCAGCATCCGGTTGTTTGGGGGGAGATTGAGATTTAAAAAATATAAAGGCACAAGTTGAAAAAAAACGAAATTCAAAATAAATCCGATATGAATGAGCAATCTTTGGAAAATACCTGGAATTCCACATAAAGGTTGGACTCTGGAATATGTATATGACATTAGAGAAGATGGACAATTTGTGGATGAAGATGAATATGAAACTTGTATGATGTGCAATTTTGAAAGAATAAGATATGTTCACGTATTAACCCATAAAGATGTTGAAGAAGAATTTAGAGTTGGTTGTATCTGTGCGGAAAAAATGACAGATGATTATATTAGGCCCAAAAAAAATGAACAAAGGTTAAGAAATAAATTCCACAGATGTATTAATTGGTTGAAAAAGGAATGGAAGACCAGTAAAAACGGTAATTATTATTTGAAAGTGAAGAAACATCACATTCTGATTTATAAAGATAAAAGTTCAGGCAAATTTAGATGCAAGATTGGGGATTACTTCGGGAAAAAACAATTTGACACTCTTGAGCTTGCCAAAATAGCGGTATTTCACGGAATAGAATATTTTAAAGAAAAAGATGAATGGTGAAAAATAGTGAATAATGCCTGGCATTCTTACCTGACAGTGACATATCTGAAAACCAATAAAGGTACATATTTGACATCAAAATGGTTGAAATATTTCTTTACCCTTCTGGATTTTAGTCCAATATATTCATTTGATTTTTGGGATATGGCTTGTTTGTAATTCTTGAGGAATGAACATCCAGGGAAGCAGATAATCCATCACCAGTTGATTGCTGGAATAACACCAAATTCATGATCTAAAGGTTTTAACTGCCTCTTGGTCCATAAATCATAATTCAACTTTAATAGATCAGGCATTTTGTCTATTATTATTAGCTTAATTGCCTTTTCTTGGTGAATCTGTAGGAGCTTCTTATCCTCGCATTTTATACCTTTTCTCTTTGACTTAAACTAGAATTATCCCTTGTTACATAATTTTTTCACCATTTTGAAGCGGTATTTTTATTTACGCCAAACAAAGCTGCAACCTCTCATTTTTTTAAGCACTTCTTTATTAAGGTGATGGTCTTTTTTAAATACGAACTTCTGATCTCATCAATAATTGTACTAAATACTTCTTTTTCATAGGGTTAGTATACATCTTATTTATGAATATTTTAAAGCTTGGTTAACACCTCGAAATTAGAATTATATTTTCGATTGTAATGTGAATATAATGTACCATAAACTACTTTTTCCTCACTTTTTTACTATCAACAATGTAATTCAACATGTTATTGTTGTATTGACTTCCAGAATCTTTTCAGCTATGAGGATTTGGGCCTTGTCGAAAATTGACCGGGTATTATTCCAGCCGGTTGCTACTTCCAAAAGAGTAGAAGGACCAACCTTTACATATTCTTTGATCCAATCCGGAATGGTTTGTTCAGTTCTCCTTCTGTAGGGGTCCTAATTTATCCGTTTTTTTAAGTTTAAATCCTATTTCTTCGTTTGAACCAAAAATTTAACACCAACTATTTGCAAAAATATTCATAAATAATCGATTTCTTTTTATTTACTATTTGTAAACATTAGGCATTAATGCTTTTAACAATTAATTTCCTATTTGATAACATAATAAAGGGTTTTACTTGTATTTCTATTTGGATATTTGCCTTGTTACAATTAATAAAATTTACATATATTAAAAAATGGGAAAAACTAAATTTGTATTGATAGTTGCTTTATTAGCATTTGTCACGGGCCATTCTCAAAATTTTTTTACGGGAAGGATTTTGGATGAAAATAATGATCCTTTGGCGGGATCAACGGTCGTTATTAAGGGTGGCACCAATGGGGTAATTACAGATTTTGATGGGCAATTTAAAATTAAATTGCCATCATCAAAAAGTGTTCTTGTAATTTCTTATATGGGTTACCTGCCTGTTGAGTTTGATACAACAAGTAAAAATGAAGCAATAATTATCTTAGAAACTGATGACACACAGCTTGAGGAGGTAGTAATCACCGCCTTGGGTATTTCACGGGAGGAGAAGTCTTTAGGATATGCTATTCAGGAAATAGATGGCCAGGAACTTAATGAGGCTCGTGAAGCAAATTTCGTGAATTCACTTCAGGGTAAGGTGGCAGGTTTAAATATTACAAGTTCTGGCCAGGTAGGTTCTTCTGCCAGAATCGTTATTCGTGGGGAGAACTCTCTCAATTTTCAGGATAATTCTCCCTTATATATTGTGGATGGAGTACCATTAGGAGATACTGGTACGAGTAATAGTTCTTCAGTAGACTACGGAAATGGTTCTGCTGCAATTAATCCTGCTGATATAGAATCAGTGACAATATTAAAGGGTCCTACAGCTTCTGCACTTTATGGTTCTAGAGCAGCTGATGGAGTTATTGTAGTTACTACCAAGTCCGGAGAGAATCGCAAAGGTCTGGGAATATCTTTTATTTCTGGGTTCTCTGCAGAAAGCATTCTTAGATTACCAAAGTTTCAGAATGAGTTTGGGCAAGGAAGTAATGGCAATTATGAAGGTTCCAATTTTGGCGCAAGTTCTTCCATATACCCAGATGGGATAAATGATGGTTACGATGAAAGTTGGGGACCACGTCTGGACGTAGGCACTTTGGAAAGGCAGTTTAGTTCTCCAACGCTTGGTCGTATGCGAGGTGGTGATGTTTTCAACCCCAATAGAGGAGAAGTTATACCTACCCCCTGGATATCACAACCTGATAATATTGAGGATTTTTTTACTACCGGAAAGACCTCCTATAACAACCTTTCTCTTAATGCTGGGAATGACAAAAGTACTCTAAGGTTGTCGTATACCAATCTGGATCAAAAGGGAGTGATTCCAAATAACAACTTAGAGCGAAATACTTTCGCTTTAAAAGCTGGTTATAAGGTGAACGAAAAATTACGTGCTGATGCTGTTATAAACTATATACTGACCGAGAGTAGTAACCGGCCTGAAACTGGGTATGGCCGTAATTCTATCATGTATTTTATGACTTGGATGACCCGGAACGTGGATATAAATTCTCTTAAGGATTATTGGCAGACAGGGTTAGAAGGTGTTAATCAGTTTCAGTACAATTACGGAGAAAACCATAACAATCCATATTTTTATCAGTACGAAAATACTAACGGGCAAAATAAAAAAAGGCTGTTTGGGAACATAGCCCTTACTTATGATTTTAATGGACACCTCTCCTTAAGAGGTAGAGCTGGTACAGATTATTCCGATGATTTTCGCCCAATGAGGATGGCTGTTAGTACTGTGGGTAATGAACTGGGTAGGTATTATGAGGAAAACAGGAATTCAGAAGAAACAAACATGGATTTCCTTCTGACCTATGACAATAAAATTGGCAATGATTTTCAATATACCTTATCTGCTGGAGGAAATGCCTTGAGAAATAAATACAGGTATAATTCCTCTCTTGCACCGCAATTAACAATACCGGGTTTATATACTATAGAGAACAGTGCAGTATCCGTTGTAGCCAGATCCTTCACTAGTGAAATAGCCGTAAACAGTTTATATGCTTTTGCCAATCTGGCATATAGAGATCAATTCTATCTTGATATTACTACTAGGAACGACTGGTCCAGTACGTTGCCTTCCTCTAATTGGTCCTATTTCTATCCTTCTGCGTCATTAAGTACATTATTACACAATATTATTACAATGCCAGACTGGATTTCGTTTGCGAAAATGAGGCTTGGAGCTGCAGCTGTTGGGGATGATGCATCTGCTTACAGCTTGCTAACCACTTTTGATTTTGCTGCTCCCTGGAATGGAAATATTTCATTGACTGGTGGTGATTCATTAAAGAATTTATTTCTAAAACCTGAGGAAACGACTTCTTATGAAATAGGAACTGACCTTAGATTCCTTAATAGCAGACTTGGAATAGATGTAACATACTATAATAATAAAACCAGGAATCAGATCATACCATTGCAGCTGGCAATATCTTCTGGTTACACAAACCGAATTATTAATGCTGGAGAAATTGAAAATTCGGGTTGGGAAGTCATGCTTAATGGAATCCCGATTTCAACCGAAAATTTTCAATGGAGGTCTGCGATTAATTTTTCCACAAGCAAAGGAAAAGTAATAGCATTAGCAGAAGGAGTTGATAAACTTGTACAGCAGGCACCTGGAGAAGATGCCGCCATTATTGCCCGAGTTGGCGGAAGGATGGGAGAGATCTGGGGGCCAGGATATCAGAGAGTGGAACAAGGTCCTATGAGAGGTGAGATCATCATTTTTGAAGATGGAAGGCCCAAGGGTACCTCAGAGGATATCTATTTAGGAAATCTTAATTCAGATTGGATCGGGGGCTTTAGTAATACCTTTTCTTATAAGAATTTATCCCTGTCGACTTTAGTAGATGTGCACTGGGGAGGAAAATTTATCTCTAGGTTTTATAACAAAGCTGTAGGTGCCGGGCAGTTGATTGAAACTGTAAAAGGCCGATCTGCCAGGCCCGTAGGACAAGAATATGATGATCCATACTACATTGAAGGAGTGGCAATTGTAGACGAGATTTATGTTCCCAACTCAACAAGTACAGACGGGACTTACAGCGAAGGTGTTTATGGTACCGATGCTAGATATTTTCACAAGGCTATTGACCATATAAGCGAGGCCCAACTTTTCGATGCAACCTACGCCAAGTTAAGGGAGGTAAAACTTGGATACAGCTTACCTTCCAGCATGTTCAATGACAATATTCAGAATTTCAGGATTTCTATTGTTGGACGAAATCTTTTTTTGTGGACCCCAGATAGCAACCAGCATTTTGATCCAGAAGTCGCAACTGCTACAACTGGAAGTGGACTGGTTCCTGGTTTTGAAAACATGAGTCTTCCTTCTACACGAAGTTTAGGAATAAACTTGGAAGTAAAATTTTAATAATAAATCTTTTAAAAAATGAGAATGAGAACTAATTTTTTTATATTAATTATTGTTGGTATAGCCTCTTTCCTGTCATGCACAACGGACTTTGAGGAGATAAATACCAATCCTAACCAAGCAGATCAGATTTCTGATCCATCCCTGTTATTGGCCAACATTATTAGGACTTTAGGAAACAGTAACTGGAACAATTCTTTTGACAGAGGTGCTATATTTGCCGATCAGATTAGCAGTTATTATGTCGGTTCTTTCGGAGATTTGTCAAGGGACAATGCAGGCCAGTTTTCTTGGAGTTATTACGATGTTTTAAAGGATATAGATCTTATGATAGCTGCTGCTGAGGAGCAGGAGTTTGAGAACTATAAGGGAATAGGCCTGGTGTTAAGAGCCTTTGTCTTTCAAAACCTTACTGATAACTTTGGGCCTATTCCATATACAGAAGCGGGAAAAGCTGCAGAAGGTATCAATTTCCCAGAATACGATTCTCAAGAAGAGGTTTATTCAGGGATCTTGGCTGAACTTGAGTTGGCAAATGAAATTTTGGGTACCTCAAACGAAGTTGTAAATAAGGATATTCTTTATAATGGAAATACGGAGAATTGGAGGAAATTCTCTAACGGATTGCGGTTAAGGGTCTTATTGAGGCAGTCTGACAGGAAAGATCCTTCTGCAGCCATGCAGGAAATTGTTTCCAACCCAGCAGCGAACCCCTTGTTTACATCTCATCTAGATCAGGCAGCCTTAGAGTATCTAGAAGATTCTCCAAACCAGCATCCGGCTTATACCGGAAATGTTAGTGACTGGTCTTCTGCTTCTGGCACTCGTTTTTCCCTTACGATGGAGAGCATCCTGAAGTCAATGAACGATCCAAGAATTGCAGCTTTTGCACTACCTACTTCTGCTTCCTCAAATACTGCAAATCCCGAATATTTTGGTATTCCCAACGGGGTAAGTAACACCTCCGATTTTAACGACGGAATTCAGAATCAGTCTCTAATGGGGTTGTTGTTTGCACCGCGACAGTACAAACCTGAAATAGTTTCTCCAAATGCAGCACAAAGTGTATTTATGCCTTATTCGGAAGTGCAGTTCATTTTAGCTGAAGCCAGAGAAAAAGGATATATAAATATAGGAGATTCCGAGTCTTACTATTTGAAGGGTATAGCGGATCAGTTCGCTTATTATTCCAGTAGAATTCCAGCTAACTGGGTGCTTCCTACCTCATCACAACTCCTTCCAGAGGTTGATTATTATACACAGGAAAGCGTGGTATACACAGGATCACAGGAAGAAAAATTAAACAAAATATATAAGCAGAAGTGGTTGTCACTTTTTCTTGTAGGTTTCGAAGCCTGGTCGGAGTGGCGAAGGGTAGAATACCCTGCCATAGAAGCTGGTCCCGACGCATTTGGCGATATCCCTGTGCGATACATCTACCCTGCTGATGAACTTAGAATTAATGAAGATAATTACAATAATGCTGTCCAGATGTTAGGGGGTAATGGCGATGTAGTATCTACTAAGGTCTGGTGGGATGTTAATTAAAAAATATAATACAAAAACTAAATAATTCAACATGAAAACGCAAGCAAAAAAAAGCAGCAAATTTTTCGGAAGATTTTTGGCAATATTAAGCCTTGCCGCGCTATCAATTAATCTGATTTCCTGTTCTGAGGAGGATGAGAATGTGAATGATATTATTAATCCTTATGTGGTAACCTATAATCCGGTTTCCGAAGTTAATGGTATAGATATTAACAGTAATCTGATATTGACCTTTGATAATATTGTCTATAAAGGAATTGGTAATATAACCCTTACTACGGATGTAGAAGAGGAAGCCAAGGTTATTGATGTATTATCAGATAAAGTCACCATTTCTAATGCAGGCAGAGTTGTTACTATCAACCCCGATGGTCTCTTATCAGGAAAAATATACTATATCACCTTGGATCCTGGATTTGTGTTAGATGCTGAGGGGAATGAATATTTTGGAATGCCTGATAATGAAGCCTGGAATTTTACAACAGGTGGAAATCCAGGAGATACCGATGGGCCAGAATTTCTTACGCTTCTTCCTGCAGATGAGGAGCTCAATGCTGGGATCCTCAGTTTAGCACTGGAGTTTTCTGAAGAAATAAGAAAGGGTGCAGGGCAAATTATTGTTTATAGTTCTGCAGGAGTTGTAGTGAGTGAAACTGAGGTTGCAGGAGATAATGTAATTGTTGACGGTAATACCTTGCTATTAATTTTCAATAAAAGCCTGGATTTTGCCACAGACTACTACGTAAATATTGCACCTGGAGTAATCAAGGATTTTGTAGGTAACGATTTTGTAGGTTTTTCAGATAGTACCTCATGGAACTTTACAACAACAGCTGGCAGTGGTAGTGATCTGGTAGTTCACTTACCCATGGATTCAGATCTGAATGATATTAGTGGTAATCTGCTGAATGCACATTTAGGCGCCACTGCAACAGCGGATTACGAATTCGTTGATGACCCAGAAAGGGGGAATGTCATCCATTTTCCTTCAGGATCATATGCGTCATTACCTAAACACAACCTGCTAAGACCAGCAGGAGATCAAAGTTTTACTGTCAATTTCTGGGTGAAAGTTTCCACAGCTATCGGTTCAGATCCAGCAATAATAGGAAATAGTAGCTGGGATGGCGGCTCAAATCAGGGGTGGGTTCTTGCTTTAGATGGAGCAAATGAATATGATCCGAGTAACACCTCCAATACTGAAAATGGATGGACGATAAACTTGGCAAATGGAGTAGAAAGAACAGACTGGGAAGCTGGGTTAGCTTCAACTAAGGCACCTAATTTAGCGGATGGAAACTGGCATATGGTGACCATGGTTATTGATCATTCTATTGGTAAATTAAAAGTTTATACAGATGGTATTGAGTATGTTCATGAAGATGGCAGCGACTTAACTGATTTGTTAGGAGGTGCCTTATATGATGAAGTTTCGGATTTGAGAATAAATCTTTGGGAAGATGGAAAAGGGAATTACAATGCTGGTAGCACCACCCGTACTCAATTAGATGGATACATGGATGAAATGTCCTACTACAACAGAGCACTAACTATGGATGAAATTAATAATTTGTTAGCCGAATAAGTCACTCCTAATAATATAATAATGAAAACATTTAAATATTCTATTGCGATTCTAATCTTTTTCTCTGTTCTCACTAGCTTTTCTCAAAGCAAAAAATTAACAAAGCATGTAATTGTCGTTGGTTTTGATGGGTTAAGTCCGGATGGATTGGAAAAGGCAATTACACCAACTTTTGATAAAATTATAAGTGAAGGGTCTTATTCTTTTCATGCACGGGCTGTTCTACCCACAAGTTCAAGTTCTAATTGGGCATCTATGATTATGGGAGCCGGACCGGAGCAACATGGGATAATATCCAACAGTTGGGAGAAGAATAATTTTGTATTGCCAGCTGTAGTCCAAAGCGAAGATTTTATATTTCCAACTATTTTTAGCCTTATTGATAAGCAAGTAGAAAATGCAGAAATAGGAGCTATTTATCATTGGGATGGGTTTGGAAGGCTTTTTGAAAAGAGTGCTGTTGACTATGATGTAATAGGAAAAACAGAAGATGAAACTGCACATCTTGCCAGTCAATATATAGAAAACAAAAAACCAACCTTCACTTTTATCCATTTTGACCATATAGATGGCGCCGGGCACGAATTTGGGCACGGCTCAAAAGAATACTACAAATCAGTTGAAAAAGCGGACAAACTCTTGGAGCAGGTTTTCAATGCCATTAAAAAGGCAGGAATAGCCGATGAAACTGTGGTTATTATAAGTTCAGATCACGGAGGCGTAGGGCTTGGACATGGTGGTGAATCACTTGCAGAAATAGAGATTCCATTTATTTTATGGGGAAAATCGGTAAAGAAAAACCACAAAATCAACTATCCTGTCTATCAATATGACAATGCGGCAACCGTTGCTTTTGCTTTAGGATTAAAAACGCCTATAGCCTGGATTGGAAAACCAGTGAAAAACGCCTTTATAGGTTTTTCTGAAACTGATGAGTACCCTTTACCAGAAAGATTGAAAGAGCCAATGATACTTCCCAAAGCCAACCTGAATAAAAAAGCTGGAGGTTTGTTTGATGAGCAAACGGAAATTATCATTGAAAATCCTAATGACACAGGAAAAGTATTTTACACTATCGATGGGACAATGCCATCGAAAGATTCAAAGGCCTATAAAGCACCTTTTAAAACCACCGAAAATACAGTTGTTAAAAGTGCCATTATTTTGGACGGTAAAATAAGCAGCGCAGTAAGTGAGGCTTACTTTAGGGTAAAATCAAAAAATCTTGAAGCGCCCGTTACCTATGAGCTTTTTTATTTAGAAAACCTCAGCGGTATTCCTTATTTAAAAAATCGCACCCCGGACAGTTTGGGCGGTTGTTTTGAAATAACCTCAGATGAGGTAAAACAAGAAATTAAAAGCAATACCGTTGTCCGATTTAAGACCCAAATAGTCATTGAAAAAGATGGGGAATATACTTTTTATACCCGTTCTGATGATGGCAGTAAATTATGGGTTAACAATCTTGAAGTTGTTGATAATGACGGCGATCATGGCGTAAAGGAAAAATCAGGAAAGATTGCGTTAAAACCAGGTAAATATCCATTGGAAGTCATTTGGTTCAATGGAGGTGGCGGAAGCTGGTTGGATGTGTTTTATCAGAGTGCCGAAATTCCAAAGCAAATTCTGCCCACAACAATTTTAAAATTTAAATAAGTGTTTATTGAATAAAAAATTTTCGGAAAAGGGAATAATTACAAATTTGATTATATGAACCTAAATGATGGCAACAAAAGTACTGAAGGAGATATCAATCTAACGCATGCAAGAGCGGCTTGGCTTGAATCTGAGGTAGATGAAGTCACAAAAGGATTTTTGGAGAAAGATGCCCGTTATTTTTTGCATCAAGCTTTGTCTACGCCCTGTTTAGATGTGTTAAAATGCTGTGAAGGTCCATATATTGAAAATATTTCAGGTAAAAAGTATTTGGATTTTCACGGAAATAATGTGCATCAAATAGGGTATTCCAATCCTAAATTAATTAAAAATATCATCAAACAATTTCAAACATTGTCTTTTTCCCCGCGCCGTTTTACCAATGAGCCGGCAATTAATTTTGCGGAAAAATTGGCTAAGCTGATGCCTTCAAACTTAAACAGAATTCTGTTAACCCCCAATGGAAGTTCAGCAATAGGCATTGCATTAAAATTGGCAAGGGCAGTCACTAAAAAACATAAAGTAGTTTCTTTTTGGGATTCATTTCATGGAGCCTCTTTAGACGCCATAAGTGTAGGCGGGGAATCGGCTTTTAGGGATCATTTAGGGCCGTTAATGCCAGGAGTGGAACGTATTCCGCCACCGGTAACCTACAGAGGGATTTTTGAAAACAATGAAAATAAATGTCTGGAATATTTAGAATATGTTTTTTCAAAAGAAGGTGATATAGGTGCATTTATAGCAGAGACCATCAGAAATACAGATGTGCAAATTCCGTCGGAACATTTTTGGAAAGAAGCCCGGAAACTTTGCACTAGATACGGCATTTTATTGATTCTGGATGAAATTCCGATTGCACTGGGAAGAACCGGAAAAATGTTTGCGTTTGAACATTATGGCATTGAGCCGGATATTCTTTGCATTGGGAAGGGTTTAGGAGGCGGAATTATGCCGCAGGCGGCTATCATTACGAGAGATGATTACAATGTTTTTAGTGATATTTCTTTGGGCCATTATACGCATGAGAAAAGTCCGTTGGGATCCATAGCGGGGATGACGGTCATAAATATTATTGAAGAGGAACATCTTTTACAAAAAGTTAAAAGTGATGAAGTATATATAAAGTCTGCTTTGGCAGCACTCAAATTAAAATATCAAATGATTGGTGATATCAGGGGGATTGGGCTTTTATGGGGTGTGGAATTGGTAAAAAATAGCAATACCAAAGAAAAAGCCAATGCGGAAGCGGAAGTGGTGATGTACGAATGTTTAAAACTAGGCCTTAGCTTTAAGGTATCCGCAGGGAATGTATTGCAATTGTCGCCAGCATTGACCATTTCCAGAAAAGAGTTGGATACCGCTTTTAACATTCTAGACAAAAGTTTATCAATAATTCATCAAGAAATAATTTTAGAAAAGTGAAAATGATTCAAAATATAGCGGAATGGTTTTCAAATATATTAACTGTTAAAACAAAAATAAAATGAATAAAATTAGTACGGTAACTTGTATAATAATGCTGATCGCTTTTATTGGAAATGCCCAGCAAATGGTTCAAAAAAATGAACAAAAAATAGTTTTAATCACCATTGATGGTTTACGCTGGCAAGAATTGTTTACCGGAGCGGATTCTTTATTGATAGTAAACAAAGAGTACGTCGAAGATACAGCGAAATTAAGATCGGATTTTTGGAGGAATACCCAAACGGAAAGAAGGGAGACATTAATGCCATTTTTTTGGAGGCAGATAATCAAAATAGGACAGTTGCACGGAAATAGAAATGCTGACAGCAAAGTTAATCTTACAAACACTATGAGGTTTTCTTATCCTGGTTATAACGAAATATTAACTGGTAAAGCTGATGACAAAAGGATTGACAGTAACAGTAAAATTAATAACCCCAATATAACAATATTGGAAAAAATTAATAATCAATCTCAATATGTAGGTAAAGTAGCCGCCTTTGGCAGTTGGGACGTTTTTCCTTATATCATTAATGCAGAGCGTTCAGGAGTACCTGTAAATGCTGGTTTTGATATAGCTAAGGGAGGTGATCTTTCTGAAAGGGAGGTGTTCTTAAATCAGCTTCAGCCACAAGTTCCGAGCCCCTGGGGAACAGTTCGTTTGGATGCATTTACCCATCACTATGCGTTAGAATATATGAAAAGAAAACATCCAAAATTTATTTATATTTCTTACGGAGAAACTGATGACTTTGCCCATGATGGCAATTACCAAGCTTATTTAAATTCTGCCCACACTACAGACGCACTTATTGAAGAGTTGTGGAATTTCACCCAGAAGGATGAATTTTATAAAGACAACACTATTTTTATAGTTTCCACAGACCATGGCAGAGGTACCAAACCTTTGGAAACATGGAAAAGTCACGGAAGTGAAATTAAGGGAGCAGGGCAGGTGTGGATGGTTATGTTTGGAAATGGGGTGAAAACCTTAGGAGAAGTAACAAGTGATGAGCAGTTATATAGCAATCAAATAGCTCCAACCATATTGGATTTGTTCAATATAAAGATTGACAGTAAAGCCATTTTTGGAAAGCCTTTGGATATTCTTTCGGAAGAATGATTTTTTTTATGATATTTCAAATCGTCTTAATAATATAAAAAATTATGAAAAGAATTATTCCAGCACTCTTGTTTATGATATTAATTGGCTGCGACATTAAAAAAAGTTAGTTAAAAAAATGTGCGGATTAAAACCAAAGAACAGGATAAATACCGTTTGGAGAATAGGGAAAATAAGAAACAATAGGGCTTTATGAAAGTTAGTAAAAATAAATTATACATCATACTACATGCAATAATAGCCTCTTTTGGACTGTATTTTTGTATGTATGCCTTTCGGAAACCTTTTACCATTGCAACTTTTGAAGCCATTTCTTATTGGGGGATTGATTATAAAATTTTGTTGATTATTGCTCAAGTTTTGGGTTACATGCTTTCAAAATTTATTGGGATAAAAATTATTTCTGAATTAAAGCCTAAAAGTAGAGGGTTGCTTTTGATGGGGATGATATTTTTTGCAGAAACGGCCTTGCTTTTATTTGCTATTACTCCTCAACCTTACAATATAATCTTTATGTTTTTTAATGGGTTGCCATTGGGAATGGTTTGGGGTATTGTGTTTTCATATCTCGAAGGCAGGCGCTTTACTGAAATTTTAGGCGTAGCATTGAGTTCAAGCTTTATTGTATCGTCAGGTTTTGTAAAAACTGTCGGGAAATTTGTTATGGATGATTGGCATATTTCAGAATTCTGGATGCCTTTTGTAACAGGTTCTTTATTTATCCTGCCATTGCTCTTTTTTCTATTTTTACTGGAAAAATTACCCAATCCAGATAAAGAAGATCAATTATTAAAAACAAAACGTATCCCTTTAACGGCAAAAAAACGTAAAAAAATATTTTTAAAATTTGCGTTTCCCATTATTATTTTGGTAATTTTTTATGTGATGCTTACGGCATTTAGGGATTTTCGGGATAATTTCGCCCGGGAAATATGGGATACCTTGGGCTATCAGGATAGTTCAAGCATATACACAATAGCTGAAATTCCCATAGCCATTGCTGTTTTAATAATGTTGGGTTCATTAGGTTTTATTAAAAATAATATGAAAGCTTTTGTAATGTATCACTACTTATTGCTATTGGGAACTATGATTATGGGCATAAGTACCTGGCTGTTTCAAATCCAATATATATCCCCTTTTGCTTGGATGAGCCTTACCGGTTTTGGCTTATATAGTTGCTACGTGCCTTTTGGCTGTATTTTCTTTGACAGGATGGTGGCCGTGTTTAAAATTAAAGGAAATGCGGGCTTTTTAATTTATATCGCAGATGCATTTGGTTATTTAGGAAGTATGCTTATACTGGTCTATAAAAACTTTGGACAACCATCGCTTTCTTGGTTGGAATTCTTTATTGACGGCACTTATTTAATATCAATATCAGGCACAATTATAACCATAATATCTTTGTTTTATTTTTTAAAAATGAAAAAACAAAATAAAGAGGCAGAAATTTCTATTATTCAAACAGCATGAATGAAAAAGACCGATTTAGTGGATCTCTATTGTCAATTTTTTTTTAATAATCATAAAATTTCCAAATAACAAAAAAAATATAAAATGATCAAACTAATTGTATTTGATATGGCAGGAACTATAATTAATGAGAATAATGTAGTTTATAAAACATTGCGTAAAGCCATTAATTGTCAAGGTTATAATTTTTCTTTGGATGAAGTGCTAATATACGGTGCAGGCAAAGAAAAACATCAAGCAATTAAAGATATTTTAAATTCGAAAAATTTAAATCACACCTTAAACGATGTGTCATTAACCATTTTTAAGGATTTTTCTGAACTCTTGAAAATAAGTTACGAAAATTTAGTGGTAGAAGCTTTTCCAAAAACAGAAGAATTATTGGAAAAATTAAAGGAAAAAGGCGTTAAAATAGTGCTAAATACAGGTTATAATAGAGAAACAGCATTACAGCTGCTAAGTAAATTAAACTGGGAGGTAGGAAAACAGTATGATGCCCTCATTACGGCAAGTGATGTTGAAAAAGGGAGGCCAGCAGCTGATATGATTAATAAAGCAATGGAAATGTTTAATATTTTAAATGCGGAACATATAGTAAAAATAGGAGATTCCATAATAGATATAGAGGAGGGAAAAACTGCAAATTGCGGTATAACCATTGGAGTTACAACAGGAGCGCATACTGAAGAACAGCTAAAAAGTGCAAATCCGACCTATATAATTAACAGTCTAACTGAAATAACACAAATACTTTTTTAACATGAAAGATATTATAATAGACACCGTCGACGTAATAGTTATTGGAGCAGGCACCATTGGTTCTTCAGTAGCTTGGCATTTGGCAAAAAGAGGGAAAAATATTGTGTTAATTGACAGAAACACTATTGGTAGCGGAAATACTTCAAAAGCAGCATCTTTAATGACACTTGTCAGAAATAAAGAAGAGTTAATACCCTTAATTCAAGAAACTTACCGAAACATTGATGAGATAGAGGATCTTACGGGTGAAAAAACAGGCAAAAATAAAGTTGGAACACTCCATATTGCTTCCTCTGAAGAATCGGTTATAAATTTTGAAAAAATAGTAGCCATTGCAAATAGACATAAAATCAAAAATAAGGAAATAAGCCTTGAGGAAGTAAGATCGAAAGTACCTTGGTTAGACACGTCAACTATTCTGAAAACTTCTTATATGGAAGATGATGCTTATTTAGATGCTTATTTGTTGGCAAATACATTTGCAAAAGCCGCAATATTAGAAGGAGCAAAAATAATGCAAAATACAGAAGTTGTCGAATTGCTTTCAGAAGATAATGAAATTATTGGGGTAAAAACAACAGAAGGAATTATTAAAGCCCCTATTGTTATTGATTCCGCAGGTGCTTGGTCCAATTTATTGTCTTTACAGTTAAATATACCGATACCAATGGCTCCGGTTAGAAGCATTTATTGGATTACCGAAAAGATTGACAAGTTATTTCCACAAAACCACCCAATGGTAGTGATGCCTGATGCCATGGCATATTCAAGACCGGAAAATGGTTCATTACTTTTTGGTTTAAGAGAGGAAAACAGTCCTCATTTTCACCCAAATGAATTGAATCCAAAACCTAATTCAGATTTTTTGGGTCCAAAAGATGATGCTTGGGATATTTTAGAAAATTATGGAAAAGATTTTATTAATTACTTTCCAAAATTTGAAGAAATAGGAATGAAAAATTGTATTACTGGAATTTCTACATATACTCCAGACGGTTATTATACAGTTGGCCCATTTCCAAATTTTAAAGGTTTTTATGCGGCAACGGGCTGTGCTGGAGCTGGTGTAGCCGGTTCTGGAGGTATTGGAAGATTAGTTGCTGAAATGGTTTTGGAAATTCCTTTATTTGCGGAAGCTTCCGCTTTTGGCATTGAAAGATTTTCTGATTTTGACCCACTATCTGAAAAATTCAGACAATTATGTTCAGATTCAAGAAGTAAGAAAAAAGATGGAGGGTAGTAAAATTTAGGATTGTTTTTATGGGGTATCAATAAAAAAATACAAAACCAGCATTTTTGCAGATTTTGAACCCTTATTAATTGGTACATGGGGGATTCGTCCGTCAAAAAACAATGAATCCCCTTCATTTAGCTGCACTTCCTCTTCATTTATGACATATGATATCTCACCTTTTAGCATATATTTAAATTCATAGGCGTCAGTGGTAATTTTATCTCTTTTGCTGTTTGGCATAACTTCCAGTATAACAGCTTCAAAACCTATGGATTTTAAACTTTTGTTGAATATAAATTTGTAAATAAATCCCTCTGCTTCCACTTCTTTTTCTATTTCTGTATAGGCATCTTGACGTGTAACAATATAGTTAATGATATTTTCACGTTTCATCCCGTCAAAAAAAGTACTGACCTCAATTTGCAAAGCACCTATAATATTGAAAAGAACCGGTAATGATGGGATGGTGCGTCCATTTTCAATTTTGGAAATCAAACCATTGCTAACTCCCGCATCATTGGCTACCTGACTTATAATTAATTTTTTCTCTTTCCTGATTTTTTTTATTCTTTTACCTATATCAAGTAAGTAATTTTCCATAACGCATTTTTTATTTAAAATAATCAGTGGCTAAGTTCAACTTTTTTTAGGAATTTTACACATACAATAACTGTGGCTCTGTGCTACAGGAAGTTTTTAGGCAGTTTGAGGAATAAAAGCATGTTAGCTTACATTGCTTAACCGATCTTATTTCCCGGAATCACAATCACCCCAAACATCACTTCTTCCTAAAAACCCAACTCATTTCCCTCCCCAATACCCTCAAAATATCACAAATCATTCTTGCCAGTAGTACAAATAATTCTTTCATAATTTCTGTAATTTAATTAAGCTGTTCAGTATTGAAAATGCCAGCGCTTTTAGGTTGGAATTTTCAGACAAATATTTGGCCTCATCCCAATTGGACAAAAAACAAAGCTCTATCAGTATTGACGGGCACAAGGCGATTGTTTCCCGCAGTACTTGAAAATTAGCGAATTTCACCCCCCTGGATTTAATCCCAAAGTTGGTCGTTATCCCGGAATGGATCTGGTGGGCCAGGAAAATGGACTGCCTTAGATTTTGGGTAATGGCCGCATTTGCAACAAATACCTCGGTGCCGGTTGCATCGGGGTTTTTGGCATGGTTGCAATGCAGGGAGATAAAAACATCCGCTTTTAAAGCCCTGGCAAGCTTTGTCCTGTCAGTTAAAGAAATAAGGCTGTCGGAATACCGGGTAAGGTATATTTCCAGATTGCTTGGGCTTTTATTCAGTTTGAGGATCTCATGGGCGAGTTGCAACACCACATCTTTTTCCTTGATTCCATTAATGCCAATTGCACCGGCATCTTTTCCGCCGTGTCCGACATCGATCACAAGTATCTTTTTAGGGGTTGTTGGCTGCCCAAAAATGAAACACATTTTTAGGAGAAGCAGAAGAAAAATGACGTTTTTGGGTCGGATTTTCATTTTTGAATTTTGAATTTTCAACATTTTATTTCCGATTTTAATAGCATTTGATTTTAATTAATCTCAATTAAATACAATCCAAATCAAATAATATTTATTTATAAATAATTGATAATCAGTTGTTTAAATGTAAATATAATGTAATTTGCTTATATCAAAATCAGTAAAAAATATAAATTTAAAAGCATGAAAAAATTAATCTACCCTTCACTTTTTTTGTTCCTGTTTTCATTCCCGCTTTTCGCACAGATTGGCGGGATTGAAAATTCGGTCGCCGACATTTCAGATACCATCCGGGTTATTTTCCCCATTCTTCTCGGGGTTATTTTTCTGGTCGGGTTCCTGTTCAACGCAGGCCATTTCTTTGGGGAGAATGCCGATCTCAAAAAGGGCATCACCCGGGTTTTGGTCTTTGTGCTCATTGCCGGCGCGGTAGTGGGAATTTTTACGTACCTAATAAGTATCGTAGTCTGATGAAGCGCTTTGAGATCTATAGGAATATCCGAAAAAAAGCCCTAATCTGGGGACTCCCCATCTCGCTTTTCGCCCTGATGATGGTTGCTGTAATAGCATCGCTGCTCATCATTATTTTTTCTTTCAGCTTTGTAATTGTGATCGGTGTATTTGTTTTCAACGCAGGCCTATATATCGGCCTTACCAGGATTGCAAACCTTCCCCAATACTTTGAATTTATCAGTGTTTTTCCGAAGAATATCACCAACAAAAAATCAAGCCTTTTCAATTATGACCAAAATTAATCTCGCATATTTTAGGCCCATAGTGGATATTCAGGGAAACATCATTTTTGCCAATAATGGCAATGTGGTGATTGGGTACCAGGCAAATCTCCCCGAGATCTATTCCTTGTCTGAGAATGATTTTGAGGACATCCACAATTCCTGGTTCCAAGCAATTAAATCGTTGCCAACAGGCTGCGTGGTGCATAAGCAGGATATTTATGTGAAGCGGGCATATTCATCTGGAAATTTGCCCAATAACAGCTTTTTGGAAAAGGCTACCCATCGTTATTTCAAAGACAGGGAATATATAGAACATCGCAGCTATTTGTTTTTTATCCTCACCAGGAACAAGGCGTTGAATAATCCAAAATATGTGAATCCTTTCAGAAAAATCAAAAAGGGCGTTTTCGGGGAATCGGATGAAAATATTAAAGGTTTCATCGCTTCTGTTAATGATTCTGTTTCATTTATCAATAACAGCAGGAAACTGGAGCTGCTTCCCCTTTCAGAAAATGAAATCCAGTGCCTGTCCAATGAATATTTCAACGGATTTAATGAAGGTTTTGATACGAACATTGTTTTGGATAAAGGACCTATCAATATTGGCGAAAACTATTTTGATGTGCTGGCGGTCAATAGTGAGTTGTGCTTTGGCGAAAGTGTCCAAAGCAGTAAGACCAATGAGCGTTTTACTTCCGATGATTTTGTTTTTCACCAGGGATTTATCGATGGTTTAGGGCTTGCATTGAACGAAAACCACATTGTAAACCAGATTATCTATCTGGATGATAAACAGAAATGGCGCAAGCTGCTGGACAAGAAAATTGAAGAACTCAATAAAAGTTCCAATTTTGGTTCGCAGAACAAGGTCGTCCTTAAAAAAATTCAGCATATCCTGGATCAGATAAATGCGGATGATACATCAAGGATCATTCGCGGGCATCTCAATGTGATCTATTGGGACAGGGATTTTAAAGACCTGGGCAAAATTGGCTCCAGGATCAAGACCGAATTTAAAGAATTGGATATATCCCCCTATTTCCCCCTGGGAGAGGAGCGGAAAAATTACTTCCTCAACAGTTTTTTCTGTTTCTCTTCCAATTTTTGCAATTAGGATCTGTACGTTACCGATCTTAAACATAGTTTGTGCCTTTTTATCAATAACAGCAATTATAAATCGGATGAAACCGGGATAATTTTTAATGACCGGGAACATAATATTCCGGTTTTGAAAGATGTTTGGGACGATGAAAAGAAGCGCATCAAAGCCAGGAATTTTGCCATCTTCGCACCCACGGGAGAAGGCAAATTCTTTCTGGCCAATAACATTCTCCGGCAGTATTTTGAAAGCGGGGTTCGTCTTGTGATTATAGACCTGGGAGGATCCTATACAAAATTCGCCAAACTCTACCCTGAACATTACGCCATTCTTCGGTATGAAAGCGGAAAGAATTTGGGGATCAATCCATTTTATATCAGCAATGAAAATGATCTTACCGCCGAACGCCTTGAAGATCTATCGGTATTCCTGTTCGAATTATTTGCTTCAGACCTCAAGATAACAAAAGCTCAATCTGTTTCAATAAAAAAGATCCTGCGTGATTATTACATAAATGTAAATGGTAATTATTCTCTCCAAAGTTTCTACAGTTATATTGAGAGATACAGGGTGGATCTTCTGGATGATTTGAAAATTCATCCGGATTATTTTGACATCGGTAATTTCCTCCACATTATGTCTGAATATGTTGGGGATGGGATTTACAGTTTCTTATTTGAAGCAGGGGAGGACCAAACCTATAAAATCGAGGATAAGCGGCTTATAGTTTTTGAATTGGATGAAGTAAAGGACAATAAAGAAATCCTTTCAGTCATGCTGAAGTTAATTAAAACTGCGATCCAAAGAACCATCTGGAAAAACAAGGCCGAAAAAGGGATCATCCTTTTCGATGAATTTGCCAAGCAACTGAAGTTTGAGAATGTTCTGGAAAGTGTAGAGTTTTACTATCAGGCGATCCGGAAGCAAAACGGGGCTATCGGAATTATCCTGCAATCCATCAATCAGCTTCCCGGCAATTCAACATCGGCAAGTATCCTTGAAAACACCCAGGTAATCTACAGTCTTCAGAATGAAAAAGGCTATGATGAACTCCGGAAACGATTAAACCTTTCCAACCACGATTTAAATCAACTGAAATCCATCAGGAACAACTTCACCGGGACCAGAAAATACGCGGAGATGTTCATCAAAATAGGGAAGGAGAGCAATGTTTTTCGACTGGAAGTCCCAAAAGAAGTTTATGCCGCTTACCTGACGGATGGGGCTGAAAATGATGCCATTATGAAAATGTACGAGGAACACGGGGATATGGAGAAGGCCATTTTACAATTCACGAAACAAACCAAATAACAAATAATTTCAAAACTCATGAAAACAAAAATTATGATCCTCGCAATGGCACTAATGCTAAGCGGAAAAGCAGTAAGCCAGGGAATGCCGGTTTATGACAACACAAATTTTATAAGCCTTGCAAAATCCCTGATTGAATCGGCAAAGCAAACTTCGCAACTGCTAAAAACAGTGAATTTTCTCAAAGATCAAAAAGAGAATATCGAAAAGGTAAATGATGTGGTGAAACAGTTAAAGGCTGTACAGGAACTTGCCCGAAATAACCAGATCCTTTTTGAGGTAGTCCGCGGTGATTTGCGGGAGATCTTAAATTCCCCCTACATCAAGCCGGAGGAGGTGACCCGCATTTCAGATTCCTTCAACTCGATCATCGAGAATTCTTTGACGGATCTCGATTTCATCGACCAGATATTGTCCAGTGACTACTTGCGAATGACCGATGCGGAACGGGCTTTTGTTTTAAAGGAAAAAGAACTTCAGTCAAAGGAAATGGTAGTGGAGATTCAACAGAAAACCCGGCGTTACCGGGATATTATTTCCTTCCGGGAAATGCAAGATAAGATCAATAACAGGGAAATCGGTTACTGATGTTGGCCGCAGGAATATTTTTGGGAATAGGTCTGGAATACGTGGATGCTGTTTTTCAAACCATCAAAAGCAGCGATTTCTCCCAGTACACCATTACCGGGATGAAAACCCTCGCGGTATTGTTTTTTCTTGTCAATATCCTGAAAAAATACAATGAAGGCATTGCAGATAAAGATGGATATACCTGGGGCCTGAGTCCCGGAGAATTGGCCAAAAATTTTGCAGTTGTTCTCCTGGTTATTTTTTCCACCCAGATCCTCAGTGTTTTTGACGGCATTTTAGTGGCCGTTGAAACCCGGTATCGTGATACGGCTCCGGCACTTTTGCCACTTCAGTTGATGGATATAGATATTGAACAGGATGTGGGCGCATTGGAAGCCGCTAAAAAGGCGATGGCTTTGCTTTACGAGGCTTTGGTCACTCCCTTATATCCAGTCAAGGTAATTTCCTTTGTGATGGGGCTGTTTATGTGGGTTTTGGACCTGTTTATCTATCCGTTGTTTTTGGCGGAGCGCTATTTCCTGCTCGGAATTATGCAAGCCTTTTTTCCATTGGTGATAAGCCTGGCGGTTTTTGAAAAGTTCAGGACCATGGCCTACAACTTTTTCAGGTTGTATGCCGCGGTTTATATGCTGGTTCCGGCCTTTTTCCTGGTCAATGTATTTGTCAATAATCTGTATGCCGAGATCAACACCAATTTCTGGTCGAACCTGTTGGGAACAACTACCGATAATAACATCATCCAGATAATAGTCGAGGCCGGTTCAATTGCTTTTATCGTAATTCTGAAATTCAAATTATACACCAGAGCTACCTCGTTCACTTTAAAGCTTTTTACTGCCTAAGGCAGATTAATTTAAATAAAAAAAAATGAAAACACCCTACAAAAATATTTACAGCGTCTTGCAAACCAACCGGTTTGTGGTAATTACCGTTGTATCGGGAGCATTGATTTCGAGCCTGTTATTCGGCTGGATGATGTACGACGTGCAGCGCACGGCTTTAAATAACTCCTTCGCCATAAATACAGATGGCAGTGTAATTCCCCTGAAATGGGTCACTCAAAAAGAGAACCTGGAAGTCGAGGCCCTGGCGCACTTGGAATTGTTCCATAACTACTTCTATAATATAGATGCCAGTAATTATCTGCGAAACCTCGAAAAAGCACTTTGGCTTGGCAACAGCTCCGTTGACAACCTCTACCGACAGAAAAAGGCCGATGGGGTTTATAACCGGTTGCTCCAGTATTCCCTGGTGCAAAAGGTGCTGAGCATAGAATCGCAATTGGATCTGCAGGTGGAACCATATCAATTTAAAACGACTATCATTTTTGAGATCAACAGGGGAACCATTGTGGACAGGTATGAACTGGTTTCAACCGGAAACCTGATTGTTGTGGACCGAAATTACCCAACAAACACCCACGGACTATTGATCACCAACTATTTTGAAAACACCTTAAAAAAAGATAAACAATGAAAATTGAAAAGAATAAAATCGTATTTGGTTCCGTGCTGGCAGTAGTGATAATTTTTATCGTTGCGTATTCGGCCTTGGTTTTGAGAGGCGATGGCGATGAAAACAAGGAACTGAAACAAACCCTGGTTCCAGAACTGGGACAGGAGCAGGAGGAATACAAATCAAAGCTCGATGCCGTGAACGCATTAAAGGAAGTGCGTGAAACCAACGCTCCCAGTATTTACGATGAAAGACTGCTGGATTCCCTGGGTTTTTATGATCCGGATCTAAGGGAGAAGCAAAAAGTGAAAATTGTGGACAGCATCTACAATTCGGGCAGGATTAATTACACCCAAAATAGCTATCGCAGTAATGTGGATAAAGCACAAATTGAAAAGCCGCAACCTGAAGGAAATATTTCTGCTGAATCACTTAAAGAAACTGCTTCAGCAAAAGAACTGGGGCTTGAACATCAGCTTTTTTACAGTACCAATCCGGCTCTAACCAATGAGGTTTCAAGCCTATCAAAACCTGAAACTGAAATCCATGTGGAAGTTGACGGGAACCAGACCGTAAAAAACGGGTTTCGGCTTAAAATGCGGCTCACTGAACAGGCAATAATAAACAACAGGGCAATTGCTAAAAACACTCCTGTGTATGGTTTTATAAGTTTTCAAACAAACCGCGCCCTGATCGAAATCGAGAATATAAATCATCAAAAGGTCAAGTTGAAAGCTTATGATCTTCAGGACGGAAGTGAAGGCATTTATGTGGAAAACAGTTTTAGGGCAGATGCCACCCGGGAAGTAATTGATGATGTTATTCAGGACATCAATGTTGCTGGACTCCCACAGGTTGGGGGAATTAAAAAAGTTTTCCAACGAAATTACAAGAATATATCAGTGACCATAACCAATAATTATAAACTCATTTTAAAATCCCCGCAAGGGAATTAAACACTCATTATTATGAAAAAACATTTATTTATCTCCGGTTTTCTTGTCATTGCAGGATTTGTCAATCTTGTTGCACAAGGGATAAAAGCACACAACCCAGTTTTGGATACCATTTATGCAAACGAACATAAAAACGTTGCCTTGTTTTTTCCCGAACCTATCCGACAGGGAATTACGGGTGCCGAAGATTTTGTATTCACCTATAACAGGGAGAAATACCAGTATTTAGGCTTGCTCCAGGCTACTCCGGGAAAAGAAAGTAATTTACTGGTAATCAGTACAAATGGTTCAATTTTTTCGTATTTTATAAAGTATTCCCAACGACTGGATAAGTTGAATTATTTTATTTCAGAGTCCGGAAAAATCGGGAATGAGGATCCTGAATTCAAAGAGGAACACGTAGAAGACGTTGCATTAATTTCAGCCACTAAAGCTGAAGAAGTATTAGCTGATAAAGAACCCTATTATCAGAATTTCAGTTCCTATATCTTAAGAAGTAAGCGCAAGATTGGTAAAATTCAGGCGCGCCAGGAAAATGTGTTGCTAAAAGTGGAGAATATTGTGTTCCGCAGAGATGAACTGTATTTTGTGCTTAAAATTGATAATCGATCCTCCATTGATTATGACTTGAGTTTGCTGGACATTTCAGTTGAGACAAGGAAAAAAGGAAAGAAAAAATCCATGCAGAAACTGGTTCAGGAACCTGTTTATAAATATCGGGCGCCGGAGAAAGTTGCCAAAGGCAAAGTTAGCCGGTTTGTATATGTCCTGCCGAAGTTTTCTATTGCTGAAGATAAAGTAGTGGTCATCGATCTCAAGGAACAAAATGGAGAGCGGGATATAAAGTTAAAGGTCAAAAAGAAATTTATTAATAACCCAAATTGATGAAATCATGAAAAAGATGTTGTTCCTGTTGTTAATGGTGATTGGCTTAGCTTGTACAGAAGCTGAAAGATCCCATACCCAGACTGCCCAAATTGTAGTCGAGAGTTTTTACCAGAAGAATTTACCCGTTCTTAAAAAGCACACCACAAAAGATAGCTTTGATTCCTTTATGTACATTCAGCAAATAGTTCCTGAAGTAGATAAACGAGATTCAAAGTTTAAGGTGATTCAGGAAACCGAAAATGGGAAGTCTGCCTGGGTTCAATTTTCAACTGTTTATGAAGAGCAGCCCGAAACTTTTAAGTTGATCAAAGAGGGAGGCAGATGGAAGGTTACTGAGATTGGGATGGAGGAGAGGGGGCCGTTTTAATCCTGAAGTTGAGGTTCAGGAAGCGGGATGTGAATGATCCTAAATAGAGGAAAGGGGGAATGCGTTTTATTATTGGTTTTGGTATTTGTGTAGTGAAGTAACCATAAAGCCACATACGACCTCCGAAATAGATGAAGTTGAAATTTTAAAACTTACTTAATTTCTTTTTATAGACCACAAAAAACGGATTTTTACTTGTGTATCAAAGCGACAAATAGGTTATATAAGTGGTCTGTGATACATTGATTATTAATTTATACCTGATTTCAGAATTAATTGAATTGGATAAGTGATATTTTAAAAAACTGGTGATGTATTATAATGCAGATTAATTTGAGATGACTATTTTAAAAAAACATTGATCTTAAAAGTATTACCCTGGGATAATAATGAGAAATTTAAGTCTTCAATAGTTATTATTCTTTCAGCTTTAGATGAAATAATTGTTGGTTTTGATAACACAACTACTTGTGCTTCCCCTAATACAGTAGCTATTTCATTTTGTACAAGGATAGCTGTGCTCTCATCAATTCCAATACACATTGTTTCCGGATAATCAGCCATCACACTAATCAAACGATTAAACCTACTCCTTGCTATAAAATGCTGATCAATAATAACCTTTTCTATGAGTCCCAAGCCCTCGGATGTGGCAACATTATTATACCATATTTTTTCAAAATCAGATGGATTATCTTCGGTTTTTTGCTGCCCAGTTATCATTACTTTTGACATAACAGCAGCGCCGGCACTTGTTCCTGCAATTGTAGAACCATTCTTATAGGCAGCCTTAATCGCTTTATGAATTGGCGTATTTAATACAATATTCATAAATTTATTTTGATCTCCACCGGTAATATAAATTAATTTGGCATTCTGTAATGAATCCAATCGATTCGAATCAATCGGCTCATCCTTTTTGAAATTAAATCCAACGATTTTATTTACCACTAAAGAATTGATTTGTCGAGATATTGTCTGTGTGACAGTATCAGGGATACTACTTGCCATTGGTAAAATTATAATATAGTCTTCAGCTTTTAAATCAGCTGATGAGATCATAGATTGCATTAAGGCAGCAGGTCTTTCCCCACCCCCAATTATAAATAAGTTTCCTTTGTTTTCCTCCTGGCCTAAACAAGCAACTGTAAAATGGATAAGAAATATTAACAGTATAATATCTAAGTTTTTCATCAAATTTTATTTGTAAATGTAAACTGAAATATTTCCATGTTCATCAACCATTCCCCGGTACATACCTTCTGTACTAAATGGAGTAGATATATTACCATTTTTATCTAAAGCTATAAGACCACCATCGCCTCCCATTTCATCAATTTCGTTAATTACTTGATGTGCCGCCTCATCCAGAGTTTTGTTTCCAAATTCAACCAGAGCAGAAACTCTATGAGCGGCCACAGTCCGAATAAAGTATTCGCCCCAACCTGTACAAGAAATTCCCGCAGTCAAATTATTTGCGTAAGTCCCAGCTCCAATAATTGGGCTATCTCCTATCCTACCGTACCTTTTATTAGTCATTCCACCCGTAGAGGTTCCTGCAGCAAGATTTCCATCTTTGTCCAATGCAACACCTCCAACTGTACCGATTTTAAAATCTAAATCTTTGGTTCCAAAAATGGTTTTAAGTTCTTCTATATTGTTAAGAGAGCTAGTTTTAGGTTGAGCTTTTGTTTTAGCAATTATTAATTGTTTCCATCTTTCCTCTGTATAAAAATAAGAAGAATCCACAGCTTCACAGCCTGCTTCTTCTGCAAATTTATCAGCTTCAGCGCCAGAAAGCATTACATGTTCAGTTTGATCCATAACCGCTCTTGCTGCATCTATAGGATTTTTTATAACTGAAATTGATGATACGGTACCAGCTTTAAGATTGGAGCCATCCATAATAGCTGCATCCATTTCATTTTTACCGCTATTAGCAAACACAGAACCCTTTCCAGCATTGAAAAGAGGAGAATTTTCAAGAACATGAATTGCAGCCTGGACACCATCAAGACTGGATTTTCCAGCATTGAGTACATTATAACCTTCCTGTAATGCCTTTTTTAGGATGCTTCTATACTCTTTTTCTATATTGGGGGTCATATTTTCTTTTGGCATCGTACCTGATCCTCCATGCACAACCAAAATATATTTAGGTTTAACCTCGCCTGGTATTCCTTCTATTTCTTGAGCAGAAGTCAAGTTTCCTGATATAGTTGCTAATAATATAAATATGATTTTTCTCATCTTAAGTGTATTGATTTAATTAACCTGTAATTGATTTTCTTCAATATACGCTATAACCAATTTTCAATCTTTTATTTCAGCATTTTTTAAAAGTTGTAATATAGATTCTTATGGTTTATTATGTGATATTTAGTTTTAACGATACTTATTATAACAAATATTAAAAGGAAATCCTATTTATAAATATTTATAATAGACAGAATAAATAGAATAAAGCTATTCTTTAAAATAGGTGATAAAAAGATCAGCTATTTTGTTAATAATTCCATCAATTTAGTTGCGGTAACTTCCCCTTTTTTCTTAACAATAAATCTTGGCGTCTTGTCCCCAATTTCATAAGTTAGTGATTCCGCACCGTATTCGTAAAAGAAATAACTAGTTGATGTAACTCTGTTGCCTGCTTCCATACTGGGTCTTATATTAGGTTCGTAATGATCAAATTCTCGGCTAGATACCTCGATCAATTCTGGAACAAGCCCTGGTAAATTTCCTTTCTGGTTTGGATCAATTGTGTAGTATATATCTTCCCAGGTAGAATGGAAATCAACAAAAAAGTAAATTTTACCACCGGAATTTTTTACTTTTTGGCTTATAAAATCTCGTATTGCTAAAGTTTCAGGTTGATTAAAATCCTCCCAATCCCTATTTAGATCAATTCCTCCCATGTTGTGGCGCCAATGTCCATTATCAACTCCATCTGGATTTACCAAAGGAAAAACATAAGTATTATATTTATTTCTGAAAGCAATTGCAATCTCACTATCAGAAGATATAGTCTCAACAAAAGCTTTCATTGCAAGATAACCCGTTACTTCCGGAGGGTGCTGGCGTGAAAGAACAACAACCATCGCTTTGTCATCACTTTTTCCAATTTTTAAAACATTAATTGGTCTTCCTTCTCTGCTTTCCCCAACTTTCGTTTTTGTGATAAATGATTTAGTATTTAGATGGTCAGTCCAAGAGTTATCATCAGAACTGGTTAAAAGTTCTTGACCAGAAATCCAAAGTGTATCTGGACTTATAGAAATTGGCATTGTAATATTTACACGGACATCTTTACCCTTTATGGATTTAATAGTCATTCGTACATCTGAAGAATCTATTTCTTCCCATTCAATTCCATTTTTACTTGTTTTTGGAATATAACGGTGATTAACTCCTTCGAGATAAGTTAATTTTAAATTTATTTCACGTTCTGTATCCGACCAAATCTTAAAAGCATACCACGGACTTGTATTTATAGGAGTATTTTCTGGAGTAATTAATGTAGTGATAAGAGTGTCATTTATTAAAGCAATCCCATTTAATCTTGCTCCCTCAAAATTATTAGAAGCATAAATACCGTTTTTAAAATCAAACGTTCCCTTGAACTGACGCTGGACTGGCACCGTTTCTGTATTAACTTTTGATATTTTTCCCTGTCCTTCCCAATGTTTGTTAGTTTTGCAAGATAGTAGAAAGGCAAGTACGGAAAAAACGATAAAATACTTTTTATAAATGGTAAAGTTCATGATATATAATTTATAACAAATGATTTAATTTTTTTATTAAACTATTGTTTTGGTGGTATAAAAGTTTTGCAAAAATAAATTAAACTTCGAGCAGTTAGTCATTTTAATCCTTATTAAATTTTATCTCGATTTATTTATAAAGAATCTAAGATTTAAAAAATCATAAATTAAAGGAAGGGTTTTTTAAACTCAATTTACAGATTTATAACCGATATAACCAGCTTTATTTAGGTCATCCAGCGTTTTGATTTTTCTTGGTGGATTGAGATACTTGTCAAGGAACTTATAAACATCAACTCTTACCTCCCTTGCTTTTTTTGTATCGATTCGGTTGAAGATATGTCCACCGGGAACATCTTGGTAAATTTTATATTCAAATTTCTTATCATTCGCCTTTAAGGAGGCAATTAGGTGTTCTACTTCCAGCACATTAACATCATTATCGTTGGTATTTGTGTGAATTAATAATGGAGTTTTTTTAAGCTTGTGAGTATTATAAGCCGGTGAACGCTTTTTATATTCCTCTACGTTTTCATAGGCATTCTTTCCTATATGGTAATCAGCTGAATATAAATCCCTGTAGCCTTGTGTTTTATAACCCATTCGGGCAATTAAATCACTTACTGGAACCCCTGCATAAGCTACTTTATAATTATCTGGATTATCGAAGATATTTAGAAGCGAAATAAGACCTCCATGGCTCCAACCAATAATACCTACACGGTCTTTGTCAACGAAGGAATAATTTGTTAACATAAATTCACGACTAGCATCTACGTCCGCAACTTCCAGGCCTCCGTAATCTATTTTTTCATAGTGGTTTTTACCATAGCCAGTGCTCCCTCTGTATTCAGCAGCAACAACTATATACTGTTGTGCCATTAACTCTCTTATAATATGGGAGTAAAAGGTTCCGAAGTTACTGTGCACACCGCCGTGAGGGAAAACAATAAGTGGATATTTTTTATTAGGATCAATATCTTTTGGAATAAAAACATAGGATGAAAAAATTACTGGATTTTGATAGCCCTGAGAAGTTGGGTTTTTTTCATTCCATACTGGTGGCCCTGTCATAGTAACTTTATCGACATGAGCAACATCCCCAACTTTTTGGTGCCAAAGAATATCATCTATTCCTTTTTCAAGTTGACCAAGAGTATGTCTCAAATTACCTATCTGCCGATCCATTCTTTCAATCATTTTATCATTTGATTCGCTTTCTTGAGCATTCAGAATAGTTGTTCCTAACAATATTGTGGCTATTAATATAAATATATTTATTTTTCTCATTTTTCAAATGGTTTAAAATTATACTCACTCTTAGAATTAAAGTATACTGAGTAGATGATTTTATTATTGGCTTTATTTTTTTATTCAATTTTTTTAAAAAATTCTACATTTCATCTCCAAAGAAGATTGCATTCATCAACAACTTATTGGTCCCATACCAAAAACCCCTAAAATTAGTGTTATCTGTAAACAAAATCACATTTCCTTTTCCCATGTTTACTTTCTTGAAGGGGACTGTGTTTGATAATAATTTTAAATTAGGATCGCTTATATATCCGCTTAAAAGCGGAGTTTCTGTGTATTGAAGCGGGTTTTTATAACTGGTGGAATCTGCTTTAATAAATAAAGTAGTGT
>Ga0307487_1000434_pt1 | contig 33169 bp, 30 predicted proteins | sample CBIW12metaG_FD_203665 | JGI IMG/M metagenome (GOLD analysis project Ga0307487, IMG submission 203665) | Sea-ice brine microbial communities from Beaufort Sea near Barrow, Alaska, United States - CBIW 1.2 | ecosystem: Environmental > Aquatic > Marine > Coastal | place: USA: Alaska | collected... | reverse complement strand
TGAGGTCTCATCCTACCAGCGCGGAACGGATGTCTTCGGGGCCCGCCGCCCCGGCCGCTCCCGCGGTCGCCCCCGAAATCGGTGGTCGCTACGGTAACCGGCGTGGCGGCGACCCGTATCGGGGGCGGCGACGGCGCGCCGGGCGCCGCACGGGGTCAGGCGCGGTTGCGGGAGAGGCGGTCGGTCACGACGACAAGCACGAGGGACAACCCGAGCAGGGCCACATAGACCCACGGGATGACGTTCATGCCCACGCTGTCGAGCAGCAACGCCCCGAGCAACGCCCCACCGCCGATGCCGGCGTTGAATGCGGTGGTGTAGAAGGCACTCGCGGTGTCGCGGATGCGGGAGGACGCGGTGTGCAGCATCCTGGTCTGCAGCAGCGGCGGGAGCGTGCCGAACGCGAGGCCCCAGAGCATGAACGCGGCGATCGCGATCGGCATTGTCACGGTGTTTCCGGGCAACACCAGCACGGCGAGCACGGCGACCGAGGCGGCGGCCGCCGCGAGGCCCACCACGAGGCCCAGCTGCGGGCGGGGGCCGAAGACCGTGCCCACGAGCAGCAGGCCCACGGCGCCGGCGATGCCGAACGCGAAGAGCATGGCGGGAACATCGGCCACGGTGACGCCGAGCCCGCCGGTGAGGAACGGGGTGACATAGGTGTAGAAGGTGTAGTGCCCCACCATGGTGACCGCGGTGATGGCGCAGATCAGGGCGACGGCGGCCGTCGTCGGGTCGCGTCGAGCCTTCGGGGCCGCGGATGCCGGGGCGCCCTTCTGCGGCCGCGGGTGGCGCCCCGCGTGGTGTGTCACCCGGGGCACGAAGCGCCAGACGAGGAACGCGCCGACGAGCATCAGCACGGCGAGCAGAACAAATGTGGTGCGCCAGCCGAGCAGGTGCCCGGTCATCGTGGCCACGGGAACGCCGAAGATGAAGGCGAGGGTGCCACCGGAAACGGTGATCGACACGGCCCGGCCGATTTGTTCCTTGGGTACGAGGTGCCCGGCGTAGGCTCCGACGACAGACCAGAAGATTCCGTGCGCCATACCGCCGAGCACCCGGGACATGACGACGAACTCGTAGCTGGGCGCGATGGCGGTGAGCACGTTGCTGACCGCGAAGATCACGAGCACGGCCACGAGCAGGGTGTGGCGGGGGAACCGGCGGGTGAGGTGCGCGAGGCCGGTGCTCGTGGCCACCACGGTGAACGCGAACCAGCTCACGAGCAACCCGATCTGCGACGGGTCGACGGCGAGCGTCGAACTCATTTCGGGCAGCAGCCCGACGGGCATCATCTCGGAGGTGATCGAGAGAAAGACGGCGGCGCCGAGCACGATCAGCCCCACCCACGGGAAGGGCTGGCCCAGCGGGATCACGCCGGTGGGCGGTTCCTCGGCACGTTGAACGGGAATGGAAGCGGTAATTGACATAGGAGCGCAATCGACAAGCGGCGGGACTGCTGGTCATGGGCAGTGATATCACTGCGACGGGTGACGAGAGAGCAGAACGGCTGCGCGCCGACGTGCGCGCCCGGGGCCGCGAGTGTGAACGCGACCATTCCCAAGGCTAGCCGACGTGTCGTCACGGGGCCAGCCCCGCCGGTAATCTGGTCGGATGACTTCTTCCCTCCTGCCGGAGCACGCCGATCACCACACCCTCGCCAATCACTGGGTGATCACCCTCGTCTGCGCCGACCAGCCCGGTATTGTGCACGCGGTCAGCGGCGCCATCGTGGAGGCCCGCGGCAACATCGTCGAGAGCCAGCAGTTCTCGAGCGACGACACCGGCCGGTTCTTCATGCGCTTGCAGGTCGAGTCTCCCGCCGAGCGCGCCGACTTCGATGCGGCCCTCGCGCCGGTGATCGAACGCTACGCCATGGCATCCGTCATCGATGTCGTCGGCCGCCCGCTCCGCACCCTCGTGCTGGCGTCCTCGGCCGCGCACTGCGTCAACGACCTGCTGTTCCGCCAGCGCGGCGGCCAGATTCCGGTGGAGATTCCCCTCGTTCTCAGCAACCACGGCACGCTGCGCGACCTGGCGGGGTTCTATGGTGTGCCGTTCGAGTCCCGGCCCATCACGGATGCCGCCAGCAAGGCCGCGTTCGAGGCCCGCGTCATCGAGGCTGTCGACGAGCTCGACATCGAACTGGTCGTGCTCGCCCGGTACATGCAGATCCTCTCTCCCGAACTCTGCGACCGGCTGGCCGGACGGGCGATCAACATCCATCACTCGTTCCTGCCCGGGTTCAAGGGCGCGAACCCCTACCGGCAGGCGCACGCGCGCGGAGTGAAGCTCATTGGCGCGACCGCGCACTTCGTGACCGGCGACCTCGACGAGGGTCCGATCATCGAGCAGAATGTGGTGCGCGTGGATCATTCGCGCACGCCGTCCGAGCTGGTCGCCATCGGTCAGGACGAGGAGAGTCGCACGCTCACCCAGGCGGTCAAATGGTTCGCGGAGAACCGTGTGCTGCTGGACGGCGCCCGCACAATCATCTTCAAATAGCCCAGCGGGGCCCGCTCGCGGCGGCGACGCGGCGGCACCGATCGGTAGAATGTCGAGGTGACAGAATCTCGCGCGCAGCCGCCCATCGGTCCCAACGACATGCTCCGCTTCGTGCTTGAGCTTTTCACGTTCGTCAGCCTCGGCATCTGGGGTTTTCTGGCCTGGCCGTTGCCCTGGCCCGGCGTTCTGGTGGGTATCGCCGCACCGGCGTTCGCCATTCTCATCTGGGCCCTGTTCCGCTCCCCCAAGGCCGTCTTCACTCTTGACCCGTTCGGCAAGGCCTTCGTGGAGATCTGCGTCTTCGGCGCCGCCGCCATCGCCTGGTGGGACCTCGGCCAGCCCGTGGTCACGGTGGTCTTCGCCGTTGTCGCGACGGTGAGCGGCATCATCTCCGGCCGCAAAGAACTCGCCGGCTAGTTCTCGTGCCGGCCCTCTCCGACACAGATGTCCCCGCGTGGTGGCAGTCACTCGGTCTGCCCGGCCTGATCGACATTCACACGCATTTTCTGCCCGACCGAATGCTGCGCCGGGTCTGGGCGCACTTCGACGAGGCCGGCCCACTTGTCGGGCGCGCCTGGCCGATCGAGTACCGCACCGACCAGGACACCCGACTGGCCAGCATCCGTTCCCTGGGCGTGCGGCGTTTCACGGCCCTCACCTATGCGCACCGCCCGGGCATGGCCGCCGATCTCACCGACTTCGCCCTGGACCTCGCGGCACGCGAACCCGACGTGGTGCCCAGCGCGACGTTCTTTCCCGAGGATGGCGCGCTGAATCAGGTGCGCTCTGCCCTCGATCGGGGCGCCCGGGTGTTCAAGATCCACGCGCAGGTGGGAGGATTCGACCTGCGCGAGCCGGTGCTCGACGAGGTGTGGGGGCTCCTGGCCGACGCCGCCATCCCCGTGGTTCTGCATGTGGGCAGCGGTCCGGTGCCGCGGCCGGGGTTCACCGGACCGGACAAGCTCGAGGGCGTGCTGCGCCGGCATCCGCAGCTCACGGCCGTCGTGGCGCACATGGGGGCGCCGGAGTACGAAGAGTTTCTCGCCCTGGCCGAGCAGTATCCGCGGGTGCACCTCGACACCACGATGGCGTTCACGGACTTCTTTGAGCAGGTCGCGCCCTTCCCGGACCGCCTGTTCGGACGACTCGCCGATGTGGAGGGCCGGGTGGTGCTGGGAAGCGATTTCCCGAACATCCCGTATCCCTACGCGCACCAGCTCGAGGCACTCGGGCGGCTGCGCGAGCGGGAACCCCGCCTTGACGATGAGTGGCTGCGCCAGGTGTGTTGGTTTACCGGACTGCGACTGCTGGGCTGAGGCCGTTCCGAGGCATCCGCAGGGCGTACGCGGATGCCGCGAGCAGGAACAGCGCACCGACCAGGAAGGCGAGCGGCAGCGACACCAGGTCGACGAGCAGCCCCGCCACGAGCGGCCCCGCGATGGCCCCGGCGTCGGCGAACATGCTGAACATCGCGACGGGTCGCCCGCTGCGGGGACCGGCCGCGTCTCCGAGCGCCGCGGCGGGAGCCGTGCCCATGAAGGCGGCCGCCACGCCGTAGAGGCACAGCAGGGCACCGAGGACCCAGATGTTCGGAGCAAACGGCACCGCCATGATCGTGACCGCGGCGAGCGCGAACGCCCCGATGATGGCCGGTCGCCGCCCGACCGTGTCCACGAAACGGGCGGCCGGGGCGAGGGTGAGGGTCTGGGCGACGGCGGCGCAGGCGAACGCGATTCCGGTCCAGCTGGTCGAGCCGCGCAGGACCTCCACGATGATGACCGGAACGAGGGTGGCGCGGATTCCCAGGGAGGTCCAGCCCTGGGCGAAATTAGCCAGGCATGCCGCCCGGAACCGAGTGTCGCGAAGCACGGTGCGGAAGGGCGTGCGCTGCGCGGCTTCCGAATCGGAGGCGGCGGCCGGACCGCTGGATCGCAGCAGCACGATGCCGATGGTTCCGGCCACGGCGAGGGTGCCGGCATAGAAGAAGAACGGCGCGGTGAGCGAGATGGTGGCCAGCAGACCGCCGATGGCCGGACCGGCCATGCCGCCGATCAGGAACCCGCCCTGGTAGAAGCCGATGGCACGGGCCCGGATGCCAGGCGGCGTTGACCCGAGCAGCAGGGTCATGGCCGACACGGAGAACAGGGCGGAGCCGATGCCGCCGGCGCCGCGCAGCATCAGAAGTTGCGGATAGGTGTCGGCGACACCCACGAGTCCGCTGGACACCGCGACGATTCCGATTCCCACGGAGAGGATGGTGCGTTCGCCGGCCCAGTCGATCAGGCGCCCGCAGAACGGGCTCGTGACGAGGCGCATCAGGGCAAAGGCGGAGACCACGGCGCCCACGGCGACGTAGCTCACGCCGAAACTGCGCACGTAGACCGGGAGTACGGGAACCACGACGCCGAAACCGACCATCACGAAGAAGGCGATCACGCCGAGCACGATCACATCGCGGGGAAGCTTCGACCGCGGCGCGGCGCCGGCACCCGGGGTGCCGCGTGAGAAACGGCCCGATCGCATCCCTCCAGCTTATCGTCGGGCTCCCGATGCCGTAGACGCGCCCGGTCTCGGTGGCCGCTACCGTAACCGGCGTAGCGGCGACCGAAACCGGGCCGCGCTCAGCGCGCTGCTATCGGGTGGGAGCGGTCGCGCGCACCCGGGCCGCGGCATCCGCCCGTCCCCCGATGGCGCGCAGGGCATTGAGAATGGTGATGAGGTCGACGACTTCCTGGCTGAGAGCGCCGATGGTGGCCGGGATCACCCCGAACGCGGCCACGACCATCAGGATGATGCTCAGTGCGATACCGAGCCAGATGCTTTGCAGGGCGACCCGTACCGTGTCCTGACCGATCGCCACCGCCCGCGCGGTGCGCGATACGTCGTCGAGCAGGATCACGACGTCGGCCGATTCGCTCGCCGCCGTCGACCCGCGAGCCCCCATGGCGATCCCAACATCGGCGGCCGCGAGCACGGGTGCGTCGTTGACGCCGTCACCCACCATGATCACGGGCCGGTTCGTGATCGCGCGCACCGCATCGACCTTGTCGCTCGGCAGACAGTCCGCCTGCACCCGGCTGATCCCCACCTGGCCCGCGATGTGCTCCGCCGTTTCCCGCGCATCGCCGGTGAGCATGAGCGTCTCCCCCACCCCGAGCTCCGCGAGCCGCTCCACCGTGTGACGGGCGTTGTCCCGCACCAGATCCCTGGCCACGAGCGACCCCGCAAATCTGCCCCCGATCGCCACGTAAATGGCGAGCTCACCCCCGCGCAGGCGTGCGGGGGCAGCCTCCGCGGCATGCTCGCGCACGAAGGACAGCTTCCCCACGATCACCTGCCGGCGGCCGATCTCTGCGGCGACGCCGTGCGTGGCTACCTCACTCGCCGTATCTGCGGAGGTGAGGGCGAGGTGCCGCTTGTGCGCCTCGCTGACCACGGATGCCGCAAGCACGTGCGACGAGTACTGCTCGGCCGACGCGGCCAGGGCCAGAACCTCATTCTCGTCGAAACCGGCCTCAGTCCTCACCTCGGCGATCACCGGGGTGCCCTGCGTGAGGGTTCCGGTCTTGTCGAACACCGCCGTGCGGGCCCGCGCGAGGGTCTCCAGCACGCCGGCACCCTTCACGATGATGCCGTTGCGGGCGGCGCGACTCATCCCGCCCAGGAACGCCACCGGGGCAGCCAGAAGCAGCGGGCACGGGGTGGCGACCACGAGCACCTCGGCGAACCGAACCGGGTCGCCGGAGAGGGCCCAGGCGAGGCCTGCCAGACCCAGGGACAGCACGGTGAAGGGCACGGCGTAGCGGTCCGCGAGGCGCACGACGGGGGCCTTGCTGTTCGCCGCCTCCTCCACGAGCGCAATGATCCGCTGGAACTGGCTGTCGGCCGCCGTCGCGGTGGCACGAAGGATGACGGCGGTCTGCCCGTTGATGGACCCGCTCAGCACACTGTCGCCGGCGCTTCGTTCCACCGGGAGGCTCTCACCGGTGAGGGAGGATTCGTCGAACGAGCCGTCGGTCGATTGCAGCGTGCCGTCCACGGGAACAATTTCGGCGGGCCGCACGAGCAGGAGGTCGTCCACGGCCACGTCTGTCGCCGGAACATCGGCGACATCCGCCTCATCGCCGCTCATGCGGTGCGCGAGCTGGGGAGCGCGTGTCAGAAGGGCGTTGAGCTCCCGGGTGGCGCGGCCCGCGGCGTAATCTTCGAGGGCCGCACCGCCGCTCAGCATGAGCACGATGATGAGGGTTGCCACGTATTCGCCGACCGCGATGGTCGCCATGATGGCCACGATCGCGAGCAGGTCCAGCCCGACGGCGCCGGCACGCAGCCGACGCACCATGCCGACGAGTTCAATCACGGCCACCACGAAGCCGTATCCGCTGAACAGCCAGCGCACCGCATCCGGCGCACCGCCCCACCACAGCGCCAGGCCGACCAGGCCGACGAGCACGGTGGCAACCACGAGAGGGTACCGGCCAACCGAGCCGAGGATGCGTTTCATGCTCAAAGTCTGGCGTGCGGCGGCGAGATTCGCCAGCGCGACCCCCCGGCGCACCGGGCCTGTGCATGCAGAAACGGCCCCGACCGCAGTCGGGGCCGTTCGTGGTGCCTGTTAGGCCAGGCGCGCCTTGAGGTTCTCGTCGAGGGAAGCGAGGAACTCTTCCGTCGTCTGGTACGCCTGGTCGGGACCGACGAGGAGCGCGAGGTCCTTGGTCATCTTGCCGCTCTCGACGGTCTTGATGACGACGTCCTCGACGGTGCGTGAGAACTCGATCAGGGCCGGGTTGTTGTCCAGCTTGCCGCGGTGCGCGAGCCCACGGGTCCAGGCGTAAATTGACGCGATCGGGTTGGTCGACGTGGGCTTGCCCTGCTGGTGCTGGCGGTAGTGACGCGTCACGGTGCCGTGGGCGGCCTCGGCCTCGACGACCTTGCCGTCGGGCGTGGAGAGCACGCTGGTCATCAGGCCGAGGGAGCCGAAGCCCTGGGCAACGGTGTCGGACTGCACGTCGCCGTCGTAGTTCTTGCAGGCCCAGACATAGCCGCCCTCCCACTTCATGGCCGCGGCGACCATGTCGTCGATCAGGCGGTGCTCGTAGGTGATGCCGGCGGTGGCGTAGCGTTCCTTGAACTCGGCGTCGAAGACTTCCTGGAAGATGTCCTTGAACCGGCCGTCGTAGGCCTTGAGGATGGTGTTCTTCGTGGAGAGGTACACCGGGTAGTTGCGCTCGAGGCCGTAGTTGAGCGAGGCACGGGCGAAGTCGGTGATCGACTTGTCGAGGTTGTACATTCCCATGGCGACGCCGCTGCCGGGCGACTGGAAGACCTCGAACTGCTGCGGTTCGCTGCCGTCCTTCGGCGTGAAGGTCATGCTGAGCGTGCCTTCACCTTCGAAGCGGAAGTTCGTCGCCTTGTACTGGTCGCCGAACGCGTGGCGGCCGATGATGATCGGCTTGTTCCAACCGGGCACGAGGCGCGGGATGTTGGAGATGATGATGGGCTCGCGAAAGATCGTGCCGCCGAGGATGTTACGGATCGTGCCGTTGGGCGATGCCCACATCTTCTTCAGGCCGAATTCCTCGACGCGGGCCTCGTCGGGCGTGATCGTGGCGCACTTGACGCCGACGCCGTACTTCTGGATGGCGTGGGCCGCGTCGACCGTGATCTGGTCGTCGGTCTCGTCGCGCTTCTGGATCGACAGGTCGTAGTACTCAAGGTCGATATCGAGATACGGGTGAATGAGCGTGTCCTTGATCGCGTGCCAGATGATGCGGGTCATCTCGTCGCCGTCAAGCTCGACAACCGTTCCCTCAACCTTAATCTTCGACAATGAACTCTCCTCTGAAAACATCGGTGACCGCTACGGCCACCGTCCAGCTTAGTAGACCCGCCCAATTATCTCGACATCGAGATATATTTGTGGGTCCGAAACCGCGTGAATGTCCTCAAATGACTTCCCGTGTCTCCCCAAGGCGACGGGCAGCGATTAGATTGAGCGTATGGGTGACTTGAGACTGGAAGAACTGTCCGCACGCAACATCGTTGCGGCCAACAACCTGAGCCTGAAGCCCGGCCAGGAGCAATTCATTGCGCCCGTTTCGTATTCCGTCGGGGCATCCGTCATCAACCCCGCGACGTCCTGGCAGCGAGTCGTTCTGCTCGACGGGCAGGTTGCCGGGTTCATTCACGGCAACTTCGACCCGGAGTCCGATCGTGACGAGTTTCGCGCCTGCATCTGGCGCATCAACGTGGACGCCACCGCTCAGGGCCAGGGTGTGGGCAAGTTCGCTGCCGATTCGCTAGCCGAGGAGGCACGGTCCCGCGGTTTCGAGCAGATCACGGTGATCTGGGAGCCCGGCGAAGACGGCCCGGAGGCCTTCTTCCACCGCCTGGGTTTCACCGACATCGGCCAGACCCAGTACGGCGAGGTCATCGGCGCGCTCAAGCTCTAGTCGACGAGGCCCATGCATTCGGTGCAGGACGACGATTTCGTGTCGCGCGTTCTCGGCATTGTGCAGACGATTCCGCCGGGCCGAGTCATGACCTACGGCGATGTCGCGGCCGCGCTCGGGTCGAGAGCGGCCCGCGCCGTGGGACAGGTCATGGCACGGTACGGCTCCGATATGCCGTGGTGGCGGGTCGTGCGCGCCGGCGGGCATCCGCCGATCAAATACGAGGACCGCGCCCTGAAGCACTACAATACCGAGGGCACTCCCCTGGTGACGCGGACCGGGACGACCGCGTATCGAGTCGACTACGCGGCCGTCCGGTGGTTCCCCGCTTAGCGCTCGGCCGGCGCTACACGAGCGACTCTCGCCAGGCGGCGTGCAGGCGCGCGAACCGCCCGGTTCCCGCGATGAGGTCGTTCGGGGTGCCGTCCTCCACGATCAGCCCGTGTTCCATCACGAGCACGCGATCGGCGATGGCCACGGTCGACAGCCGGTGCGCAATGATCACCGCGGTGCGGTCGCTCAGCAGCGTCTGCAACGCCTCCTGCACGAGCCGTTCACTGGGGATGTCCAGCGACGAGGTGGCCTCGTCCAGGATGAGGACGGCCGGGTTCGCGAGAAACGCGCGCGCGAACGAGATCAGCTGACGCTGCCCCGCCGAGATCCGCCCACCCCGCTTGTTCACGTCGGTGTCGTAACCATTCGGCAGCGATTCGATGAAACCGTGGGCCCCGACGGCCCGTGCGGCGGCGGCGATTTCGGTGGGCGTCGCATCCGGTTTGCCGATGGCAATGTTGTCGGCGACCGAACCGCTGAACAGGTAGGCCTCCTGCGTGACCATGATGATGGCACGGCGCAGGTCTTTCGGGTGCAGATCGCGCAGATCGACGTCGTCGAGCAGCACCCGACCCTCGCTCGGATCGTAGAACCGGCTCATGAGCTTGGCGAGCGTGGATTTTCCCGCTCCCGTCGACCCGACCAGGGCGATGGTCTGCCCGGCCGGAACGTTCAGGTCGAAGCGCGGCAGGATCACCCGGTCGGTCTTGTAGGCGAACTGCACGCCGTCGAATCGCACGTTGCCGGATGCGGCGCGCAGGTCGACGGGTGCCACCGGGTCCGGCACGCCGGGGCGTTCCTCCAGCACGCCGGAGATCTTCTCGAGCGCCGCGGCGGCCGCCTGGTACGAGTTGTAGAACATCGCCATCTCCTCCATGGGGTCGAAGAAGCGTCGGGTGTAGAGCAACGTCGCCAGCAGCGCACCGATCGCGAGGCTGCCGTCGACCACCCGGAAGCCACCGACGAGAAGTACCACGGCCACGGTGACATTGCCGATGAGCACGAGCCCGGGGTCGAACACGCCGAACAGCGCTATGACCCGGGCGTTGACGGACCGGTAATCCTCCACGAGGCGGCCGAACTGCTGCTCGTTGCGTTTCTCCTTGCGGAACGCCTTCACCGCTCGAATGCCCGTCATCGTCTCGACGAAGTGCACGATGAGGCTCGCGGAAGCGGTGCGCGACTGACGGAACAGGGTCTGCGAGCGCACCTGAAACCAGCGGGTGAGAAGGGCGAGGGGCAGCAACGCGCCGAACAGCACGAGGCCGCTCGTCCCATCCAGCAGGAACAGGGCGCCGGCGGTGAACGTCATGTACAGCAGCCCCTGCACGAGCTGGTTGATGCCCGAGTCGAGCAGCTCACGCATGGCGTCGAGGTCGCTCGTCTGCCGGGAGATGATTCGCCCCGACGTGTACGACTCGTGAAACTCGAGGCTCAGCTTCTGGGTGTGCAGAAACACCCGCTTGCGCAGGTCGATGAGCACCGCCTGGCTCACCTTCGCCGACAGAATCGTGTACCAGGCGATCAGGACCGCGCCGATGATGCCCGTCAGCAGGTAGATGGCACCGGTCACGCCGAGCGGCATCCAGTTCTCATCGAGCACCGCCGGAAGTCCCTTGTCGATCCCGTAGGCGATCAGCGCCGGTCCGGCGACCTGGGCAGCCGTCGACGCGACGACCACGAGCATCGCCAGCAGCACCTGGCCGCGCACGGGACCAAGCAGTGAGCCGAGCAGGCGCAGCGAACGTCGCCGCAGGCGGGTGCTCTCCGACCGGGTGAAATCGTGGCGCTCCTCACCTGTAACTCCGGTGACGCTCACAGTTTCTCCTCCGCTCTCGCGTTTTCTCGTCGTTCTTCGTCTTCCAGGCTGGAGATCACGAAGGTGTAATGCGCGCTCGTGCGCAACAGCTCGGCATGGGTTCCCACGACCGTGATGCGTCCGTCCTGCAATAGCGCAACCCGGTCCGCGAGCATCACCGTGGAGGGCCGGTGCGCCACGATCAGCGCGGTGGTCGAGACGAGCACCTCGCGCAACGCACGTTCCACCAGCGACTCCGTGTTCACGTCAAGCGCGGACAGCGGGTCATCGAGGATGAGCACCTTCGGCCGGGCCGCCACCGCCCGCGCGAGGGCCAGGCGCTGGCGTTGCCCGCCCGACAGGCTCATTCCTTCCTCGCCCACCAGGGTGTCGACGCCGTCGGGCAGGTCGTGCACGAATCCGGCCTGCGCGATCTGCAGCGCCTGCTCGAGAGCGGCGTCCGCTGCCTCCGGCGCGTCCGCGAGGTCCTCACGTCCCAGCAGCACGTTGTCCCGAACGGATGCCGAGAACAGCGTGGCGTCTTCGAACGCCATCGCGAGGTGGCGGCGCAGATCGTCACGCGGGAGATCGCGCACGTCGACGCCGTCGAGGGTGACTCGCCCTCCCGTCACGTCATACAGACGGGTGGTCAGCGCCGTGAGCGTGGACTTGCCGGAACCGGTCAGGCCGACGAGGGCCATCGTCTCCCCCGGCTCGAGCACCAGATCGACGCCGTTGAGCAGGTCCGGGAACCGTTCGGGAGAATCGAAATAGCGAAAGTGCACATCCTCGAAGGCCAGCCGGCCCCGCGGCGCGTCGAGCACGATCGGCGCGGCCGGGTCGGTGATCGAGTTGGGCGCATCCATCACGTCGAAGAATCGGTCCGTCGCGGTGCGGGCATCGAAGGTCATCGACAGCAGGAATCCGATCGATTCCACCGGAAAGCGCAGCACGGTCGCCGTGGCGAAGAAGGCCACGAGCTCGCCGGTGCTGAGCTGGCCCTGGCTGGTCAGCCACACCCCTGCGACGAGGCCCAGCGCGAACGCCACATCGGGAACCAGCAGCAACCAGAGCCAGATGCCGGCTATCGCCTTCGCCTTGGCGATTTCGGTGCCGCGCAGGGTCTCGGCCTGCGCGGTGAAGTTTTTGAGCGCGAAACTGCCGCGGCCGAAGGCCTTGAGCACGCGGATGCCGTGCACGGATTCCTCGACCGCCGTCGCGAGGTCTCCGGCCTGGTCCTGGCTGCGGCGGGCGATGGAGGAATATTTGTTCTCGAACACATAACCGTAGACAAAGAGCGGGATCGAGCAGGCGACGAAAATGAGGCCGAGGATCCAGTTCATCGACACGAGAATGGCGACACCGATCACGATGGTGAGCAGGTTGACCACAATCAACACGAGTCCGAACGAGACCCAGCGGCGAATGAGGTTGAGGTCGCTCACGGCGCGAGACAGCAGCTGCCCGCTCGGCCACCGGTCGTGGAACGTCACGGGGAGATCCTGCAGACGGGCGTAGAGCGCACCTCGCATGTCGGCCTCGATGTGCGTGCCCGGTGTCAGCACGAACCAGCGTCGCAGCGCGATCATGATGGCCTCGAGCACGCCGAGGCCGAGCACGATCGACACCGCCGGCCAGATTTGGCTGGGATCACGGTGGGACAGCGGCCCATCGACGAGCCGCTGCAGAACCTGCGGGATCGCCAGGGCGACGAGGCCGGCCAACAGGGCGGCCAGCATCCCCAGGCCGATGCGTGGCAGCGCCGGCCGTGCGTAGGGGTAGAGCCGTCCGAGCGCATGCAGCGTGCTGACACGTGACTCCTCGTCGGCCGGTGGACGGGGAGGGTGGGCAGGTTCTGAGGTCATCTTGAGTCCTGGTCAGACGGCCTGGGGCCGCCAATCATGCGCGTACGGGTCGACAAAAGCGAGAAGTCGGTGGTTTCTCATGAGGCTCGCAGTTGATGTTCGGGATTGTTCAGCCGCGACGGTGAACCGTGCCGGTGGGCGCGCGCAGCGCCACCGGCCGGATGGGCCCGAGGGGCAGTCGGCGAGCCTGGTCGCTACCGGACCGGGCGTGCACTGACGGTGCGACGGGCGGAGCGACGGTCGGAGATGGCGAAGGCACCCGGGGTCGCAGCACGTGCGAGCGTGAAACGGGTTGTCGTGGTCATGTCGGCCTCCTGAGCGTGGTCCTGCTGTGTGCCCCCTTGGTCAGGCAGCCTTTCAGAATACGGGAGAGCCCGCACTGAGCGCAAGCGGTCGCGCATCCGCTTTCTGAGGTTGGTCCCCATGAACCGTTAAGGCAGGTGAACTACTCTGGTACCCGGGTTCTGGCGCGTCGGCCGGCTCAACGGAAGGACCTCTATGCATCCCATGCTCTTTGGCATCACGTTTCTCGATTCGGAGTGGCTGATCGGCTGGTTCGGATCGTTCGTTCTGATCGGAGTTGCCGCCGTCATTTTCGTCGAGACGGGCTTCATCGTGCTGTCGTTCATGCCCGGGGACTCCCTGCTCTTCACCGTTGGCCTGCTCACGGCCACCGGGGCCGTGCCCTTCCCGATCTGGGTCACCGGCATCGTCGTGTTCATCGCCGCCTTCGCCGGCGACCAGCTCGCCTATTACATCGGGCGCAAGGCCGGCCCGGCCGTGTTCTCCCGCGAGCAGAACCGGTTCTTCAACCCCAAGAACGTGGAGCGCACCAACGCCTTCTTCGAGAAGCACGGCGGCAAGGCCATCATCATGGCGCGCTTCCTTCCCGTCTTCCGCGCCTTCGTGCCGGTCGCGGCCGGCGTTGGCCGCATGCGCTACCGCACGTTCGTCACATTCAACGTGATCGGGGCGTTCGCGTGGGGCGTCGGGCTCACCCTTGTGGGCTACTTCCTCGGCCAGATCGCGTTCGTCGCCGCGTACTCCGAGTATTTCATCATCGGGATCATTCTGCTCTCGGGCATCCCGATCCTCACCGAGCTGAGCAAGGCCGCGCTGGCCAACCGCAAGAGCCGCGGGCACGCACCGGTGCCCGACGCCGTCGTCCCCGCCGAACTGCGCGAGTAACCGCGCGGGCGTCCGGCTCAGGCGGGCGCGATGGGAATGGCGGAGGCCTGGGGATCCCGGTCCGGGTCCCAGGGCTGAGGCATGCCGATCGGATTCGGGAACGGAAAAATCGACCCGCAGGCGCGCGCGATGGGCGCGAGCACTCGGGCGACATCGGCCACGGCCGCGTCGTCGAGGTGTTTCCACGGTGCCAGGGCCAGCCGGTTGGTGAGACCCTCCGCCCGATTCACCGCGGCAATACCGAGCGGGCTCGCGCCGCCGTGCGCGGTGAGAAGCCCCCGCTCGCGCAGTTCCTCCACGCAGGCTCCCCACTGTTCCTCGCTCCAGCCGCGCGCACGTTTCATTGTGGCGGGGTCGAGGTCGAGGGAGCTGCGCAGCACGATGGTGGACAGTCCGGCGATATTCTCGGAGACAAGCGCGAGCACGTGCCCGTCACCGCGGTGCTCCCGGAGTGTCGCGGCGGTCTGCCACAGCTGACGGTATGGGTCGGCCTCCTCGGGGAGTGCGCGGTTCGCCGCCGCAAGGGGGCGCCCGACGTTGTCGATTCCGTCGATGACGCGCGTGAGCATCGACGCGGCATTCGTCACGAGGACCTCGTCGGGCATCATGTCGCGGAGCGTCTGGGCGGCGCCGAGAGAACGAGCCTCCAGCACCCGCTCGACCGACGCGACCGACCAGGCCGCCGGCAGCGCGCGTTCGACCAGAGCCGGGGCGAATCCGCTGAACATGGCGGTGACCGGAGCGGCCGTGATCGGTCCCAGCGGCGCCGCGCGGCCGGCGAAGTAGCCGTCCCAGTAGCGGGTGAGCCCGACACCGGCAAAGTGGTCCCTGGCCTGGGGGGAGAAATAGGTGACGGCGTGAATGGGCTCGAACAGAGTCCACAGCGCCCGTACCAGGTGTTCACGATTGTGCATACGACCTCCTCGTCGCGGCCAGCCTACGGGCTCGCCGTCGCAGGCGCCTGAGCGTTCGCCCGGCCGCCCGGCCTCACCCGTCGCTAATTCAGGAGATCGGCGGCGGCGGGGCCCGGCCGCGGCGGAACGGCGCGGCCGGGCGGATGCCCCCGTTGTGGATCTCCTGAACTAGCAACACACGGCGCGCGGGACGGCGCGCGGGACGGCGCGCGGGACGGCGCGCGGGACGGCGTGGAGCTCGCGCGTCCGCGCGGCGCTAACGGGCGGCGTCGAGGCGGGCGGAGGCCAGCAGTTCGGCGGCGGCGAGGGTGGTGATCGACTGCTCGTGCGCATCCGTGAAAATCTGCGTCACGACGTCGGCAATCGCGTCGACCCTCGTGGTGATGCTCGCGAGATCGGCATCCGGTTCGCTGGCCATGGCGAGGTACACGACACCGCCGGCGTTGACGACGAAGTCGGGGGCCCAGAGGATGCCGCGGGCGTCGAGCTCGGCCGCGCCTTCCGGGCTTTCCAACTGGTTGTTGGCCGCGCCGACGACGCCGAGCACGTTGAGCTCGCCGATCACCGTGGAGGTGAGCACGCCGCCGAGGCCGCAGGGCACGAACAGGTCGGCCTGCACGCGGTGGGCGCCGGCGACGGGAACCCACTCGGCGCCGAGCTCGTCGGCCAGTTCCCGCTTGGCGGGGTTGATGTCGGTGACCGTGAGGGTGGCGCCCGCGGCGGCGAGGGCGGTCGCGAGGCGCCCACCGACCTGGCCGAGGCCGGAGATGACGAGGTGCCGGCCGGCGACGTCGCGGCTGCCGTAGAGGGCGTCGAGGGTCGCGAGGATGCTTGCGTAGACGCCCGCAGCGGTCGCGTCGGCGGGTTCACCGACGCCGCCGCTCGAGGCCGGGAGGCCGCAGACGTGGTCGCTGCGCTCCTGAACGATGGCCATGAGGTCGGCGCTTGTGCCCACGTCTTCGGCGGTTATGTAGGCGCCGCCGAGGCTTTCAATGGCGTCGCCGAGGTCGAGCATCGCGTCGCGTTTCTCGGCGTCGGTCAATACGACTCCGAGCGGGAGGTGAATGACGGATTTGCCGCCGCCGAGGTTGAGGCCGGCCGCGGCGTTCTTCAGCGTCATGGCCTTCGAGAGGCGCAGCGCGTCGGCGACGGCGTCGGTCCAGTCGGGGTACTGCCACATGCGCGCGCCACCGAGGGCCTGGCCCAGCGTGGTGGAGTGCACGGCGACGGTGATCACGAGGCCGGAGCGGGTTCCGGTGGTGATGAGCACACGCTCATGGGTGAACGGGATCCCGGCCAGTGCGTCCAGCGTCGGTGAGGGGTGCGTGAGTGTCATCTGTAGTTCTCCTTGAGACCTGGCCTTGTGGGCCGGTTGTCGTTGCGCCCAGGTGTGTTGTGCGCAACGACAAGACTAACGCCGCCCGCCACCGGGCGAAAGGTCCCGCACAATCAGAGAGAACGCGCCCACCCGGTGACCGGGCGGGCGCGTTCAGGATTGGCTGGGCCGGGTCCTAGTGGAAGAAGTGACGCTCTCCCGTGAAGTACATCGACACGCCGGCCGCGGTGGCAGCGGCGATGACCTCCTCATCGCGCACCGATCCCCCGGGCTGCACGACGGCGGTCACGCCGGCGTCGAGCAGCACCTGCAGGCCGTCGGCGAAGGGGAAGAACGCGTCGGACGCGGCAACCGAACCGGCAGCGCGGTCCGCGGCGCGGCTCACGGCGAGGTGGCAGGAATCCACCCGGTTCACCTGGCCCATTCCCACGCCGACGGATGCTCCGCCGTGCGCGAGCAGGATCGCGTTCGACTTCACGGCCCGGCAGGCCTTCCACGCGAATTCCAGGTCGGCGCGGGTGGCGGCATCCACCTCGGGGCCGGCCACGAGGGTCCAGCCGGCGGAGCTGAAGTCGTCGAACGTGTCGGTCTCCTGCACGAGCAGTCCCCCCGAGATCTGGCGCAGCTCGAGCGAGGAACGCTCGTAGTCGGCGGGCAGCTCCAGCAGGCGGATGTTCTTCTTGGCCGTGAGCACGGTGAGGGCCTCGGGCTCGAACCCGGGGGCCACGAGCACCTCGGTGAAGATGCCGCTGACCGTTTCGGCCATGGCGAGGGTCACCGGACGGTTGGCGGCGATGACGCCGCCGAAGGCACTCATCGGGTCGCAATCGTGCGCTCGGCGGTGCGCGGAGGCGATCGACTCGGGCGTTTTCGCGCCGGCGACGGCGATGCCGCAGGGGTTGGAATGCTTCACGATGGCCACGGCCGGCTCGGTGAAGTCGTACGCGGCGCGCACCGCGGCATCCGCGTCGACGTAGTTGTTGTACGACATCTCCTTGCCGTGCAGCTGCAGGGCCTGGGCGATGCCCCTGCCGCCCTCGCCCACATAGAGGGCCGCGGCCTGGTGCGCGTTCTCGCCGTAGCGGAGGATGGAGTCGCGCTCGGCCTCGATGAGGATGCCGTCGGGGAACGGCGAGTCGAGGATAGCGGCGTCTTCGGGTTCCTCGGAAGTGTCGTCCTCGAGCGGCTCTCCGCCGAGGAATTCGGTGTCGTCCTGCCACTGGTCATAGACGTTGTCGGTGAACCACGCGGAAACGCTCAGGTCGTAGTCTGCGGTGTGCTCGAAGGCGAGGGAGGCGAGTTTCTGGCGCAGGGGCAGCGTCGAGCCGCCGGCTTCGATCGCGGTGATGAGCTCACCGTAGTTGGCGGGGTCAACGACGATGGCCACGTTCGCGTGGTTCTTGGCGGCGGCGCGCACCAGCGCGGGCCCGCCGATGTCGATCTGCTCGATCACGACGGCGGGCTCGGCGCCCGACTCGACGGTCTCCACGAACGGGTACAGGTTCACGACAACGAGCTGGAATGCGGCGATTCCGAGGTCGTTGAGCTGGGCCTCGTGCGATTCGAGGCGAAGGTCGGCGAGGATTCCGGCGTGCACGCCGGGGTGCAGGGTCTTCACGCGTCCATCGAGGGATTCGGGGAAACCGGTGACGGCGGACACGTCGGTGACGGGATGTCCGGCCTCGCGAATCGTGGCGGCGGTCGAACCGGTCGAGACGATCTCAACGCCGGAGGCGACGAGCGTGGCGGCCAGTTCGAGCAGGCCCGTCTTGTCACTCACGGAGATGAGCGCCCGCTGGACCTTGATGAGGTCTCGTTCGCGGTACAGGCTCGCGGCGGATGCCGCGTCGGTGCTCTGGCCGTTGTTGGTGTGACCGCTCATGCGTTGGAGTGCTCCTTGAGGTTGACGTGTCCGTTGGCGATGTCGAGCACCGTCTGCACCAGCAGGCGCCGCTCGACGATTTTGATGCGATCGTGCAGGGAAGTTTCGCTGTCCTGGGGGTGAACCGGCACGCGTTCCTGCGCAATGATCGGTCCGTCGTCGACACCGTTGTCAACCACAATGATGCTCGCGCCTGTCTCGGGCACTCCGGCCGCCAGGGCGTCACGCACGCCGTGCGCTCCGGGAAATTCGGGGAGGTAGGCCGGATGCGTGTTGATCAGGTTCGGGGAGAGCGCGGCGACCACGCGCGGCGGCAGCAGCCGCATCAACCCGCTCAGCACCACGAGGTCGGCGTCCCACAGCCCGATCTGGGCGAGCAGCTCATCTCCCCAGGCCGCACGGTCGGGGAACGACGTGAACGGCACGGAGAACGTGGGGATGCCGAATTCCTCCCCGAGGGCGAGTCCGTCGGCGTCACGATCAGCGCCGATGGCCACGATCCTCGCGGGGTACTCGGCGTCTTCTGACGCCTCGAGCAGGGAACGCAGGTTGGATCCCGCGCCGGAGATCAATACGACCAATGAAAGCACAGGGTCGAGCTTACCGTTTCGGCGGGCGGAGCGCGTTTCCTCCCGGGCCGCGACCACCTCGGGTGGGCGCTAGTCGCGACTTTTCCGGCGCAGCCGCGGTCGCGGAATGCGCGGCACCCGGGCCCGGGGGACGCGCATCCGGCCGCCCACGAGCATGCCGAGGGCCGCGGCTACACCGATCTCGGCGGCCGCGAGGGCGCCGACGAGCAGCGGGTTCGGCCCCACGTCGGACAGGCGTCCCGGGCCGAGGGATCCCGCGGACCACCAGGCGAGAATTCCGAGGATGAGGCCGGCGACGAGGCCCATCCCGAGCCCACTGAGCACATGCTGCAGGGTGCTCCGCGCGGGCATGGCCGCGCCGTCGAGTCGCTGTCGCACAATCACCGCGAACACGAAGCCGATCAGAACCGGAACGAGCAGTCCGAGGAATCCCCAGGCGAGCGTCCCCTGCGGGAGCACGCCAAGAATCGGCAGGCCGGGGACCGGCCCGATCAGGGTGCCGGCCGGCGACACGGTGGATCCCACGCCGACCGCGATTCCCGGCCCCACGAGCCAGGCCATGGTCCAGATGACGAAATTGGGGATGAACGCGAGTTGGGCGAGCGTGATGGTGGTGCCGCCGACGATCCCGGCCTGAATCGCCTCGTAGAGTCCGACGATCGTGGCGTAGTTCATCACCAACAGCACGAAGAATGTCAGGGCCGCCACCGCGATGATTCCGGCGCCGGCCGCCGCTCCCCCACGCAACGCCCCCGATATGACGGCGCGGGTGCTCTGCTGCAGTCGCCGGTAACGCTCGCGGATGCCGCGACTCAGCGGATCGAGGCGGTCGGCGCTCGGCGCGGGGGGCACGGTGTTCGTTCCCCGCGCGGTGTCCTCACGCACGGCGGCCCAGGCCACGCGGTAGCCGCGGAGGCGGGCGCGCTCCGCCCCGAACAGCACTCCCGAGGCGTACACGAGCGTGGGAAGGAGCATCCCCTGAACCGTGACAGGCATGACCGTGCCGCCCGCGGCGGAGAAGGTGGCGATGGTGGCCATGAGGCCGTAGACGAGCACGGCGGAAATGACTCCGGTCCAGCGGTGCGGGGTCTCGGCCGCGCGACGACCGGTGAGTACGCCCAGCAGCACGGTGACCAGAGCGAATCCGAGCGGTGCCAGGGTGAGCATGAAGGGGGCATCCGCTCCCGGGAGGCCAAACGATGCGATCAGGTCGGGACCAAGTTGCACGCTGAGGTCCACGCCGTTGCCGAGCAGCCAAATGTCGACGGCGGCCCGCCAGAACACGAACCATTCCACCGCGAGCCCAAAATGGGCAGCCCACAGCACGGTCAGTGGCACGAGGGCGATGCCCACGCCGATGGCCACGACGAGCAGCGCTTCGAGCCCGGCGAGCAGGGCAGTAGTTGTACGGTTCATCCGGATTTCGAGCCTACCGTTCATCCCCGCCTCGTCGTTTCGCCTCACTGTCAGCGGCGCGGCGTGTCGCGGCGGACCGGCTCACGGCAACGAAAGAGGCAGGGCCCGCCGCTGATGCGACGGGCCCTGCCTGAGTGTGCTGTGTTACGCGGAAACCTTGAGCGCGGCGAGTGCCTCGCGCAGCAGGGTCGCGGCCTCGCTCGGCGTCTTGCCGACCTTGACTCCGGCGGCCTCGAGGGCCTCCTTCTTGCCCTGCGCGGTTCCGGCTCCGTCGGAGACGATGGCGCCGGCGTGGCCCATGGTCTTGCCTTCGGGGGCCGTGAAGCCGGCGACGTAGCCGATGACCGGCTTCGTGACGTGCGCCTGGATGTACTCGGCGGCCTTCTCTTCGGCGTCTCCACCAATTTCGCCGATCATGACGATCGCGAGGGTGTCGGGGTCCGCCTCGAACGCCTCAAGGGCGTCGATGTGAGTGGTGCCGATGATCGGGTCGCCACCGATGCCGATCGCGGTGGAGAAACCCAGGTCGCGCAGTTCGTACATCATCTGGTAGGTCAGGGTGCCCGACTTCGAGACGAGGCCGACCGGTCCCTTCCCGGTGATGTTCGCGGGGGTGATGCCGACAAGAGCTTCGCCGGGCGTGATGATGCCGGGGCAGTTCGGCCCGATGATGCGGGTCTTGTTGCCCTTGGCCTTGGCGTAGGCCCAGAACTCGGCGGAGTCCTGAACGGGTACACCCTCGGTGATGATCACGAGCAGGGGGATTTCGGCGTCGATTGCTTCGATGACGGCGTTCTTGGTGAACACCGGCGGTACGAAGATGATCGAGACATCCGCACCCGTCGCGGTGACGGCCTCGGCGACCGTGCCGAACACGGGCAGCTCGACGTCGCCGTGCAGCACCGTGGTGCCGGCCTTACGCGCGTTGACGCCACCGACGACCTGGGTACCGGCCTTGAGCATGAGGGCGGTGTGCTTGGTGCCCTCACCCCCGGTGATGCCCTGAACGATGACCTTGGAGTCTTTGTTGAGGAAGATTGACATTCTTTGCGTTCCTTACTTCGCGGCGTTGGCGAGTTCGGCTGCCTTGGCGGCGCCCTCGTCCATGGTGGCGGCCAATGTTACGAGCGGGTGGTTCGCTTCGGCGAGGATGCGGCGACCTTCGTCAACGTTGTTGCCGTCGAGGCGAACCACGAGGGGCTTGTTGGCGGAGGTGCCGAGCTCGGCGAGCGCGCCCACAATGCCCTTGGCGACGGCGTCACACGCGGTGATGCCACCGAACACGTTGACGAAGACCGACTTCACCTGGGCGTCGCCCAGAATGACGTCGAGCCCGGCGGCCATGACCTCGGCGGACGCTCCGCCTCCGATGTCCAGGAAGTTGGCCGGCTTGACGTTGCCGAAGTTCTCGCCGGCGTAGGCGACAACATCGAGCGTCGACATGACCAGGCCAGCGCCGTTTCCGATGATGCCCACTTCGCCGTCGAGCTTCACGTAGTTCAGTCCGGCGAGCTTGGCCTTGGCCTCGAGCGGGTCGGCGGCCGCAGCGTCTTCGAGCAGCGCGTGCTTGGGGTGACGGAAATCAGCGTTCTCGTCGATGGTGACCTTGCCGTCCAGCGCGATGATGTCGCCCTCTTCGGTCAGGACGAGGGGGTTGACCTCGACCAGCGTCGCGTCTTCGCCGGTGAACACGTCGTAGAGCTTGACGAAGACCGGTGCGACCTTGTCAACGAGCTCGGCGGGGAACTTGGCGTCAATGGCGATCTGCGTCGCAACGGCCAGGTCGATACCGACCGCGGGGTCGACCGCCGTGTAGGCGAGCGCCTCCGGCTTCTCAACGGCGAGAACTTCGATCTCCACGCCGCCCTCGTAGCTGGCGAGCGAGAGGTAGGACCGGTTCGATCGGTCGAGCAGCACGGAGAAGTAGAACTCCTGCTTGATGCGGGCTCCGCCGGCGACCATGACGCGGCCGACGGTGTGGCCCTTGATGTCGAGGCCCAGGATGTCGCGGCCAGCGGCCTCGGCATCGTCGGGGGTCTTGGCAACCTTGACGCCGCCGGCCTTGCCGCGGCCGCCAACCTTGACCTGCGCCTTGACGACGACAACGCCGCCCAGCTTCTCGGCCGCTGCACGTACTTCTGCGGGGGTGTCCGCAATGATGCCCGGCAGAACCGGCACACCATATTCCTCAAAGAGGTCTCTTGCTTGGTATTCGTAAAGATCCACGCTGCTCTTCCAATCCGCGTCTCAGCAATCACGCTGGTGTTGAGGTTGTTGGTGACAGCAGCCCGTCGCAAATTAGCTCGACATCAAGACATACCGACCATCTGAAACTCTATCGCGTCTCGGGGGTCAACTCCCACACCCAAGCGGCCCGCCGCGCGGGAATGCCGCAAGCGGCACGTGAAAGGCTAGCCACACCTTGCTGGACCGCGCCGCGGCGGAGTGCTTATCTGGTGCTATGACGAATGTGCATCACGGAGTGGAACCCCATGCCGCCGGTCTGGCGTCACGTCTGAACTGGCTGCGTGCCGGTGTTCTGGGGGCGAACGACGGCATTGTGTCGGTGGCCGCGCTCGTGGTGGGTGTCGCTGCCGCGACGACCGATTCCGGCGTCATTCTCGTCGCCGGCGTTGCGAGCCTGCTCGCCGGGGCAATTTCGATGGCGCTCGGCGAGTACGTGTCGGTGAGCAGTCAACGCGACTCGGAACGCGCCCTCATCGCCAAGGAGACCTGGGAGCTCGAGAACCAGCCGGAGGAGGAACTCGCCGAACTGGCCGGGTTCTACCAGGCCAAGGGCCTGTCGGCGCAGACCGCAGAGCAGGTCGCGGTCGAGCTGACTCGGCACGACGCCCTCGCCGCCCACCTCGAGGTCGAGCTGCACATCGACGCCGAAGACGTCTCGAATCCCTGGCACGCGGCCTTCGCCTCGGCGATCGCATTCACAATCGGTGCGGCGCTGCCGCTCCTGGCCGTTCTGCTGCCGCCTCCCGAGCTACGCATCGGTGCAACGTTCCTGGCCGTGCTCGTTGCCCTGGTGATCACGGGCTGGCTCAGCGCGTTCCTCGGCAACAGCCCGAAGCCCCGCGCCATCGCCCGCATCGTCATCGGCGGGCTGTTGGCCCTCGCGGTGACCTACCTCATCGGCACGCTCATCGGCGGCACGGTCTGACCCGATTAGGCTGAAAAAATGCTCACTCGCCGCGCCACCGCATTCTTCCTTGTCGACGCCCTGCTCGTACTGGCGTTCGTTCTCATCGGGCGTGCGAGCCACAACGAGGGAGTGCTCGGCACCCTCATCACGTATTGGCCGTTCCTCGCCGGTCTGGTTCTCGGCTGGCTGCTCCTGCGCGCGTGGCGGAGCCCGCACCGCATCCGCTTCACCGGCCTCGGCATCTGGGCGGCGACGGTCGTCTTCGGTCTGCTGCTGCGGGTTCTGAGCGGCCAGGGCGTGCAGGTGAGCTTCGCTATCGTCACCACGATCGTGCTCGGTCTCTTCCTCCTGGGCGCACGCGCGGTCGCCGCCCTCATTCGCCGTTCCCGCTCCCGCATGGCCTGACGACCGCTTCTAAACGAAGGAAACCCATAGGCGCACCGGGTGCCCCTGCGACGGCGTCGTGCGGGACCGAGCGCGTGAACTACGTGTCGCGTCCGGACCGTGCTTTCATGAGCAGCCCGGCGGCCACAGAGAGCGCCCTGGTCACTCCACGTAGCTCGGATCGCAGAATCGCGTTCTCGTGCTCGAGCTGGCTGACTCGGGCCTCATCTACGGACGGTTCTGAACTCATGGTCTACCCCCAGAACTCAGGTCTACCACACGTTCCGCGGGAACGTTTTAGTATTTTTTGCCAACCCGCCGGAATCCCGCCCGATCGGCGCGTGTCTCCCTGGTGATTTCGTCTCCAAATACTTGAAGAAACAACTAAAAACTATGACTCTTTAGTTGAAACGTCAAGTTAAATGGTAGATTGTTGTCATGTCCGATGAGAGCGTTGCCGAACCGCGTTGGCTGAACGACGACGAGCGCACGGCGTGGTTGCGCCTGATCGCGGTGACCATGCTGTTGCCCAACCGTCTGGAGTCCCAACTCAAGCGAGACGCGGGCCTGAGCCACTTCGAGTACTACGTGCTCGCCATGATCTCCGAGAACGCAGCCAGGTCTCTGCCTCTCACGGAGCTCGCGGCGCGAACGAACGCTTCCCTCTCCCGCCTGTCGCACGTGCTCGCCCGCCTCGAACAGCAGGGACTGCTCACCCGGTGCGCCTCGAAAACGGATGCGCGCGCCTCCGTCGCAACGCTCACGGACACCGGTTGGGCGAAGGTCGTCGCCAGCGCGCCGGGGCACGTCGAGGAGGTGCGCACCGTCGTGTTCGACGCGCTCAACGCCCGCCAGGTCGCGCAGCTCAGCGACATCTGCTCTCGCCTGCTGGGCACGCTCGACCCCGACCACCGCCTGCTCGGCCTCGACTGACTCCGTTCGCTTAGATCCCGGCCGCGTCCAGGGCCGACTGCAGCGACTGCAGGTAGCCGCTGCTGGTGTAGGTCGCGCCGCTGACGCTGTGCACGTTCGCCGACTGAGCCGAGAGCACTTCGGACCGCAGAATGGGTGCGGCGTAGTTGCTGATCTGCACCGAGCGCCCGTCGTGGTTGGTCAGCTGCAGGGCGGTCACATCGGTGATCGCACCGGCGCTCACCGTCACCGCGACCTGCATGTTGCCGAAACGGGTCTGAACGACTGATCCGGCGAAGGTTCCGGATACGGCGGCGGGCGGGGCCGCGGTTGGCGCGGAGGCCGCGGCGCCGGCAGCATCCGTTGACGAGGTGGTGGGCGGTGCCGCCGCGGGGTCCGTTCCCGATGGTGTCACGGTGGTCGCGGCGCCGTTCGATCCGGCCAGGTTCGCCGCGGCGTCAATCTGGGCCAGGCCCAACTCCATTCCGATTCCCATAACCGCCAGGGACGCGACGGCGGCGGCGATCACGGCGCGTGCTCTCACCAGTCAAACCTTTCGTAGTGGATCTGCTTTTTGGGGACTCCGCCCGATCGGGCGTCCCGCACGACAGCGTCGGTCCACGGCCGGGGGCCGCAGACGTAAATGTCGGCCTCTCTGAGGTCGGGAACCAGCGTTCGAAGCGTGATCCCGGCCCGCGCGGCATCGGCGGGAAGCCAGTCGCTGCTGCCCGGGGCGCGTGAGCCGGCAATGATGCGCAGCTGCGCCCCACGCACCCGGCACAGGTCGGTCATTTCGTCGATCAGGTAGGTGTCGCCGACCTGATGGGACCGCAGGATCACCGTCGCGTCGCCCGGGGCGAACGACATCGTCTCCAACAGCGACCGGATCGGCGCGACCCCGATGCCGGCCGCGATCAGCACCACGCGGGGCGAGGTGCGGGCGCTCTCGGTGAAGAGCCCGTACGGGCCTTCAAAGCTGACCCTGACTCCCCGGCGCAGCCCGGGCAGTTCGGCCGAGGCGTCGCCGAGTGCGCGCACGGTGATGCGCAGCGACCGACCGTTGGGTGCCGCCGACAGCGAAAACGGATGCGCCTGCCACCACAAACCCCGGGACCAGAAGCGCCAGATGAAGAACTGACCCGACGTCGCACGGAGTTGGTCCAGGCGGCGCCCGGTGAGGCTGAGCGACACGACGCCCGGCGCGACGTGGTCGATGCGATCGACGGTCAGCCCGTGCCGCAGCGAGCGCCAGACCGGCAGCACGAAGCGGAACAACGCGATCGAGCCGGCGACGGCCAGGTAGAGCGCGAGCCAGTAGTAGTGCGCGATGCTGCTACCGGCAAGGAGCGCCCCGACGCTCAGCTGGTGCGGAATGGCCACGAGCACCGCGGCGTAGGCCAGCAGGTGCACGGCGTGCCAGGCCTCGTAGCGAAACTTGCGGCGCACAACCACGAGACTGGTCCCCACCACCAGAATCAGGAGCCCGACGCCGACGAAGGCGAGCGGCATGTCCGGCAGGGTTGTCAGCATGCTCCACGTTTCGGCGAACACATTGATGTTTTCGAGTAGGGCGTACCCGGTGATCAGCAGGCCCGCGTGGGCGAGGATCAGGAACAGCGCCGGCTTGCCGAGCGCCTGGTGCAGGGCCATTGCCCGGTCGTGCCCGAACGCGCGGTCGATCGGTGGGAGGCGCGCAGCCAGGACCAGCATGATCAGCAACAGGTCTGTGCCGACGAGCCCGGCGAGAATTCCCAGGGACGTCACGGCGTCGGCAGCGGTCGCGAACCGTGCGGCGCCTCCGTCGGAGAGGAAGATCGCGATGACGACAGCGACCGAGGTGATGCTGACGACCTGGAGCCGGTCGGCCTGGCGCATCCGCCTGGGATAGGCCGGGTGCACCGGACGCGCCCGTGCGCCGGGGGCGTGGGACGTGCGGGTGTCGATGTTCATGAGTAGAGCATCAGACCGTCAGCAATGGACGGGCTATCGATACCCTGTGAGCGCGCTGCGAATTGGCGCGGCCCGGTTCAGCCCCGGGAGGCGCCGCTAGTACTCGTCGTCGGGCGCGAGGCCTACCTCGCGCTCGTCGGCGTCGAAGCCCTCGTCGTCGGTTTCGGCGACGCCGAAGTCGAGGTCATCGACCGCCGCGCCGATGTCGTCAACGACACGATCGTCGTCGTTCCAGAATTCATCGCTGTCGCTCATGGTCATACCTCCTCTGGCCGAGAACCGGCCCTGCGCGGGCCACGCTACCCCGGCTCTTCACACCCGACAAGGGGGTTGCCGCGGAGCGCTCGTGGCGGCGTGCTGGACTACGAGGGCTGCCGTTTGCGGCGGGTGGCGGCCTGCGCGAGCAGCACGATTACGAGGGCAAGGCCGCCGCCGAGCGTGGTCTCGACCACCCGATCCACGAGCAGCGCGAGCACCGGCACCGGGCTCGCGAGGTGCACCACGCTGAGCGCGAGCGGCGTGACGAACAGCAAGGCGGCACCGTAGTGGCGCCCGATGAGCATTTCGGCCCCGAACTGGCCGACGGCGATCACGGCGATGAGAACAATCACCGAGGGACCGGGAAGCAAAACGAGCCCGGCGATCACCACACCCAGCGCGGTTCCGATGATGCGGTGGAACGCGCGCGAAACCGAGTGGGCGGCACCGGGCGGCGGCAGCACGGCCACGACGCTCACCACCGCCCAATACGGATGCCCGATGCCGGCCACCAAGGCCAGGCTCCCGGCCACCAGGGCTCCCGCCACGTTCTGCGCGACGGAGAGCCATACCTCGCGTTCTCGGTACGCGGTGGGACGCACGAGCGCGCCGTGCAACAGGTTCTTGAACAGGGCGTCGGATCGTTCACCCGCCAGGCGGCGCAGCAACCACCCCGACATCGTGAGCCCCCAGGCGAAAGTGGCGGCGCCGACCGCAACCAGGAACCGCGGCCAGAACTCGTCGCCGGGGGTGGGCAGCTGCGCGACGACGGCGTAGCCGAAGACGAAGAACACCGGAGTAGCCGGGAAGAGACCGGCGGCCGACGCCACAACGATGCTCGCGGTCAGAACAGTCACAAGACCCAACGTGAGCACGAGCAGCGGGGCTTGCAGGACCGCGAGCACGAGGCCGAACGTGATGAACACCAGCATGAGCAGCGCCGCCACGGTGACCGTGCGCATGCGTACCCGGTACGGTTCGTTGCGACCGAAGAGCGAGGTCATGGCACCGAACGCGGCGTATGCGGCCCAGTCGAGGTGGTCGGTGAGCAGCAGCACGACCAGCGGCAGTGACACGGCGAGCGCGGCCCGCGACGCCACCTCAAATTGAAAGGCGCGCAGTGACCGGGCCCACTGGGCGAGGGTCTCCGGGGCTCGGCGGTGGGCGGATTCGCCCGGGCCGGGAATGACCGGGAGATGCACCGCTAAATCTTCTCGATGGGCGCGATCTTGATCAGCAGCTTCTTCGCCCCCGAGGTGTCGAAATGCACGTGGGCGATGCGTTTGGTGCCTTCACCGGTCACCTGGTTCACCCGTCCTTCGCCGAAATCGTGATGGCGGATGCGGTCGCCCTCCACAAGCTCGAGGCTTCCGTTGTCGCGCACGGTTCCGGTGATGGTGTTGGCCCAGGCGGTCTTCGGTTTGGGCGGCGCCGGCGGAAGCCCGGCCTGGTCCTTGCTGCGGCCGCCGAATCCGCCGCCGAAGCCGTCGCGGCGGGCGTTGAGCGCGCGCGGCTGCGTTCCACCGCGGCTGTTAGCCATGCCCGGTGACTGCTTCCAGTCGATGAGGTCGGCGGGTATCTCCTGCAGGTAGCGGCTCGGCATCGCCACGTTGATGTCGCCGAACTGCGCTCGGGTCATGGCGAGGGAGAGGTAGAGGCGCTTGCGGGCGCGAGTGATGCCCACATAGAAGAGTCGACGTTCCTCGGCGGGACCGCCGGGTTCGTTGGCGGACATCTGGTGCGGCAGCAGCCCCTCCTCGACCCCGGTGAGGAACACGGCGTCGTATTCGAGGCCCTTCGCCGTGTGCAGGGTCATAAGCGACACCGTGCCCGAGACGTCATCGAGGTCATCGGCGGCGGCCACGAGCGACACCTGGGTGAGAAAATCGACGAGGCCGCCGTCGGGGTTCTCCTTGTTGAAGTCCTTGGTCTGCGCGACGAGTTCCTCAATGTTCTCGGCGCGAGCCTCGTCTTGCGGGTCGCGGCTCTGCCGCAGCACCGACAACAGTCCGCTGCCCTCCAGCAGAAACTCGAGCACCTCCGACACGTTCGACTGCCCGGCCGGGTTCTCCGGGTCGAGAGTGAGCGCGGCGGAGTCGAGCAGTTCGGACAGCGCGAGGATGGCGCCCGTCACCTTGGGGCCGAGCCCGAGGGCACTGCAGTTGCGCATGGCCTGCCGGAATGTGAGGCCGTTGTCATCGGCGAAGCTTGAGATCGCGGTCTCGGTGGCCGGGCCGATGCCGCGCTTGGGGGTGTTAAGGATGCGGCGCAGGGCGAGTTCATCGACCGGGTTGGCGACGGAGATGAGGTACGCGAGGGCATCTTTGATCTCGGCCCGCTCGTAGAATTTGGTGCCGCCGACCACCCGGTACGGGGTGGCCGACCGCACCAGGATTTCTTCGAGGGCGCGGGTCTGCGCGTTCGTGCGGTAGAACACGGCCATGTCGCGGTAGGCCATACCGGCCGAGTGCAGCGCCTCGATCTCGTCCGAGACGAACTGCGCCTCGTCATGCCCGGAGTACGCGGTGAAGCCGGTGATCTTCTCGCCGTCGCCGCCCGCGCTCCACAGCTTCTTCTCCTTGCGGTCGAAGTTGTGGCCGATGACGGCGTTCGCCGCGCTCAGGATGTTCTGCGTTGAGCGGTAGTTCTGCTCGAGCAGAATCACCCGCGCGCCGGGGAAATCCTGTTCGAAGCCGCTGATGTTGCGGGTGTCCGCGCCGCGGAAGGCATAAATGGACTGGTCGGAGTCGCCCACGACGGTGAGGGAGGCGCCGGGAATGCCGCCGGTGGCGTCGCGCAGGCCGCGCACGTGCACGCCGTCTCGGTCCATTTCCTCCGCAAGCTCCGGCGCGACCGGGCGGGTGAGTTCACGTATGAGGGCGTATTGGGCGTGGTTGGTGTCCTGGTACTCGTCGACCAGCAGGTGCCGGAATCGGCGCCGGTAGAGCGCGGCGACCTTGGGGAACGCGCGGAACAGATACACGGTCTCACCGATGAGGTCGTCGAAGTCGAGGGCGCTCGCGGCGCGCAACCGGCTCGCGTACTGCCGAAAAATCTCCACGAACATGACCTCTTGCGGGTCGCTCATGTTGGCGTTGCGGGCGTAGGAATCGGCATCCGCCAACTCGTTCTTGAACTTTGAGATCTTCGCCGACACGTTGCCGGGCGTGAAACCGAGGGTGTCGGCGCCGAGCGATTTGATGATGCGCTTGAGCGTGACCTTGCTGTCGGCGGAGTCGTAGATGCTGAAGGTCTTGGACAGCCCGACACTTTCGGCTTCGCGGCGGAGGATGCGCACGCACGAGGAGTGGAACGTGGAGATCCACATGCCCTCCGAACCCTGACCGAGGATGGAGTGCACCCGCTCGCGCATTTCGGCGGCGGCCTTATTGGTGAAGGTGATGGCAAGGATCTGGCTCGGCCACGCGTCCCGGGTTTCGAGCAGGCTCGCCACCCGTCGGGTGAGCACGCTCGTCTTGCCCGAGCCGGCGCCCGCGATGATGAGCAGGGCCTGGCCCCGGTACTCCACGGCCTCACGCTGTTCGGGGTTGAGCCCGTCGAGCAGCGGGCTCGTGCGTTCCGAACCGGTCGCACCGCCCAGCGCGGGGTGGCCGGCGGCACCCACGATGATCGGCGTGGACGAAGGTGTGGGGCGGGAGGAAGGCGTCGTCATATCGGAGTCAATTCTAGGCGATGCCTCCGACACGCACCGGGGAACCGGGACAGACCGACGCCGGCCGACCAACCGGCCCGGGAACGATCGCGCCGGTCACGCTAGCGTGTCGCGAACATGCACCGCGAGGTCGGGGTGATCCGCGAAGACTCCGTCGATTCCGCTGCCCAGAATCGTGCGAAATTCCTGCTGCCAGTCGCCCCAGTGCGCGCCGTGCGCTCCACGCCGTGAGCCCCGAGCCAGAAACCGGTTCTCGGGGCGCAGGGTCCAGCAGAACGCCCGGAGCCCCGCCGCGTGCACCTCATCGACGAGGGTTGTGGCACCGGAGACCTGGCCGTCGGCATCCGAGTTCAGGATGAGGGACTTGTGCACGCTCACGCCGTGCACCGCCTCGGCGAGGAGGGCCAGGCCGGCGGGCGTGAGGTATTCCGCATAGGGCGTGGCCGCGTCGCCGTGGCGGGCGATCTCGTCGTGCGGCTGTCCCTCGTTCTCCAGCAGAAAGATGCGATCGCCCTGGATGCCGCGCTCGGCCAGTCGGCTCAACACGCCGACCTCGAAGCTCTCGGTCACCAGCCGCCCGTCGTTCCAACCGGCGGCTTCGACCTCGGCGGCGAACAACTCATCGAGCGGAAGCCCGATCGATGCGAAATAGGTGGCGTGCTTGATCTCCGCCACGACGGCGAGGGATCGCGGTACGCGGTCGGCCGCGTCGTCGACCAGCGCGAACAGGTCACTCAAGCGCAGAATCGGCTGTTCCCCGTCGAAGCTCGCATTGCTGCGCCGGGTTTTCGGCATGCGTTCGCGGGTGCGCAGCGTCGACAGTTCCGCCCAGGTGAAGTCTTCGGTGAACCAGCCGGTGAGGCGGGTGCCGTCGATGCGTTTCTCGGTACGGCGGCCGGCGAATTCGGGCCGGCCAGCGACATCCGTCGTGCCGGAAATCTCGTTCTCGTGCCGCACGACGAGCACGCCGTCACGGGTCGCGACGATGTCGGGTTCGACCGCATCGGCACCGAGCTTGAACGCGAGGTCGTAGGCCGACCGAGTGTGCTCGGGGCGGTGACCGCTGGCCCCGCGGTGTCCGATGACCAACGTGTGCATGCATCAAGGCTAGCCGCCACCTGTCAGAATCGATGTGTGACCACATGGACGGACTCTTCGCTCGCTCTGCCGCACGGGTGGCGACGCTCGCCGGCGCGGCTGTCAACGGGTCTGGTGCTCGTATTCGCGGGCGTGGGAGCCACCAGCCTGTCCAGCACCTACGGCCTGTGGTTCCTGGCCATCGGCCCGGTTGTGCAGGGAGTCGGCTGGATGCTGCTGCCCGGCTCGCTGTGGCGTCGTCTGCTTGTGCTGCTCCCCTGCCTGCTCGCCGGCCTGGTCCTGCTGGGCGGCCTGGAATTTGTGGGGGCCTTCACGGTTCTGCTCGCCGGCTGGCTTCTCGTGCGCCGCCGCGGGCCGGCCACGTATGTCACCCTTCTGCTGCCGGTCGCGGCGAGTCTGGGCGTGAAGACGGAGTTGGCACAGTATGACCAGAATCTGCTGGCACTCTTCGTGTGCACCGTCGCCACCGTCGCCGGAGCGTGGCTGTCCGCGTGGCTTCAGAAGTGGTTGTGCGCTCGCACCGAACTGCGCGCGGCCACCGGCTAAGCCGCTGGTCCCCAGCACATTCCATGCCGGTTCGGATAGGTTGGATGCACGCTCATTCCTGGGCACCTCCCTACACCACAGCTGATTGCGAGTCCGTACCCCATGGCTTCCTCCAACCCCGCTTTCTCCCGCAACGCCGCGTTCGGCGCTCCGGGCGCACTGGCGTCGTCGAAGGCTCTTTCCGATAACGACCTGCAGACGATGTACGACCAGCCGTCGGCCGGTTCGCAGAACACCGACCGGATGACTTACGAAGACACGATCCGCAAGACGGGCATCGCCTTCGCCGTGCTCATCGTCGCGGCGGCCGTGGGCTGGATGATCCCCATCCTGCTGATCCCCGGCGCCATCGCCGGGCTCGTTCTCGGACTCGTCAACACGTTCAAAAAGGAGCCGTCGCCGGGCCTGATCCTCACGTTCGCCGGCGCGCAGGGTCTCTTCGTCGGTGGCATCTCGGTCGTGCTGAACACCCAGTACGACGGCGTTGTAACCCAGGCGGTCCTCGCGACCCTCGTGGTCGTCGGTGTGACCCTGGCCCTGTTCCGTAGCGGCAAGATCCGTGCGTCGAAGAAGGCCACCAAGATCTTCACAATCGCCATGGTCGGCTACGCCGCGTTCTCGCTGATCAACTTCTTCCTGACCATGGCCGGTGTCGGCGGACAGTTCGGACTGCGTGGCGGAACCTTCGGAATCATCATCGGCCTGCTCGCCGTTGTGCTGGCCGCATACTCCCTCGTTCTCGACTTCGACTTCGTGCAGAAGGGCGTGAACAACCGCGCTCCCAGCAAGTACGGCTGGTCCGCGGCGTTCGGCATCGTGCTGACCGTCGTATGGCTCTACGTTGAGTTGCTGCGCATCTTCTCGATCCTGCGCGGCGAGTAACACCACAGAAGCGGGGCCGGTCCACCTGGACCG
>Ga0307487_1000433_pt1 | contig 33242 bp, 20 predicted proteins | sample CBIW12metaG_FD_203665 | JGI IMG/M metagenome (GOLD analysis project Ga0307487, IMG submission 203665) | Sea-ice brine microbial communities from Beaufort Sea near Barrow, Alaska, United States - CBIW 1.2 | ecosystem: Environmental > Aquatic > Marine > Coastal | place: USA: Alaska | collected... | reverse complement strand
ATAACGTTGAGATGGGCGTAGAGCTTATCCACCCAATCGCTATGGACAAAGGTCTTCGCTTCGCTATTCGTGAAGGTGGCCGTACTGTAGGCGCTGGTGTTGTTGCTACTGTTAAAGACTAATACTTCATACTGATTTCAGTGTTTAAGTGTTTGACTAAAAAGCCGTCCTCGATATCGAGGACGGCTTTTTTTATTGATGTCTAAACAAGTGGAATGCTACCAAAGCTAACTAAAATTGAATATGAATTTATTTGCTTAATTTTTACAAACTTTTATCGGTTATTAGTTGTTAATTAGATTAATATGACTAAATAGTACCTTAGAACTTGCATTCTAACTAAAAGCTTGTATAATTGTCAGCCTTAACACCCATAGGCGATTGGCTCAATTGGTAGAGCATCGGTCTCCAAAACCGAGGGTTGTAGGTTCGAGTCCTACATCGCCTGCCATCTTTTTATTATATCTTTGCTGTATCTCACCATCTCCAAAGCGAGTCCTTTATGAGCAACAATCAAGATAACCTCGATTCTAAGTTATCTGATGCCAAGGCGACGGCTAGTGGAATGCTGACTAAAAATAAGCACATATCAGCGACCAATACGTCTGCTGTTGAAGTAGCTAAAACTGGTTCAGCAAAAGATATAATGTTATGGCTACTGGCCATTGCCCTTTTAATTGGCGCTACATTCGTCAATCAATATTTACCAGGTTATTGGCAGCCGGCCAATAATGTCTGGACACGTATTGGTCTTATTGTAACTCTTTTTGTGTTTGCGCTAGTATGCTTAGCATTGACTCATCAGGGTAGAGCTTTTAAAACTTTGTTAAAAGACGCTGCTGTAGAACTACGCCGCGTTACATGGCCTGGTAAAGACGAAACCTTTCAATACACATGGCAAACGATTGTCGTGATTGGGATTGTTGGGTTTTTTATTTGGTTATTGGATAACTTTTTTAATTGGTTCGTTGGCTTATTTATTGGTTAAGCAGCATGAACTTGAGCGCCAACTCGCGCATTGCGGGCTGTCTCAACTGCTATCATTTAACTCGAATTTTACTTATAACGACTTATTTATAAAGATCAGGAGCGTGACATGCGTTGGTATATTGTCCAAGCGTTTTCAGGATATGAAAAACAAGTACAACGTTCATTAACTGATCGTATTAACCGTAGTGACTTTGCTGAGTCGTTCGGTGACGTGTTGGTTCCTACTGAAGAAGTCGTCGAAATGAAAGACGGCAAAAAGCGTAAAAGTGAGCGTAAGTTCTTTCCAGGATATGTATTGATCCAGATGGATATGAATGATGATACTTGGCACATTGTTAAAGAATGCCCCCGTATTATGGGCTTCATTGGCGGTACGCCTGAGACTCCTGCGCCTATTACCGAAGTAGAAGCAGATCGTATTTTAAACCGTTTAAATCAGACTGAAGCGGATCCGCGTCCGAAGACTTTATTTGAGCCGGGTGAAGAGCTATTGGTTATCGATGGTCCATTTACCGACTTTAAAGGGTTGGTAGAAAAAGTGGATTACGAGAAGTCTAAACTACATTTAACCGTAAACGTATTTAATCGACCGACTCAGGTTGAGCTTGAGTTTAGTAAAGTTGAAAAGCTAGACTAAACATTCACAAACCGGGGAGCTATTAATCAGTACCTTACTATTTTAATAATATGTACTACTGGTTTAGCGTTATCACCCACTTAGGAGACAGTTATGGCTAAGAAGATTGATGGTTACATCAAACTACAAGTCCCTGCAGGTAAAGCAAATCCTTCACCACCGATTGGTCCAGCATTGGGTCAAAAAGGCGTGAACATCATGGCGTTCTGTAAAGAATTTAACGCTGCGACCTCAAGCCAAGAGCCAGGTCTACCGATCCCAACTGAGATCACGGTATATAGCGATAAGTCTTTTACTTTCATCATGAAGTCACCACCAGCTGCGTTTTTACTACGTAAAGCCGCTGGCGTTGCTAAAGGTTCTGGTACACCAAATACTGCTAAAGTTGGTAAAGTGAACCGTGAGCAACTTGAAGACATCGTTAAGACCAAGAATGCAGACTTAACTGCATCTGATCTTGATGCTGCTGTTCGTACCATTGCTGGTACTGCCCGTTCAATGGGTATTACCGTGGAGGGTGTATAATGTCTAAGCTAACCAAACGTCAAAAAGAAATCAATAGCCGTATCGAAAATGAAAAACTATACACTATTGAAGAAGCGGTACAGATCTTAAATGATTTACCAGCGCTAAAATTCAAAGAGTCTATCGATATCGCGGTAAACTTGGGTGTTGATCCACGTAAATCTGATCAAGTCGTACGTGGCGCTACCAATCTACCTGCGGGTACTGGTAAAACCAAACGCGTTGCTGTATTCGCTCAAGGCGCTGCTGCTGAAGCCGCTAAAGAAGCGGGTGCTGACATTGTTGGTTTTGAAGACCTAGCAGAATCAATCAAAGCTGGTAACATGGACTTTGACGTGGTTATTGCTGCTCCTGATGCTATGCGTGTTGTTGGTCAATTAGGTACGATTTTAGGCCCACGTGGTTTAATGCCTAACCCTAAAGTCGGTACAGTAACGCCAAACGTTGCAGAAGCAGTGACTAATGCTAAAGCCGGTCAAGCACAGTATCGTGTTGACAAAGCAGGTATTATCCATACCACTATCGGTCAAATTGGCTTTACTGCTGAACAAGTAATGCAAAATGCGCAAGCGCTACTAGCAGATCTAAAACGTGCTAAGCCTGCAACCTCTAAAGGTGTTTTCATTAAAAAGATTACTTTATCTAGCACTATGGGTCCAGGTATCACTATTGATCCTATTCCTTATCGCGTTGCTAAATAAGATAAGTAAAAACTATAGGTACCTATTATCTTAATATTTTAAATGAAATATTGTGAATAACAGATACCAACAAATTTTAAAAGATTAGGTCAGCGTAGCAATCGCTACGCTGTCTAAGACCGTAGGTAGAGATCAGTTCAATTATATTGTGAATCAACTTTTAAATTGTTTTCAATTTCTAAAGTTGCTTTTAATATTAATAAGCTGGTTTTGTTAATCGATAATAGATGAAAATCTTAGTTGGCCTACGCAGACGGTGGCCCACACAGTTTAAGACAGGAGAGGATAGGGCAGTACTTTTATTAAAATACTAGCTATTAAAATATCAGTATCAAACTATCACTTAACGTCATTCTGATAACGGTGCCGTAATCAGTCGTTATCAATAAGCACTGTTTTTTGGACTTATTGATAATGTGTCGTATCAAGTCAGTCTTAGCTTATGGTTTAACGGCTTAAAAATTTCGGTTTTTAAAAAGTTAAATGGTAAGACGATTGATAAGATTAAGGAGTTAACTTATGGCATTAACGCTAGAGCAAAAACAACAAGTTGTGGCTGAAGTGTCTGAAGTTGCTGCTAATGCGTACTCAGCGGTAGCTGCCGAGTATCATGGTATTGGTGTTGCGAAGCTTACTAAGCTTCGCGAACAAGCCCGTGATCAAGGCGTAGTTTTGAAAGTGGTAAAAAATACCCTCGCAAAACGCGCTTTTGAAGGTACTAGCTTTGAGTGCATGTCAGACAGTCTGACTGGTCCATTACTTTTGGCTTTCTCAATGGATGATTTGGGATCTGCAGCTAGAGTCATTTTTGACTTTAGTAAAGATAACAGCGCCCTTGAGACCAAATTGGTATCAGTTAGTGGTAAATTATTTGGTCCAGAAGATCTAGAACGCGTATCGAAGCTACCAACTCGCGACGAAGCGCTATCTATCTTGATGGCTACCATGAATGCACCAGCGACCAAGCTTGTCCAGACTATGAACGCAGTTCCTGGCAAGTTTGTTCGCACCGTAGCAGCAATCAAAGACGCAAAAGAAGCTGCTTAACTGCTTGTTTTAACGTAACTTTAACATTGCCGGTTGCATTTTATTGTCACATTCGACAAGCAGCCCAAGCAATATTAGAATCAATTAATTTTTATCAGATAACGGAGAGTTCTCATGGCACTATCTAAAGATGATGTGTTAAACGCAATCGCTGAAATGTCAGTAATGGATATCGTTGAGCTTATCAGCGACATGGAAGAAAAATTCGGCGTAACTGCTGCTGTTGCTGCTGCTGCACCTGCTGCTGCTGCTGACGGTCCTGCTGCTGAAGAGCAAGACGAGTTTGACGTTGTTCTTGCCAGCTTTGGTGAGAAGAAAGTTGCGGTCATTAAAGCCGTACGTGAAGCTACTGGCCTTGGCTTAAAAGAAGCAAAAGATTTGGTTGAAAGTGCTCCAGCACCAATCAAAGAAGCTGTTTCTAAAGCTGATGGCGAAGAGTTGAAAAAGAAACTTGAAGAAGCTGGTGCAACTGTTGAACTAAAATAAGTTTAACACTGTAAAAAAAAGCTGGTGATGCCTTGCATTGCCAGCTTTTTTTTATTATAATTGTCAGCTTGACCTTTTGTGTCTGCCAACATACGTATGCATTAACACGGTGGATACCCATCAAAAGGACAGACGATATACATGCACGCAAAACTGTCAGTTTTTGAAAATAGTTTGATATAGGCTAAACATCAATAGATGGATGTTTGGTGTTTTTTTGCGTCTGCATGCTTTCCAAATATCAACAACGTTTATATTGATTCCGATTTATTTTGCTTCTAAATAGTCTAGCACGGTTTTACTGTCAGTATAGGGTTCATAGACGGTAGATATCAGTGACGATACCGTTCATGTCATATATATATATTTAATATGATTCAAAAACAAAATACTTAAAGGTAGATTGTTTATCATAGTCACAATCCACTATTGAAATCTTAAGTGAAAGTAGTCATATCCTAATATGAATTTTAGAAAGTTACGAAGTGTCATGGTGATATGACAGTTAAGTATTTGTTTATTAGAAACAGGTACAGCACATTATTCAGAATAGTTGTAGTAAGAACCGTTTTTATTATTATCGTTTACGTCGCTAAGTTTGCATAGTATTAATGCACGCTGGCCACGCTTTTCATTTGTTTTCACGTTTACTGTAAGGACTCTCGATGGCATATTCTTATACTGAAAAAAAGCGTATTCGCAAAAGTTTTGCTGAATTGCCCACTGTGATGGACATTCCCTATTTATTGTCTATCCAAGTAGATTCCTACGAGCACTTTTTGCAAGAGCACAAAAAGCCAAAAGCTCGTGAGAATACCGGTCTGCAAGCTGCGTATTCCTCTATTTTCCCTATCGAAAGTCACTCTGGTAACGCAGAGCTACAATTCGTTGAATACTATTTAGGTACGCCTGAGTTTGATGAGCGTGAATGTATCCTACGCGGCTCAACTTTCGCAGCACCTATGCGGGTCAAAATCCGCTTAATTATCAAAGATAAAGACAGCAAAGATAAAGACAGCAAAGCGGCCATTAAAGACATTCGCGAGCAAAGCGTTTATATGGGCGAGATGCCATTAATGACCAATAACGGTACCTTTATTATTAATGGTACTGAACGGGTTATCGTGTCGCAATTACATCGCTCACCGGGTGTGTTCTTTGACCATGATAAAGGCAAGTCGCACTCAAGTGGTAAAGTGCTGTATAACGCGCGCATTATTCCTTACCGTGGTTCTTGGTTAGATTTTGAATTTGATGCCAAAGATTTAGTATTTGCTCGTATTGACCGTCGCCGTAAACTATTGGCTTCTATCATTCTACGCGCACTAGGCCTAAGTACTTCTGAGATTCTAGATCTGTTCTTTGAAAAAGTAGCCGTTTATAGAGGCGAAGAGCAGTTTGAGATTGATCTGGTTGCTGATCGCCTGCGCGGTGAGATGGCACAGTTTGACATCTTATCACCTGAAGGTGATGTCGTAGTCGAGCAGGGCAAACGTATTAATGCCCGCCGTATCCGTCAGCTTGAAGAAGCGGGTATGACTAAAATTTCGGTACCTGATGAATACTTATACGAGCGTATTTTAGCAGAAGATATTATCGTTAATGATGAAGTCATTGCTAAAGCGAACACGCTAATTGACCATGAATTATTGGTGAAATTAAGCTCGTTTGAAGCCAGTGAGTCTATCAAAGAAATCAGTATCCTGTTTACCAACGATATCGACCAAGGCAGTTATATCGCTGACACGCTACGTGCTGATAGTACGTCCAGCCGTGAAGAAGCGTTGATTGAGATTTATAAAGTCATGCGTCCAGGTGAGCCACCAACGGTCGATACCGCTGAGAAGCTATTTGACAGCATGTTCTTTAACGCTGATCGTTATGATTTATCTAACGTCGGTCGTATGAAGTTTAACCGCCGTTTGGGTTTAGATTTTGACGATACTGCTGATCCTGACATCCAGCGTTCACGTAGCGTTTTAACCAATGGTGACATCGTCAATGTGCTTAAAGAGCTGGTCGAGATTCGTAATGGTCGCGGCGAAGTTGATGATATTGACCATTTGGGTAACCGCCGTATTCGTTCAGTTGGCGAGATGGCAGAAAACCAATTCCGCGTCGGTCTAGTACGGGTTGAGCGAGCGGTCAAAGAGCGTTTGAGCTCAGCTGAGTCTGATAACTTGTCACCACAAGATTTGATTAACTCGAAGCCTGTAGCGGCTGCGGTAAAAGAATTCTTTGGCTCAAGCCAATTATCACAGTTTATGGATCAGAACAATCCATTGTCTGAAGTGACTCACAAACGCCGTGTTTCTGCTTTAGGACCGGGTGGTCTGACTCGTGAACGTGCTGGTTTTGAAGTACGTGACGTACACGATACTCATTATGGACGCGTATGCCCTATTGAGACTCCTGAAGGTCCAAACATTGGTCTGATTAACTCATTAGCTATATTTGCAAAGACCAATAGCTTTGGCTTCTTAGAAACGCCTTATCGTCAGGTGATTAATGGTCAAGTAACTGATAATATTGAATATTTGTCAGCAATTGAAGAAGTGGGTACTGTGATTGCACAGGCTGACTCACCAATGACTGAAGATGGTGCGTTGAGCGATGAGATGGTCAGTGTTCGTAGCTATGGCGAATTTGTCCGTATGCCACCTGAAAAAGTGACCCATATGGATGTGTCACCAAGTCAGGTAGTATCGGTAGCAGCAGGCTTGATTCCATTCCTAGAACATGATGATGCTAACCGTGCCTTGATGGGCTCGAACATGCAGCGTCAGGCCGTTCCTACACTACGTGCTGATAAGCCGTTAGTAGGTACTGGTATGGAGCGTTATGTTGCTCGTGACTCTGGTGTCTGTGTGATCGCTAAGCGTGGCGGTGTGATTGAAGACGTTGATGCCTCACGTATCGTTGTGCGTGTGAACGAAGATGAGATGACTGCTGGTGAAGCGGGTATTGATATCTACAACTTGGTCAAATACACACGCTCGAACCAAAATACTTGTATCAACCAGCGTATTATCGTCAACCAAGGTGATGAGATTGCCTTAGGTGACATTTTGGCTGATGGTCCTTCAACGGATCTTGGTGAGTTGGCATTGGGCCAGAACATTCGCATCGCATTTATGCCGTGGAATGGTTATAACTTCGAAGATTCAATCTTGCTGTCTGAAAAAGTGGTTAAAGAAGATCGTTTTACCACCATTCATATTCAAGAATTGACTTGTGTGGCACGTGATACCAAGCTTGGTACGGAAGAAATCACTGGCGATATTCCAAACGTTGGTGAAGCCGCTTTATCAAGTCTTGATGAAGCTGGTATCGTTTATATCGGTGCTGAAGTAGATTCTGGTGATATTTTAGTCGGTAAAGTCACGCCAAAAGGTGAGACCCAACTGACCCCAGAAGAGAAACTACTACGGGCAATTTTTGGTGAAAAAGCCGCTGATGTTAAAGACACGTCTTTACGTGTACCAACATCAAGCAAAGGGACGGTTATTGACGTGCAAGTCTTTACCCGTGACGGCGTCGAAAAAGACGCACGTGCCAGAGCGATTGAAAAATCACAGCTCGACAGCTATCGTAAAGATTTAAAAGAAGAGTTGCGTATTTTTGAAGAGGCGGCGCGTGGACGTATTGGTAATCTACTTGATGGCCAAAAAGTCAGCGGCGGTTCTGGGCTAAAAGCGGGTACCGTTATGGCAGCCGCTGATATGAAAGATATGAGCCTTGAGACTTTACTTGATATTCAGCCCGTTGAAGAAGAAATTTCTGAGCGTCTAACGCAAATTGCGGACTACTTAGTCGATAAGCAAAAAGATATCGATAGCAAGTTTGCTGAGAAAAAACGCAAACTGACTTCAGGTGATGACTTACAACATGGCGTACAAAAGATCGTCAAGGTTTATCTAGCGGTCAAACGCCGTATCCAGCCTGGTGATAAAATGGCGGGTCGTCATGGTAACAAAGGTGTGGTATCACGTATTATGCCAGTCGAAGATATGCCTTATGATGAGCACGGCAACACAGTAGATATTGTACTGAACCCGCTTGGCGTACCCTCGCGTATGAATATCGGTCAGGTACTAGAGACCCATTTAGGAATGGCTGCAAAAGGCTTAGGTGAGAAAATCGACGGTATGCTCAAAGCAAAAGCGGCGATGACTGACCTACGTGATTTCTTAGACCAAATCTACAATAAAGTTGGTGGCGAAAGCGTTGATCTTGATAGCTTAACTGATGATGAGATTATGACCTTATCAGACAATCTACGTGGTGGTGTACCTATGGGTACGGCGGTATTTGATGGGGCGCATGAGCATCAAGTCAAAGACTTGCTAGAGCTTGCAGGCCTCGCTAGAAACGGTCAACAAACCTTGTATGATGGTCGTACGGGTCAGAAGTTTGACCGTCAAGTAACGGTCGGCTATATGTATATGCTCAAACTTAACCATTTGGTTGATGACAAGATGCATGCACGCTCTACAGGGTCATACTCACTGGTTACTCAGCAGCCATTGGGTGGTAAAGCTCAGTTCGGTGGTCAGCGCTTTGGTGAGATGGAAGTCTGGGCACTAGAAGCTTATGGTGCTACTTATACCTTGCAAGAGATGCTAACGGTGAAATCGGATGACGTTGAAGGTCGTACTCGCATGTATAAAAACATTGTCGATGGCGAGCAGTATATGGATCCTGGTATGCCAGAGTCATTTAACGTACTGACCAAAGAAATCAAATCATTGGGTATCAATATTGAGTTAAAACAAACCCATTAAGAACGACTGGCTGACTGAATTAAGATTATTGCAGTCAGCTATTAACCTTAGTGGTTAGCTAAAAGCAGTATGCTATATTGCTGCTGCTTTTAGCCATTTATCTCAACCCTATTCATTGCCTTCATTCATCTTATCCGCGTTAATAGTACGCTGTCAGATGATTATAAAGATAACGGAGAAGCAACTTGAAAGATTTACTCGATATCATGCAAAGCCCTACCAGTAATGGTAACCATGAGTTTGATAGTATTCAAATTACTTTGGCCTCACCTGACGTTATTAAGTCATGGTCGCATGGCGAAGTTAAAAAGCCTGAAACGATTAACTATCGTACGTTCAAACCTGAGCGTGACGGTCTATTTTGTGCCAAAATTTTTGGTCCAGTAAAAGATTTCGAATGTCTTTGTGGTAAATATAAGCGCCGTAAATTCCAAGGTGTTATCTGCGAAAAATGTGGCGTTGAAGTCACGACCGCTAAAGTGCGCCGTGATCGCATGGGTCATATTGATCTTGCCAGTCCTGTTGCGCACATTTGGTTCTTAAAATCATTACCAAGCCGTATTGGTTTGTTACTTGATATGACCTTGCGTGATATTGAACGTGTTCTTTATTTTGAAAGCTACATTGTCACTGAGCCAGGTTTGACCAGCTTAGAGAAGTATCAATTGCTGGATGATGAAGATTATTTCAGAGCGCTGGAAGAATTTGGCGATGAATTCATTGCGAAGATGGGTGCTGAAGCCGTCCGAGACTTGTTAAAAGATATTGACTTAGATCTTGAGATTGATGAGTTGCGCGAAGCCATTCCACAAACTGGCTCTGAGACTAAGCTTAAAAAGATGTCTAAGCGTCTGAAATTATTAGAAGCTTTCCGCGATTCTAATAACAAGCCTGAATGGATGGTCATGACCATCTTGCCAGTATTGCCACCAGATTTGCGCCCACTAGTACCGCTAGAAGGCGGACGTTTTGCGACTTCAGATCTTAACGATCTCTATCGCCGCGTCATTAACCGTAACAACCGTCTTAAGCGTCTGCTTGAGCTAAGTGCCCCTGATATCATCGTGCGTAACGAAAAGCGTATGTTGCAAGAGTCAGTGGATGCGTTGCTTGATAACGGTCGCCGTGGTCGTGCAATTACGGGTAGTAATAAGCGTCCGTTGAAATCTTTGGCTGATATGATCAAAGGTAAGCAAGGTCGTTTCCGTCAGAATTTGCTGGGTAAACGTGTGGATTACTCTGGCCGTTCGGTCATTGTTGTAGGTCCAACACTGCGTTTGCATCAGTGTGGTTTGCCTAAGAAAATGGCACTTGAGTTATTCAAGCCATTTACTTATAACAAACTACTATCACATGGTTTGGCGACCACGATTAAAGCGGCCAAGAAAATGGTCGAACGTGAAGAGCCACAAGTGTGGGATATGCTGGCCATGGTCATCCGTGAGCATCCAGTACTCCTTAACCGTGCGCCAACGCTTCATCGTCTAGGTCTGCAAGCATTTGAACCCGTATTGATCGAAGGTAAAGCTATCCAGCTACATCCGCTCGTCTGTACTGCGTTTAACGCTGATTTTGATGGTGACCAAATGGCCGTTCACGTGCCATTGACCTTAGAGGCACAGCTTGAATCACGTGCCTTGATGATGTCAACCAACAACATCTTGTCGCCTGCTAACGGTGATCCAATCATCGTACCGTCACAAGATGTGGTCTTAGGTTTATATTACATCAGTCGCTCATCAGTGAATGCTATGGGCGAGAGCATGATTTTTGCCACCGTCAATGAAGCATTGCGCGCGATTGGCTCTAATGACTTGCATGTGAACGCTAAGATTAAAGTGCGTGTCACTGAAACCCTTATCGATGAAGAAGGCAATCATACTAAAGAGACCAGCTTAAAAGATACCGTTGCCGGTCGTCTATTAATTTGGAACATCATGCCTTTGGGTATGGCGTTTGAAGAGTGTAACCAAGAGATGACTAAGAAAAATATCTCAGGTTTGATCAACTCTTGCTATCGTAAAGTGGGTGTGAAGGACAGCGTTATGTTCGCTGACCAATTGATGTATCTAGGGTTCGCACAAGCGACGCTATCTGGTGTGTCTATCGGTCTTGACGACATGGTTATCCCGCCAAGCAAAAAGCAAATCATCGAAGTTGCGGAAGGCGAAGTACGCGAGATTGAAGATCAGTTCGAGCAAGGTTTTGTCACTGCTGGTGAGCGTTACAATAAAGTAGTCGATATCTGGTCACGTACCAATGACAAAGTCGCTAAAGCGATGATGGATAACTTGGCAACCGATAAAGTGATCAATGCTCAAGGTGAAGAGGAAGAGCAAAAGTCATTCAACTCGATCTTCATCATGTCAGATTCTGGTGCTCGTGGTAGTGCTGCACAGATTCGTCAGCTTGCAGGTATGCGTGGTTTGATGGCCAAACCGGATGGCTCGATTATTGAGACTCCGATTAAAGCTAACTTCCGTGAGGGGTTGACCGTACTTCAGTACTTCATCTCAACGCATGGTGCACGTAAAGGCTTGGCAGATACGGCTCTAAAAACAGCCAACTCAGGTTATCTAACGCGCCGTTTGGTTGATGTGGCACAAGATTTGGTCATTACCGGTGATGATTGTGGCACGGATCAAGGCTTGCTCATGAAGCCGCATATCCAAGGTGGCGAGATCATTGAAAAACTGGGTGATCTAGTGCTTGGTCGTGTGACTGCTCGTGATGTGACCTACAACGATGATGAATCAAAAATCTTGATTCCAGTTGGCACCTTGATTGATGAGCATTGGGTTAATGTTCTTGACGAAAATGCAATCGATGATATTTGGGTACGCTCAGTCATCACTTGTAACGTGGCACATGGCGTTTGTTCACAGTGTTATGGTCGTGACCTTGCCCGTGGTCATAAAGTCAATATCGGTGAGTCAGTCGGTGTTATGGCCGCACAGTCTATCGGTGAGCCGGGTACTCAGTTAACGATGCGTACCTTCCACGTGGGCGGGGCAGCAAGCTCAGCTTCTGTGGACAATAGCATCTCTGTACGTAATGCCGGTCAAGCGCATTTCGAAAATATGAAAACCGTTGAGCATACTGATGGCCATTTGGTTATCGTATCGCGTTCAGCTGAAATCGCTTTAACTGATGAGCTAGGCCGTGAGCGTGAGCGTTATAAAGTTCCTTACGGTTCAAGCGTACTTGTAAAACATGAAGACCAGGTTGAAGGTGGTCAGACTATCGCCAAGTGGGATCCGCACACGCATCCTATTATTACTGAGTTTGCTGGTAAAGCGCGCTTTAGTGATATTACCGATGGTCTAACAGCGACTGTGAAAGTTGACGATGCTACTGGTATGAGCTCATTTGAGATTCTAGCAACTCGTGACCGTTCAAGCTCGGCAAAAGATTTACGTCCTGCTATTATCTTGAATACCGATGCTGGTAAAGAAGTGGTTTATTTCTTACCTGCTGAAACCATCATTCGTGTTGGCGATGGTGAAGAAGTGGCTGCTGGTTCAATTCTGGGCCGTGTACCACAAGCGTCTTCAGGAACTAAAGATATTACTGGTGGTCTACCGCGAGTAGCTGATTTGTTCGAAGCCCGTCGTCCAAAAGATCATGCCATCATGGCAGAGATGACTGGTGTTGTGAGCTTCGGTAAAGAAACCAAAGGTAAAAACCGCTTTATCATTACCAATGAAGAGGGTGAGGTTCATGAAGAGCTGATTCCAAAATGGCGTCAAATCAACGTCTTTGAAAACGAGACGGTAGCGCGCGGAGAAGTGATCGCTGATGGTCCACAGAACCCGCATGATATCTTACGTCTAAAAGGCCAAACGGCACTTGCTGACTATATCGTGAACGAAGTGCAAGATGTTTATCGCTTGCAAGGCGTAAAAATCAACGACAAGCACATCGAAGTTATCATTCGTCAGATGCTGCGTAAAGTTGAGATCACTGATGGCGGCGATTCAAGTCACTTCAAAGGTGATCAGGTTGAGTTTGCAGATATCAAAGCTGTTAACGCTAAGTTGGCTGAAGAAGATAAATTCCCAGTCCAGTATGAGCGTCAATTACTTGGTATCACTAAAGCGAGTCTTGCGACTGAGAGCTTTATCTCAGCGGCCTCGTTCCAAGAAACCACACGCGTCCTAACGGCTGCTGCGGTTACTGGTAAGATTGATGAATTACGCGGTCTCAAAGAAAACGTCGTTGTTGGTCGCTTGATTCCTGCTGGTACTGGGCTTGCTTATCACAAAGCTCGCAAAGATAAAGCAGAGCAAAAAGTTATCGATAAAGATCGTAATGCGGCATTTGATATGACCACGGCTAGTAGCGATAGTAAAGACTTCACTAGCTTTGATGAAGCATTTGCTCAAGAGCTGAATCAAGACAGTCAGTCTTAATAGCGTTTAACGAAACATTATCATTAAAGTAAAAAAGCCAGCCGCGTAGCTGGCTTTTTTATGCCTTTAAAAAAGTGAAAAAAAACCGTCACTATAGCCAAGAAAATAGTACACTAAAAAACCAGCTTTATAAGTCGTGGCTGTTTTTGATTAATATGAGTTCGTTATTAATATAAGGATAAAAGGCGTATGGCAGGTAAAACTCGCGTTGCCAAATATCAAGCAGATCGTACCAATCAAAAGTTATATTTTTGTCGTCTGGCCTGTCAAGCTGCGGGTAGCAGTAATGATAAACAGCACTATCAAGCACACTGTGAGACGGCTATCTTTCATTTACATGGCACTTTTTTGGCATTATTGCAGGAGTTGAGTCATTTTTATGGCTTGACCATGACGGCACCAACGTTGGCAGATATCGAGCAAGCGTTGAGCGATCGTACGCAAGTCTCACCAGAAGTACAGCGTCTACAGCAGTTGCAGCAACAAGGGTTTTTAGCGAATATCGAGCGCGCTTATCAACGCTGCTTGTATGCCGTACCCTCTGACAACTCAGCTGATGACAGTGTAAGTACTACTGAGACACAATCACGGGACATCATTGTCAATGTGGTTACTTTATCGAATCAATGGTTACCGGATGAAACGACCATACGTGAATGGCGACAGCAGTTTTTAGAGCTCATCGAGCAATTACGTGCGGGGATGGTAGAATTTTAGACGTGCTATCGAAGGTAGCATAAACAGCCAGTTAATAAACATGCATAATATAACTGTTTAAACGATAAAAGTAAGTAGGGTAGGGTTTATTTGCTCTTAGTAGGACAAATAAAAATGCTTGCTCAGTGATAGCTGAGCAAGCATTTTTTACGCGCTAAATATCAATAGGGGCTTCTAATCTAAAGAGCTTCTAATCTAAAGAGCTTTTAATAGCTATGCCTATTGTTTTATTCTGGCAGCGGCGGCATACGCTCAGCGGGTGTTACTGATAGTTGGTTTTGCGCCACACTACCACTATTACGTTTTGGCGTTGCTGGGTTATTTGATGGGTTATCTAACGGTGCAATGGGTTTAGGCTCAGGCGTCTTACGCTGCTGGGTTTTGGGCTTAACCGGTTTTGCTACTGTGCGGGTATCTGCATCATCACCACCAGGAGTGATAATGCCCTCATCAGACATTTCTATCACTTGCTGTTTTTGTTTTTGTGATTTAGCACGGTTATTAATCGATACCCATTGAGTAGGGGTGTCTTTAAGCTGTGCTTTCATAAAGTCCATCCATACTGGCAACGCTGCCACACCGCCATATTCACGGCGACCTAGGGTTGATGGCTGATCAAAGCCCATCCATACTACGGTAGCATTGGTCGGATGAAATCCTGCAAACCACGCATCTTTAGCTTCGTTGGTCGTACCCGTTTTGCCTCCAATATCACTACGGCCTAAAGCTTTGGCGCGAACAGCAGTACCACGTTGCACCACATCTCGTAAGATATCTGCCATCTCATAAGCGACCCGAGGCTTTATGATTCGCGGTGCTTGGATGGCACGTAGATGCTGAACTGCAGGCGCTTTTAAGCGATCTGCTGCTGGGCTGGCATTATAGACACTTAAATTGGTGGCAGTACCATTTTGTTGAGCGTTGCTTTGTTTTATATTCTCATCATTCTCTGAAGTTTTCTCTCCAGTAGCTGTTTGCTTATTAGTAGAATCAGTAGCAGCATCTTCATTTTCAGCCGGTTTATTGTACTCTTCAATTAGCTTTTTATTGAGCTCATCGACTTGCTCGTTAAAGCATAAGGCACAAGCTTGCTGCGGATTGGCTTGGAATAACAGCTTATTCTCATAGTTATAGATTTGTTCGATAAAATAAGGTTGCACGCGGTGGCCACCATTGGCAAAGGTTGCATAGGCGGTGGCCATCTGTAAAGGCGTTGCTTGCCCAGCACCGAGAGCCAGTGACAAGGTTGTTGGTAGCTTTTCTTTATCTAAACCAAATTGATCTAATAAATCGCGAGTACCTGAAATACCAATAGCTTGTAGCAGGCGGATTGACACTAGGTTACGCGATAAATATAGACCACGGCGTAAGGTGATATCCCCTAAAAAACGACCATCAGAGTTCTTAGGCTGCCAATCTCCTACTTGAATAGGACGGTCTGAGACAATACTATCAGGACGATAGCCTTTTTCTAGAGCTGCCGTATAGACCAGAGGTTTGATGATAGACCCCGGTTGCCGCCAGCCTTGAAGCGCGCGGTTAAACTTACTATGGTTAAAATCAAAACCACCGACTAAGGCATTGACTGCGCCGGTTTCAGGGTTTAGAGATACCATGCTGCCCTGTATCTTAGGTATTTGTGCCAGCTGCCAATTGCCGTTAGCAGTTGGTATTAGTCGAATAATGTCATTTTTGCTAACGATTTGTTGAGCATTATTAGGAGCATAGCCGATACGGTCCGCTGAAAAATATTTGCGCGCCCAGCTCATACCTGACCAATTAACCGTTACACTTTCACCGGAGGGTATCTGTGCCTCAAAGCTACGTGAGCTGACTTTAGTAACTTTAGCAGGAGATATGTTGCTGTAACGACGGAAATCTTCAAGCGGCTCATCATTAGCCTCAGCCCCGCGCCAGCCATGGCGATGATCATAGGCGACTAGACCGGTTGATATAGCCGATTCAGCATCAGCTTGTGCTTGGCTATCAACCGTAAGGCGCACACGCCAACCGCCATTCATAACCTGCTTACCGTAGCGATTGACTAATGAAGATCGAGTCATCTCTGCCAAATAAGGCATATTGACATCCAGTTTTTCTTGGTACAAATTAAGGCCAATAGGTGAGTTGACGGCTTCATCACGTTGAGCTTTACTGATATAGCCCAACTCATGCATACGGCCAATGATCCAGTTACGACGAGTAATAGCGTGGCTAGGATTGGCAACAGGGTTATACTTCGACGGCGCTTTTGGCAAACCTGCTAACATTGCCATCTCAGCAATGGTGAGGTTATCTAATGATTTGCTATAATATTTTTTGGCAGCAGCGCGGATACCATAAGCGCCTTCACCTAAATAGATTTTATTGACATAAAGGGTCAAAATGTCATTTTTGCTTAGCTCATCTTCTATTTTGCGTGCTAAAAACAGCTCAGTAAGTTTGCGGTTTAAGGTACGCTCTGGGCTCAGAAAGTAGTTTTTGGCAACCTGCATAGTAATGGTTGAGCCACCGGTTTGACTGTCATCATCAGTGATGACTTCAGTAACTGCACGACCAAGGCCTGTGATACTAATACCACTGTGTTGAAAGAAAGAGGAATCTTCAGCCGCTAAAAAGGCATGGGTTAGGTCTTCAGGAACCTCTTCAAAAGTAACGGGCAAAGATAAGCGATTACCATATTGACCAATTAATTTGTTATCGCTGCTGTAAATCTGTAGGGGCATCTCCAAATTCGCGGTTTTAATCTCTTGAGTGCTGGGCAGAGTCGGCGATATGTACATAGCCATACCATAAAAGCCAATAGGCACAGCAAGTGCTAAGACGACGGCCAATGCCAGACAGGCAATGACTAGCCCCACCAAAGAGCGAATGAGACGAGCGGTAGCATTTTTTTTGGTCATAATAAGACTTATTGGTTAAAATTTGCAACAAATGAAGCATTATACCTTGAACAAAATAGACAGGTGATACTAAATGTGTAATTGGCTTGAATTTGTTTTTTAAATGCTTGAATCTGTCTATTAAGTAACGTATTGTATTCATTTATTACAAATGTTATATATAATTGTTAGATTTTACATTCCATATAAGGTGTAGAGCTTTTGAGGCTATTTTCTTCTAAAAATCGACATTTGATTGGAGTAGATGTTTGTGCTACTTCAGTAAAGCTAGTTGATATACAGCGCCAGCAAGGAATATTCCACCTAAAATCATATGGTATCGAAAGATTACCTTTAGGCGTAGTAGTTGATAAACTTATTGTAGATACCGAAGCGGTCGGAAATATCATCGCCAGCTTAGCACGCCGCTGTCAGGTAGCTGGCAGCGATGCCGCAACCGCGGTCTCAGGGTCAGCAGTAATCACTAAAGTTATTGATATGGATATGGTGCTAAATGACGTTGAACGTGAAGCTCAAATTCGTTTAGATGCTGATCAGTATATTCCTTATCCGTTGGAAGATGTCAATTTAGACTTTGAGGTACTGGGTCCGTCTTTAATAAACGACGACATGGTACAAGTCTTGCTGGCAGCCTCACGCTCAGAAAACGTCGATCAACGGGTCGATGCCCTGACCTTCGGTGGTTTGCAAACTAAAATTATGGATATTGAAACGCACGCTATTGAGCGTGCTTTTGGGCTCATGGTAGACAATTTGCCCAATATGCCAGAGCTGGTCGCTTTAGTCGATATTGGACACAATCAAACCACTTTATATGTCGCTAAAAATGGCGAATTTGTTTATAGCCGAGAGCAATTGTTTGGTGGTAGTCAGCTGACAGAAGCGATCCAAAACCGCTATGGCCTATCATTTGAAGAGGCGACCATTAGTAAGCGTGAACGCACTTTGCCTGACGACTATTATCCTGAAGTTTTAACCCCCTTTATGGAAAATGCCATTCAACAAATTACCCGATCCTTACAGTTCTATTTTTCCTCGAGCCAGTACAGTAGTATTGACCATGTCGTGATTGCCGGTGGTAGCAGCTCTATTCCTGGTTTTGCAGGCATGGTACAACAGAAGCTTGGCGTAACTGTCAGCGTAGCCAATCCATTTATAAACATGACCATTGATCCATATGTGGATAGTGAGCAGCTTGCGATTGATGCGCCAATTTTAATGGCTGCTTGCGGTCTGGCGTTAAGGAACTTTGACTAATGGCTCGTATTAACCTATTGCCATGGCGGCAAGAAGAGCGCGAACGCCGCAACAAAGAGTTCATCACCTTAGTCGTCGCAGTGACTCTACTCGCGTTATTGGCCGCATTTGCTTCGTGGAGCTATTTTAAAAATGAGCTCGATGAGCAACGCGACGCCAATGCGCTGATTGTACAAGAGAACAGCCGCTTAGATACTGTGCTGACGGACATTGATAGTCTAGAGCAGCGCCGCGAAAATATTATCTCACGTATGCAAGTTATCCAAGATCTGCAAGGTCGGCGTCCCGTCCCTGTTCGTTTATGGGATGATTTAGCCAAAGCTATACCCCCAGCGCTCTATCTAAATAATCTCAAGCGTGAAGGTGATCTGCTGACGTTAACTGGTCTTGCAGACAATCCGAACATAGTATCCAGTTTGATTCGCAATCTTGATAGCAGTAAGTGGATGGGTGACTCAGCTGTTCGTAACATTCAGCAAAATATCAGCGCTTATGAGACCGCACCTGCCCTTAATCAGACTGCTACTACGGGTGAACAGCCACGTCCAGTTTATCCTGAGGACAGTTATGTGCAGTTTGTGGTGACTACAAAAGTACAGTCAGAGACTGCCGCACCCGCTGAAACTGAGAGCAGTACTGGGCTTGGAGGTGAGTTATGAAATTTAGCCGCAAAAAAAGCCTAATCAAAACTAAAAAAGCCGCTGTAAGCCCTAAAAAACAGTTTAATCTTAATGAATTTCGACGTAGCTTTGAGTCGTTAGATTCTGAAAACTACGGCAGCTGGCCATTACCTGTTAAAGCAACGGTAATAGGATTTATTGTTGCTCTTATTGCTGCTCTATCATGGGCGTTACCGATTAGTAGTAAAATCGATGAGATTGAAGCCGCTGAAAGTGAGCAGCAAACCTTACTGGATAGCTACCGCGAAAAAGAATCGCGTGCTCGTCATTTAGAAGCTTATCAAGCACAAGTTATTCAGATGGAAACTGAGTTTAATACCTTGCTCGATCAGCTACCAAAAGACACCCGCGTGTCAGAGCTGGTAGAGGGTATTAATATGACAGGGGTAGGTAGCAACATACGCTTTCAAGACATTTCGGTGGAAGCTGAGATCGAAAACGAGTTCTTTATTGAACAGCCTATTCGAATCGCTGCGTTAGGGGAATACCATCAGTTTGGTAGCTTTATCAGTGGTCTTGCTGCCTTACCGCGCATTATTACTATGCACGATTTTGAAGTCAGTAATCCCCAGCCCAGCTTAGATGTCTTACCGGAGCTTAATTTGGTATTACAGACTAAAACCTATCGCTCAAAAGAAGCGGCGACTGAAGTTGACGAGACTGTCGCTACGGCTGATAACAATGCAGGAGGCAACTGATGATGATTAAAAACCTGCCCACGCTGCTGATGTTAAGTGTCACTGTTTTATGGCTGACTGGTTGTAGCGATCGTATTGGAATGGCGGAGCAAGCGATGGCTGAGGTACGTAACCAGCCTGCACAGGCTATTGAGCCGCCGCCAAAATCTGAGCTGGTAGAGGATTTCGTCTATAGTGCTAGTATGCTACGCAGCCCATTCTTGCCACCAAGCTTAGTCAATTCACAAAGCCCTACTACCCTTATTGATGGTGTGCGACCTGATATCACGCGGACAAAAGAACCACTCGAACAATATGAGCTAACGCAACTGACCTTTCGCGGTATGATAATCTCACCCGAAGGCCAGCAGTATGCGTTGGTGCAGCGTCCTGACGGCTCGGTTGCGAGTGTCAAAGTGGGTGATTATCTTGGATTAAATGACGGCCGTATTGTTGAAATCACGCCGACCCAAATCAATTTGATTGAAATTGTGCCAGACAGCCGCGCAGGGTTTGTTGAAAAACCCCAGTCGCTGGTTTCTCCTATAAGTTAAGTCGGCAGATTTTTTGAGGAATAAATAATGACCGTACGCAATAACAAGGTAATGACGATGAGCAACCGCGTATCTTCTGCCTTTGCCATACCTGCATTGGCAATCAGTATGGTGGCGATTAGCAGTAGCGCCCATGCTGATCAGCTCATCAATAACGTCTCTGTGATACAGACAGCACCAGCGGTCACGCAGATGCGTTTGGGATTTTCAAATGTGCCAGTTCTTCCTGCTGCCTACCAGCTTGATGATCCTAGCCGTTTAGTATTAGATTTTGAGCAGGTACAGAATGGACTTGCTAGCCGCTTTAATGACTATGATATCGGTATGATCAATGATGTCACTACCTTAAGTAATGACAGCACCACTCGTCTTATTGTCGGCTTAAAACAATCTGGCAGTTACACGACTGCTATTGATGGTAATGATCTACTGCTGACTATCACTGATCCTAATAGTCCTATGGTTACCACCAACCGTGCTAGCATTAACTCTGTTATATCAGCGCCTGTTGTGAGAGTAACCGATAACGCAGCGATAACGACTACGGCAGTCGTCACGCCTATTGTTGAGCGTAACAGCGTGGCCGTTGCTCCTATTATCACTAGCTCTACGGGTGCCAAGAATCAAATACCTGCTGATACTATGGTGGTACGAGTCAATCCTTTATTAGACCCAAGTCTTGCGGCCTCACAAGTAAGTAAGCAGTATAGTTATGATGGTCTGACGGCTCTTAATTTTTCAGCAGGGAGCAATGGTGGCGGTAATGTTAGTATCGCTCTTGCCAACGAAGCTATACCTGTTGATGTCCAGCGCCAAGGTAATAAGCTGGTAGTACGCCTGACAGGTAGTACGGTTCCTAGAAGCTTACTGCGCCGACTGAATATCAATAGTGGTCTGGTCGATAGCGTTGATACCAAAAACCAAGGACAGAATGGTGTTATCACTATTAATATGACCGGTGATTATGAGTATCAAGCGTACCAGTCGGGCAACCAACTTAATATTGGTATCACTAAGCCTGCGCTGCTACGTGAGCCGACGCTAGAAGAAAAAGTCTATAGCGGTGAAGCGCTGTCGATGGAGTTTCAAGACGTTGAAGTTCGTAGTGTTTTAGATATTTTAGCCCAGTTCACTAATATGAATATCGTCGCCAGTGATTCGGTGGCCGGTAGTATCACTTTGCGCCTTATCAATGTGCCATGGGATCAAGCGCTTGATATTATTCTAAAAAGTAAGAACTTGGGTAAACGTGAGAATGGCAACGTTATTTTAGTCGCGCCAACTGTTGAGCTTGCACAACAAGAAGCGCAGGAGCTCGAAGCCCAGCAAGTGGTGCAAGCTTTTGAGCCGCTACGAACAGAGTATATTCGTTTAAGCTATGCTAAGGCAGCAGACGTGCTGAACCTAATTTCTGATGGTAGTGGGCCTACAGGTAATAGTGGTGGTATTACTACCAATCGTGTCGATGATAACAATACGTTACTGTCTAATCGCGGTACGGTAACCATAGATGATCGTACCAATACTTTGATTATTAAAGATGTGGCAGCAAGCATCGAAAACATCCATAAGCTCATAAGCAAGATCGATATTCCTGTGCGTCAAGTGATGATTGAGGCCCGCATTGTGAGTGCCTCAGACAGCTTTAGTAAAGAGATTGGTGTGAGCTGGGGTATTTTATCCAATGGTGCCGCTACCAATCGCAGCTTATTAGTTGGTGGTAGTCAGCAGACGTTGGCGGATCTTAGAGACTTTGATGTAGAGACCACCACCGTTAATGGGCAAACGGTCTCCTATCCTTCATACGATATTACGAGTCCTGATAATTTAAACGTGGATCTTGGCGTTTCTAACCCTGCTGGTAGTATTGCTTTTGGTCTGCTCAGTTTCTCAGATTTTATGCTTGATCTTGAGTTATCAGCCATGCAAGCAGACAATCGTGGTGAAGTGATCTCTACGCCTAAGATTTTGACTGCGGATAAACAGACGGCAAAAATCTCATCGGGTACGCAAATTCCATATCAAGAAGCGTCAGCCAGTGGCGCGACCACCACCAGCTTTAAAGAAGCAGCGCTCAGCTTAGAGGCCACACCAAATATTACGCCTGATGGTAAGATTGGTCTACAACTGAATATTACCAATGGTACACCAACGATTATCAATGGTGACGTGGCGATTGCTGAAGACTCTCTCTCAACTAACATCATCGTGGAAGACGGTCAAACTATCGTGCTTGGTGGCGTCTTTAAAAACCGTGTTTCTACTGGGGTAGAAAAAGTACCGTTTTTAGGAGACTTGCCTTATATCGGCAGAGCGTTTAGACGTGATACCCGCAGCAATGACAAAGAAGAGCTGTTGATATTCATCACCACTAAACTTGTTAACGATGGTGTCAGCCGTTTAGATTAATGTTGCTGTATTGATATCTGACAGAATAAAAAAGCAAGCCTGAGTGCTTGCTTTTTTATGGCCTGATTTTTACGATTGATTGGTTTTTATCGATAATAATCGCGGCTCGTTACTAGCCAGAATAACGATGACGTTGTATGATAGCTAATTTAGCTGAGTGAGTATTATGGTTGAGGAATTGCCGTCGGTGTTTTTAGTGGGACCGATGGGAGCAGGGAAGACCACCATTGGCCGGTTGCTCGCCAAACAGTTAGGACGCGCGTTTGTGGATAGTGATTGGTATATCGAGTCGCAAACCGGCGCTGATATCCCTTGGATCTTTGCTAAAGAAGGTGAGGTGGGTTTTCGTGAACGTGAGACTCGGGCAATAGATGAGCTGACGCAAAAAAAGCAAATTGTATTGGCGACTGGTGGCGGCGCAGTCATGTGTGCTGATAACCGTGAATTTTTGCAGCAACGCGGGATAGTTGTTTATCTCAATGCGCCAGTTGATGTGCAAATGGCACGTACCGCTAAAGATAAGTCGCGGCCGTTGTTACAGCAGCCTAATCCCAGAAAGATCTTGCAAGAGCTATATAGCGCTCGCGATCCCTTGTATCGGCAGGTGGCGCATATTATCCTGCCTACTGGTCATACCTATCCACGACATATGGTCAACCAACTATTGCAGCAGCTCGACTCATTTTATGTGTCTGTCTCTATTGTGAAAGACTCACCAGCGTCTGAAGACGAATAAATCATAAAAAGACGTGAGACTGGAACAATCACAGCCCGTATCCACAAAGACAGTTAGATAAAGTTATCCTATTAAAGATACTTAAGGAGTATTTCATGGCAATGCCACTGTTTCATGACGGCTTAACAGTACATACTCAAAGTCATGATTATCCGATTGTCATTATTGAAAGAACGACTACTGAAAAAAATGCTACGGCAACAGTCACCATGGCCGAGCAAGTTGCGCCCTATATTAGTGGTCAACAGGTATTGATTGTCACTAACGAGACGGTTGCCCCTTTATATTTACAGCCCCTACAAGAGCAACTGGCAGAGCAATTCACAGTGAGAGTTTGTGTGCTGCCAGATGGTGAACAATACAAAAATCAGGCCAGTATCAACCAGATTTATGATGAGCTGATGGCGCAGCACTTTAACCGTGATGTGACCCTAATTGCATTAGGCGGTGGGGTGGTCGGTGATATGACGGGATTTGCGGCGGCAAGCTTTATGCGCGGTGTCAATTTTATTCAAATTCCGACCACGTTACTGTCGCAAGTCGATTCGAGCGTGGGTGGCAAAACAGGTATCAATCATCCGCAAGGCAAAAACATGATTGGTGCGTTTTGGCAGCCGCAAATGGTATTGGCTGATATGAGTACCTTACAAACCCTGCCTGCACGTGAACTATCGGCAGGGCTGGCTGAAGTCATTAAATACGCACTGATTATGGATGTGGATTTTTTAACGTGGCTTGAGCAAAATTTGCCAGCGATGATGTCTTTAGACTTGGCGGTACTTGGTGAAGCAGTGAAACGCTGCTGTGAGCATAAAGCCGCTGTTGTGGCGCAAGATGAAAGAGAGGCTGGCTTGCGGGCGCTATTAAACTTTGGTCATACCTTTGGTCATGTGATTGAAACCCATGAAGGCTATGGCAATTGGCTACATGGCGAGGCGATTGCCGCCGGCATGGTACAAGCCGCTGAGCTGTCACAGAAAATGGGTTGGTTGAGTGTCAATGAAGTGGCACGTATTAAGAATGTCTTGGCGTTAGCCAATTTACCCACCACACCGCCACCTATCGCTGTCCAGACTGCCTTGGATTTAATGGGTCATGATAAAAAAGTGAAAAACGGACAAATCCGTCTGATTTTGTTAAAATCACTAGGTAAAGCGGTATTAACCAATGACTTTGATGCCCAACTACTCACTGATGTCTTGTCACAACACACCTCATAAAGCGTCAGAACACCAATTGTATAAATTAGTTATGTAAATCAAGAGTGTAATATATACCTATTAGTGGTATTGATACCGTTATAGGTGTTGGCATTTCTTATCAGTAAGATTAATTATAGTTTACCAAGGACACACTCATGGCAGCACCAAGCTCGACGACTCATCCCGCTCGCCAGTCATATCGCCGTCAAGCCTTGATTTGGCTGGTAATGACTTTGCTATTAGGGGTTATTACTGCCCTAATTTGGATGTTTAGTCAGACCCCAGCGATGGGTGCTAAAATCGAAAATGAACCGATCTCAGCGCCACAAACGCTAGGCACTGAGCTGGAACAGCCTTTATCGATTGAAGCGCTGCATGAGCTTGATGCTGATGTACAGCCGATTAATTTTGAAGACACGATACGCGATCTGCGCAGTTATCCTGATGAGTTTAAAGACAAGCGCTATCTGCTGGCTAACAAAGGTAAATGGACGGTACAGGTGATGAATGTTGCTGAAAACGAGGTTATTGTCAGCTATCTAGAAGGTCGCAAAGATCGTAAAAAGTTCTCTTACTTCCGTTACCTTGACGATGACAATCAGCTGCGTTATATGCTTACTTATGGATTGATGAGCAGTCCGCAAGAAGCGGTTGGTGCCGCTAAATTGATAGATTTTAGGCTGCCTAGCGATGTGCGTGTACTGCCCGAAGAAATTAGCCGCTACGTTAGTATTATAGACAATTATGAACGCCCTGGCCCTATAAAAGACTTGAGCGCTAGAGGCACGCGTTCTGTTAATTTGAGACCGACCAAGCACGAATTGCCGGTTCGTCAGCAGGCTCAAGCCGCCACTGAGGATAGCGTCAGTAACTCAGCGACAAACTCTAGCAATCAAGAGGCGAATGGTAATAGTCGTAATGCTGAAAGTATTCGCCAGTCAGAAGATACCTCGGCCACCTTATCGGTTACTGAAGAGCGTACCATGGCCACTGAAGACCAAAATTCTTCTGGATCACCCACTAAAAGCGATGATAACCCCCGTAAATCTGAACCAGAAAGCAAAAAATCAACAGGATCAGATAATAGCTCGCTTAAAAAGCCACCAGTTGTCCTTACGCCTAAACCGCCCAGTACTGCTAGCAGTAGCTCAAATTCTGGTAGTAGGAGTGCAAACTCAGGCGCTGCCCAGAACAATAACGACAGTATCAAAGAGCTGATAGAAGAAAAAAGTAATTAACTTTGGATGATGACAGTCGCTTATCATGAACCCACCAGATGCTTTGTTTGGTGGGTTTTTCATGGGTGAATAAGTGTTAATTCTATCTTTGTTACCCATTACTCGTCGATGATTGTGCTCACATATTATCCTGTTTAAGCCCTATCCTTCTTATTTGGCTTGCTCAAAAAAGCCATCACTGTGATTTATCAATTTTTAAACCATTAAAATCAAAAGGGACAGTCATAAAAACTGGCTGGTCAAGTAACATAAAAGACTAGATTTTTTGCCAAGCATTCACTAAGATAATGGTGGGCGACACTCTGTATAGTTATGGTAAACTATCATTTGATTGAAAATCGTATGATACTATTCTCTATAGTTACGTAGCCTCAAGCGCTGCTACTAGCATAATAAGCAGGATTTTAAGTGTTACTATTGTTTTGATGATTGCAATCATAGTAATAACGGTTATTTATATCAAGCGTATTGCAAGTAGCACAATCCCTCATATGATCTCCCTTTTCAGGGTTATCAAGGCGCTTGAATACAGAGCGTCTGATATTCAAACGCAGTCAAGCGCCATATTATTAAGTACTCAACCAATCGATTGTCGTTCGCTGAACGTGTCATATTAATTTTACTGAAAGATGACGCGCGATAGTCAAAGTACCAGCGTTTAAGCTGCTTATCCGTAGGTGCGTTTGCTCTGGCATAAACATGAGAGTAGTGATAGGTTTTTATCATTTTTAATGCACAAAAACCTGTCACTTAGCGTGCCATTTTTTATTCGGTATTACGAATATCGACCATCAGCCCGTTCTGCTTGCGGGACTCAGCTTATAATCCGCATTGGATGCATATGCTGCCCGCTCACTTAAAAGGACTAGCCATGTCAATGTCAATGATCTCCTCCCAGACCCATCTGGCCACACCAGATGACTTCTCTGATAACTGTGGTTTTGGTTTAATTGCTCATATTGAGGGACAAGCCAGCCACGATTTGGTAAAAACAGCTATTCATAGTCTAAGCTGTATGACTCATCGCGGCGGTGTTGCGTCTGATGGCAAGACCGGAGACGGTTGCGGCCTGCTTCTTGCGATGCCCGTTGAATTCTTTAAAGAGATTGCCACCGAGCAACAATTAGATATTAATGATAATTTTGCTGTCGGTATGGTGTTCGTCAATCTCGACGATACTAAGGCGCAGCATAGCCAGCAGGTATTGGCTGAAGAGGTCACCGCCCAAGGTTTAGAAGTGGCTGGCTGGCGTGATGTTCCGCTTGATTTGAGTATTGTTGGCGAGATTGGCCGTGAGACGCTACCGGACTTTAAGCAGATTTTTGTTAATGGTCCTGCCAGCCTCGAGCCTGATGACTTTAATCGTAAGCTGTTTGTCGCGCGTAAAAAAGCAGAGCAACGTTTGAGTGATGATGAGCTGTTTTATGTCTGCTCACTGAATTGCCAAACGATTATTTATAAAGGCTTGGTGATGCCGTCAGATTTGCCAGCGTTTTTCTTGGACTTACAAGATGAGCGTTTGGCCTCACACATTGTGGTATTCCATCAACGTTTTTCGACCAACACCTTACCACGTTGGCCACTGGCACAACCGTTCCGTTATCTGGCTCATAATGGTGAGCTCAATACCATTACGGGTAACCGTAACTGGTCTGAGGCGCGCACGCCAAAATTAAAATCAGATAAACTACCGAACTTAAATGAGCTACGTCCGCTAGTCAATAGCACGGGATCAGACTCATCAAGTTTGGATAATATGCTTGAAGTACTCATGTCAGGCGGTATGAACTTGTTCCATGCTATGTCCATCCTTGTGCCGCCAGCGTGGCAGAATGTTGATAGCATGGATGTGGACTTACGGGCGTTTTATGAGTTTTACTCACAGCATATGGAAGCATGGGATGGGCCAGCAGGTCTGGTTCTCCAAGATGGCCGCCATGCAGTATGTATGCTTGACCGCAATGGTCTGCGTCCATCGCGCTGGGTCACGACTACGAACGGCTATATCACCGTCGCCTCTGAAATTGGCGTTTGGGATTATGAGCCAAAAGATGTGCTCGCCAAAGGCCGCGTAGGTCCTGGTCAGATGTTGGTCATTGATACCTTGACCGGACAGATCCTAGACACCCAAGCTATCGCTACCTTGCTTAAAGAAGCCCATCCATATCGTAAATGGCTGCGCGAAGAGGCCACGCGTATTCGTGATGATGAACGCTTAGAAGAAGAGTTGGCAGCGGAATCATGTCGCGGTGATAAGCTCAAAACCCTGCAAAAAATGTATCATATTACCAATGAAGAGCGTACGGAAATCATTCGTCCCAATGCCGAAAATGGTCAAGAGCCGGTCGGTTCAATGGGGGATGATACCCCGATGGCCGTACTGTCACAGCAGATTCGTCATGTCGGTGACTTCTTCCGTCAGCAGTTTGCACAGGTGACCAATCCACCGATTGATCCGCTGCGTGAGTCCATCGTCATGTCGCTACAAACCTGTTTGGGCGCTGAGACTAATGTATTTTCGCCTTCTGCCAAAGATGCCCATCGTATTATTTTGTCGTCGCCAGTGTTGTCTGCCAGTAAAATGCAGCAAATTGAGACATTAGATGATCCTGCATTTAAGCTGTCTCGTATTGATCTAAACTACGATCGTACTTTAGAGCTTTCTGATGCTATTGTGACTATCTGTGAGCAGGTGGCAAGTGAAATTCGTGCGGGTAATACTTTGATTGTATTGTCCGACAAAGATATTGATGCCGAAAAAGTACCTGCCAATGCCATTATGGTGACGGGTGCGGTACATCACTATCTGATTGCTGAAGGTATTCGTACCGATGCCAACTTAATTATCGAAACTGGTCTGGCACGTGATTCGCATCAAATAGCAGTACTGATTGGCTTCGGTGCAACCTGTGTTTATCCTTATTTAGCTTACGATGTCATTGATGACTTAGTGGCGACTGGTGAATTACTTGGTGATCCTATTCAAGCGCGGGTTAATTTCCGCAAAGGCTTGGACAAAGGCTTACTGAAAATTTTATCAAAAATGGGTATCTCTACTGTGGTTTCTTATCGCGGTGCCCAGTTATTTGAAGCGGTTGGTCTGTCTGAGCCCGTGGTTGATATGTGCTTTAAAGGCGTTCAAAGTCGTATCAAGGGGGCGACCTTTGCTGACCTTGCTGCTGACCAAGCACAACTAGCGGCCAACGCGTTTAAGCGCCGTGCACCGCTCGATCAAGGTGGCTTGCTGAAGTTTGTCTTTAATAAAGAATATCACGCCTTCAACCCTGATGTGATTAATAGCTTACATACCGCGGTACGTACTGGCGATTATGACAATTATCGCCACTATGCCGACTTGGTTAATAGTCGTCCGGTCGCCACCTTACGTGACTTATTACAGTTAAAAACGGACAATAGCATTGACGTGAATGAAGTCGAAGACATTGCGAATATTTTGACGCGCTTCGACTCCGCTGGCATGTCGTTGGGGGCATTGTCGCCTGAGGCCCATGAGTCGATAGCTATGGCGATGAACACCATCGGCGGTCGCTCAAACTCTGGTGAGGGCGGCGAGGACCCAGTACGTTACGGCACCTTGCGTAACTCAAAAATCAAACAAGTGGCCTCTGGGCGTTTTGGGGTAACACCCGCTTACCTGCGCTCAGCAGAAGTCATGCAAATTAAAGTGGCTCAAGGTGCCAAACCGGGTGAAGGTGGTCAGCTGCCCGGTGGTAAGGTCAACGCTTTGATTGCCCGCTTACGCTATTCTGTACCAGGAGTGACCTTGATTTCCCCGCCGCCGCATCACGATATTTATTCTATCGAAGATTTGGCGCAGCTGATTTTTGATTTAAAGCAAGTCAATCCGGATGCTTTGGTATCGGTTAAACTGGTCTCACGTCCAGGTGTTGGTACTATTGCAACGGGCGTGGCAAAAGCCTTTGCTGATTTAATAACCATCTCAGGCTACGATGGCGGTACCGCAGCCTCTCCGCTGTCCTCTATCCATCATGCAGGCTCTCCGTGGGAATTGGGGCTCGCTGAGACTCATCAGTCGCTACGGGTCAACGGTCTACGTGATAAAGTGCGTATCCAAACCGATGGTGGTCTCAAAACCGGCCTCGATGTGGTTAAAGCGGCAATACTTGGCGCGGAAAGCTTCGGCTTCGGAACCACGCCGATGATTGCCGTCGGTTGTAAGTATTTACGCATCTGTCACCTGAATAACTGCCCAACAGGTGTTGCTACTCAAAAAGCTGAGCTACGTGACAAGCATTTCATCGGTGAAGCTGAGATGCTGATTAACTTCTTTAAATTCGTCGCCACCGAAACTCGAGAATGGCTCGCAGCACTAGGCGTACGTAGTATGGAAGAGCTGGTTGGACGTACCGATTTGCTGGAAGTGCTAGAGGGTACAACGGACAAGCAGCGTCATCTTGACCTGTCGCCGCTACTCTATAGCCATCCTGCTAGTGAGGGTGCGGCGCAGACATGCCAACTTGAGCGTAACGAACCCTTTGACAAAGGTCTGCTGGCTGAGCAGATGATCAGTGATATGCTACCCAATATTCGTCAAGGAATAGGCGGGGATTACAGCTATGCTGTTGGTAACTGTGATCGCTCCATTGGTGCCCGCATTTCAGGTGAGATTGCCCAAGTATGGGGTAATTTGGGCATGAATGACAAGCCCATTAAACTCAATCTGACCGGTACCGCAGGCCAAAGCTTGGGTGTATGGAACGCGGGCGGCTTACATATTGAGCTTGAAGGCGATGCCAATGATTATGTGGGTAAAGGCATGGCAGGTGGCGAGATTGTCATCTATCCACCTAAAGGTTCGATATTTAGCGCAAAAGATACTGCTATTATTGGTAATACTTGTCTCTATGGTGCAACGGGCGGTAAGCTACATGCAGCCGGTACCGCAGGCGAGCGCTTCGGGGTACGAAACTCTGGTGTGCATGCTGTCATTGAAGGCACAGGCGATCATTGCTGTGAATATATGACCGGCGGGATAGTGACCATTCTCGGACGTACTGGTCTTAACTTTGGTGCTGGGATGACAGGTGGTTTCGCCTACGTGCTCGATATGGAAGGCGACTTTTTTGATCGTTGTAACCATGAGCTGATCGATCTTAACCGTATCTCTAGTGAGCAGACCGAAGGACATCGTATCCACTTACAACAAGTGATTGAGAACCATGTTAATAAAACCGGCAGTGCTTGGGGACAGACTTTACTGGCTGACTTTGAGCATTATGCCCGTAAGTTTTACTTGGTTAAGCCTAAAGCGGCGAACATTGCAAGCTTGCTTAAAACCACGATGGCAGATCCACAATAAGAGTCGTAGGCCACAGTTTTGAGTTAGGTTTTCAGTTCACATGTGTTAAGCAGGCAAGTGACAGCATTTATTGCGCCGTACTATTTTAATAAAGGCGGCACGTAACTGCTGTCACCGCCCACTATAAAAGAGAGTTTGATCATGGCAAAACGCTTAGACAATAATTTTCAATTTTTAGATGTGCCGCGGCTTGAGCCGGTTAAAAAATCTATCGTCACCCGTGCGACAGAGTTTGTTGAGATTTATAAACCTTCCGAGAGTGAGTCGGTTGCTCAGCAATCACATCGCTGTCTCCAATGCGGTAACCCTTACTGTGAATGGAAATGTCCCGTACATAATTACATCCCTAATTGGCTAAAAATGGCAACAGAAGGGCAGATATTTCAGGCGGCAGAACTGTGCCACAGTACCAATACGCTACCTGAAGTGTGCGGACGTGTGTGCCCACAAGACCGTTTGTGTGAAGGCGCCTGTACCCTCAATGATGGCTTCGGCGCAGTCACTATTGGTAATGTGGAAAAATACATCAACGATACGGCCTTTGCACTCGGCTGGCGTCCGGATATGTCCGATGTCGTTTGGACGGACAAAAAAGTCGCTATTATCGGCGCAGGACCTGCTGGTTTGGGCTGTGCCGATATTTTGGTCAGAAATGGCGTGACGCCGGTGGTTTTTGATAAGCGCCCTGAAATTGGTGGCTTACTCACCTTTGGTATTCCTGAATTCAAAATGGAAAAAGACGTCATGCGCAATCGCCGTGTGATCTTTGAAGGCATGGGCATCGAATTTCGCTTAGAGACAGAAATCGGCACGGACGTCAGTATTGATGAACTGTTAGCTGACTACGATGCGGTATTTATGGGCATGGGCACTTATACTTATATGCGCGGCGGTTTCGCAGGTGAAGAGTTGGATGGCGTCTATGATGCACTCGATTACTTGATTGCCAATGTTAATCGCTGTAATGACTGGGAAACAAATCCAGAAGAATATATCGACCTCAAAGGCAAAAAAGTCGTGGTGTTGGGTGGTGGCGATACCGCGATGGATTGTAATCGTACCAGTATTCGTCAAGGTGCTGAGCAAGTGTTTTGTGCTTATCGCCGTGATGAAGAAAATATGCCAGGCTCACGCCGTGAAGTGGTCAATGCACGCGAAGAAGGGGTTGAGTTCTTATTTAACCGCCAACCGACCGAAATCATTGGCTTAAATGGTAAGGTTAATGCCGTAAAAGTCGTCACTACGCATCTGGGCGCACCAGACAATCGTGGTCGTCAACGTCCTGAACCGATTCCAAACTCTGAAGAGATTATTCCTTGTGATGCGGTGATTATGGCCTTTGGTTTCCGTCCTAGTCCTGCCGACTGGTTTGAGACGCAACAAGTGGCTATGGACAGCTCCGGCCGTGTACTGGCAGCGGAAGAGCAGACCTTTAAATTCCAAACCAATAACCCCAAGATCTTTGCTGGCGGTGATATGGTACGTGGTTCTGATTTGGTTGTAACGGCCATTTGGGAAGGTCGTGAAGCGGCTGAAGGGATATTAGACTTCTTGGAAGTTTAGTGTTCTAGAATAATAGGCAGCCTTATGCCCACGTTTTTTGTATTGTGTGCTAGCATGCTTTGACCTCTAACGTCTTTTATCTTTTAATAGGTGAAAGGCGTTATTTTTTTGGTAGACAGTCTAAAACTGTGCTGTCCGCTAGCATAAAGCGGTATGTTTTAGGCTGATATTTCATTTAAAAGCTTTTGACTTAAAAGCCTCTTACTTAAATGCTTGGTGGTGTATCAGAAAGTATGCTGAGGAATTAAAAGAGGGATGACAGCCGAAGCAAGATGATATATTTGAGGTTATGAAGACACAAATAGATATCAGCTGCCCCGACTGTCACAGTATAAGTTTAAAGAAAAATGGCATAAAAAGCTATGGCAAGCAGAAGTACCAAT
>Ga0307487_1000428_pt1 | contig 33366 bp, 27 predicted proteins | sample CBIW12metaG_FD_203665 | JGI IMG/M metagenome (GOLD analysis project Ga0307487, IMG submission 203665) | Sea-ice brine microbial communities from Beaufort Sea near Barrow, Alaska, United States - CBIW 1.2 | ecosystem: Environmental > Aquatic > Marine > Coastal | place: USA: Alaska | collected... | reverse complement strand
ACCCTCACCGGCCAACAACGCCGTCTTGGGCACCCGCACATCCTCGAACAAGATCTCCGCGTGACCCTCACGATCCATGTAGCCAAAGACCGGAAGACCACGCACGATCGTCACACCCGCCGCATCTATCGGCACGACCATCATCGACTGCTGACGATGCGTCGCAGCCTTGAAATTGGTCTTGCCCATCACGATCAGGACCTTGCAATTGGCATGCAAGGCGTTCGAGGCGAACCACTTGCGCCCGTTGAGCACATACTCATCACCATCGGCATCCATCCGCAGCTGCACGTTCGTCGCATCCGAGCTGGCGACCTCGGGCTCAGTCATGCAGAACGCCGAGTTGATCTCCCCGGCCAGCAGCGGCTTGAGGTACCTCTCCTTGTGCTCATCGGTACCGAACAGCTGCAGCACCTCCATGTTCCCGGTGTCGGGCGCATTGCAGTTCATCGCCTCAGGAGCCAGGTGCGGGCTACGGCCCATGATCTCGGCCAACGGCGCATAATCCAGATTGCTCAGACCCGGCGAACCCCACTCCTCGCTCTTGTGAGGATGGAACAAGTTCCACAAACCACGCTTCTTCGCCTCAGTCTTCAGCTCCTCCAGGATCGGCGGATGGAAATTCGCATCCCCCGACTCAGTCATCTGCTGCGCATACACGCTCTCGGCCGGATAGATGTGCTCATCCATGAAGGCAAGCAACTTCTCCTGGTATTCCTTGCACCGGTCTGACAGGTCGAACTGCATGGCTAACTCCTCGCTTCGTGGGCTCGTGCTGACGGCGACAAGAGGTCCTCGAGGCCGCGCTTGGTCGTGTTCGCATCGGTGTGCAGGATCCCGGCGATGCCGATGCGAGCGGCACCGTCGAGATTGTGCTGGAGGTCATCGACCATGACGGCGCGCTCGGGTGGGATCCCGAGGCGATCGCAGGCGACCTGGTAGATCCGGCGCGAGGGCTTGCGCACTCCGATGTCGGAGGACACGACGACCTGGTCGAACATCGCGTCGAGGTCGTAACCGGCGTAGCAGTTGCGACCCAGGGCATTGGAGACCAGCGCGACGGGGCGGCCTTCGGCCCGCATGCTGGCCACCAGGTCGAGCATCGCCGGATCGGGGCGCAAACCTGCTTGCAGGCGGTCGACGAGACCGTCTGCCTCGGTGACCAGTCCATGGGCTGAGAGCCGTTCGGCATACCCGGCCTCGAACTCCTCCTGCTCGATGCGTCCCTCCTCGTGCTCCACCAGCATGGCTGCGGCCTCCGGGTCGGTGGCCAGCACGCGCAGCGGCAGGCCCGCGTCATCGCCGAGACTCCGACCCAGCTGCTCGAAGGCCTCGAGGAGGCTCGAGGTCAGCACCCCGCCGAAGTCGAAGAGCACCGCATCGCGGGTGGCGCTCATGCGAGCGTCTCCTGGTACCGGCGCATCCCGGCGAGCCAGCGGTCGTAGTCGCCGCTTTTGCGCTGCCAGAAGGTCAGCACCTCGGGGTGGGGAAGCACGAGGAAACGTTCGTCGTCGATGGCGGCAAGCACCAGGTCGGCAACCTCGAGAGGCTCCAGCACTCCCCCTGCGTCGGTGACCGCCTGGGCGGCACGGCGCGCGACCTCGTCGTCGGAGTCGGCGCCACCGTTCAACATGTCGGTGTTGACACCCATCGGACACAGGCAGCTGACCTTGACGCCCCGGTCGCCGTACGTGACGTCGAGCCACTCGGCGAAGGCGACGGCACCGTGCTTGGACACCGAGTACGTCGGTGAGCCGATCTGGGTGAGGAGCCCGGCGGCCGAGGCCGTCGACAAGAAGTAGCCCGAGCCACGCTCGACCCACCCAGGCACGAGCAGTCGTGCGGCGCGCACGTGTGCCATGACGTTGACGTCGAGCGCGAGACGCCACTGCTCCTCGTCGACGTCCAGACCGATGCCGCCACCTACGCCGGCATTGGCCGCGTACAGGTCCACCGGGCCGTAGGCGTCGGAGGCGACGGCGATCAGGCGCTCGATGTCCTCGGTGGCCGACACATCGGCAGCGACGCCGATCGCTGATCCATCGCGCACGGCGCACAGATCTTCGGCGACGGCCGTGACCTTGTCGCCCTGGAGGTCGGCGAGGACCACCTGCGCGCCGGACTCGACCAGGCGGCGGCCCAGGGCAGCGCCGATGCCGCCACCGCCACCGGTGACGACGGCAACCTTTCCGGCCACGTTCATGATGTTCCTTCGTCGTGCCAGCCGACCGGGAAGGTCGGAGTCTCCTTGGCCATGAAGGCCTTGACCGCCGCGAGGTGGTCCGCGGTCGTCCCGGTGCCCTTGTGCAGAGGCACCTCAGCGTCCATCGATGCCTCGAGGTCCTCGACGGGGGCGCGCAGCAGGTTGGCCTTCATGCCCTCGAGGGCATGGGCCGGGCCGTGAGCCAGCTGCGTCGCGAGCTCGCGCGTGGCGGACTCGAGCTCGTCCTCGGGGACGAGCCGATTCAAGAGCCCGGCCGCGAGGCACTCCTCGCCACGGACGCGGGTCATCAGGAACAACATCTCGCGCGCCTTGGCGGGCCCGACCAGCTCGTGCAGGAGCCAGGCGACACCGAAGTCACCAGCGAGCCCAACTCCGCCGAATGCGGTCGCCACGACGGTCCGCAGCGTCCCGATGCGAAGGTCGGCGGCAAGCGCCAGGCCGAGACCCGCTCCGGCTGCCGCTCCCGGCAGAGCAGCCACCACCGGCTTGCGCGAGCGGTAGAGCCGACCGACGGTCTCGCGCTGCTCGTGTCGCTGACGGTCCACCAGCACCGGGTCGACGACACCGGCACCGCCACCCTCGCCGCCTTGTTCGTCGAAGGACTTGACGTCGCCGCCTGAACAGAACGCTCCGCCAGATCCGGTGATGACGATCGCGCCGACCTCGCGGGACCGCTCGAACTGCTTCAGAGCGGCCGAGAGGCCGGTGATCATCTCCTCGGAGAGCGCATTGCGGCGCTCCGGACGGTTCAGCGTCACGGTCCCGACGCCGTCGGTGACGTCGACGAGGACGTGATCGGTGTCGAGGCCGCTCATGCGCCGACCTCGAACAGACCAGCAGCACCCATGCCGCCACCGACGCACATCGAGATGACGACGTACTGCACGCCGCGCCGACGCCCCTCGATCAGGGCGTGGCCCACGAGTCGGGCGCCGGTCATTCCGTAGGGGTGGCCGACCGAGATCGCGCCACCGTCGACGTTGAATCGCTCAGGATCGATGCCCAGTTCGTCGCGACAGTGCACGGCTTGGGAGGCGAACGCCTCGTTCAGCTCCCACAGGCCGATGTCGTCGACGCCGAGTCCGTGCTGCTTCAGCAGCTTCGGGATGGCCAGCACCGGACCGATTCCCATCTCGTCCGGCTTGCACCCGGCCACGGCCATGCCCCGGTACGTCCCAAGGACGTCGAGGCCTCGCTCGCGAGCCACGGAGGCTTCGACCAGGACCGAGGCAGACGCGCCGTCGGAGAGCTGGGAGGCATTGCCCGCGGTCACGGTGGCCTGCTGGCTCACCTCGCCGTCGGAGAGCACCGATCGCAGGCCCGCGAGACTCTCCAAGGTCGTAGAGGGCCGGTTCCCCTCGTCCCGGTCCAGGGTCACCTGCTGCTCGCTGCGATCACCGGTGGCCTTCTCGATGACGATCTGCCTGGACTCCAGCGGCACGATCTCGGCGTCGAAGCGTCCGGCCGACTGCGCAGCGGCCACGCGCTCCTGCGAGAGCAGGCTGAACGCGTCCTGCCGCTCGCGAGAGACGCCGCAGCGCTCGGCCACGATCTCGGCGGTGTGCAGCATCGGCATGTAGATGTCGGGGTGGTGCTCCATCAACCACGGGTCCTGCGCACGATGGCCGTTCATGTGTTCGTTCTGCGCGAGCGAGATGGACTCGACCCCGCCGCCGATGGTGACGTCCATCCCGTCGTGGACGATCTGCTTCGCCGCAGTGGCGATTGCCATCAGGCCGGACGCGCACTGCCGATCGACCGTCATGCCTGACACCGAGACGGGCAGCCCCGCACGCAGCGCGGCCTGTCGGGCGATGTTGAACCCTGACGTGCCCTGCTGGATGGCTGCGCCGAGGACGATGTCCTCGACCTCAGACCCATCGATGCCCGAGCGCAGCAGCGCGTGCTTCACGGCATGGCCGGCAAGCTCCTGGGCCTGGGTGTCGTTGAAGGCACCCCGGTATGCCTTGCCGATGGGTGTCCTGGCCGTCGAGACGACAACTGCCTCTCTCACGATGAGGAGTCCTTCCGAGTCGGGGAGCGGACTGACCGACACCCATTTTATGAATCCAAGTTCAGGTTCAAGTTACGTGCCAAGTCGACCCAGAGTCAAGAACCCAGACTACTTGAAGTTGATCTCATCTTCGCTTACCGTCCATTCCACACACACTTCCCGCCTCACCCTCTTCTACTCATTCACCCCGACAGGTCGTCAAACCCGTGGTTCGCCCTCAGCCCACCGCACGTCGGTCGCCCCGCCGACCCAGCGTCCTGCTGGTCCCGACCCTGGCCATGACGGTCATGACCACAGCCCTGCTGCAGACGATCGTGGTGCCGATCCTCGCGACGATCGGTGCCGAGCTCGACATCTCCGACACCGCCGTGGGCTGGTCCGTGACCGTCAACCTGCTCGCGGCGGCGGTGCTGACCCCGCTCCTGAGCCGGCTCGGCGATCAGTTCGGACGGCGACGGATGCTCCTTGGGATCATGCTCGTGGTGGCCGCCGGCTCGCTGCTCGCAGCACTGACCACCTCGCTGCTCTTCCTGCTGATTGCTCGGGCTCTGCAGGGGTCGGCCTTCGGGTTGTTTCCGCTCGCGATCGGCGTGCTGCGCGACGCGATGCCCGCGGCCCGGCTCACCGGGTCCATGGCGATGGTCAGTGGAGCGCTCGGTTTCGGCGGAGGGGTCGGGCTCGTCGTCACCGGCCTGCTGACCCGTGACGGAGGCGACTACCACCGCGTGTTCTGGTTCGCCCTCGCCGCCTCGCTCCTCGCCATGGCGATGCTGGGCGTGAGCGTGCCCGCGGACGGCCCGATCCGCCACGGCCGCGTCGACTGGGCTGGCGCCGCCCTCCTGGGTGCTGGCCTCGTGGCGCTGCTGCTCCCGATCTCCCGCGGATCGGAGTGGGGCTGGGGCTCACCACAGACGCTCGGGTGCTTCGCGGCGGCCATCGTGCTGCTTGCCGCCCTCGCTCTCGTCGAGCGCTCCGTCGGCGAGCCGATCGTGGCGCTGGACGTGCTGGCCAATCGCTCGCTCTCGATCACCACTGTCACCGGGGCCTTCATCGGCTTCGCCATGTTCGTCTCCTTCCTGTCCATCTCTGCCTTCGTCCAGTCGCCGGCCGAAGACGGTTTCGGGTTCTCGGCCACCGTCTTGGCCACGAGCTGCGTGTACCTGCTGCCGGCCGCCCTGGTCGGCGTCGTGGCCGCGCCCGTCGGCGGTCGTCTGGTGCGGCGCCTCGGCGCACGACGCGTGCTGGCGCTGTCGTCGTTCATCGGCTCCGCCGGCTTCGCCCAGCTCGCCTGGCTGCACGACGAGCCTTGGCACCTGGTCCTCGGCGGCGTCATCACCAACGGTGCCGTCAGCATGGGTTTCGCCACATTGCCGGCCCTGATCGTCGCTGAGGTGCGACCCGATCAGACGAGCGTCGCCACCGGCGTCAACTCGATCGCCCGATCCTTTGGCAGCGCCTTGGGCAGCGCCTTCGTCGTGACGCTGCTCAGCGTCGGAGGCGACCGGCCGGGCCGTCAGATGTTCATCGTGGTCTTCCTCACCGGCTGCGCCGCCCTGCTCGTCTGCACGATCGTGTCGCTGCTGCTACCCCGCACGCCTGCCGGACGGCACCAGGACCGCACGCCCGAGCAGACCGCAACCGCAGGTGCCGCCGAGTGGGCGTCTGCCCCACAGACCTCCCCTCCCTCACCCCCTGACACGACCACACAGCAGCCCGACCACCACCAGGAGAAGCCCCATGAAAGCCGTGCAGATCACCACTCACGATGGACCCGACGCCCTCGTCCTCAACCAGGTCCCTGACCCGTCCCCCGCACCGGACCAGGTGCTCATCGACGTGCGGGCCGCGGGCGTCTCCTTCCCCGAGGTCCTGCAGTCACGGGGCAAGTACCAGATCAACCCCGACCTGCCGTTCGTCCCCGGATCGGAGGTTGCTGGGATCGTTCTGGAGGCTCCGGCCGACGCAACGGTGCAGCCCGGGGACCGGGTGGCAGCCTTCTCAGGTCTGGGTGGGTTCGCCGAGCGCGCCGTCGCCTCGAGCGACCTCGTGTTCCCGTTGCCGGCCAACCTGTCGTTCGAGGAGGGCGCCGCGGTGCCGCTCAACTACCTGACGGCCCACTTCGGCCTGATGGTCCGTGGCGGCCTGGTGCACGGCGAGACAGTCCTCGTGCAGGGCGCAGCTGGAGGTGTCGGCACCGCATCGATCCAGATGGCGAAGGCCTACGGCGCCGGCCGGGTCATCGCGGTCACGTCGACCGCGGCCAAGGCAGAGGTGGCGCTGGCCGCCGGCGCCGACGACGTCGTGGGAGCCGAGGACTTCAAGGACCGGGTCAAGGAGCTGACCGAGGGTCGCGGAGTCGACCTGGTCGTCGACCCCGTGGGAGGCGATCGGTTCACCGATTCATTGCGGTGTCTTGCCGAGTTCGGTCGGCTGCTCGTCATCGGTTTCACCGGTGGAGAGATCCCGATGGTCAAGGTGAACCGGCTCCTGCTCAACAACGTCACCGTCGTCGGCGTGGGCTGGGGTGCGTCCGTGCTCGGCAAGCCCGGATACGTGGCCGACGAGTGGGCTGAGATCCTGCCCCTGCTCGAGTCCGGCGCACTCACGCCCCCGGTCGGCGCATCGCTGCCCCTGGAACGAGCGGCCGAGGCGCTTCAGCTCATCGACGGACGCGGCGCGACCGGCAAGGTCGTCCTGACCCCCTGAGTGCGTCAGATCCGCTGCGTCGCGGCGGCCTCGGGTCGGACGAGTCGCGCTCGGCGTCCCGGGGCCACCTCGACGAGATCGGGCACCCGTTCGTCGAGACCTTCGGCATCGTCATCGGCGAGTCGTTCACCGGCAGAACGGTGGCCGGCCAGCGGGTCGCCGATCGCGTCCACGAGTCGACGTGTGTAGGGGTGCAGCGGGGTCTCGATCAGCTCTGCGGTCGGGCCCTCCTCGACCACCACGCCTCGGCGCATCACGTACAGGTACTCCGTCATGTGGTAGATCGCCGTGAGGTCGTGCGAGACGACGGCATAGGTCACCGAGCCCTCGTTCGCCCGGTCGACCAGCAGATTGATGATCGTGCCACGGATCGAGATGTCCAGCGCCGTGACCGGTTCGTCCAGGAGGATCACCTCCGGCCGACAGCTGAGTGCGCGCGCAATGGCCACCCGTTGACGCTGCCCGCCGCTCAGCTCGTGCGGAAAGCGGTCGGCGAACTCCATCGGGAGGTCCACCGAGGCCAGCATCGTGCGTGCCAGGTCGACCCGCTGGGTCGACGACAGACCGTTCGCCACCCGGGCTGGCTCGGTGATCACGTCACGGATCCTGTGGCGCGGGTTGAATGATCCGCCCGGGTCCTGGAACACCGCTTGGACTCCTCGGTGGTACGCCGCCAGCCGCTCCCCCGACAGCTCGGCCAACGGCGTGCCCCGATGCGAGATGGTTCCGCTCGTGGTCTCCTGCAGCCGCAGGAGGAGTCGCAGGAGCGTCGACTTGCCGCTGCCGGACTCACCGGCGATGCCGACCGAGCGGCCCTGCTCGATCCGCACGTCAACTCCGTCCACGGCTCGGACCGGACTACGCCGCCCGAAGTACCGGTGCACGTCCACGGCCTCCAGCAGCGGCTGTGGGGTCACCACATCGGATTCCAGCACCAGTACGTCCTCTCGTCCTCATCGCTCTTCCCTTCCGGGAAGGCGTCCGTGCAGCTCGGGGTCGCATGCGCGCAGCGGTCCCGGAACGGGCAGCCCTCCGCGTGCGGCGTGAAGTCACCGGGGATCGTGGCGAGCGGAAGCCCACGACGCTCCGGGTCGAGCGTTGGGGTGGACTCCAGCAGTGCTGCCGTGTACGGAACGCGAGGTCGGGACAGCACCGCATCCACCGGGCCGCTCTCCAGCACACGCCCGCCGTACATGACGATCACCGTGTCGGCGACCGCCCGCACCACCGAGACGTCGTGACTGACCAGGACCAGTCCGCTGCCGGCATTGCGCGTCTCGTCCAGCAAGAGCCGCAACATCCTGCCCTGCAGCGACACGTCGAGCGCCGTCGTGGGCTCGTCGGCGAGCACCACTCGTGGGCCGCCCGCGAAGGCGATCGCGGCACACACCCGCTGTCGCATACCGCCACTGAGCTGGTGCGGAAACGCTCGCATGATCGCCGGCGGGTCAGAGAAGCCCAAGGCCTCCAGCCGCTGCTCGGCCCAGGCTCGGGCCGTGCGACGGTCTGCCCCGCCATGCATCCGGCGGGCCTCGGCCATCTGGAAGCCGATGGATCGGACCGGATCCAGCGCGGCGAGCGAGTCCTGGAAGATGATGCCGAGCTCAGCGCCCCGCACCCCCTGCCAGTCACGAGCCGTGAGTGACATCAGGTCCACTCCATCGAGGCGCGCGCTGCCACCGGAGACCTCCAGGCCTCGACTCAGCAAGCCGATGAGCGAGAGACAGGCGCTGGACTTGCCGCTGCCGGACTCACCGACGATCGCGACCACCTCGCCCGGATGCACCTCGAAGGACATGCCGTCGACGACGTTGCGCCCCGTCTCGGTGGCCTGGACGGTGAGATCGGTGACCTCGAGCAATGGAGTCATCACACACCCACCTGAACGCTGGGCCCACGAGAACCGCCCGATGCCGACCGCGGATCGAGACGGTCGCGCAGGGCATCTCCCAAGATGCTCACCGACAGGACCACCGCAGTGATGACCAGCCCTGGCAGCACGACGAGCCACCACTGGTTGAGGTACTGCGTGCCGCTGGCCAGCATGTTGCCCCAGTCGGCCAGTGGCGCCTGGACACCGACGCCGAGGAAGGACATCGCTGCGGAGAAGATGACCGCGACACCGAGGTTGATGGTGCCGATCACGATCATCACGGTTCCGACGTTCGGCGCGACGTGACGCGTCAACACCTGCATCCGACTGAGTCCAGCCACCCGCGCGAGCAGCACGTAGTCCGACGTGGCGACCCGCATCGTGTCGGCGCGGACGACGCGAGCCACCTGGGGCCACGTCACCAGGGAGATCGCGATGAGCGCGCTCTTGATGCCCGGCGAGAGGATCGCGGCGAGCAGGACGGCCAGCGCGATCGGCGGAAATGACAGCTGCAGATCGGCCAGTCGCATCACGGCCGCCCCGGCGAACCCACCGAAGTATCCGGCAAACAGCCCGGCGAGCGAGCCGACGACCAGCGCGATGGCGCTGCTGAGGAAGGCGATGAACATGATCGGTCGACCGCCGTGCACGAGCCGCGACAGCACGTCACGGCCCAGCTCGTCAGTACCCATCAGGTGTCCGCCGGTGAAGGGAGGGAGCAGGGCGGCTCCCAGATCCTGCGTCCCGGGGTCGTAGGGCGCGAAGACCGGTGCGGCGATGGCGAGCACCGCCGCCGTGCCCAGCACCGCGACCGCCAGCACCGTCGGTACCGAGTGCGTGCGTCTGGTGAAGATGCTCATGCGGCCTGCCTCAGTCGGGGGTCGACGAACTGGTAGAGAAGATCGACCGCTGTGTTGATGCCCACGTAGGCCAGCGCGAAGACGATGGTGATGCCCTGCACGAGCGGGAAGTCCCGTTGGCGCACGGCCTCGATGAGCGTCTGTCCGATACCGGGCCAGGAGAAGATCACCTCGACGACGATGGCGCTGCTCAACAGGTTCGCCATCGCCAGTCCGGCCATGGTCAGGACGGGCAGCAAGGTGTTGGGAAGGACGTGCGACCGCGCGACGCGGAGCTCACCCGATCCCTTGGCCCGGGCCAGCTTGACCTGTTCCTGCGACAGCACCTCGAGCGCAGCTCCCCGGGTCACCCGGAACAAGATGGCGCCCTGCAAGCCGGCCAGCGCGAGTGCGGGCAAGATGTAGGAGGCCACACCGGACCGGCCGCTGGCCGGGAAGATCGGGATCTGCACGGCGAACAACAAGATCAGCACCGGTCCCATCCAGAACGTCGGGACCGCGTTGCCGAGCATGCTGGCCGAGACCAGAACCCGGTCCACGGGACGCTCCTGGCGAAAGGCCGCGAGCAGACCGGCCGGGACACCGATCCCCAGCGCGAGGACCAGTGCCACGGCGGCCAGCGAGACCGTCGCTCCGATCCGCTCGCCGATGATGGCGACCACCTCATCGTTCAACCAGTACGAGGTCCCCAGATCTCCATGCGCCAGGTCCGACAGGTACGAGCCGTACTGCGCCAGCAACGAGCGGTCCAGCCCGAGGCCGCTGCGCAGGGACTCGACCTGGTCCGGCGTCGAACCCGGCGGAGCAAGGAGCTGCGCCGGGTCCGACGTCATCCTGCTGAGGAAGAAGACCAGGGTCACCGCGCCAAAGGCTGCCGCGAGACCGTAGACAATCCGCAGGGCGGACTGACTCAGCCGCACGGAGCCACCTGGCTGAGCAGCGGGATGGAGCGACCGAGGTTGGGTTCCCAGCACACGGACTTGTCCATCGCGAACGCGGACTTCGCCTGATACAGCTGGATTCCCATCGACTTGTCCTGCACGTACTGCGTCGCTGCCACGTAGCCCTGGGTGAATGCCTCGTCCGTCGGCGCCCTTCCTGCTTCGGCGACCAGACGATCGAAGCCCTCGTCACACTGGTTGCTGTTGTCCCCGTTGCACCCGTAGAAGCTCTGGATCCGGACCAGCGGATTCCACGTGAAGTCATCGGGGAACGACGACAGGTAGGTCTGCGCCGGACCGTTCTTCTCCCGGTCGATCCACTCCTCGTACGAGATGAGCTGCAGATCGGTCTTGATACCGACGGCATCCCAGTACCCGGCCACGGCCTGCCCGACCTGCTCGGAGTTGACGATGCGCCCGTTCTTCGGCACGTAGAGCTTGACCGTCGCACCTTCGGCGCCAGCCTCCTTGATCAGGCGAGACGCCTCGTCCGGGTCGTAGGGGGTCGCGCTGACGTCGTCGAAACCGGCGTTCTGCGCACCCACGCCCGCGTACTCGCCACCGAGCCCCGCCAGGGCGGTCTCGATGATCGGGCCTCGGTCGATCGCCAGGTCCAGAGCGCGACGCACGTTCTGGTCGGCCACGACGCCGGCCTCGCCCTTGGTCAGGAGATCGAAGGTGATGCCCAACGCTCCGCCGTCGATCGTCGAGCTCACGGTGAACTGGTCCTCGAGCTGGCCCACGTTCTGCGGCGGCACGGGAGCGATGAAGTCGACCTGCCCGCTGCGCAGCGCAGAGACCCTGCCGTTGGCATCAGGGATGATCTTGACCTCGATGTTCTGGTAACCCGCCGCATCGCCCCAGTAGTCGTCGTAGCGCTTCATCGTCCAGCCCTCGCCCTTGCGCCTCTCGACGAGCTGGACGGGACCGGTACCGATCTCCTGATCATCCAGGTAGCCGGCGGGCTGGTCGCCGATCTCGCTCGGGACGATGAACGTGAGACCCGCACCGGACAGGAACTGCGGATTGGGCTCGGTGAAGGTCACCACGACCGTGAGGTCGTCGGGGGTCTCCACGGACTTCATTGCACCCAGCAAGAACGCGTAGGGCATCACCTCGGGGTCGGCGAAGCGCTCGATGCTGAACTTCACGTCTTCGGAGGTCATGGCCGAGCCGTCGTGGAACGTCACCCCGTCGCGCAGGTTGAAGGTGTAGACCAAGCCGTCGTCAGAGACCTCGTACCCCTCAGCCAGGCTCGGGACGAGCTCCCCCTTCTTGTCGCGGGTCAGCAGCGTCTCGTACCACTGGCGGTGGGCGTAGAAGTTGACGCCAGCCTTGAAGTCGTAGGGGTTGATCGTCAAGGGATCACCACCGAGGGCCACGGTGAGGGAGTCGGCGTCGGCGCTGGATCCTGACTCGCCGCCGCAGGCTGCGAGCACCAGTGCCGTGGCGCACAGCCCGACACCCAACCTCGTCGTCGCGTTCCTGAGAAGTCCGTTCATCATTGCCATCCTTTTCGCACGTCACCTGGGCGTCGGCGCCCGTCGGGGTAGTCGGTCACATGTGTGCTGGGTCACGTCGACGCTAATGTGAAACCGGACTCAATGTCAACTGTTTTCGACGCACAAAACCCTGCCATTGCAGGTCTCTTGCGCAGGGGTCCCCGACCGGCGGAGCCTCGCGATCGGCGAGGCGCCGCTGGTCTGCCCGCTGTTTCGAACAGGCTTCGGGGCGGGTCAGCCGACTCCCGAACCTGCGGCCATATCAACCAGAGCGCTCTTGAGCACCTTGCCGGTGGGCGCCAGCGGCATCGCGTCGACGATGCGCACGAGCGGAACCTTGTAGGTGGCCATGTTCGTGCGACACCACGTCCGAATCTGCTCAGCGTCCACCGAGCCGACCGCGCTCGGTTTCAGCTCGACGAAGGCCAGAGGCCGCTCGCCCTTGGCGTCATCAGCAATTCCCACGACGCCCGACGCAGCGATGTCGGGGTGACGACTCAGCGCGAACTCCAGCTCGGAGGGGAAGACGCTCATGCCGTTGACCTTGAGCATCTCCTTGCGGCGACCGAGGTAGTGCAGGCAGCCGCGCTCGTCGATCATTCCGCTGTCCCCGGTCTGCAGCCAGCCGTCGATGATGGTCGTCGCGGTCGCTTCCGGTCGGCCGTAGTATCCCTTCATCATGCTCGCCGAACGCACGACGATCTGACCCTCGCCGCCCAGCGGCACCAGGTCGCCGGTGTCGAAGTCGACGACGGCGAACTGCGTGCCCGGAACCGGCAGGCCGGTGAAACCCGGTCGACCGGTCAGATCCAGTCCACCCACCTCGAGTCCACGGGTGAAGGTGTCCAACGTGTGATCCTCGGTCATGCCGTACGAGCTCTCGCGCAGGACGCTCGGAGAACCGGACTCGCGTGCCCACCGGTCACGGATCTCCTCGGACAGCTTGGTCACGAACGACATGGTCACGGCAGTCTCGACGCTCGACAGGTCCTTGCCGTCGCGCGCAGCGACGTCCATGAGCTCCAAGAAGTTGTCCACGGTGCCGAGCAGCACGGTGATGCGATGACGCTCGACGGCCTGGACCGCTTCGACGGCGTCCCACCGGTACTGCAGGACGCACGTCCCACCCGACATCAGCGGCAGCAGGAAGCCGTCCTCGCCGGCGATCCAGAACACGGGGATGTACACCAGAGTCACGGCGTCCGGTCCCATCGCGAAGTTCTGGACCCCGCCGGTCACCCCGGTGTAGACCATGTCGCGCTGCGAGTGTTCGCAACCCTTCGGCATACCGGTGGTGCCGCCGGTGTAGTTCAGCGCTGCGAGCGCGTCCGGCTGGGCCGGGTCGGTGGGCACCTCGAGGCTGTCGTCGGCCACGACGTCCACATAGCGATCGGCCCCACCCAGCGGCGGAGCATCGACCGGCACGCCGTCGGGCACCGGGGCTCCGACGACGAGAGCGTCCGCCATGTTCGTGGCGACGACTCCCTCGATGCTGCTCGTGGCCTTGACGGCGAGGAATTCCTCGGCGAGGTCGTCGACGATGAACATCCAGCGAGCGCCGGAGTCCTGCAGCTCGTACTCGATCTCGAGCCGACGGAACATCGGGTTGACCGGGACGTGCACGCACCCCGCCTTCAAGATGCCGAGGAACACCACGATGAACTGCGGACAGTTCGGCATCATGACCGCCGCACGATCCCCGGCCTTGGCTCCACGATCGACCAGGTAGGCCGCGACGCGGTCACTGAGCCGGTCGAGCTCGGCGTACGTGACGATCGAGCCGTGAAAGGCGAGGGCAGGGTGGTCGGGACGTTGCCGGGCCCATTCCCGGACGTAGCCGGTGACGGTCGATTCCTCCAGTGGAGCAACGACGTCAGTGGGCACCTCCTTCGGCCAGTGAGCTACCTGCAGCCTGGACAACTCTTCCAGATAGCCGTCGATCTCGGACGTGAACTTTGTTGAGGACACGGTGACGATTCCTTCCCTTACCAGGTGTCGATGTGGGGCCTGCGGGTGCCGACAGACTGCGGCTCACGCAGGAGCGTGGTGATCCAACGCCGCGAGTGCGAGGGATCGATGACGTCGTCGATCTCGAACTGCTCAGCGACGTTCATCGCCGATCCGGTGGCGTACATCGCCTGCACGGCGTCGTCGAAGAAGGTCTGGCGCTCGGCGGGATCCTCGATCGCTTCCATCTCCCGACGCATCGCGAGGCGCACCGCCCCCTCCAGACCCATGGGACCGAGCTCGCCGGTCGGCCAGGCCACGGTGAACAACGGAGCCTTGAATCCTCCGCCGGCCATGGCCTGGGACCCGAGGCCGTAGGCCTTGCGCAGCACGATCGTGCCGAATGGCACGTCGATGTTCGCGCCGGTGACGAACATGCGCCCGAAGTGACGCACGGTAGCGGTCGTCTCAGCGTCCGGACCGACCATGAAGCCGGGTGTGTCGCACAAGAACAACAGCGGCAATCCGAATGCGTCGCACAGCTGCATGAAGCGCGACGCCTTGTCGGCGGCCGGTGTGTCGATCGCGCCGCCCAGGTGCTGGGGATTGTTCGCCACGATGCCCACGGCCTTGCCCTCGACCCTCGCCAGAACTGTGACCATGCCGTGGCCGAAGCCGGCGCGCAGTTCCAGGACCGAGTCGACGTCACAGAGGGCATGGATGGCATCACGCACCTCGTAGACCTGCTTGCGGTTCTCCGGAACGACATGACGGGCCAGTCGACTGTCCGGGGCCGTCCAATCCTGCACACCCTCGGTGAAGTAGGACAGGTAACGCCGGGCGACCTCGACGGCCTCGGCATCGTCACGCACGCGGATGTCGACGACTCCGTTGGCGTCCTGCACACCGATGGGGCCGATGTCCTCGGGCGAGAACTGGCCCAGGCCACCGCCTTCGACCATCACCGGCCCGCCCATGCCGATGTTGGAGTCCTCGGTCGCGATGATGACGTCGCAGGTGCCGAGCAGCGCTGCATTGCCGGCGAAGCAGCGACCACCGGTGATACCGACGAGCGGGACCGCTCCGCTGAGTCGGGCCAGCGTCGTGAAGGTGGTGACGTCCAGGCCGGAGGCAATGGCGTAGTCGGTGTCCCCGGGCCTGCCACCACCCCCCTCAGCGAAGAGGACCACCGGCATGCCCTGTCGGCCGGCGATGTCGAACAGCCGGTCCTTCTTGCGATGGTTGTGGAATCCCTGGGTGCCGGCCAGCACCGTGTAGTCGTAGGACGCGACCACGCACGGCCGCCCGTCGACGTCGCCGATGCCGCCGACCATGCCATCGGCCGGCGTGCGCGCCACCAGCTCCTCGTGCGTGCGACGCTGCCGCTGGGCGGCGATCGACAGACCGCCGTACTCGACGAAGGTCTCGTCGTCGACCAGGTCGGCGACGTTCTCGCGAGCGGTTCGCCGCCCGATCCGGTGCCGCCGTTCGACGGCCTCCGGTCGATTCTCGTCCAGAGTCCCCGCATGCCGCTCCAGCACGGACTCCAGGTCGGGGCGCACGGCGTCGAGGTCGCGCTCGGCCGTCTCGACCTGGGCCTGCCCGACCGTTGCCCCCTCGAGCAGCATGATCGCGCTGCCCGACTCGAGCACCTCACCCGCCGACGCGATGAGCTCCCGCACGATGCCGCTCTCGGGGGCGACCACCGAGTGCTCCATCTTCATCGCCTCGAGCACGGCGACCTGCTGCCCCGCGTGCACCTCGTCACCGACCGCAACGGCCATCGAGATCACGACGCTGCTCATGGCGGCGCGCACCGCGATGGTGTCCTCGCCGAATGCCTGCGGGGCGAACGTCTGGGGTGCGGAGGCCGGGCTCGACACAGCACCGACGCCCACCGTCGCCGGTCGGGCAGTCGCGATGTCTCGCGCCTGGCCCAACAGCTCCGAACGGTTCTCGTCCACGAACACCGTCGTGAACCGGTTGGCCAGCACGTCCGCGTGGCCGCAGATGGCGGTCAGGAAGTCGATGTTGGTGTCGACCCCGTCGATGATGACCTCTCCCAGGGCGCGATCCAGGACCTTCAGGGCCGTGGCGAGATCTGCTCGCGGAACGTGCACCACGATCTTGGCCAGAAGGGAATCGAACCGTGGGTCGGGCCTCGTCCCGACTCCCACTGCGTGATCGGTCCGCACGCCCGGGCCACCCGGGAGCTCGAGCCGCGAGATCTGTCCGCCCGAGGGGTGTGGCTGCCCGTCCTCGCCCATGGTCTCGGCCAGGACACGCGCCTCGATCGCCACAGCGTCCGGCTCGGCCTCCGGATCCACGTCGGGGAGCTCGAGCATGTCCACGGTGGCGCCCGCCGCGATCTCGATCTGGGTTCGCACCAGGTCGACGCCCCACACGGCTTCGGTGACCGGATGCTCGACCTGCAGCCGTGGATTGGTCTCCAGGAAGGCGATGGTGTCGGTCTCGCCGGATGGTCCGGGTCCGACGAGGAACTCGAAGGTTCCGATCCCCCGGTAGGAGACTGCTGCTGCCATGTCGGAGGCGTACTCGTACAGCCGACGACGCAGCGGTCCCGAGAGACCGGGAGCGGGAGCGATCTCGATCAGCTTCTGGTGGCGCCTCTGCAGGCTGCAGTCCCGTTCGCCGAGAACGCGCACGCCACCGACTCCGTCCCCGACGATCTGCACCTCGATGTGCCGGGCCCCGACCATCATGGCCTCGACGTAGATCCGACCGTCACCGAACGAGGCCTGCGCCTCGGACCGACACCGTTCGAACGCCTCCTCGAGCCCGCCCGGATCCAGGACCGCCCGAGTACCGCGGCCTCCACCGCCGGCGAGCGCCTTGACCATGACCCCCCAACCCGATGGCAAACCGCGCCACAGCTGCATAGCCTCCTCGATCGACACCTCGGCCGACGTGCCGGGAAGGACCGGCACGCCACACGACGCCGCCAGCTCCCGGGCACGTGTCTTGTCACCGAAGATCTCCAAGGTATCGACCTCCGGCCCCACGAAGATCACGCCCGCCGCACGGCACTGACGAGCCAGCTCGGCGCTCTCGCTCAAGAATCCGTAACCGGGGTGCAGCGCATCGCACTCGGTCTCGACGGCGATCTTGACGATCTCCTCGATGTCGAGGAAAGCAGCCACACCGGTCCCGCTCAGCTCTCGCACGACGTCGGCGTGCCGCCCGTGCAGCGTGCCACCGTCGCCAGCCGCAGAGATCGCCACGGTCTCGACACCGAGCATCGAGGCCGAACGAGCGATCCGAGCGGCAATCTCACCGCGATTGGCGATCAACATTCGACGCAGGTGCCGCGGCTGAGGGACGGACTCGTTCATGTTCAAACTCCTGGTCACTGGCGGGGCGAGCATTCGACTGCACTGGCGGACCACGATCTCCGACACTGGCAACGTAATCGAATCCGGGTTCAGATTCAATTGTTTGACGTTCCGGATCTGCCCACGGCAGCCGACGGACCGATGGCACGACACGAAGAAGCACCGGGCCACCACGGCCCCCGCGCCGCCAGCGCTAGCGCTTCTTGGAAACCCCGATGACCCCACAGGTCTGGGACTGCCAGGCGAGCGCCGCGTGCTCGGCCACGGTGGCATCGAGTGCGGTCGTGTGCTCGTCCAGAAGGGCGACCGTCCGTCGCGTCACGAGGTCGACATGAGCGGTGGCGCACTCCATGGTGCTCGCGACCTCGCGCGTGCGTCGATTGAGGACGTAGCTCATCGCGTGGACCACCTTGGCCGACCGGCCCAGGACACGGACGTGCGCGGTGATCTGATCGCCCTGGAGCACCTCTCGGTGGTACTCGAGATGGTGCTCGAGATCGAAGAAGCTCCGTCGGCGTGTGTCCACGAAGGCCTGATCGAATCCCAGACCCGAGAACAGCGCCTCGACAGCCGTGTCGTGCACCCCGAGGTAGTGACGCACGTTCATGTGCCCGTTCACGTCGGTCCAGTCGTCCGGGACGGTGACCCGGTGCGAGACAGGGAGCTGTTCGACATCCTTGAAGTGTGGTGTCATCTGTTCCACCTTCGGCTTGGCAACGAAAGATCGGTCACGTGGTCTGGCATCGACCTACTTCGGCAGGCCCAGGACCCGCTCACCGATGATGTTGCGCTGGACCTCGGACGAACCTGCGTAGATCGTCGAGGCGAAGGCGTTCAGCCAGGTGCCGGCCCAGGATCCACTGTCGTTGGGAGCGCCCGCGAAGTCGGGACCGTCGGCGTTGTGCGGGCGGTGCGCACTCGGCGCGACAGCGGCGTCACCGAGCACGTCGATCGCCAGATCGGCGATCTTCTGCCAGTGCTCGGACCAGTAGAGCTTGAGGATGGCCGCGTCCGGTCCTGGGGCAGATCCTCGCAGGAACGAGGTCAACGACCGCGTCGAGAGCAGGCGCAGCACCCGCAGCCGCAGGTAGGCGTCGGCGAGTCGCTGCCGCACCGACGGGTCGTCGGCGCGTCCGGACTCTCGCACGAGGTCGACCAGTCGCTCGAAGTCGTGCTCGAACCGCAGGGACATGGCGGTGGCGTTCTCGCCACGCTCGAACCCGAGCAGCGCCATCGCGACCCCCCAACCGCCGTCGATCTCGCCCACCACGTTCTCGAGGGGGGTGCGAGCGCCGTCGAGGAAGACCTCGTTGAACTCCGCGCCGCCGTTGATCTGGCGGATCGGCCGGACGTCGACGCCGGGCTGGTCCAGCGGCAGCAGGAGCATCGTCAGACCCCGGTGACGTTCCGCGCCGGGATCGGTCCGCACCAGGATGAACATCCAGCTGGCCAGGTGTCCGGCCGACGTCCAGATCTTCTGCCCGTCGATGACCCACTCGTCGCCGTCACGGCGGGCTCGCGTCCGGATGCCCGCCAGGTCGGACCCTGCCCCCGGCTCGGAGAAGCCTTGGCACCACAGGTCCTCGCCGGAGCGGATGCGGGGCAGGAACCGCTGCTTCTGCTCTGGCGTACCGAACGCCAGCAGCGTGTTCGCCAGCATCTGGAAGCCGAAGGCGTCGTTGTCGCTGAGCATCGGCGGGAGGCCCGCCAGCGTGAACTCCTCGTGGATGATGGCCTGCTCCAGGCCCGAGAGTCCGGCACCACCGAACTCGGCCGGCCAGTGCAGTGCCAGCAGGCGGTGCTCGATCAAGAAGGCGCGCCACTCGACGAGGAAGTTGGCACGCTCGTCGGCGGACAGGGCGCCGAATCCTTTCCAGTCGGCCGGAAGCTCGGCGTCGAGCAGGGCCCGGAGGTGTCGGCGGTACTCGGTCGCGTCCGTGCTGTCCCTGAGATCCACGTCAGGCCCCTTCGGCTCGGGCCAGCAAACTGCCGGCGAGGTCGTCGAGGTCTCCGCGCGGGTCTCCGAGCAGCAGTGCGGAGCCCTTGGCGCGGCGCGCCAGCAGGTGGGCGTCGTGCTCCCAGGTGAAGCCGATACCGCCATGCACCTGGATGCACGCGGCGGTGGCGCTGCGAGCTCCCTCGGAGCAGACGGCACGCGCCACCACGGCGGCTTCCTCCACCTGACCCGGGTCACCCTCGACGGACCACGCCGCGTAGAAGGCCGTGGACCACGCGGACTCAGTCGAGACGAACATGTCGGCGCACCGGTGCTTGATGGCCTGGTAGCTCCCGATCGGTCGACCGAACTGCTCGCGAGTCCTGGCATACGCGGTACTCATGTCCAGGGCTGCTCGCGCGACACCCGCCTGCTCTGCGGCCAGCAGGATCGCGGCGGTGCGGCGAACCTCGGCGCGGGTGTCCATCGAGGCGACGACAGTCGCCGTTGCCTGGATCAGGTGCAGGTCGACCACGGCACGGGTCAGATCCAAGCCGTCCAGTCGCTCACGCCGCGTCGTGCCTTCCTCGAGGTGGACCAGCACGAGGGCGGGCGAGCCGTCGACCTCGGCGGTGATCAGCACCGCATCGGCAACATGACCTTCCAGCACCAGTCCGATCTCACCGGTGACGACCTTCTGGGTGCTGGTTCCCTCGACCGTGACCTGGACGCGGTCCGGGGATGTCGCGCACGTCAGGATCGTGTCGCCCTCGGCCGACTGCCGCACGACCTCACGGGTTGTGTCGTCGGCAGCATGCCGGGCCAGCAGCGTGGCGGCAAGGACGGTCGACAGGTACGGCACGGGGGTCAGGTGGTAGCCCAGCTGTTCCTGGACGACAGCGACCTCCACCAGGCTGGCTCCGGCTCCGCCCAGGTCCTCGGGCAGGGCTAGTCCGACCAGGCCGTACTCCTGGGCGAGAATCCGCCACAGGTCGGCAGCGACACCGTCACCTTCGAGGCACACCTCACGCACCCGGGCGAGCGAGGACTCCTTGTCCAGCATGGCTTGCACGCTGCGTCGCAGCGCCTCTTGCTCGGCCGACAGCGCGAAATCCATCGAGACTCCTCAGATTCGAGTGACACATATGATTCTGAACTCGATTTCAACTGTAGCGGTAGACCCAACCATCCTGTCAACAGGCACCTGAGGCCAGATTCAGTTATGCTCGACCCATGAGCCAGCCTGTCGGTGTCGATCCAGCGCAAGATCCACCGCTCGTGACCGAGCAGGACCGCGGTGGCGACCTGCCGACGACGGCACGCGGCGTGCGAACTCGCGGAGCCCTCGTGGCCGCCGCTCGGGTGATCTTCGAGCGCGACGGCTACCTCGAGTCCCGCCTCACCGACATCACGGCGGAGGCCCAGTGCTCGACCGGGTCGTTCTACACCTACTTCTCCAGCAAGGAGGAGATCCTGACCGCAGTGCTCGAGGCGGCACAGGACGACATGTTGCATCCCGGGATCAAGCGGGTCCTGCCTGATGATGCCGACCCGATCGCGGTCATCGAGGCCAGCCACCGCAGCTACTTCGAGGCGTACCTGCGCAACGCGCGCCTCATGGTCGTCTTCGAGCAGGTCGCCCTCATCAACCCCCACTTTCGGGCGATGAAGGGCCGGCGCGGCGAATCGTTCCGGGAACGCAACGCACGCAGCATCGCCGACCTCCAGGACCGCGGGCTCGCCGACCCCACCCTCGATCCCTACCGCACCGCGCTGGCGCTCAACGGCATGGTCGGGCGCCTCGCGTGGCACGCCTTCGGACTGGAGCTGGAGAGGAACCTGACGGTCGACGACCTCGTCGAGACTGCCACGCAGCTGTGGGCCAACGCGCTGAAGCTCGAGCGTTCGGCCCCAGCGCAGAGCTGACGGCTCCAGGCTTAGTGGTCCCACCGCACAAGCGGTCCGCCCGGTTCAGGAGGCGGCGAGGCCACCATCGACGATGAGCGTCTCGCCGGTCACGAAGTTCGACGCCGACGAGGCGAGGAAGACCACCGCGCCGACCAGATCCTCTGGTCGTCCCCACCGCCCCATGGGCGTGCGTCGCGCGATGAGATCCCCGGCGCCATCGCGGATCGATGCGGTCATCTGGGTGCTGATGAATCCCGGGGCGACCGCATTGACCTGGACTCCCCGCCGCGCCCACTCCAGGGCGATGGAACGCGTCAGTCCGATCAGGCCGTGCTTGGCCGCCACGTAGGCGGCGTTGTTACGAACCGCCCGCGTCCCCAGGACCGACGCAATGTTGACGACCTTGCCCCCGCCGTCGGCGGCCAGGCTGGGGCCGGCGTCACGGCACAGCTGGAACACGGCCTGCAGGTCGACGGCCTGCACCCGGGCCCACTCCTCGAGCGACGTCTCCTCGACCGGGGCGTGGTGGTCCACTCCGGCGTTGTTGACCAAGATGTCCAGACCGCCGAGCGTCTCGAGGGCTTCGGCGAGGCCGCGAGCGAGCGAGGCGGAATCGGCGAGGTCGGCCTCGATGGCGAAGACCCCCGGGCCACCGATCTGGGTCACCTCGCGCAGTGCGTTGGCACTGCGCGCCAGAACGGCCACCCGTGCACCGCGCTCGGCGAGGGCCAGCGCGACGGCGCGGCCGATGCCACGCGATGCTCCGGTGACCAGGGCGCGACGGCCTGACAGGTCGAACAAGAGGTCGGTCACACGATCTCCTTCTTGAGCAGCTTGCCGGTCGCTGTCCGGGGGATCGACGAACGAATCTCGACTCGGCGGGGACACTTGTAGCCGGCCAGCCGGCCCCGGGCGAAGGCGATGATCGCGGTGCTCAGCTCGGTGGGGTCGGCGGCCGGGTCGATCGGCTCGACGTAGGCGACGACCTCCTGGCCCAGATCGGCGTGCTCGCGTCCGATGACGGCGACGTCGCGGACGCCCGAATGTTCCACCAGCACGTTCTCCACCTCGACCGGATAGACGTTCTCGCCGCCGGTGATGATCATGAATGCCGCGCGATCGGTCAGGTACAGGTAGCCCTGCTCGTCGACGTAGCCCAGGTCGCCGACGGTGCACCAGCCCTGCGATGACCGCGAGGCAGCCGTCTTCTCGGGATCGCCGTGGTACTCGAACGGCTGCTCGGTCTCCCAGAAGACCTGCCCGACTGTGCCGGCGGGGACGGGGCGCTCGAGAGGGTCGAGGATGTGGATCACCCCGAAGATCGGCCGACCCACCGAGCCGCGGCGCTCCGGCCACTCCTGCGGCGTGATCATCGTCAGACCGGGCCGTTCGGTGGCGCCCCAGCAGTCGTAGACCACCGGTCCGAGCCAGCGCAGGATCAGCTCCTTGACCGACGGCGGGCAAGGCGCTCCGCCGTGCCCGACGAATCGCAGCGAGTCGAGGCGATAGGCGTCGCGGGTGCCAGCAGGTAGCTCGAGCAGGCGGCCCATGATCGTCGGGACCAGCATCGTGTGGGTCGCCCGGTGCCGCTGGACCACCTCGAGGAAGGCCTCAGCAGCAAAACGTTCCATGACGACGACCGTTCCGCCGACGCGCTGGACCATCAGGGCCGAGGCGAGAGCGGCGATGTGGAACAGCGGCGTGGCCGCGACGAAGACCGTGTCCTGGTCGATGCCGTAGTGCTGGCGCAGCGAGTCCATCGTGGCGTCGTTCGTGCCGAACGGCGCACCCACGGGCCCGGGGACCACACCCTTGGGTCGGCCGGTGGTGCCGGAGGAGTAGAGCATCTCGACCCCCTCACACTCGTCGTCGAGCGGGCTGTCGGCGACCTGGGTCCCGAGATCCTCCATGCTCCGGAACGGGCCGACACGCCCGTCGACGCTGATGAGCAGCAGCTCGCCGGACACGTCGACCAGCGACTGCTCGGCCAGCTCGGCGAAGCGCTTGCTGACCACCAGAGCTTGCGCGCCACTGTCCTGCAAGACGTGGCTCACCTCGGTCGGTGTCCAGCGCGTGTTGACGGGCGTCCAGTACAGACCGCTGCGCTGGGCTGCCCAGCACACCGTCAAGGTCATCTCGTGATTGCCGGTGAGGATGGCCACGTGGTCGCCGACGCGCAGACCGCCATCGCGGAACACACGGGCCAACTGACGGGAGCGCCGGTCCAGCTCGCCGTAGGTAATTTTGGCGCCGCTGGCCGACATCACCTGGGCAATGCGATCGGGATCCACCGCGGCGACGTGCGCGGGGCTGCGTCCGGGCCCCGGTGTCATCGGCCCTCGAAGTGTGGCGAGCGCCGGGACATGAAGGACTCCAGCCCCTCGGCGAAGTCCTGGCTGTCGTTGGTGATGGTCACGGCCAGCTCGGCCTGCGCCAGCGCCTGCTCCACGGTCGACTCCTGCGCCTGGACCATGAGGCGCTTGGCAAGCCGTGTGGCCAACGGTGCACGCTGGGCGAGACGACCGGCGAGCTCGAGGGAAGCCGCCTCCAGCTCGTCGTGCGGAACGACTTCGCTGATGATTCCGAGATCGAGCGCCTGCTGGGCGTCGTAGGACTCGGCGAGCAGCGTCATCCGCAGCGCACGCTCCAGACCCATGACGCGCGGGAAGAGCCAGGCGCCGCCCTCGTCGGGCAGGAGGCCGACGGTCCCCGACGGATCGCCGAACGTGGCCCGGTCACTGGCGATGCGGATGTCGCACAGCAGGGCGAGCACGAGGCCGCCGGCGACGGCCGGCCCATTGATCGCGCCGACCACCGGCTTGTCGAGCAGCCGCAGCAACCGGGTCAGCGGGTGGAAACCCTCCCGCATCACCGTCGCATGCCCGAGCACCCGTTCGTGAGCCATGTCGATCTCCACCGAGCTGCGCACGTCACCACCGGAGCAGAATCCGCGCCCCTCCCCGGTAATGACCAGCACCCGCAGCGAGTCGTCACGAGCGAAGGCAGTGATCGCCCTCACCAGCTCCTCGGCCATCTCGGAGGTGTAGGCATTCATCCGGTCCGGTCGACGCAGGGTGATCCGGGCTACGTGCTCCTGGACGACCTCGGTCTCGATATCGGTGTATGCAGGTGCAGAGTGGTTTTCCACGACGTGTCTCCTCCTGGGGCGCCTGGGCGCTGGTCTGTTCTGGTCCGGGGACAGGCGTGGGGCCCACCGAGCGGCAGGCCCCACGACTGACTCACTTCAGGGTTTCTTCGGCATCCTTCTGGGCCTGTGCCAGTCCTTCCTCGACCGACACCTCATCGGCGAAGATGCGCTCCATCTGATCGAGGATCGCCTCGCGGAATCGCTGGAACTCCGCGCCCACACCGGGGGGCGTGAAGTCGAGACCGGAGTTCTCGGCCTCCCAGCCACGCAGCCACGGGTTGTTCTCGAAGGTCGCCTCGCTGAACTCCAGGTCCGAGGACACGAGCGAGCCGGCCAGATTGTCGACCATCTCCTGCTGGACATCGTCACTGAGCATGTAGTTCAAGAACTCCACAGCACCCTTCTTCTCCTCGTCCGACGCGCTGGCGTTGACGAAGACCGGGTTGTTGGACGACACGTAGGAGTTGTCGGGGAACGGCTCCTTGCGGACCTCGATGCTCTTGGCCAGGTCCTCGGACTGTGCGGCGAAGATTCCTGCAAAGGCGAGCGACTCGAACAGGATCGGGATCTTGCCTTCCCAGAACAGTCGGCGGTAGGTCGGAGCGTCCGTGCCTTCGGGGATGGTGCCCTCGTCGAGGAACGTCTTCATCCGTGAGATGCCCTCAGCCACCTCTGGGGTGTCCAGCGTCGGGCCGGACTCGTCGCTCCAGTAGCCGCCGGAGCCGTGGATCCAGTTGCTCAGGTCGAGCCACCAACCGTTGGTGTCGGCGGTCGTGTGGCGGAACGCGAAGCCATAGGTGTCCGGCGCATCGGTCCACTTCTCGGCGATCTGGGTGAACTCCTCGAAGGTCTCGGGGATGTCGGCGCCGATCTCGTCGAGCATGGCGGTGTTGACGAGCATCGCGTACGGGTGCCGTGTGAAGGTCACGGCGTGGCGCGACCCGTCGACATCGAGGGACTGCTCGTACTGGCTCAGGCCGGCCGGCAGCTTGATGTCCGCGGTGATGTCCTCGGCCAGCCCGGAGTCGACGGCCTGGGCGAGCTCGGAGCTGTCAACGGAGATCATCGTCGGCCCCTCGCCGGCGCCGGCCTGAGTGTAGACCGTGCGGTGATAGTTCTTGTAGGGGATGTTCTCGGGCTTGACGATGTACGCGTCCTGGGACGCGTTGAACTGGTCCATGACGTCGGTGAACGAGTCGAACGGTGGCGCGGTGAGGGCCCAGTGGCTGAACGTGATCTCCACCGGCCCGTCGCTTCCACCACCCCCCACGCCAGAGCAACCCGCTGTCGCGAGTGCTGCGATGGTCAGTCCGGTAATCAGCCTTCTGCGCATGTCGTGCTCCTTGGGGTGGGGGTGGTGCCGTCGGTCAGGGGGTCAGGATGGGGTGAGGGATAGGCCACTGCGGGTGTCGAAGGCGCGCGTCTCGGCCGTCTCGACCGCCAGCCCGACGCTCTCGCCGACCCGCACGCGCCGCTGGGACGGGACGCGGACGTCGAGGGAATGCTCGTGGGTGTCGAGAATGCTGGTGTGCTCGTCCGGCTCGGTGGTCGCGAGCTTCACCCGCACCAGCTGCTCAGCACCCCAGTCCTCGACCGACACGACGGTGCCGGTCAGGGCATTCGGGTGGTCGGCGTCGACGAGGGTGGCCCACTCGCTGCGGATGCCGAGCAGGAAGCCGTCGTCCTCGGACGTGGCGCGCCGGGTCACCTCCAGCAGGCTCGGCGACGGCGCGAGCACCTGGCCGCCGACGTCCCAGCCTGACTCGACCAGACGGGCCGGCAGCAGGTTCATCGCGGGCGTGCCGATGAATTGCGCGACGAACGTGTTGGCCGGGTTCTCGTACACGTCACGAGGTGTGCCGAACTGCTGCAGGCGGCCATCCAGCATCACGCCGATCTTGTCGCCCATCGTCATGGCCTCGACCTGGTCGTGGGTGACGTAGACGGTGGTGGTCTCGAGCAGCTGGTGGAACTGGATCAGCTCGCTGCGGGTCTGCGCGCGCAGCTTGGCATCAAGGTTGGACAGCGGCTCGTCCATGAGGAACGCGAGCGGCTCGCGCACCATGGCGCGGCCGAGGGCGACGCGCTGGCGCTGGCCTCCCGACAGGGTCGCCGGCATGCGGTGGAGCATCTCCTCGAGGCCTAGGATGTTCGCGATCCGGCTGATTCGCTCCGTGACCTCGGGGGTCCGCTCGATGGACCGACGGCTCCACCAGCCGACGCCCGGAATGTGGTGCCACCAGCGGTGCCGCCGCATGATGAGGGGGAAGCTCATGTTGCGCCGCACGCTCATGTGGGGGTACAGCGCGTAGTTCTGGAACACGAAAGCCAGGTCGCGCTCGTCGGGTTCGCTGTCCTGGGCCTCCCTGCCCTCGATCTCGATGGACCCGCCGCTGACGGTCTGCAGGCCAGCGATCATCCGCAACAGCGTGGACTTGCCGCAGCCGGACGGTCCGAGAAGGACGACGAACTCTCCGTCGCCGATGTCGATGCTGACATCGTCGACAGCGGTGAAGTCGCCGAAGGTGCGGGTGACGTTCTTCAACGCGATCTTGGGGACGGGCTGGATCTGTTCTGCCGTCGCGTCCTCGCTCGGCAGGCTCGTCACGTCTCCGGAAGTCGTCATGGTCATCCTTTCACGGAGCCGGCCACGAGGCCGCTCACGACGTAGCGCTGCAAGGCGATGAAGAAGACGATGGCCGGCAGGGTGTAGATCACCGATGCGGCCATCACCTGGTTGACGGGAATGAAGTACTCGCCGACGAACGAGGCCAGGCCGACCGATGCCGGCCGTGCCCCCTCGTCGGTGACGAACGTGGTCGCGAACAAAAACTCGTCCCACCCGTAGAAGAAGGCGACGATGGCGCCCGCGGCGATCGAGGGCGACACGAGGGGCGCAACGATCAGCGTCACGATCCGCAGCGGCGAGGCGCCATCGATCCGGGCGCTCTCCTCCACCTCGACCGGGATGCCGTCGATGGCGCTCTTGAGCAACCACACGACGACCGGCATCACGAATGCCGTGTGGGCCAGGACCAGGCCCCCGAGGTTGTTCAGCAGCCCCAGGCTGATGAACAGTGCGTAGAAGGGCACCACCAGCAGGGCCTCGGGCAGCATCTGGGTCGCGAACAGGGTGAATCCGAAGACTCCCTGACCCTTGAACCGGAATCGCGAGAGTGCGTAGGCGGCGAAGAACGCCAGGACGATCGTGCAGATGCACGTGCCGATCGCGATGACGGCGCTGTTGGCCAACCACAGCAGGATCGGGGTGTCGACCAGGGTGTCGACATACACGCCGACCTGGCTGAAGTCGGGCAGCAGCCGGGGCGGGAAGGAGGCAAGATCGCGATCTGCCGTGAGCGACGTGACGATCATCCAGTAGACCGGGAAGAGCAGCACGACGATGGCGATGCCGGCGACCAGGTAGGTCAGTCCACGGCCGAGCCGGCGACGCAGGGGAGCGTGGCGTCTGCGCGCGGCGGCAGACGTCGAGGGAGCCCGGCTCACCGGGGTCTTGGTGTCATTCAGCATGACGCCTCCTTGTGGCAGCGGCACCACGCGACTGCACGACGAAGTACACGGCCGTGATCACGGTCGAGATGCCGAATCCGATGACGCCGATCGCCGAGCCGAGCCCGAGTTCGGTCAAGCGGAAGGCCGATTGGTAGAGGTCGATGACCAAGGTGGTGGTCGATCCGAGGGGTCCGCCCTCGGTGAGCACCCAGATCAGGTCGAAACGTCGCAGCGACCAGATGGTGATGAACAACGTCAAGATGGTCAAGCTGGGCGCGATCGTCGGGAGAGTGACGTGGCGGAAGCGGTTCAGGCGGCTGGTGCCGTCGACCTTCGCGGCCTCGTACAGCTCGTCCGGCACGCCCTGGAGTGCTGCCAGGATGACGATGGCCGAGAACGGAAAGATGCGCCAGATCGTGATGGCCAAGATGGCCGGCAGAGCGGTGGACTGGTTGCTCAGCCACGCGACGTTGGAGTCGAGGATGCCGATGGCCTGCAGGAACCAGTTGACGACGCCGTACTGGTTGTCGAGCATCCAGGTCGAGATCAGGGCGACGGGAATGATGGGAGCCGCCCACGGGATGATCACCAGTCCACGAAGCGCGCGGCTGTGTCCGGTCAGCCGGTTCATGCCCAGTGCAGCGAGGAGCCCGGCGACCACGGCGCCGACGACACAGCCCACGGTGTACACGAGGGTGGTCCACAGCGTGCCCAGGAACTCTGAGTCCGACAGCAGCGTCTTGTAGTTGTCCAGGCCGATGTACTCGCCGTCGCGGGGCTGCAGCAGACTCGTGTCCGTGACGCTGAGCCGGATCCCCTCAGCGAGGGGATAGGCCATCAGGGCGACGAGGTACAGCGCAGCCGGCGCGATGAAGACGTAGGGCGTGAGCGAGCGGCGGCGCCGCATGCCCGTGGTCGAGGTGGCGGACACGCTCAGACCGCGCCCGTCGCGGTGGAGCGGAAGGCGCCGGTGGCCGGTGGCACTGCCGACCGGTCGACCGGCGGGAAGTGCGGCTGGCGGCGTTCGACGAAGCTTGCCACGCCCTCTGCCAGATCGGGACGGTTGATGGACTCGACCATGAGCTGGTCGGAGTGATCAATCGAGTCCAGCAGATCGAGGTCCCGGTGGTGGTACATCTGCCACTTGATGACGGCCATCGCCGTCGGCGACACGTTGTCCACGAGGTCGCGGGCGTAGGCGATGGCCTGCTCGAGCACCTGGTCGCGCGGCACGTCGCGTTGGACGACACCGAGCCGCTGGGCCTCCTCGCCGGTGAACACGCGGCCGGACACGAGCAGGTCAGTCGCGACTGCGAGCGTGGTCAACCGGGGGAGCAACCACGTCAGGCCGTGCTCGGCGATGAGCCCGCGACGGGCGAACGCGGTGGTGAACTTCGCCTCGGTGGCGGCGATGCGGACATCAGACATCAGGGCCAGCTGGAGGCCGATCCCGGCGCAGGCGCCGTTGATCGCAGCGACGATCGGCTTGGGGTTCCACATCGGCGCGAGGAGCGGGCGGCTGGACTCGGCCTCGTCCTCGTCGGCCGTGGCGAGGACATCCATGTCAGCGCCGCCACAGAAGGCGCGACCGGCACCGGTCAGGACGATGGCCCGAACGTCGGGGTCGTCCCCGGCGGTCTCGAGGATGGCGAACAGCTCGCGCTGCATGGTGGGGGTCCATCCATTGGCGCGGTCGGGCCGGTTGAGTGTGACGAGTGCCAGGCCGTCCGTGACCTCGTATAGCACGGTGGTGGAGGCGGTATCGGTCACGGTGGGCCGTCCCTTCAAGATCGAGAATGTGGGGTAGGTCTCACTTTGAACTGAAACTGAAGTCGGTGTCAAGTCTTGAGGGGAAAGACTTGACGCTGACGTCATATTCGGGGAATGGTGCCACCATGAACTCGACATGGATCCGCACGGCATGACCGCACCGCTGATCGGCGCCCGCGATCTGTCCTTCGTCCTGCACGACTGGTTGGACACATCGGCCCTGTGCCAGCGGGATCGTTTCGCCGATCATGATCGGGAGACCTTCGACGCGGTTCTGGAGCTTGCCGAGGAGGTCGCCCGCGAGCAGCTGGCCCCGCACTATCGCCGCAACGACATCGAGGAGCCGACCTTCGACGGCACCACGGTCCACGTGCACGAGGCCATCGGGGACGGGATGAGAGCCTTGGCGCGTTCGGGCTTCGTCGGTGCACCGCTGGACGTGGCGGTCGGCGGGAGCCAGCTGCCGGCGACCGTCGCGACCGCGTGCCAGCTGTGGTTCGACGCCGCGAACGTCAGCACCGCGTCCTACGCCGGGCTGACGCGGGTCAATGCCGGGCTGCTCGCCCGACTGGGTGGTCCAGAGCTGGTTGCCGCCTACGTGGGGCCCATGCTCGAGGGTCGATTCGCCGGCACGATGTGCATCTCGGAGTCAGAGGCAGGCTCGTCGGTCGGAGACCTGCGGACCAAGGCCGTGCCTGCCGACGACGGCACGTACCGCATCACGGGTCAGAAGATGTGGATCTCTGGCGGAGACCAAGATGTCACCGAGAACATCGTGCATCTGGTCCTCGCGCGGCGAGAGGGCGCACCGCCGGGACCGCGCGGCGTGTCGTTGTTCTGCGTGCCCAAGATCCTTCCGGACGGCAGCCGCAATGACGTCACCGTCTCGAGCCTCAACCACAAGATGGGCTGGCGTGGGACCACGAACACCGCTCTCAACTTCGGGGACGGCACCTACCGCCCCGGCGGCTCGACCGGTGCAGTCGGTCATCTCCTAGGTGAACCCGAACGCGGCCTGGCGGCCATGTTCCCCATGATGAACGAGGCGCGGATCTCGGTCGGCACGAGCGCCGTGGCCCTCGGTTTCGCCGGATACCTGGAGTCGCTGGAGTACGCCGGCGGGAGGCGGCAGGGCCGCCCGCCGGCCCGTCGGCACCTGGGTGGCCCGCCTGTCCCGATCGTGGAGCACGCGGACGTCCGTCGCATGCTGCTGGCTCAGAAGTCCTACGTCGAGGGCGGGCTGGCGTTCAATCTGTACTGCGCCCGGCTGGTCGACGACGCGCAGACCGCGCCGACCGCGGCCGTCCGCGAACGGGCCGCCCAGATGCTCGGGGTGCTCACGCCCGTGGCGAAGAGCTGGCCCTCGCAATGGTGCCTCGAGGCCAATCATCTGGCGATGCAGGTGATGGGCGGTGCCGGCTACACGCGCGACCACACGGTCGAGCAGCGGTTCCGCGACAACCGGCTCAACATGATCCACGAAGGCACCCACGGCATCCAGGCGCTCGACCTGCTCGGACGCAAGGTGGTGGCCGACGGTGGAGCCGGCTGGCGAGCGGTCCTCTCGCAGATCGGTCGCACCGTCGACGTCGCCGAGGCACAGGGCGGACCCGTGGCCGCGGCCATGGGCGCGTCACTCGCGCAGGTGGCGGCCACGCTCGATGCCGTCGCAACCACCGTGTGGCAGCGCGAGGACCTCGACGCGACCCTGGAATCGGCCAGTCTCTTCCTCGAGACCTTCGGTCACGTCCTGCACGCGTGGGTGTGGCTGGAGCTCTACCTCGCGACAGGCGATGACCCGTCGGCCTTCCACGCGGGGAAACGCCAGGCCGCTCGGTACTTCTTCACCCACGAGCTACCTCGTACGGATCGCTGGTTGAAGCTCCTCGCCGAACGGGACTCGGTGGTCAACGACCTGCAGGTCGACTGGCTCTGACCCGTCCTCGGCTCAGATCGTTCCTCGCGGCCGCAGACCATCACGGTCGATGGCCCGCTTCAGGACCTTGCCCGTGGGGCCCTTCGGCAGAGCCTCGACGAACCGATAGATCCGCGGTACCTTGTAGGCGCTCAGCTGAACCTTCAGCCACGCGCGCATGGCGTCGGTGTCCGGCTGCGCCCCGGGCAGCAAGGCCACGACCGCGGCGATCTCCTCGCCGTAGTGCTCGTCGGGCACTCCCACCACGGCCACCTCGAGGACATCGGGGTGCTCGTACATCACCTCTTCGACCTCGCGGGGGTAGACGTTGTACCCGCCGCGGATGATCAGGTCCTTCGATCGGTCGACGATGCGAAGATTCCCATCGGCGTCCAGAGTCCCGAGGTCGCCGGTGCGCAACCAGCCGTCGGCGAGGTCGGCGGCGGTGGCTTCGGGTCGGTTGAGATAGCCCTTCATGATCGAGGCGCCCCGCAGGTGGATCTCGCCGATCTCGTCGGGCTTCTGGACACCGCCGTCCGGGCTGCGGACCTCGATCTCCAGGCTCGGCAGGGCTCGGCCGACCGTGCCGCGGACGGGAACGCCGGACAGGTCGTGGAAGGTGCCCGACCCTGCGCTCTCGGTCAACCCGTACCCCTCGAGGATGACGCACCCGAAGCGCCGCTCGAAGGCTCGCACCACCTCTGCAGGCATCGCGGCGCCACCCGACGTGGCAAGTCGCAGGTGCGAGAACGCCTCAGGCTGCATGTCGTCCTCGACGTGCAGCATCGCGTTCCACATCGTGGGGACGCCGCACGCGACGGTGATCTGGTCGTCGCGCAACACCTCGAGCATCGTCGTCGCGTCGAACGGGGTGCGCAGGGAGATCGAGCACCCGGCTTGTAGCGCAGTGTTCATAACGACGACCTGGCCATAGATGTGGAACAGCGGCAGGGCCGTGGCGAACCGGTCATCACCGGACACCTGAAGACCGAGCTCGAAGTCGTCAGAACACGTGGCGATGTTGCGGTGAGTCAGCTGGGCCCCCTTCGGCTTGCCCGTGGTGCCCGATGTGTAGAGAACCACCGCGACGTCATCCACGTCGCACACCACTGGATCGAGGACCTCGCGCACGACTGTTTCCTCATGGTCCGACAGCTCCAACACCTCGGCCCCATGGGCTCTGGCAGCCACGACCGCCGCGGCCGCGTCGGAATGCCAGACCAGCACGATGGAGACATCCGCGTCCTGCAGGACGAACTCGATCTCACGTGCCGTGGCCATCGTGTTCATCGTGGTGACGATCAGACCCGCTGACAGTGCCCCGTAGTAGGCGGCGGCGAACTCCGGCACGCTCGGCGCGATGAGCACGACGTGATCACCCTGCTTCGCTCCTGCATCAGTGAGTCGACCTCGGACCCCGGCCGCCGCTGACCGCAGCTCGGAGAAGGTGAAGGACCGATCTGCAGCGCGCAGGGCCACGGCGTCGGGCGTGCGGTTCACTTGCGCCCACAAGGACCCGGCGGTGCTCATCGCTCGACAATACCCGAATTCGACATCGAGTTCAAAGCAGCAGTGCCCCCACGCGCACCACTCCGGGGACGCCGGCGAGAGCAGTCGACACCACCATGGCGACGGTGTCGGCGCGGGCCCAGGGAGCGGGTTCGGCCCAGGTGCGGTCCGTCGCGGTGGCGAAGCCGCGCGCGTCCATGGCGATCGACATCCGGCCCGCCCCGCGCAGCGAGGAGGCCAGCATCGA